>Ga0209383_1000093_pt1 | contig 58904 bp, 56 predicted proteins | sample CoawatmetaG02DNA_FD_187510 | JGI IMG/M metagenome (GOLD analysis project Ga0209383, IMG submission 187510) | Marine microbial communities from the West Antarctic Peninsula - Coastal water metaG029-DNA (SPAdes) (version 2) | ecosystem: Environmental > Aquatic > Marine > Coastal ...
ACTAATTCATAATTAGGAAATTTTTTTAAAAATTTTCTAATTGCTATTCGAGCTTCCATTTTAGCTAATGAGGAACCAACACAATGATGTGCTCCGCCTGCAAATGCTAAATGTCGATTTGGATTTCGATCAATTATTAATTTCTCTGGTTGCTCAAATTGCAAAGGGTCCCGATTTGCAGCACCAATACAAAGATGTAGATTGCTATATTTTGGAATTTTTTTGCCACCCAAGATAACTTCAGTTGCAGTCTCTCGGTTGCCAAATTGATTTGGGGACAAAAACCGTAAAAATTCTTCAATAGCTAAATCTAGCATTTCTGGAGTGTTAATTAACATTTCCTTTGCAGCTGGATAATGGCTTAAGGCCCAAAGCGAATTTCCGATTAGATTAGTTGTAGTTTCATGTCCGGCGTTTAGTATAAAAATACAGTTCTGTAGGAGTTCTGTTTCGCTAAGGTTACTTTCCTCAGCTTCTAACATTCTCGTTAGAACATCAGTATCGGGGTTCCCAGGATTTATTCGCCTCTCATCTGTTATGTCTTTTAAAAAATCTTTAAATTCCAAGACTGCAGTATTGCCTTTAGACAATTGAGTATTTGTTGGTGATGGTTCCAAAGCACCAAGAATAGCTAATGACCAATCCCTTAGTGGACCTCTTTGAGAGTGTGGAATATTAAAAAGATTTCCAATTACTTCCACTGGTATTTTCATTGCGAAATCTTCAATTAAATTTGTTTCGTCTTCCATTGTATTAAGCAAACCGTCTATTAATTTTTCGAGACCAGGCTCCATTAAAGCAACTGCTTTGGGATTCATTGCTCCTGTCATAATTTTTCGTACGCGTGAATGTAATGGGGGATCATTAAATACCAAGGATGTAGTGTGGTGTTCAAATAATGGAGTATCACCAAACTTTTTGCCAAAAGTTATTCTTTTATCAGATTTGAATTTTTTTGTGTCTCTATATATTAAATTCAGGTCAGCCCAGGAAGTGATTAAAACAGAGTTGTCTGGTAAAAATTTTACTGGTTCAGTTTGTCTTAAATTTGAATAAAATTCAAATGGGTTCTCGTGGAATCCATTAGGAAGATTGTTCAAATCAAATTGGCTGGTATCTTGGATACTCATTAAATTACCCACGTTACGAACTTTTTTAAATATTGACTACTTTGTAACAATTGTAAATACTTTGAAAAAAATTGGATACTTAATGGAAGCCCAAGCATGCGCTGAAAAATGTGCAAAAATAATGTTGGAAAGCGATAGTGCCACAAAACACGTTGGTATAAGGCTTGATAAGATAGGGCCAGGATTTGCTAAGATGTCGATGAAAGTAGATTTACATCATTTAAATGGGCATAATATTTGTCATGGGGGTTTTATATTTACTTTGGCTGATAGTACATTTGCATTCGCTTGTAATAGTTACAATGAAATAACAGTGGCGCAATTTAATACTATTAACTTTATTGAAACTGCTGAAGTTGGAGAGCTTTTAATTGCTACTGCAGAAGAAATAAGCAAGCGCGGTCGAACGGGTATTTATGATGTTCGTGTTGTTGGTTCTCAAAACCGCGTGATTGCTGAAATGCGTGGATGTTCACGAAAACTGGATGGAAAACATTTTGCTGAGGATGAGAAATGAAAAACTTAACCCCAAGTAAGGAAAGTTTAGATCCGATTGAGATCGCTAGTCGGGATGAAATATCTGATTTGCAGTTTAAAAGAATGCGTTGGTCTTTGGAGCACGCTTATAATAATGTTGGATTTTATAAAAATAAATTTGATAATATTGGAGTTCATCCTTCTGATTTTAAAACTTTAACTGACATTGAGAAATTTCCTTTTACAGAAAAAAAAGATTTACGGGAAAATTATCCCTTTAAGATGTTTGCAGTTCCAAAAAGTCAAATTTCAAGAATTCATGCATCTTCTGGTACGACAGGAAAGCCCACAGTTGTAGGCTATACTAAAGGTGATATCGAACGTTGGGCTGACTTAGTTGCTAGATCAATGAGAGCGAGTGGTACTAGACCTGGAGACACTGTTCATATTTCTTATGGGTATGGATTGTTTACTGGCGGACTTGGGGCACATTACGGTGCAGAAAAATTAGGTTGTACCATTGTACCAATTTCAGGTGGAATGACTCAAAGACAAGTCACATTAATAGAAGATTTTAAAGCGACAACGATCATGGTTACTCCCTCTTATATGCTTTCAATATTAGATGAGTATAAAGCGCAAGGTCGAGACCCCCGTGATAGTTGTCTAGAAGTTGGTATATTTGGGGCTGAACCTTGGACCAATGCGATGCGCGACGAAGTTGAAAAATCTTTTGATATGCATGCAGTGGATATCTATGGATTATCAGAAGTTATGGGTCCTGGTGTGGCGACTGAATGCGTCGAAACTAAAGATGGGTTGCATATTTGGGAAGATCATTTTTTTCCAGAAATAATAGATAGCAAATCCAATCACCCAAAAGTTGATGGTGCTATGGGAGAGTTAGTTTTCACAACATTAACTAAAGAAGGAATGCCAATAATTCGATATAGAACCCGAGATCTAACCAGATTATTACCGGGGACAGCGCGCTCGATGCGACGTATGGAAAAGGTCACTGGTCGCTCTGATGATATGATCATTTTAAGAGGTGTTAATATTTTTCCAACTCAAATTGAAGAACAATTATTAACTATATCTGAGTTATCGCCTCATTTTCAAATAGAGTTAATTAAGGATAATAGAATGGACAAAATGTTAGTTCATACTGAATGTTCCGCAGATAATGGGCACTACGAGCAAAGACTGAAATCTAGTATGTTACTGGAGCAAAAGATTAAGGGAACTGTGGGAGTGTCTGTTGAGGTGATTGTTCATGATCCAGATGGAGTCCCCCGATCGCAAGGTAAAGCTGTCAGGGTTATAGATCGTCGAGAAGATAGTTAACTATTTAAAGGAGATTATTTTCTGTAAATAGTTTTTTTACATCTTTTTCAGCTCGAGCGCCAAGATGACTGATTATTTCTGATGCAGCAATACACCCCATTTTGCCACAGGTTGCCAGATCATAACCCTCGATTAATCCCCAAAGAAAAGCACCAGCAAACATATCTCCAGCACCAGTTGCATCTACGATCTTTGTTGGGATTGCCGGGATGTGAATTTTTTCATTTTTATTCATTACGAAGGCGCCATTTTCAGCAGCCGTACAAGCTAATATTTCAACTTCGTTAGAGCAGAGTTTCAAAGCTTTGTTCAAATCATTTGTTTGATACATTGCTTTTAACTCAAATTCATTACAGAATAACAGATCAATATCTGACTTTATCATATTATGAAAAGCTTCACGATGGCGCTCAACACAAAATGGATCTGAAAGAGTTAGAGACACTCTTCCATCTGCACTTTTACATGCTTTTATTGCCTTGTTAAAAGCTTCATGACTTTCTGGACCATCAAAACGATAACCCTCTAAATAGATCCATTCCGCATCTTTGATTTGTGTTTCATCAATGTCTGATGGTTTGAGATATTCGGTAACACCAAGATAGGTATTCATAGATCTCTCACCATCTGGGGTGACGATTATTGTGCAACGACCTGTTTCATCAATACTTGTCTCCTGAGCAAATGGAGTATTATAAGTTACATTTTGGTTTTTTAAATCTTGTGCGAATACCTTTCCTAGAGAGTCATTCTTAACTTTTCCAACGTACGCGGTTTTGCCACCAAGCTTTGCAATACCTGCTATCGTATTTGCTGCAGAACCGCCACTCTCAGATTTTGATACTTTAATTATCTCATGCAATTGCTTTGCTCGAGAGATATCGATCAATTGCATAATACCTTTAGTAATGTCATGAGAATTCAAGAAATTATCATTTTCATAACAGAGTATGTCAACCATGGCGTTGCCAATTCCAATTACTTGGTATTTTTTTTCCAAAATCTAGTCCTTAGGCTTAAATAATTGTCAATTTTTTGTTTGTGTTAGTTTAATTGCGCAAGTTTCGGGTTTATTAGTAAGACCTATCTATGATTACCTTTATGCAAAAGGGGGAATCATGTCTCAGAGTTATCACTACTTAATAATTAATCGTGCGATTACCTTTATAACCTCATCGTTAATACGGCAACCCAAACTTGAAGAAATTGCAAATTCTGTTGGTATGTCCCCACATCATTTTCAGAGATTGTTTACAGAGTGGGTCGGAGTATCACCCAAACGTTATCAGCAGTATTTAACATTGGGCTTTTCAAAAGAATTATTAAAAAAAAGACATACATTACTAGACGTAACATTAAATGTTGGCCTCTCTGGAACTAGTAGATTGCATGACTTGTTCATAAAATGGGAGGCAATGACCCCTGGTGAGTATGCATTGAAAGGAAGGGGAGTTCATATCAATTGGTCTTGGTTTGATAGCCCTTATGGAAAAATGTTGATAATGGCCACTAACAGGGGATTATGTGGTTTGGGCTTTTGTGGCCAGAAGAATGATGAAGATATACTTAATGATTTTAAATTGAGATGGCCGTATGCAACTTATACCAAGAACAAACTGGAGCTAGAAGCTATTGTTAGCTCATTAATTTCTGAGCAAGGTATTATCAATGTTCACCTCATTGGTGCGCCATTCCAAATTAAAGTTTGGGAAGCTTTACTTAATATTCCCTCTGGATTTGTAACAACGTACTCTGACGTTGCACAAGCGGTAAATAATAAAGAAGCGGTGAGAGCGGTGGGAACGGCTATTGGGAAAAACCCTATAAGCTGGTTAATTCCATGTCACCGTGTCCTCAGAAGTAATGGTGAATTAGGTGGTTATCATTGGGGCTTGAATCTAAAAAAGGCTATTTTGGCACGCGAAAGTGCTCAATATGAAGCTAATTAATAATATAAGAGGGTTAAAGTTATTTATTAATGAAGTTTAGACGCCACATCTGAAATAGCTACATCAATCAGTGCGTTACTTTCGTCAAGTTTAATATTTGATGCTATAACTTTTTCTACAACAGAGATTGCAACAGAGATTGCATTATTACGCACTTCGCGGATTGCGGCAGATTGCGCTGAGCTTATTTGATCATTTGCTGCTGCTATCCGTCTTTCAATAGAAACTCCTAAATCTTTTTTGGCTTGCTCTGCTGCTAAAGCTGCTTCTTCTTTCGCATTTCTTATGATCCGTTCAGATTGTTCTGCAATTTCTTTTTGCTTTCGTTCATAAGAAGCTAATAATGATTGCGCCTCTTCCATCAGGGATCTGGCCTCGTCCAACTCTAATTGAATTCCTTTTGAACGCTCATCAAGCATTTTAGTTACCATCGCTGGAACTCTTAAATAAAGAAGGACCGCAACAAAAAGTACAAATGCTACTGTAACAACAAAATCTGTATTATTGAGTGAAAAGAACGGACCACTAGCAGCCAACAAAGGCGTTGGGACTAAAGCAGGTAAAATAAATATTAATTTTTTCATATCTTACTCTTTCATTCGGTCTGAAACCGCTTTCTTTATCGTTTTCTCATCATTCAAACTTGGCATTACCTTAGCTAGTATGGCTTGCGCAGTGTCGTTGGCCACTTCCTCGACAGCTTTTAAAGCCCCTTTGCGCATTTCTAATATTGCTTTTTCTGATTCTGCAGCTCTTTTAGATATTTCTACGTCAGCTTTTTCTGTGGCTTCCAATAACTCTTGTTTAATTTCTGCTTTTGCTTCGTCTATTATCATTTGTGCTTCCGCTCTGGCTTCAGAGAGCGCCAAGTTATAAGCATTTTCTGCTTCAATAGCTGATTGCTTAAGGTCTTCTGCTCTTGCAATATCATTACTTATTGTCATTTGCCTGTCAGAAAGTACAGATGCGATCCTTGGTAAAGCAATTTTACTCAATACAAAATATATAATAACCAAAGTTATGACTAACCAAAAAATTTGATTAGAAAAAGTACTTATATCTAATTGAGGCATACCTACTGCATGTTCAGAAGTAGCTGCCGTTGTTTCAGATGCCATAGCACCCTCCATTTACCATATGATATTCAGACGAAGCTGTCTGAATCTTTTCAGGCACGCCATGATGACGTGCCTGTAACTTTATATACTTATACAGCGAACATTAATAGAAGAGCGACTAGGAACGAGAAAATTCCTAATGCTTCAGAAAATGCGATACCAATAAACATAGTTGCTGTTTGGCCGGCTGCGGCTGATGGGTTGCGTAATGCGCCTGACAAATAGTTACCCACTACATGGCCAACTCCGATTGCTGCACCGCCCATTCCAGTACAGGCAAGACCTGCTCCGATATAAGCTCCCATTTTTATTAGGTCTGGACCCATTGATACGTCTGCCATTTTTTTCTCCTTTATTTTTTAATCGCTAATTTTTTTATTCAAAGTCAATGTGCTGGATGCAATGCATCATTTAAATAAACACATGTTAGAATTGTGAAAACATAGGCTTGAATGACTGTTACGAGCATTTCTAATCCATAAACTGCCATTATTCCTACTATTGGAAATACTGCTCCAAATCCCATTGCGCCGGCAAAACCGGCAAAAACTTTAATTACGGCGTGACCAGCCATCATATTACCTGCTAGTCGTATAGAGTGACTTATTGGACGCACGAAATATGATATTATTTCAATTAGCGCCAAAATTGGTCTAAGTGGTAAAGGTGCTGAGGAAATCCAAAAAAGGCTTAAAAATTTGGCACCATTTCTTACAAATCCTAGTAATGTAACAAAGATAAAGACCGCAAATGCCATAGTTGCCGTAACGGCGATATGACTTGTGGTCGTAAAAGACTTTGGAAGAAGACCAAGTAAGTTGGCCAAGACAATAAACATGAAGAGTGTCATTATATATGGAAAATATCGTAAGCCTTCTTTTCCAGCTATATCTTCAACCATCTTGTACACAAATCCATAAATTATTTCGGCGATTGATTGACTGCGACTAGGTATTACTGCTCTGCCTCGTGTGCCAATAACTAGCAGCGCTATTACTGCTAGTACTGAAATACCCATCCAAAGAGTTACGTTAGTTACGCTATACCATGCAAGTTCACCTCCAAATAGAGGTTTTACCACAAATTGGTCCATTGGATGTATGTTAAACTTGCTCTCAGCTGCTCCAGACACTGTATTATTCCTTTTTTTCGTTAGCGACATTGTCACTATTGTTTTTTATGTTTACCCGCTGAAGTTCCTTAGCTGTCTGCATCATAATTCGGACACCAGCTGCAAAACCTAGCAACGTAAAAGTCACTAGAAAAATTGGTAAGGTATTAAGAAAATAATCCAATCCATATCCAATGCCAAAACCGACGATCATGCCAGTTACAAGTTCTATTACCATTCGCCAAGCCGACTGAACTTCTGCTTCATGGTGCTGTCCTTTAGGGGGCTTTTCTGTTGCTTTTTTTGCAATAGCTATTCTTTGGCTTAATTGGTCCAGACTTTTTTTGTCAGGTCCATCAGACATTGAATTTGCCTCCTAGAAACGTTGTCGTGAAAATAGGTATCAACAGAAAAAGAGTCAATTAAAAGTGTACAGGTTTGTATTTTCTAAGTGACTGTTTTAATTGATTTTTTAAAAAAATATAGAATGGAGTAATTTTAAACTGATTTAAATTTTGCATTTTATGACAAAGCATAATATTCAACCATTTGGTTGAGCATTATGTCGAGCCTTGTCTTTTTAAAAAATTATGTGAGGGCGTGAAGTTATTTTTGTCACGTTTAAATTAAAGTGCCTGTGAAAATTTCCAGTTTTAGATAACGAATAGAGAAAAGTGGTATGGATGAAAATTTAGATTTAATCTTTCAGGCATTGGGAGATGGCAATAGAAGGGAAATCCTTAGGATGTTATTAGAGGATGACATGGCAGTTACAGATGTTGCTGAGCCATTTGAAATCTCTTTAGCAGCAATATCAAAACATTTAATAATATTATCGCGAGCAGGTTTAATAAAGCAAGAAAGGCGAGGCAGGATGAAGTGGTGTAAACTTGATCCCCTTGGTATGAAAATGGCCAGCATTTGGATGGAAGGATTTGGGCAGTTTGAAAATGTTGATTTAGAAGCGTTAGAACTTTTTATAAAAACAGAATTAACGTAAAACTTTAGTTGAGAGTTTTTATTTAGTAGGTGGTGCTAATATAAATAATAACCTCCCTTTTTACCTAAAGAATGCTGACAATTTACAATGCTTGACTAAGTAAATCCCAAATGATAAATCCCTCGGCAATCATGGAAGCATAATGACTTCCGGTCTAAAGCTAAAGCTAAGATCGACATCCGTCAGCGAGTATCGCCCACGGGTGTGTTTGTCGTTTTGTTTAAGACAGTTTAATATAGGCTTAATGATACTGTGAAGGAGGGCCGCGCGACATGTTTGAAAATCTATCCGAACGCCTTTCAGGTGTTTTTGAAAAACTAACCAAGCAAGGTGCTTTATCTGAGGATAATGTAAAGACAGCATTGAGGGAGGTAAGGGTTGCTCTGCTTGAAGCAGACGTTTCTCTAACTGTCGTTCGTGATTTCGTAAAAGCTGTTCAGGATAAGGCAACAGGTCAAGAAGTTACGAAGTCGGTTACGCCAGGTCAACAAGTAGTTAAGATAGTTCACGATGAATTAGTACACGTATTGGCTGGCGACAACCCAGAACCTGGCCAGTTAAAAGTTGATAACCCACCCGCACCAATTCTGATGGTTGGTTTGCAAGGTTCGGGAAAAACCACCACTTCAGCAAAATTAGCAAAGAGATTAAAGGAAAAAAATGGCAAGCGCGTTATGATGGCATCTCTCGATGTTAATCGTCCCGCAGCAATGGAACAACTTGCCATATTGGGAATGCAAATTGGTGTTGACACCTTGCCAATTGTAAAGGGACAAAAGCCGGTAGAAATTGCAAAAAGAGCAAAGCAGCAAGCCACCTTGGGTGGTTATGATGTTTTTATTTTAGACACTGCTGGGCGCTTGCATATTGATGAAGTGTTAATGGATGAAGTTCAGTCGGTAAGAGATATTGCGACACCACGCGAAACAATTTTGGTCGTTGATGGTTTAACAGGTCAAGATGCTGTAAATGTTGCAGAAGAGTTCAATGGTAAAATTGGCATTTCTGGCGTCATTTTAACAAGGATGGACGGGGATGGTCGTGGTGGTGCGGCATTATCGATGAGAGCCGTTACTGGCAAGCCTATCAAATTTATTGGGCTTGGTGAAAAAATGGATGCTTTAGAAGAATTCCATCCTGATCGTGTGGCGGGTAGAATTCTGGGAATGGGCGATATAGTTTCTTTGGTTGAAAAAGCTCAAGACACTATAGAGACAGCTCAACAAGAAAGAATGATGAAGCGATTTCAAAAAGGTCAATTCTCTATGAATGACTTGAAGACGCAGCTTGAACAAATGATGAAGATGGGTGGAATGGAAGGTGTTATGGGAATGATACCTGGCATGGGAAAAATGGCTAAGAAAGTCGAAGAAGCTGGCTTTGATGATAAAATGATTAAGAGACAAGTTGCTTTAATTCAGTCGATGACGAAGAGAGAGCGGGCGGTTCCTCAAATTCTGCAAGCTAGCCGTAAGAAAAGAATAGCATCTGGAGCAGGTCAAGAGGTTTCAGAATTAAATAAACTCATAAAAATGCACAGACAAATGTCTGATATGATGAAAAAAATGGGTAAAGGTGGAATGCTCAAGCAAGCAATGCAGGGAATGTTTGGCAAGGGTGGACAGCCTTCAATGTCAGATGGAATGGATCCCAGAAACATGGATCCAAAAGCATTGGAAGCTGCTACAAAACAACTGACAAATGGTAAAAGTGGGTTCCCAGGGCTGGGAGGTGGGTTACCACCTGGTCTCTCGGGGTTTGGAAAGAAGAAATAATGTTTTTTAAGTTTAGGTTTGAAATGCAATTGGTAATTAATTGGTTTCATTGGGAGGTTATATGATGAGTTCAACAGTGCGCGCTGCAGAGTTATTGAAAACACACCGAGAAAGTATCGATCGTTTAGATGCGATTTTACTTAATACGTTGGGAGAACGTTTTTCTCATACTCGAGCAGTTGGCAAGCTTAAGGCAGAAAATGATTTGCCTGCCTCAGATCCTTCAAGAGAAGCAGAGCAGATGTTTAGATTGGAAACTATTTCCAAAAGTTCTGGTTTAGATCCAACTTTTGCTAAGAAAATTTTAGCATTCATAATTGATGAAGTAGTTACTCAACACAAAAGTATAAATCGTAATCAATAGTGTTAATTTTAGTTAACATTAAACGCCATTCAAAGGAGAAATCAAATGGCCATGAAAATTCGTTTAGCCCGTGGCGGCTCAAAGAAAAGACCTTTTTACAGGATTGTTGCTGCTGATAGTCGCATGCCCCGTGACGGTCGCTTTATTGAAAAATTAGGCACTTACAACCCACTTTTACCAAAGGATAGTGAAGAGCGGGTAACGATGAATATGGATCGAATCAATTATTGGTTGGGAGAGGGCGCTCAACCAACAGATAGAATATCTCGAATGCTTGAAGCGGCGGGAGCGATCGAAAAGAAAGATAGGAATAACCCTAAAAAAGCAGAGCCTGGTCAAAAGGCAAAAGATAGAGCGCAAGAAAAAGCAGATAAATTAGCTGCTGCAGAGGAAGCCCCAGCAGTAGAAGCAGCTGTAGAGGAAGCCCCAGCAGTAGAAGCTGCTGCAGAGGAAGCCCCAGCAGCAGAAGCAGCTGTAGAGGAAGCCCCAGCAGCAGAAGCAGCTGTAGAGGAAGCCCCAGCAGTAGAAGCTGAAAAGAAATAAGTTCTTTTTTAATATTATGTTATAAGAAAACGATAAGCGATTTTACATTTAAAGTCGCTTATCGTTAGAATAAGCGCGAAATTATATTTAATTTTACGAAGAAATTTAAAATGGATAAAGAGAAAACTTGTGTAGGAGCTATTGCGGGTAGTTTTGGTATTAGTGGAGAAGTTCGCTTAAAGAGCTTCTGTTCTGAACCTAGTGACATTGGGTCCTATAATCCTTTAACTTCTGAAGATGGTTTGCAGATTTTTCAATTAAAAATTACAGGAAAGTTGAGTGCTGGGCTGTCTGCGAAAATCGATGGGGTTTTGAGCAAGGAGCAGGCTGAAAAACTTAAAGGAACTCGCCTTTACGCAGACCGAGACAAGCTACCTAATTTAAGCAATGATGAATATTATCATACAGATCTGATAGGAATGAAAACAAAAAATACGGGTGGAAATGAAATTGGGCGTGTAGATGCTGTATATGATTATGGCGCAGGACCCATTTTGGAGATATTTATTCAAAGATTGAACAATACGTTTTTAATTCCGTTTTCAGAAAAATCAGTTCCTCTGGTGGATTTGAAAGAGAGATTTCTAATTATTGATCCCCCTGAAGGTATAATTCCGATGGAAAATATATGATAGATTCTCCAAAATCCCATGGTCGACTTTCAATAAAGGCTACGACAAAACCACGCGAATTAGTACAAAGTCACCCAGACCTAAGGGGAATTTGGAAAGCTAAAGTAATTACTTTATTTCCAGAAATGTTTCCGGGTGGGTTGGGTTACTCCTTGGTTGGAAAAGCTCTCCAGGAAAATCTGTGGTCACTTGAAACGATAAATCTTCGAGATTTTGGTGAAGGTAAACATAGAAATGTAGATGATACTCCAGCTGGTGGTGGTGCTGGAATGATACTGAGGGCAGATATTATTGGTCATGCGATTAAGGAAGCTTTAACAGCTGAATTTAAGAAAAACCCAATAATATATTTATCTGCTCGCGGGAAGCCATTTAACCAAAAAATGGCTGAAAGATTTAGCAAAGCTGATGGTATTACTTTGCTATGTGGTCGTTTTGAAGGAGTAGATCAGCGCGTAATCGATTTCTATGATATTGAGGAAGTCAGCATTGGTGACTTTGTCTTAACTGGTGGGGAAATTCCAGCACAAATAATCATCGATGGGACTGTCAGGTTATTACCCAATGTTATTGGGAATAAGGTTTCGTTAGATGAAGAAAGTTTTGCGAATGGGTTGTTGGAGCATCCTCAATATACTCGTCCTAAAAATTGGAATAACCTTGTGATTCCTGAAGTGCTTTCTTCTGGAAACCACAAAAAGATCGATGAATGGCGGTTAGAGCAATCAGAAAAGCTGACAAAATCATGTCGCCCTGATTTATGGGAGATCTATAGAATGCAAAAAAAAATATAAAACAGAAAAGATATTTAAGAGTTTGAATTTAAACAAAAAATAACTGAAGAGTGATTTAAAATTAACGTAATTTTGTGATTTGTTTAATTTAGAGTATTATATGTAAGCGCTTATACTTGCCTGTACTGATAATACGTCTTATACCGCCACAAGTCTGAGAATCATTTATGATAATTTAGATAAAAAGGCTATTTTGTCCTTAGTAACATAGAAGCTTGGTTTCTTCGCCTAGCAAAGTTGTTATAAATAGAGGATAGAACAACCTGTTAAAAAATAGTGACCTAATCTTTGGTGGGCTTAAAGTTTGTAAAGACCCAAAAGAAGACACAAAGCTCTTAGGTGCATCATAAGTCGCAGAAAACTGCGAGAAAAAGGAAAATATTATGAATGTAATTGAACAGCTTGAAGCTGAGCAAATAGCATCTCTTGGAAGAGAAATACCAGACTTTAAGGCTGGAGATACAATCCGTGTTGGATATAAAGTAACTGAGGGAACACGTTCTAGGGTTCAAAACTACGAGGGTGTTTGTATTAGTAGAAATGGCGGCAGTGGAATTGCAGCGTCTTTTACAGTGAGAAAGATTTCATTTGGAGAGGGTGTGGAAAGAGTTTTTCCATTGCACTCAACTAATATATCAGAAATCGCCGTGATAAGACGTGGGAGAGTTCGAAGAGCTAAATTGTATTACCTACGTACTCGTCGTGGTAAATCTGCGCGTATTGCTGAAAAAACAAATTACAAACCTAAGCAAAACGCTTAGTTTATTTGCAGACGGAGTTTTAAGATGAAAAAAGATGTTCACCCAGAGTACCACTTAATTGATGTGAAAATGACAGATGGTACAATTGTTAAAATGAAATCTACATATGGGGAAGAGGGTTCTGTACTTGCTTTGGATATTGACCCTTCAGCACACCCAGCTTGGACTGGTGGAGGTACCCGATTGTTAGATACGGATGGCCGTGTTTCAAAATTCAAGAAAAAGTATGAAGGTCTTGGATTCTAAACAAAATATTGAGATTTTAGCCAGGTAATTACCTGGCTTTTTATTTCTTGCCTCTTTTTTTCAAAAGATTGGTTAACCATTCTGGGTCCATTTCTGGTACAGACGATAACAAAAGTTCTGTGTAATCTGGGTGTGGTGGAGAAAATATTTCGTCTTTCATACCCTGCTCAACCACTTTTCCGTCCAACATCACAACTATTTCATCCGAGATTGCCCTTACCGTAGCAATGTCATGTGTGATAAAAATATAAGTTATATCAAGATCCTGTTGTAGTTTTAAAAGAAGCTTTAGGATCCCTTCTTGAACAATTTGATCAAGAGCAGAGGTTACTTCGTCACATATTATTAGTTCAGGTTCTGCGGCTAGGGCTCGGGCAATGCATATTCGCTGCTTTTGTCCACCTGATAACTCTGAAGGTAAGCGATCAAAGAAACTTTCATCCAGCTCAATCATTTCAAGTAACTCTATAACGCGGGCTTCTTTTTCTTTTTCTTTCAAACCTAAATAAAACTCTAGAGGCCTTCCAATTATTTCACCCACAGTGTGGCGTGGGTTCATTGCAGTGTCAGCACTTTGATAGATCATTTGAATTTTTTGCAATTGTTTAGTGGAGCGCCCTGAAAGTGCATTGGGAAGGGGGTCACTATTAAAGAGAACTTCACCTTGGTTTGCTGGTAATAATCCGGTTATAACTCTTGCTATTGTTGACTTTCCAGAACCACTTTCGCCCACGAGTGCGACTGTTTTACCTCGAGGCACTGATATATTGATATCGTGTAATACATTTAAATGCTTTCCATACGCTGCCGACACATTTTTTATTTCAAGTATTTTGTCATTTGATGTTGTGGCTTTCTTCTCAATTGATCGAACAGACCAAAGTGATTTTGTGTAAGGATGGCTTGGATTTTTTAACATTTTGGAAGTTTCGGCTTCTTCCATTGTCTCACCATAACGCAATACTTTAATACGGTCAGCCATTTGTGCAACTACGGCAAGGTCGTGCGTAATATAGATTGCCGCAGTGTTGAAGCGTGCCACTGCGTCTCGCATCGATGCTAGTACTTCTACTTGCGTTGTGACGTCTAGAGCGGTTGTTGGTTCATCAAAAATTATTAATTCAGGCCTAGAAGTCATGGCCATAGCGGTCATGGCTCTTTGTAATTGCCCGCCTGAAACCTGATGGGGGTAACGAAAACCAATAGTCTCAGCTTCGGGTAATTGCATCGCTTTATAAAGATCAATTGCATCAGCCTCTGCCTCAAGTTTACTCATCAAACCGTGTCTAATTCCACTTTCAGTCGTTTGGTCTAGTAGTCTATGCGCTGGATTGAAAGAGGCAGCAGCTGATTGTGCAACGTACGCTATCTTGCTGCCCCAAATCTTGCGCTTTTCTTTTTCTGGCTGATTTATGAGCTCCTGGCCATTAAATATTATGGAGCCGCTTGTCAGTCTACAACCAGGTTGCGCAAATCCCATTGCAGCTTTGCCTAAAGTTGATTTTCCTGCCCCACTTTCACCAATTATCCCCACGACCTCACCACGTTTCACCGTAAGATCTACTTTTTTGATTATTTCGTGCCACCTGTCATCTGAAAAACCATCTATTACGACATCTTTCATTTCCAAAAGAATATCACCTTTTTTTCCTATTTGATCAGTGCTCATCGCGTATACCACTTGTTTTATGTAAGAACCAATCTACTACAAAATTTACAGAAACGGTTAAAAGCGCAATGCATGCCGCGGGAATAAGGGGAACCATTGCTCTCATTAAATCGTATTTTGCAAATTGTATTAAATTAGCTGTCTCTCTAACCATGGTTCCCCAATCAGCTGTTGGTGGTTGAATTCCTACACCAAGAAAACTGAGTGCCGCGATAGCTAGAAATACAAAACAAAACCTCAAACCAAATTCTGCAACAAGGGGAGGTAAAATATTGGGTAAAATTTCCCGACGCATAATCCAACCTATTTTTTCACCTCGAAGAGTGGCTGCCTCTACATAATCCATAACCACAACATTCATTGAAACAGCGCGAGTTAATCTAAATACGCGTGTGCTATCTAGTACTGCCATAATGCAGATCAAACTAATTGTACTTGCTCCAAATATTGATAATAACATGAGGGCAAAAATTAAAGAGGGGATAGCCATGAGAACATCAACGCCACGGCTTAGTAACTGATCTATATAAGACCTATTAATGGCGGCTATTAATCCCAATGACATGCCAATAGCAAATGATACTAGTGTAGTGATGAGCGCGATTCCAATTGTATTGCGAGCACCGTATATTAAACGAGACAAAATATCTCTGCCTATTTGATCTGTTCCAAGTAAATGAATGTCGCCAAAGCCTAGGTATGCAGAAAATTGACTGTCTGCCTCTCCAAATGGGGCTAAAAGTGGAGCAAAAATTGAAACGAATGCGTAAAAAGTAATAACAATCATACCAAATATTGCTGTTGGTGGGGCCTTTTTTAAATTGAGCCACATTCTCTCCCACCTTGTGCGCCTTTGGCGAATGCTTCCAACTTCCGCAGATGCAGAGTATGTATTTGTTTTTTTTGTCATCTTGGGTGGAGCAATCTTGGATTTGTGACTATTCCAATTACGTCTGCAATAAGATTGAGAATTATATAAGTACCAGCAAAAATTACTGCACAAGCTTGAACAACTGGTATGTCCCGCGTTCTAACAGCATCAACCATTAGTTGACCAACACCTGGGTAAACAAAAACGACTTCCACGACCACTACACCTACCACTAAATATGCTAAGTTGAATGCAATCACAGTTGCTATTGGAGCCCAAGCATTGGGCAATGCGTGTCTTAAAATAACTTGTGATGATGAAATTCCTTTAAGCCGAGCCTGCTCAATATAAGGGCTGGCAAGAAGATTAATGATCGCTGCTCGCGTCATTCTCATCATATGTGCAACAATTACTAGCGTCAGTGTTAATGCCGGTAATATTGTTTTATAAAATCTTACATCTAATGTGTCTCTTGGATCTACATTTGCAAGAGATGGAAATATTCCCCAGAGAGAGGAAAAGAACAAAATTAATATGTAAGCAACAAAAAATTCTGGTGTTGATATAGTTGTTAATGTTGTAGCGTTGACTACCCTGTCATATAGAGAGTTACGATATAATGCAGCGGTAATACCAAGAAATAAAGATAGTGGAACAGCTACTACTGCTGTGATTGTGGCTAGAAATAATGTATTCTTGAGTCTTTGATCTAGGAGGTCAAGTACGGTTCTTGATCTATCCATGCCTGAAGAGTTGCGTCCTGAAAACGATTGACCAAAATCACCTCTTATCATGCCGCCAGCCCAGTCCAGATACCTTACATACGCTGGTTGATCCAAACCTAGTTCACGGCGGAATGCTGCTACTGTTTCTGGTGTCGCCCGTTGCCCAAGTATTGCTTGTCCAAAATCACCAGGTAAAAACTCTATTGCACTAAAGATAATCAGAGAAACAAAAAACAATGCTACAAAACCAAGCAAGATTCTTTGAATAACTGTAATGAAAATGGGGTGCAAAGAAATTTCCTGTCTACTTTATTTCAATCATTTTAAAGGGTTCTCCATGGAAATTGCAAGATTTCAATTGATATATCACAAAAAATATCGATTAATTTAGATGTATATCACTTAACTTTTGATCATTTTAATATTATTTTGCCAAAAAACTACTGTATGCAAAGAGTAAATATGATTGTGAAGCAATCTTATGTCTAACAATTACTTAACGTAAGATTGGGCACTTTTTAAAAAAAACCTTGCAAAATAGATGAAATTCACTCCATTATTCAAGTCTAGGTGATGATCACCAACAAAGATCCCCTGCGATTTGCTATACTAGTAGAGTGGGGGTTAACGAATATAATAGGGAGTTATATTATGATTTCAATCGACAAACTGTCGAAACTTTATGCTGCTGGCCGGATTAGTCGAAGAGACTTTATGCAAGGTGCTACAGCGATGGGCGTAACTATCGCCGCTGCGTCAACAATGGCTGTCCAAGCTGAAGCTTCAACACCAAAAACTGGTGGAACGCTTAGAAGTGGTATAGGCCATGGATCTACAACAGATTCTTTTGACCCAGCAACATTTGAAAATGGTTTTGCGAATGCACTGTGTTTTGCGTCTGGAAACCATCTTACTGAGATTAACAATGAAGGCCAGCTCATACCTGAATTAGCCGAGTCTTACTCATCAGACGATGGAATTACCTGGCGGTTTAAAATCAGACAGGGTGTTGAGTTTCATAATGGTAAAACTTTAACACCAGAAGATGTGATTGCATCTCTTAACCACCACAGAGGGGAAGAAAGTACTTCTGGAGCAAAAGGCTTGTTGAGCGCTTTGCAAGAAATGTCAGTTGATGGAGATTCAGTCGTTTTTGTACTAGAAGCTGCAAACGCTGATTGGCCATTTATTATGTCTGATTATCATTTTAAAATTTTACCATCCAAAGATGGCGTTGCATATTTTGATGGTGGCGTTGGTACTGGCGGATACAAAGTTGAAAACTTTGAACCAGGTGTGAAATTAGAATCTTCACGTTTCCCAAATTATTGGAAAGAAGATGCTGCTTATTTTGATGGCCTTGTTTTTACTTCGGTTATTGATCAAGTTGCACGTCAAAACGCATTAATGAATGGTGAAGTTGATGCAATCGACAGAGTTAACGCTCAAACTGTTGATCTATTGGCTTCTGTCCCACATATTAATATCGTAGAAAACACTGGGACATTGCATTATACATTTGGTATGCGCTTAAACGTTGAGCCATTTGGCAATTATGATCTGCGAATGGCACTAAAGAGCGCTATTAAGCGTCAAGAACTTGTAGATAAAATCTTGAATGGGCATGGCGCACTTGGCAATGATCATCCAATATCTTCTGCTAACCAGTATCCAAATACTGATTTGCCTCAGAGAGAGTTTGATGCGGATAAAGCTGCTCATCACTATAAGAAATCAGGACATTCTGGGCCAATTAAAATAGCAGCAGCTAATGCTGCATTTGCTGGTGCAGTAGATGCGGCTCAGTTAATTGCTGCTTCATGTGCTGAAGCAGGTATTAGTGTAGAAGTTGATAAGGTACCTGATGATGGATATTGGTCTAATGTTTGGAACAATGATGCGCATGGCTGGAGTGCTTGCTATTGGGGTGGACGTCCTACAGAAGACTGGATGTTCTCCGCTGCTTACATTTCTGGTTCTGATTGGAATGATACTTCTTGGAGAGGAACTGCTTCTTCTAAGGAGTTTAATTCTTTGGTCGTTGCGGCAAGAGCAGAGCTCGATGTTGCTAAACGAAAAGAAATGTATTTCAGGTGTCAGGCTCTGATTCACGACGATGGTGGAGCTACAATTCCAATGTTTGCTAATTATATTAATGGTCTTAACAAATCTATTGGCCATAAAGATAAAATGGGAGCTAATTGGGATATGGATGGTGGTAAAGCATCAGAGCGCTGGTGGTTTAACTAAGTTACTATCAAATATTAAGGAAATGGCGGTTGAGAATTCAATCGCCATTTTTTTTACCAAGCATTTGTCTTTGATTAAGTGTTTCAAAAACGGAAGTATTGATCCTTTTTCCAACATTACACAGCCACAGTTTAACCTGGTTCTCTCAAGCGTTTAAGATAATATTAAATTTACTTCGGATAATTTTATCTACTTCATTATCAATATAACTAGGATTATTAGTTTTCAAAATCAACTTTGCTTGTTTTAGGGCATTTTCTTCCATAGTCATTTTTCCTTCTTCTTCCCAAACAGCAGGTGTTTTTCTATCACCTATTTTTGGATAGTAATAATCGCGTTGCATTGCTGATATAGTATGCTCTCCACCAAGGTAATGCCCTGGGCCAAATACAGTTGATTTAATAGTTTCAAAACCTAGTGTTTCTTGGTTTACTTCTATTCCACGCATCAATCTTTGAATAGTGGATAGCATTTCGTTGTCAGCTACGAATGCCTCGAATGAAACGCCAAGAAGTGAAGCCATCATTCCTGCACTCTCATAGATCATATTAGCCCCAGCCAAACCAGTTGCTGTAGCTGAAAGTGTCTTTTCTGATCCCATCTGCGCGTCAACTGTTTTAGCATCACTCATCGAACTTGCGACGCCAGTAGGTAACCCTAGAAAATTACCGATTTGAGCCGCCGCAGCATTCATCACTGATGTTTCCCCGCCGGAGCCTGAAAATGCTCCAGTCCTCAAATCGATAACAAATGGCCAATTTGAAAAGATAACTGGATAACCTGGCTCAAAGACATTTATCATGATGAGCCCAGCAAGTGTCTCAGCTGTAGATTGTGCTAACATGCCAGCAAGTGTTGCTGGAGCAGTAGCGCCTGACTGAGCAGCAATTATTGCGTTAATTGGCATTCTATATTCCATGCATGCGAGCGCCACATCAAATGCATCTTCCCCATATCTCATGGGTGATATTATTGGTGAAATATGAGCTTTACAAAAAGGTTTTTTGGAAAATTCTCCTATACCACCTAATACAATATCATACATTTCCACTATAGGTTTTACAAACTCAGGTTGTGTAAAAGAAATTCCAATTGGTTTTTTTGTGCCCTTAAGCATTGCGTATGCGGTGTTTAACTCAACGTCAAAAACGTTTTCAATTTCGGTAGCTATGCAACATCTAGTAAACCAACTGACATTTTCTAGTCGATCGATTAAGCGAGAAAAGTCATATACGTCTTTCAGTGTTGATGCTCTATACTCTCCTGTTTCAATATCTTTTGTTTGAACTGCGGCACCACCAGTTCCAAAATACGATCGATTTCCACCCACTGTTATATCAAACTCCGGTGAACGACCAAATAGAGTAAATTCTTTACATGCATTAGTGATAATTTTTTTTACGAATAATTCAGAGAAATATAATCGATTTTTATTAAATTTTGCACCTTTGGAAACTGCTTTTTTTGCAAGCTCATCTGGCACATCACCGATTCCAACCTCTTCAAGTAATCGATATGCTGTTTTTAATATCTTATTCAGGTCATTTTCAGACAACGGTTTATAGGTGCCAGAAATTTGACCTGGAGGACTTGGATTAATTGTCCCTGCTTCAGATGTACGTAGTATAATTCTACTTGCTCGACCGCCAGCCCTTTTTTTTCTATCACTACTCATAATCTAATTATGTTTATAGTGTTTGATGTTACAAAGCTTAAAGATACTTTCGGAAAAATAAAATTAGAAATGTTATTATAAAAAAAGTACCATTATGTGTTTACTGAAAAAAAAATCTGAGAAATTGTTGGTGATAAGTTTAGGAAAATAAAATGAAATTACAAACGGATGTGGTTGTTATAGGTGGAGGAATAGCTGGCTGTTCCACTTTATATCACTTAACCCAAGAAGGTATTACTGATTGCATATTGTTAGAGCGAGATGAATTAACAAGTGGAACTACCTGGCATTCCGCAGCGCAGGTAACTAACTTTGGCCCCAATCAAACCATGTTAGGTTTGAAAACTCATTCTATCAATTTATATAAAGAGCTATCTGAAGATGTTGATTATCCAATTAACTATCACCATGGGACTGGTGGAATACGTATTGCTGGAACTACAGATCATCTAGACGGCTATCATCACTTTGTTAGTCAAGCCATGGGAATGGGTATCCCCTTTGAGGTGATTGATGCAAAAGAAGCAAAAAAAAGACACCCCTTATTGAATGCTGATGATATTTTAGGTGGCCTTTGGGATCCATTTGACGGTGACATAGATCCAGCGCAATTATGTCAAGCTCTTGCAAGACGTGCACGAAAAGCTGGAGCTGAAATTTATCGCAAAACCCCAGTTACTGGATTGAGCCAGTGTAAGGACGATAGTTGGATAGTGGAAACCCCTAATGGTAATATTCGTACAAATAAAATTGTGAATGCTGGTGGATATCGATGTAACGAAATTGGAAAGTTAATGGATTATATTCTTCCTGTCGCATCAATGGAACATCAATATATGTTAACTGAAAATATACCAGAATTGGAAGATTTAGATTTTCGAGTGCCATTAATCAGATGCCCAATTTCAGATTTCTATCAAAGGCAAGAAAAAAAAGGTCTATTGATTGGTTTTTACGAGCAAAGTTGTAAAACGTGGGGATTAGAAGGAATACCAGAAGATTTTTCTAATGCACTATGTCCTAACGACCTTGATCGGGTTTTGGATGTTATGGAGGGAGCTATTTCTAGACTCCCTGTATTGGGAGATGTTGGAATTCACACAGTAATTAATGGACCAATTACTTATACCCCAGATGGTTTACCCTTAGTTGGGAAAATACCTGGCATAAGAAATGCTTATTGTATTACAGGTTTGAGAGCTGGTCTTGGTGAGGGCGGTGGCCATGGCTGGCTTTTGGCCCAAATTATTGCCCATGGGGAGGCTTGCTACGATACTTGGTGTTTGGATCCGCGTCGGTTTGGCCCAGAGGTTAATATATCTTACACTGCTAAAAAAGCGATTGAAGATTATCAAAATGAATTTAGGTTTCACATGCCTCATGAGCAGCGTCCGGCTGGAAGACCTCTAAAAGTATCACCTTTATATACAAAATTAAAAACCTTAGGGGGAAGCTTTACTACTGTAAATGGTTGGGAGCGTGTTGATTATTATGAGAGGAATATAGATTTTAAGGCTGATTTATCGTTTCGTTATGGAAATTTGCATGAGGTAGTTAGAGCTGAAGTTAAGGCTGTGTCTTCAAATTTAGGCATGATGGAAGTTAATGGATTTAATAGATTTGAAATAAGTGGTTTTGGTGTGCACGAATGGCTTGATAATATAATGTGCACAAAAGTTCCAAGAAAAGTTGGGAAAATTGCACTTAGTTATTTTTTAAACGATCTTGGAAATATAAAAGGGGAAGCAACGTTAGTAACCAAGGCTGATGGCACTGTTTTGTATGGCTCTGCGGCTGCATCTGAGCATCATGATATGGATTGGCTCAGTGATCATTTGCCTGAAGATGGATCAGTCAAAATCACATCTTTGACAAATAGTCATGATGTATTGATAATAGCAGGACCAAATTCGCGAGCGTTTCTTAAATTAATTTCGCCACAAACAGATTGGGAGAATTTTAAGTGGCTCATGGGAAAACAGATTGTAGTTGATCAATTTAATGTGTTCGCGATGGCTGTTTCATTTAGTGGTGAACTAGCGTGGGAACTGCATGTTGATTTCAAGTTTGTAGTTTCTTTATTTGAAAAATTATTTAAAATAGGTCAAAAATTTGATATTAAACTTTTTGGGTCACTAGCTGCTGAAAGTATGCGAATAGAAAAAGGATACTTGCACTGGAAATCTGATTTAATTACTGAATATAATCCACTCGAAACTGGTTTGGGCCGTTTCTTAGATATGTCAAAAGATTTTATTGGTAAAAAGATATTAGAGAACTTTTCTGTAAATAATCTTAGGCGACGATTGGTTCAGATTGATATAGATGATTTTAATAGTTCACCTCAACCTGGTGATAGTCTGCTTGTTAACGATAAAGTTATTGGAACAGTTACTTCAAGTTCATTCGGTTATAGGTTGGAGAAGACCTTTGCATTAGCTTTTGTTGATCCAGAATTTTCTGTTATTGGACTTAAATTAAAAGCTAGTTATTTAAATAAGCTGGTAGATGGTACGGTAATTCCAATAGGGCCATATGACAAACACAATACAAAAGTAAAAGTGAATTGATATTTTTTTAATAATTAGTAATTTTGGTGAGTATTAGTTTAGCCAACTCATTTTAATTGTTATATTTTATTTATTATGTTCTCGGACCTTTAATAATCTCATATAACTTTCCTTGGGCCAAGTTGCCTCAAAGTCATAGAACTTTTCGAACGATGGGGTGTCGTTTGGCAAAATTACCCAATCCAACTTGTCATTTATAAAAATGTGAGCATCTGGTGGCATGAGGCTAGGATTGTCTAAAGTGCCAACTTTAATAATACTTAATGTATCTTTTATTCCATAATGACTAACGATACCTGTAGCACAATGTGCGCAACGTTTTACGACGTGTCGTTGGCCACTGCCTGCTGGCATATCATGGGTTGTTAGGTCGCTTGAAATTATTGTCATATTTTCAGACTCTAAGAAAGCATGAAGTATAAATGCAGATCCAGTTTGTTGTTGGCATAGATGGCAATGGCAACAATGTACGAACATAGGCTTTTTAATTAACTGGTAGCGAGTTTTACCACATGTACATCCACCTTCAAAAATTTGTCCCATTCCCATTCCTTTCTATTATGATGACTTCATCTTTTCTTTGTATCCGGCAAGGTTAATACAACTATTGAGCTTAGTGCTACTAGAAAAAATAATGTTCCAAAGGCAATATTATAACTTCCAGTTAAGTCAAAAGCACTTCCTGCTAGAATAGGTCCAATCGCCCCACCTATTGTTCCACAAAAAACAACGATCCCAAAAAGAGATGCATGATCTCTTAATCCAAAATATTCTGCAATTGTGGGCGAAACAACAACAAACAGCGCTCCGTGCGCAAAACCGTACAGTGCCACAAATAAAAATAATATTGTATGGTTTGTGACGAATGTGAAAATCAATAAACTTATTAATATGGGTATGAAACAAAATAAATAAGATTTTCTTCCTCCCATTTTATCCAAGAATATACCAACTGATAATCGCCCTATTATACTTGCTGCTCCAATAGCTGATAATAAGAATGCAGCTTTTGTTTGTGTCATCCCCAGGTCTGTTCCATGCACAGCAATATGGGTGGGAATCGTCATCAAAGTGGGAAAGTAGAGAAATTGAATTATACATAGTTTTTTGAAAATTGGTGATTTTGATGCAACATTAAAAATAATGCCATTATTTGATTTAGTATTATCTTTCACTTCTACTTTTTTTGGAAACTTAATAAGAAATGCTGAGCATAATAAAAATAATGCAGCTGTAAGGCCAATTATTATAGCCGTAAGTCGCCACCCAAAATTAATTATCAAAAAAGCGGCAATAACTGGTAGTAGCATTTGACCAAACGCCGTTCCCACCTTTACAATCGCTGTAATCAGGCCTCTACCTTTTGGAAACCAGCGTGCGATTGTTGATAAAGTTGCGACATCATGGGTGCTTAAACCGATTCCAATAAATAATCCAAAAATTACAAATAAATGCCAAGGTTCATTTATTTGGGAAATTAAGGCAAAGCCTAAGCCAAATAACACACCTGAAATACCTAAAACAATCCTTGGTCCATACCTGTCAGTCAACCGGCCAGCCATAATTGCAAGAATTCCCATAGATAAAAATGCTATGGCGGAGCAGCTAGAAAGCATTGTCCTTGACCAACCAAACTCAAGTTCAAGTTCTTTGAAGAATATTCCGTATGAGAATAAAAGGCCAACAACCACAAATTGGGTTATACTTGCGCCAGTCACTACTAGATAGCGTTTAAGCATTTATCTTTCCATCATTGGTCAATCTTGGAGGTTGGTATTCGTAAGAGATTATACGCAATTTAACTTTCAAACTAGTGTTATTTTAAAATCTGCTAACTTTTTAGGTGAAAATTTGTTGCGACGTTATGCATTCAACTTTTTGAGCCTTTTATTATTATAATGTTACTTATTTTAATTTCATAAAATAGTTACTAAAATAAATCAGGTATTTAAATTTCAAAGTACCGTAACAAATTACCTGACTAATTTAATAAGTTATTGACATTACCAATAAAGTTGGATTATCTGCCGATGCCTGACAATTTTGGTAAGGTACTGTGATGTTAAGATTAAAAGGGCTTGTGAAATGATCTTTATTATTTATGCGATTATTATTTTGTAAGCTTAAGCCAAGACGTTTAAACTCTATTTCAATTTTACTATATAATGTGAAAATATAAGGAAAATATGTAATGTTATCAAATAAAACAAAGCTCAGAACCGTTGGTATATTAGTGGCTAGTTTGTCCCCATTAATGATTGCCAGTGTGGCTTCTGGAGACTCTTCCAACAATTATGGCCCATTTCCAGTAACTGTAAAAGGTTATGATGGATCTGCAACTAATTCTGTATCATATTCTGGTCAGATAGCTAGACACGTGCTTCATGACAGCCTTAAGAAACTAGCATCAACTGGTGATGGTGGTTCCAATGCCGCAGCTGTGGAAGCAGAAATGATGGCTTATTTTGCTGGTTCAGATAAAAACAAGACGATCGTTTCGCCTGCTTCGAAAGATGATTATCAAATCAAGCAAACTTTGATGAATAGTCTTTCAAAAGGCAAGAAACTTTCTAATAAGTCATACAAGGGCGTAATAAATGGATGGCCTGGACAGATGACTGGGCCTGAAGTTTTAGAGTTTATGATTAAAAAAGCAGCTATGTCTAAAGGTGGTTTTGATCCTTTGACAGGCTATAATTATCCACAGTTAATTTCAAAGTTTGCTATGGGTGCAGTGTTTTACAACCAAGCAGTCGATGGCTACTTAGATGAAAAGTTAGCAGCAGATAACAAACCAAATGGTAAACCTTATAAAGCAGGAAAACATTACACAGGAAAAGAACACGTCTGGGATGAAGCTTATGGTTATTGGGGAGCAGCGGCTCACAGCTTGAATTTAAGCGCCAAGCAAAGTTACGAAGTTGCGAAAAAGAAAAATTTTGCCATTTCTGATGCAAATGGTGACGGTGTTATAGATCTTAAATCTGAGATGACTTTTGCGCATGCATACTATGCGTCAAGCTTTGATAAAGGTGGCAAAACTAACTATCTTCAGACAGTATCGCAGGCTTTTCTTGATGGTAGGAAATTAATTACTTCTGCTAATGGTGAGAATTTAACAGATGCACAACGTGCTCAATTGGTAGCATACGCAGGCATTATTGGAGAAAACTGGGAGCGTGTAATTGCTGAGTCAACGTTTAAATATGCTGGATCAGTATATAAGGACATTAGCAAGATGGAAAAAATGCTCGATGCTGGTGAAGATGTAGCTAAAGTTTTTGCTAAATATTGCAAACATTGGGGCGAACTAAAAGGTTTCTCAATGGCGCTTCAAACGGGCAAAGGGAATCTAGGCGAAACAGCTGTAAAACTGAATCGCTTGATTGGCTTTGGTCCAGTTTTATTAAATGCTTCTCAAGTGACTGGAATAGACTCTAGTGGTGAGTACATGAAAGATGAGGCTCTCAGCTGGGGTGAGTACAAATTGCATATGTTGAAAGTTCAAAAGTTAATGATTGATAAATTTTCAGTAGTTGCAAGATCTAAGGATCAGACGGCTAATATGGAAGCGCTTGCAGAAAAATTGGGTGGTTCTGATAGTGCTGAAAACGATTAAGGTTATATAATAAATTGCTCGGCAAGAAATAACTCTTGCCGAGCTTTAAATATTATTTTATCGGATTATATTATGTGGGTGTTTGATCTCTTCTATGATGTTTTTGAGCACTTCAGTGATCCAAAAAAACGTGTCTTTATTGGGTATGTATTTATTTCAATAGGAATAGCATTTCTTTGGTTAATAGTTCTGAAAAAACTTTCAGTAAGGCAAGCTTTTTGGAAGGTCTTTGATAAGAAAGTATTTTTTTCTCGATCTTCAAAAAGTGATTATTCAGTTTTTTTGATTAATAGAATTTTTACTCTTTTTATTTCACCACTCTTAATCACTCAAATGGCAATAGCGACTGTGATTTTTCATTTATTACATAAAATTGAATTATTTGATATTAACATATTTTCTAATTTATCCAAAATTTGGATAGTTCTATTTTTTACGATATTTATTTTTATTCTTGATGATGTTACAAAATACTTTGTCCATCGGTGGATGCATAAGTGGCCAATTTTATGGTCTCTACATAAAGTACATCATTCTGCAACAAAACTGACCCCGTTAACAATTTATAGGACACATCCTTTGGAAGGAATTGTTTTCTCTTTAAGGGGAGCCTTTACTCAAGGAGTGTCAATCTCTATTTTTGTTTATCTCTTTGGTAATAGTGTAGATTTAATGACTGTACTGGGAGCGAACATATTTATTTTTACATTCAATGTGGCGGGTTCAAATTTAAGGCATTCTCACATTGGAATTAGATATTGGGGTTGGCTGGAATATGTTTTTATTTCACCTGCTCAACATCAACTTCATCACTCCATTGATGAGGCGCATCATGATAAAAATTTTGGAGCAAGTTTGGCTATATGGGATTGGCTGTTTGGCTCATTGCATCACTCAACTGATGTGGAAAGCTTGACCCTAGGATTGGATGGTACTGAGCACGATGGAAGCCATAGTTTAAGAACTTTATATATTACTCCTCTGAAAGAGGTTATTTTTCACTTATTAAATAATTTTAAAATCGCAAAAAAATATATTTTCAAATTTGGTATTTATATTCAAAATAAATTTTTTGCATTAGTTAAACAGTAAATAAAAATTGGGATGTGCAGCATGAATAAATTTAAAATATTGGGATTAGTTTTAGTATTATTTTTAACTTCTGTAAATTTTTTGAAATCTGAAGAATTGAATATATATTCTCATCGTCAGCCTTTTTTAATAAACCCATTTCTTGACGAGTTTACAAAAAAAACAGGCATAGCTACTAATGTTATATATTCGACTAAAGGGTTGGCTCAAAGGCTCAGGTCTGAAGGAAAAAATAGTCCAGCTGATGTTGTGTTAACTGTCGATATTGGGAGATTATACATCTATCAGGATATGGATTTACTGAGTTCTATAGAATCTAAGAAGTTGTCAAAAAATATTCCATTGCATCTAAGAAGTTCAGACAATACTTGGTTTGGTCTTTCAAAAAGAGCAAGAATTATTGTAACTTCAAAAGACAGAGTGAAAGTGGGTTCAATAAAGAGAATAGAGGATTTGGCTGATCCGAGATGGAAGGGTAAAATTTGCACTAGACCTGGAAGTCACGTGTATAGCCGAGCCTTAATGTCATCAATGATTGCTGCACATGGTTTGGAAAATGCAGAAAAATGGGCAGGAGGATTGGTTTCCAATCTCGCAAGAAGACCGCAAGGAAATGATCGAGCACAAGTTAAAGCCATTTTTGAGGGTCAATGTGATATAGCAATTATAAATAATTATTATTTTGGTAAATTAAAATACTCTGATAAAGAGGACCAAAGGGCATGGGCGCGTTCTCTTAATTTAGTTTTCCCAAATCAAGGAGAAAATGATAGGGGTGCACATGTTAATATTTCTGGAGGTGGTGTGGCAAAATACTCAAAAAACAAACACCTAGCTGTAAAGCTATTAGAATTTTTGACTGATGAGTTTGCTCAAAAATTATACGGTGAAATAAATTTTGAATATCCAGTAAATCCAAAGGTAGAGGCTACAGAAGAATTAAAAAGTTGGGGCAGTTTTAAGGAAGATAAATTACCAATTTTAACAATTGCAAAATTGTCTCGTGAATCTCAAAAGATTATTGATCGTGTTGGTTGGTAAGCTGAATGTCATTAAATGTGAGGACCTTAGATTTCTGGCAAATAATAGTTTTAGCATTATCTATTTTAATTTTTTGTCCGTTAATTGCATTAATATTAATTAGCTTTGGTGATAGTGAAGGCTTATGGGGACACTTATTAGAAACTGTCTTAATAAGATACGTAAAAACTACATTATTCTTAATGGTCGGGGTGTCATTCTTTTCACTATTATTTGGAATTATTTCGGCTTGGATATTAACTAATTATGAGTTTAGGTTCAGTAAGGTATTAGAGGTTTTAATGCTTCTACCATTAGCCTGTCCTGCGTATTTGGTAGCCTACGCCTATACAGATTTTTTTGAATACGCTGGACCAGTTCAAGGTTTTATCAGAGATTTAATGGGGTGGAAAACAGCATCTGATTATGTATTTCCTGAGATTAGATCACTTGGTGGAGCTATATTTGTTTTATCTTCGGTTCTTTACCCATACATTTATTTACTTTCCAGAACAGCTTTTAGAGAAACACCAAATAGTTATTATGAGGTTGCACAGTTGTATAATAGAAATATTTTTTGGTCGGTAAGTTTGCCGTTGGCTCGCCCAGCAATTGTGGCTGGATTAGCTTTAGTCTGTATGGAAGTTGTATCAGACTTTGGTACTGTTGAGTATTTTGCATTGGAAACACTTACTCTTGGTATCTTTAACGTTTGGATTGGAATGAATAATATTAATGCCGCAGCACAAATATCAACATTTACATTTATTTTTATTCTTATGTTACTGCTTGTTGAAATTAGGTCTAGGGCAGGAAAAAGATTTAACGACACCAGTTCTCGACAAACAAACAAAAAAGCTAAATTGATAACAGGTATTGAAGCATTTTTCTGCATAGCCGGTTGCCTGATTCCGGTCTCATTAGGTTTTTTTATCCCAATTTTAATTCTACTTTCAAATGCCTTAACTTCTTTAAACTTCCATAATTATTATGAGGTTACAAAGATATTTACTAACACTTTAATAATATCATCCATAGGCGCTTTTTGCATAATGGGTGTGTCAACTATTATTGCATGTACAGCATACTTAAGTGGGAAAAAATATTTAAGAACGGTCGCTAATTTTTCAGCTTCTGGTTATGCCTTTCCAGGCACAATGCTTGCAATAGGAATTCTTGTGTTTATTGGATTTGTTGACAGAACTTTAGATTTATTTAGTTCGACTGATAGTACTTTTTATCTGAGTGGTACTATTTTTATGTTAATTTTTGCTTACATAGTGAAATTCCAAGCAGTAGGATATGGGGCAGTTTTATCGGGGTTAACTAAAACTTCTCCAAATCTAATTTGGGCTAGCCGGACATTAGGAATGTCTTTTCAGAAAACTATTTCCCGCATTACGATCCCTTTAATAAAGAAATCAATTATTGCAGGTGGAGTGTTAGCTTTTGTAGATATCATGAAGGAGTTGCCAATAACCCTCTTACTGCGTCCATTTGATTTTGAAACCCTCGCAACATTTACATATCAGTTTGCGCATGATGAATTGATGGGAAAAGCATCAATACCTGCACTTCTGATTATTTTGGTTGGGTTAATACCTGTTATATTCCTTAATAAAATTTTAAGAACAAATGTTTGACTTTATATATCCAAGGTGTTTTCTTTTTCCCATGAAGAAAAATGTGAGCAAAAACTAGTCCATTCTTCGTGTTTCAATTTTAAGAATGCATTAGAAAACTCGAGTCCCAGAGCCTCTTTAAGTGCAGTATCTTTGTTAAACAAACGTAATGCATCAAGTAGATTCAAAGGCAATTTTGGCGCGCCTTTAATCTTATAACCTTCTGCATACATATCTATATCATAACGTTTTCCTGGATCTGCATTTGTTTCTAAACCATGCATCCCAGCAGCGATTATAACTGCTTGTAAAAGATAAGGATTTGTTGCTCCATCAGGAAGGCGAAGTTCAAACCTACCTGGTCCAGGAACTCTTACCATGTGTGTTCTATTATTCCCAGTCCATGTCACGGTATTTGGAGCCCATGTAGCCCCAGATGTCGTTCGGGGTGCATTAATTCTTTTGTAAGAATTTACAGTTGGATTTGTTATTGCAGCCATAGCAGTTGCATGTTTCATGATACCACCAAGAAAATTATATCCCTTATCTGACAATCCAAGTTCATTCTTGTCATCTGCAAAAGCATTAATTGTGCCCGATTCATCCCAAACAGAAATATGCGCATGGCAACCGTTGCCAGTTAAACCTTCAACCGGTTTTGGCATAAATGTTGCTCTCATACCGTGCTTTTCAGCAATTGATTTAGTCATAAATTTGAAGAATGAATGCTTATCAGCAGTTTTTAAAGCATCATCAAACTCGAAGTTCATTTCAAACTGCCCATTCGCATCCTCATGATCATTTTGATAAGGTGCCCAGCCCAATTTCAACATATAGTCGCAAATTTCTGCAATTATATCATATCTTCGCATCACTGCCTGTTGGTCGTAGCAAGGCTTCGCGGCAGTATCATACTCGTCAGAGAGCTCTGATCCATCTGGGGTAAGCAAAAAGAACTCTGCTTCGATACCTGTCTTTACGCGTAGCCCTGATGCCTTTGCTTTTTCAATTTGTCTTATAAGGACATTTCTTGGTGCTTGGTTTACCAAATCACCGGCCATTACACAATTTCCAGCAACCCAAGCTACTTCTGGCTTCCATGGTAGTTGAATAACTGAAGACGGATCAGGAACTGCAAGCATATCTGGAAATGCTGGTGTCATATCCAAATATGTAGCAAACCCAGCAAACCCAGCACCATCTTGTTGCATATCTGCTATTGCCTGTGCAGGGACCAATTTAGCTCTTTGCCCACCAAATAAGTCTGTAAAAGAAATCATGAAATACTTCACACCATTTTCTTTAGCAAATTCTTCTAGATTTATAGTCATTATATGATGCCTTTCATTTCTATTATACGTCAGGTTTACCTGGTATCCAATTGGTGCCAGACAAAGGAACCTGAGCCATTGCAGCCGCTTCCATTGTTAAAGCACACAAATCTTCGGGTTCCAAATTAAGAATATGATTTTTCCCACATGCTCTAGCTATAGTTTGTGCTTCTAAGGTCATTACTTTTAAATAATTTTTCAGCCTCTGACCTGCCAAAATTGGATCAAGTCGAGCTGAAAGCTGTGGATCTTGTGTGGTGATGCCAGCTGGATCTAGTCCCTCATGCCAGTCGTCATAGGCTCCTGCTGTTGTGCCAAGCTTGTTGTATTCTTTTTCCCACCGAGGATCATTATCACCCAATGCGATTAACGCGGCAGTTCCGATGGATACAGCATCAGCACCTAACGCGAGAGCTTTTGCGACATCGGCACCAGTGCGAATTCCTCCAGACAAAACTAATTGTACTTTTCTGTGCATTCCAAGATCTTGGAGTGCCTGTACTGCCGGTCTAATGCAGGCAAGGGTTGGCTGTCCTACATGCTCGATAAACACATCTTGTGTAGCAGCCGTTCCTCCTTGCATTCCATCAAGAACCACAACGTCAGCTCCAGCTTTTATTGCTAGTGTTGTGTCAAAGTAAGGACGAGCACCACCAATTTTTATATAGATTGGTACTTTCCAACTAGTTATTTCGCGGAGCTCGAGAATTTTTATTTCTAGATCGTCAGGACCAGTCCAGTCTGGATGACGACAAGCAGATCTTTGATCAATACCCTTTGGTAAATTCCGCATTTCTGCAACTCGATCGCTTATTTTCTGACCTAATAACATCCCACCACCACCAGGCTTTGCTCCTTGACCTACTACTATTTCGATTGCATCAGCTTTTCTCAAATCATCAGGGTTCATACCATATCTTGATGGAAGATATTGATAAACTAATTTTGTTGAATGGCCTCTTTCTTCTGGTGTCATCCCACCATCACCGGTTGTTGTCGATGTGCCTGCAGCGCTTGCACCCCGCCCAAGCGCTTCTTTCGCTTGTCCAGACAAAGCACCAAAACTCATCCCTGCAATGGTTATTGGTATATCAAGTTCAATCGGATTTTTTGCATAACGCGTACCTAACTTAACACTTGTGTCACATTTTTCTCGGTACCCTTCGAGTGGGTATCTTGACATTGAAGCACCTAAAAATAGTAAATCGTCAAAATGTGGTACTCTTCGCTTTGCACCTCCACCCCTAATATCGTATATGCCTGTCGCAGCAGCACGCCTTATGTATGAATTAGTATGATCATCAAATGTCCATGATTTTACTGGTGTCGTATGTGGTTTTCTATGATCTGTCATTTAATAATCCCCAGCATTATCTATATCAAAATTGTAAAGGCTACGTGCAGAGCCATAACGCTTGAACTCTTTCGCATCTGCGTTTGCATTGGAGCGATTAAGAAGGTCCTGTAATATATTGAGATGCTCTGGGCGCATTTCTTTTTCCACACAATCTGCACCTAATGATTTAACATTTCCCCTAACGAAAAGCCTTGCTTCATAAAGGCTGTCGCCCAGTGCGTCTCCAGCATCTCCTAAGACGACAAGATTTCCCGATTGGGCCATGAAAGCTGACATATGCCCTATATTCCCATGCACAACGATATTTATTCCTTTCATAGATATTCCACATCGTGACGCAGCATTTCCTTTAATTACTAATAAGCCACCTTGTCCTGTGGCGCCAGCATACTGACTGGCATCACCTTCAATAGTTACACAGCCTGACATCATATTTTCGCAAACACCGGGTCCAACTGAGCCATAAACTTTAATATTTGCTTTTTGGTTCATACCACCACAGTAATAACCTGTTGAGCCTTTGATTGATAATTCTAATGGGGCATTTAAACCAACTGCTACGGCATGTGCACCTTTTGGATTTATTACTTCCCATTGTTTTTGATTGGTAATCTCAGATTGTCTTTGTAGTATTTCGTTTAAATCTCTTAATGACGATTTAGTTAGATCAATGGTTTCCATTAATTAATGCTCCCAAAAATAGACTGTTGCGGGTTCTGGCTCCCAAACCTTTGCACTATCGATATTAGGTAAATTTACTAAAGCTCTATATTCGGAACCAAAAGCAACATACTGTTCAGTTTCAGCTAAAACTGCTGGTTTGCAAGCTATTGGATCTCGCAAAACCCCAAAACCATTTTTTGTACCAACTAAAAATGTATAAAACCCATCAAGCTCAGTTATTCCAGCTTTCAAAGCATCCCCTAGATTATATCCCTCATTCATTTTGTAGGTTAAAAAAGCCGCAGCAACCTCAGTATCGTTATCTGTCTCACATTCAATTCCCTCTTTGCGCAATTTACGTCTTAATGAATTATGGTTGGATAGTGATCCATTGTGAACTAGGCATTGATCATTTCCTGTAGAAAAAGGATGCGCTCCCATCGTTGTTACTGCAGATTCTGTAGCCATTCTGGTATGACCGATTCCGTGACTTCCAGACATCTTAGAAATGTCAAAACGATTTGCGACAGTTTCAGGCAATCCAACTTCTTTGTAGATTTCTATTGAATCTCCAATGCTCATTATTCTTAAGTTAGGGAAAGATGTGGCTAGTATTTCTTTAATACTATTCAAATACTCTGTTTCAATTGTAATTATCGCATGAGTATCAATTATCATAATTTCTAGATTTTGATTAAACAAACTATCTAATTCAATCTTAATATTCTCAAAATCTATTTGTGGTTGAGATGATTGAACAGTTACTTTTGTAAAAGAATTCTTTGGATTTTTATATATAGCTATGCCAGCGCTATCAGGGCCTCTATCAGACATAGTTATTAACATTTGAGTTAACATTTCACCCAATGTTAATTCCAATGATTTATCTTTTAGAAATAATCCAACTATTCCACACATTTAATACTCCATAATGTAATCAGAATATTGATATCCATCAGTAACATTCTTTGCAAGAACGTATTATAATTCTTTCCCTGTAGCTATTATTCTATTTGAAAAATGTTTATAAATTAATTCAATTTTTTACTTATTTTCCATTTGGTAAAGTGATTGATAAACTTTGCATTTAGATAACAACTCTTCATGTGTGCCTTGATCCACTACATTACCTGCATCCAAAACCACAATTTTGTTTGAATTTTTAATAGTTGAAATTTTATGGGCTATTACCAAAGTAGTTCGACCTTTAGATAAAGAATCTAATGCGGTTTGAATTTGTTTTTGAGACTCATTGTCGAGGGCAGAAGTTGGTTCATCTAACAATAATATTGGTGTGTCACGTAATATTGCTCTAGCGATAGCTATTCTCTGCCGCTGACCACCTGATAAGTTAGATCCACGAGGTCCAACAGGCGTTCTCTCCTTCTCTGGCATTTCAGAGATAAATTTGGTAGCACTTGCGGCAGAGACAGCAATTTTATATTCATGATCAGAGGCATTTAAATTCCCGATTTTTATATTCTCTTCAATACTTTCATCAAAAAGCCAAGCGTCTTGTGAAACGAACGATAAGTTTGTTCTTAGGTCTTGCAAAGATAAATGGTTAACTGGAACTGTTCCTATTTTAACGCTACCGCTGTCTGGATCTACTAATCTGCCTATTAGATTAAAAAGTGTCGTTTTGCCTGCACCAGATGGCCCAACTATAGCAGTTGTTTCTCCTGCATTGGCTGTAAATGAAACACCATTTAAAATATTTTTTTCATTAATCGACAAATGTAAATTTTCAAAAGTTATTTCATTTGAGAAATCAGTTTTTTTAATAGTGCTTTTCAGTGGAGAAACTATCTGCGCTTTGAGATCAAAAATATTACGTACACGCTCTAGGTTTGTGAAAACTGCTTGTGAGGCTCCTCCAATAGTACCCAAACGTCGAACTGGTTCAAATAGAAGAGCTATAGCAGTAAAAAAACTCATAAATTCACCAACAGTTTTTGTGCCATCAATGATTTGATAACCTCCGTAAGTTAAAACACCTACAAATCCGATTCCTGCAATTATATCCATAAGTGAAGGAACGGCTGCAATACCTGCTTCTGAAGAAATCGAATTTCTTACAAACTTATTTAATCGATTGGAAAACTTAGAGTATTCTCTTTGCTCACCACTAATTAATTTTATAGATGAAATGCCATGAAATATTTCATCTAATCGTGTTGCTATATCTGCTGCAGCTGATCTAGATTCTCGCGCAGTTCGTTGTATTAATTTTCTTAAAAAAAATACTGGAATTACAAGCAATGGCGCTCCTAAAAGCGCTATTGCGGCCCAAATTGGGTCTATAGATATAGCTACAATCAAGAGAGAAAATACTGCAACTATATCACGGAATGATCCTGCCAAAACAGTCGCCCAAACTCTTTCTATCGCAGCAGTATCGCCTCTTACTCTTTCAATTAATGAGCCAGGTGCATTTTCTTGAAAAAAGTTTGGGCTAAAAGTTAAGAGGTGTGAAACAAGATTTTTTTGTAATGCGGCTATAACTTTTTGACCAATAAAGGTAGTTATCAATTTATTAAAGAAGGCGCTGAAAGCTCTTAAGATAAAAATGCCCGCAACACTTAAACCTACCCACTTTATAGCACCATAATCACCTTTAGCAAAAACTTGATCGAACATGGGTTCAATGAAGTAGCTTAGTAAACCAAATGTACTTCCCTCAATAGTCATTAATAAAATAACTAATATTATTAAAGCTTTGTATTGCCGTAGGTAATCAAACCAAATCCATTTAAAAAGTTTGCCTTGTGAGTAATTTCCAGTTTTAGAAATTTCATATTCAGAATTTTTATTTTGTTTCACAGTGTTTTCTCAAAATTGATTATTAAGTTTCTTATAATATTTGCATGGCTTCAATAAGAACTTTTTATAATTTAATTCTCTAAATGTTTTTTAAAATATCTTAAGACTTTTGTGTAAGTTATTAGTTTGAATGGCACAATACTTTCAATTAGTTCATTTGGAGCCATCCATTGCCACTCTGCAAATTCTGGATGATTTGTTTGGATATTGATTGCTGTATCTTTATCTTCAAACTTGAATAAAAACCATTTTTGTATTTGCCCTCGAAATTTTCCGTTCCATAACTTCGGAACAAGTTCCAATGGAAGATCATATGGTATCCATTCATCCATGGTATCTAGATGGGTCACAGATTTTTTTGTGACTCCTGTTTCCTCCTCTAATTCACGAAAAGCTGCAGTTAGGGGATCTTCTGGATTATCAATACCACCTTGGGGCATTTGCCAAGCATTGGTGCTATTATCTATTCGTTGACCAGCAAATATTTTATTATCATGATTTATTAACGTTATGCCAACACAAGGTCTGTAAGGTAATAAAGAAGTTTTTTTAGAATTCATGATATATTGTCTTTTTCAATTTATTTAATTTTTTTGCTGCAAAACTGAAAAGCCTTTAAGTAAATCTATAGCATAAGATAATTGATAGTCATCGCGCCGAAGTTTTGCTTTTTCGTTTAATTCTTTTTCTTCTTCCTCTAATCGTTTTTTATCACTTTCAGATAAACTATCATTCGTTAAGCTTCCGCGCAAACTGGCCTCAGTACGAGTTTTTTGCGTTTTATCACTATCATCAGGTGCTCTGGCTTGCTCAACCAACACATCGGGAACCACGCCCACCGCTTGTATTGAACGACCTGATGGCGTGTAGTATCTTGAAGTAGTCAACCTGATTGCGCCATTACCTTGCAAAGGCATAATTGTTTGAACTGATCCTTTTCCAAAGCTTTTGGTACCCAAAATTATTGCACGCCTATGATCTTGAAGCGCACCTGCAACAATTTCTGATGCTGAGGCTGATCCTCCATTTATCAGTACAACAATAGGCTTTCCCTTAGTAATATCACCGCGCATAGCATTAAATCGATCTCCTTCGCCTTTGTGTTTACTACGAGTTGATACAATTTCACCTTTGTCTAAAAAGGCGTCTGAAACTTTAATTGCCTGACTCAAAAGTCCGCCTGGATTATTTCTTAAATCTAAAACAAATCCATTTAAATTTTTAATGCCCCCAGCTTCTTTGATCATTGATTTTACAGCCTTTTCCAGTCCTTTATAAGTTTGGTCGTTAAAGGTAGTAAGTCTAACATAACCGGTATCACCTTCTAATCGATGGCGCACAACTACCAGTTTAATGGTGTCTCGTATAATTGTTACGTCATATGGTTCTTCAACCGTTTCACGAAAAATTGTCAAAATAATTTCAGATCCGACGGGCCCCCTCATTATCTTAACGGCTTCATCCAAAGACATTCCTAGTAAGCTTTGCCCATCCACTGCAGTAATAAGATCACCCGATTTTATTCCTGCTCGGAATGCTGGTGTATCGTCAATTGGTGAAACTACTTTTACGTAACCTTCTTCTTGGGTAACTTCGATCCCAAGTCCACCAAATTCACCTCTGGTTTGTACTTTCATTTGATCAAAATCACTTGGCGGTAGATAACTTGAATGAGGGTCTAATGATGTAAGCATGCCATTTATTGCAGCCCTTATCAGCTCCTCATCGTTCACTTCTTCAACATATTTTTCCCGGATACGGTCAAATATGTCGCCAAATAACGATAAATGTTCATAAGTTGATTTGTTTACAGTAGATTCATTCGCACTAATAGGTTTTGCAATTTCTAAAGTTATAAGGGCGCCTGTGATAAGACCAAAAACAGTAGCAATAATAAATTTTTTATTCATTTCAATTCTCTTTTCCGTTGCACAAACCATATTTCTAAAACTTGTTTAGCATATATTCCATCAATATGTTAATTCAACTTTTTATTTAAAATAGTGCAATTCATAACTTTCCTAAAAGCTATCATTAACCTGGCAAAAGTTTAGCATAATAAGCTTTCACCAGTCATTTCCGTTGGTTTGGGTAAACCCATTAATTCTAATAACGTAGGAGCAATATCCGCCAGTCTACCAGTTTGTCTAAGTTTTCTGTTACGGCCTATCAGTATTGCTGGAACTAAATTTGTGGTATGTGCAGTATGCGGTTCTTTGGTCTCCAGGTTTATCATTGTTTCACAGTTTCCATGATCTGACGTGAGAAGCATACAACCATTAGATTCCTCTAAAACGGGTAGTATTCGCTTTAGAGCGCGATCGATTGCCTCACAAGCTTTTACCGCTGCTTTTAAATCTCCAGTATGACCAACCATGTCTGGATTAGCATAATTAACGATGATTAAGTCAATTTTATTTTTAATAGCTTCGATAAGTTTGTCTGTTACTTCTCTGGATGACATTTCTGGTGCTAAATCATAGGTAACAACTTTTGGACTTTTTGGCATAAATCTGGTTTCACCAGCTTCAATACTTTCGTGACCGCCATTGAGAAAAAACGTGACATGAGGATATTTTTCAGACTCGGCTAAACGAAGCTGAGTATAACCATGTTTTGAAGTCCACACCCCTAGAGTGTTGTTTATAGGTTTGTTAGAAAATAAATTGGACATGAAAGCACTGTGCTCATCTGAGTATTTTGTCATGCCAGTGACCAACTCCCAGTTGGGTTGCTTTGAAACATCAAATTTTTTAAAAGTTGGGCTTGCAATAGCTGACATTATTTGCCGAGCGCGATCAGATCTAAAGTTTAAACATAAAAATCCATCTCCATCTTTAGCGCCATTATAAGAAGAAATAACAGTTGGATAAATAAACTCATCTGTTCTGTTGTTTACGTAGCTATCTTGAACAGCCTCTAATGAAGATTCTGATGAGTGCCCTTTTGCTAACACGATGGCGTCATAAGCTTTCTTGATTCTATCCCAATTATTATCTCGATCCATCGCAAAGTATCTACCTGTGATTGTTGCAATTTTAGCAGTAGGAGGTAGTTCTTTAATTATGCTTTTTAAAAATTTTTCTGCAGATTTAGGAGCAACGTCTCTACCGTCTGTGAGTAAATGAAGAAGTACTGGAACATTATGGTCACTAATTATCTGTGTTGTTTTAATCAAATGGTTCATTGAAGCGTGAACGCAACCATCAGAAGCCAAACCCAATAAATGTGCGGACCCCTTACTTTTTTTTAATTTATTTATTAAATTTAGTAACTTAGGATTTTTATTATAATCACCGTTTTCTATCGCCTCATCAATTTTTGGTAAGTCCATATAAACAATTCGACCCGCACCAATGTTTGCATGACCAACCTCAGAATTGCCCATTTGATTTTCTGGCAATCCTACATCTAAACCATGCGTAATTAATTGGGTGCTTGGGTTATTTGACAAAAGATAATCATAATTTGGAGTTTCAGCTAGGTCTATTGCATTGCCTAACTTGTTCGAACTTAATCCCCACCCATCCATTATACAGAGAATTGTTGGAGAGCGGTTTTTCATTGCGTTACCTTTAGAATGCTAAACACGGTGATAGGGGCCATTTAGCAATATGGTTGACGCGCGATAGAGCTGTTCTGATAACATAACTCTTACAAGCATATGAGGCCAGACCATCCGACCAAAAGAAACCAGTTTTTTGCAAGATTTTTTGAATTCTGGAGTTAAGCCGTCAGCGCCACCTATTACGAATCCTAGATCACTTTGATTTTGATCACGCATGTTCTTTAGAAATGATGCAAACTCAATTGAAGATAATTGTTCTCCAGATTCGTCTAAACCTATTAGAGTTGCAGACTTGGGGATGGCGCTGTTAAGCAATTTAGCTTCCACTTCTTTATCGCTTTTATTTTTTGCTTCTGTTTCGATTAAGTTGATTGCTTTAAAACCTAAAAGTTTTCCATTTTGATTAAATCGTTTTTGATAATCTTCATAAAGAGATAGATTTGGCCCATTTCGCAAACGCCCAACTGCACATATATGGATGCGCATTTCCCTAGCTTTCGTCTATTTTCTCAGATAACCACATCTTTTCTAATTGGTAGAACTCTCGCACTTCAGGTCTGAATATATGAATTATCACATCACCAGAATCTATTAATACCCAATCACCTTGCTCTTTTCCTTCGATCCGAGAAATAATATCAAATTTTGATTTTACTTTATCAGCAATATTTTGAGCTAATGATATTACTTGCCTAGTTGATCGTCCAGAAGCAACAATCATATGATCTGCCATTTCCGATTTTCCAAATAAATCTATGGTTATCACATCTTCTGCTTTTTCTTTTTCAAGAATTTTGAGTAAATAATTTAAAAAAGTCTTATTAGTTGTTGTGGAACGCGCTTTTTTAGTGATTTTCTTCTTCGCAGATATTTTCTCTGCGGGTGCCAGCTCAGACAGAACCGTATCCTCCTATAAAAAAACAATAAATCTCAACTTAATTTGTTGATAAATACTTATATCATTATTATTATGCATTACTCAAGATTAAGAAGTACTTTCAATTTATATAGTTTGGCTTGGCAGTTGGCTATTTTAGTTATATTAATTATCATTAACTAATAACTCGTTGCTAATATGGAAAAAAATGAAAAAACTTGATCAAGATTGGAAAGCCACGGCGCGTACCCTCTCTGAAGCGCTACCCTATTTGCAACGCTACGATGGATCAATCGTGGTGATTAAACTTGGCGGGCACGCAATGAGTAGTGCTAAAGCTCTAGCTAGTTTCGCACGTGACGTTGTTTTAATGAAGCAGGTCGGTATGAACCCAGTTATTGTGCATGGTGGTGGCCCCATGATCAATGAGATGCTTGCTAAATTAAATATAAAATCTAAATTTGTAGGGGGAAAAAGAGTAAGTGACGAAACTGTTGTTGAAGTGGTTGAGATGGTTCTGTCTGGGAAAATTAATAAGGGTATTGTTCAAGCAATAAATGATCAAGGCGGTAAGGCAGTCGGTTTATCGGGAAAAGATGCAAATCTTATGGTTTGTGACTTTGATAACCCAGAATTAGGTTTTGTTGGCAAGCCAGTAGAAATGAATCCTGAAGTTTTGGAAACTTTTTTTACTTCTGATCATATACCAGTAGTTGCGCCTTTAGGTGCAGGTAAAAATGGTGAAACTTTTAATGTGAATGCTGATACCGCTGCTGGAGCAATTGCAGCAGCATTAAAAGCGGATAGGCTCCTTCTTTTGACAGATGTGGACGGCGTTAAGGATGCAAATGGTAATGTTGTAACACAATTAACAGCAGCTCAGGTAAAGAAATTAACAAAACAAAATATCATTGCTGGAGGGATGATACCAAAGACGGAAACAGCTCTTGCTGCTATAGATGGTGGAGTACGTGCGGTAGTTATAATAGATGGGCGTGTGCAGAATGCTGTACTACTGGAATTATTTACAGATCATGGAGCTGGGTCTTTAATCAGAAAGAAAAATTAATTTTATCGTATTGATTCAATAATTTAACAAATTAAACTTGCCAGATACTAATAGCATATACATGTTAGAGGTATGCATAATGAATTAATGATCCGCCTTGGAATTTTTTTAGCACTATTTTTTATTTTAGCGTGTTTGGAAAGTGTTTTTCCTAAAAGAAAACGTGTCCAGCCGCGTAAAGATCGTTGGCTTACTAATTGGACATTGGTGATCATAGATACTTTATGTCTTAGGGTAGTAGCAATCGTAATACCCTTCGTGGCAACTTTAGCCGCCTTCGATGCCGCTTTGAATAATTGGGGTTTGATGAATTTTTTAATATGGCCGACTTGGTTGGAAATATTATTATCTATTTTATTTTTAGATTTGGCAATTTGGGCACAGCATTTTTTTACCCATAAAATACCAATTTTGTGGAAATTACACCGGGTTCATCATGCTGATAGAGATATGGATGTATCAACAGCGATTCGGTTTCATCCTTTTGAGATAGCTATTTCTATGGGTTTAAAGATATTATTAATATATATCCTTGGTCCTGCTGTGTTAGCTGTAGTTTTGTTTGAAATTATTTTAAACGGCTCGTCAATGTTCAATCATGCAAACTTGGCCATCCCAAAGTCAGCTGATAAATTTTTGAGATGGTTTTTTGTCACCCCAGATATGCATAGAATTCATCATTCTTCTATTAGAGAAGAGCATGATACTAATTATGGATTTGCTTTATCTTTTTGGGATCGGATATTTAAGACTTATAAATCTGAACCGTCTGGTGGGCATTTGAAGATGAAAGTGGGTCTGGAGTGGCAAGACGATGCTCCTGCTAAAATATGGTGGACCTTATTACTACCATTTCGCAAATAAGATTTATTTTAATCACTATTTTTATTTTAAGTATTGTGTTTTCTTAAAATCAGTGATCACAGTTTATTATAAAATAACACCATAATCATTTCTTATTTAAAAAATCGAGCACTGTCTGAATTGTTAATTCTTTTTTTGGGAGTATTATTTATGAACTTTAATCTATTTAAATCATCACTATGGGCTTTATTTTTTACCACATTTGGTATGCTTATAGTTCCAGGTCTATCGCTTGCTAAATCAAATATTGTCATCGGCTTACAACAAGAGCCTACAAGCCTAGATCCAACATCAGATGCGACTGCATCTATCGACGGTATGCTATCGCATAACGTTTACGAATCTTTGACCACTGTATCTGAAGCTGGAGAAGTACTTCCGGCCTTAGCTGAAAGTTGGACTATTTCTGAAGATAAGTTGACCTATACTTTTAATCTTGCGTCAGGTGTTAAATACCATGACGGGACTACATTTGATGCGGCAGACGTTATTTTTGCATTTAATAGGGCTATGGCTGAAGATAGTGTCAACCCAACCAAAAAGATTTTTAAGGTAATCGAAAGCGTATCTGCGCCAAACTCTAGCACTATTGAAATTAAACTCAAAAAACAAAATGCTTTCTTTTTGTTTAATATGGCCAAGGGAGATGCATCAATTGTTGCTGAAGAAACAGCAGCAAATAATAATACAAATCCAATTGGTACTGGACCTTTCAAATTTGCTAGTTGGAAGCGAGGAGATAGACTAATTTTGGTAAAAAATCAAGATCATCGTGAAGCAGCTGATGTAGCTTTAGAAAAGGTTGAGTTTAGGTTTATTTCTGATGCTGCTGCTGCAAGTGCAGCAATGCTTGCTGAAGAAATTGATGCTTTTCCTGGATTTCCTGCACCAGAAATGTTGCCACAATTCCAAGCTGATCCACGCTTTAGAGTTAATATTGGCAGCACAGAAGGTGAGGTCATCTTGGCGATGAACAATGCAAAGCCTCCATTTAATGATATTAGAGTTCGCCGTGCCATAAGCCATGCGATAGATAGAAGTGAGATAATTGATGGAGCAATGTATGGAAAAGCAGTGCCTATTGGTAGTTTTTATCCACCGCATGGAGCAGCATATGTTGATTTAACTGGTGTCTATCCGCACGATACAGCCAAAGCTAAAAAAATGTTTGAAGATGCTGGTGTTGCTGGAATGGAAATGACACTTAGGTTACCTCCTTTTCCTTATGCGATGAGATCTGGAGAAATTATTCAGGCTCAATTAGCTGAAGCGGGCATTAATGCAAAAATAGAGCAAGTTGAGTGGGGTTTTTGGATATCAGAAGTTTATAAGAAAAAAAGTTATGATATGACAATAATTGCGCATACAAGCCCTAATGACATGGGTAATTTCGCCCGTGGTCCAAAGTACTTTTATGGTTATGATGATGCGGGTTTCTCTGACTTATGGAGTCGAATTAAAACTGAAGCTGATCCAGAAAAACGCAAGTTGATGTTACAAGAAGGTCAAAAGTATTTAACTGACCAGGCGGTGCATGGATTTTTATTCCAATTGCCTTTGTTGGGTATTTTTAAAAATGAGGTTAAAGGCTACTGGTCTTCTGCCCCAGTTTTATTTCATCCTCTCAAGGGTGTAAGTGTAAATTAAGATTTTTAAAATTAAGTAGTAGGCGTTAAGGCGCCTACTATAATCTTATATCTGATGTGAAAATTCTTGGATTAAAAACAGATGGCTTATTTCCTATTTAGGCGAACAATTGGCTTTATATTTACATTATTTACCGTATCAGTAGTAGTTTTTGCGGTAATGAATGTTTTACCAGGTGATCCTGCTTTAACAATTTTGGGTTTAGAGGCAAGTGATGATGCTATAGATGCATTAAGAAAAAAACTTGGATTAAATGAACCAATACTAAAACGCTATTTTTATTGGATTATAAATGCATTAATCGGTGATTTTGGGCAGAGCCATTCTTTTGGCGTGCCAGTTTCTGGCTTAATTTCAGAACGCCTGTCAATGACCGTGGCACTGGCAGTTTCTGGCATGGTATTAACAATTATAATCGCTTTAACCTTAGGAATAGGTGCAGCAGCAAATCATCGAAAGTTTGGTGATTGGGGTGTGATGTTTTTTAGTCAACTTGGTATAGCCATTCCAGCGTTTTGGTTGTCAATTTTATTGGTGATATTATTTGCAGTAAAGCTTCGATGGTTACCGCCTGGCGGGTTTCCTGGGTGGGATGATCCTATAATAGCTGTAAAATCTTTAATCTTACCTACGGTTGCATTGGCTCTGGTACAGTCGGCTGTATTGGCCCGTGTGACGCGCTCATCGGCTTTAGAAGTAATGAGACTTGATTATATAAGAACTGCCAAAGCAAGTGGGTTTTCTAGGAGACGTATTCTTTGGCGCCATGTTTTGCCAAATGCATTAGTTCCTATCGTCACGATTGTTGGTATGCAATTTGCAGCAGTTGTTACTGGTACTATAGTTATAGAAAATGTCTTCTATCTTCCTGGCCTTGGAAGGTTAATTTTTCAATCAATTGCTAATCGGGATCTGCCTACTGTTCAGGCTTTGGTAATGATGTTTGCTGTAATCGTTGTCACAGCAAATTTTATAGTAGATCTTCTTTATTTAGTTATCGACCCTAGATTAAAAGAGCGAAATTAATGAAGAAATTACCACTAAATTTGATAATAGGAACAGTGCTAGTGTCAATAGTACTTGGTACAGCTTTTCTTTCGTTGATTTGGACTCCGCATAATTATGCATTGATGAATATAAGTGACAAGTTTCATCATCCAAATTATATTTATTTGTTAGGAACGGATCAGTTGGGGCGAGATGTATTATCGCAGTTAATGGCCGCTTCAAGGAATTCAATGATTGTTGCGTTGGTTGCGGTGTTGTTGGGAGGTTCAATCGGAACTCTGCTTGGTTTGCTTGCCTCAGCAATTGGTGGCTGGGTAGAAGATCTTGTAATGCGTGTAGCTGACATAGGGTTCGCTTTTCCGGCTCTTTTGTTTGCTATAATGTTGGCTGCAGTTTTTGGTCCATCATTAACTAACGCTGTCTTTGCGATTGCTTTCATTAATATTCCTATTTTTGCAAGAATTTCCCGCGCTTCTGGCAATCAAATTTGGACTCGTGATTTTGTACTTGCTTCTAGAGCAGCAGGTGTTGGACGTGTTGTAATAACGTTCAATCACATCCTACCTAATATTTTAGCGCCAATAATTGTGCAGGCGACAATTGAATTTGCTGTGGCAATATTAGCTGAAGCAGCATTATCTTATTTAGGCTTGGGAGCGCAGCCACCAGCTCCGTCTTGGGGAAGAATGTTATCAGAAGCTCAAACATTAATGTATTTAGCACCTCAGTTGGCAATCTACCCAGGTATTTGTATTATGATTGCAGTACTTGGATTTGGTTTATTAGGTGATGGCTTGCGTGACATCACAGATCCTCGTTTGGCTAAGGTGCGCTAAATGATTGTATTAAATAAGTTCTCAGTCGCTTTTGACGAAAATATTGCACTGAATAGTGCCTCTGTAGAAATTAAATCAGGTGAAAGATTAGGTATTGTAGGAGAAAGTGGTAGCGGCAAAACGATGCTTGCTTTGAGCCTTATGGGAATGATACCGGAAGGTGCCAATTTGTCAGGTTCAATTAGCGTTGAAGGTAGTGATATGACAAATTCTACTGATAAATTATGGCAAGAATTTAGAGCTCGCAAAATAGCGATGGTTTTTCAAGAACCAATGTCTGCACTAAATCCTCTTCGAAGAGTAGGGGACACTGTAATTGAACCTTTATTAGTACATGAGGGGATTAGCAGAAAAAAAGCCTTAGCTGAGGCCTTAAAACTTTTTGAAGAAGTGGGCATACCTGACCCATTATTACGCTTGCGTCAATTTCCTCATGAATTATCTGGTGGGCAACGGCAGAGAGTGCTCATCGCACTGGCTTTAGCTTGTAATCCAAGGATTTTAATTGCTGATGAACCAACCAGCGCATTAGATGCGAAAGTAGTATTACGAATTATTGACCTTCTTGTGAATTTATCTGAGTCAAGAAATATGGGCTTAGTATTTATTAGCCATGATTTGCAGGCAGTTGCCAGGGCAACGAATGAAATTTTGGTTATGCATAAAGGTGATATTGTTGAGATTGGCTCAACTAAAAATGTACTTTCTGATCCAAAACATGCCTATACGAAAGGCTTACTGGCGGCGCGACCTAGCTTATCTAGACAATCAAAAAACAATTACAATAATCGATTTCGATTACCTACTATCCCGGAGCCAATTCCCACATCTCGACCTGCGAAGCCTAATCTTTCAGCACTTGATGAAAGCACGCCACTATTAAATGTTCAATCTATTGAGAAACTGTACAAATTACCGCGCAAAACCATATTTAAATTACCATCAGTAATTACAGCAGTAAAACAGGCTACGTTTACCTTAAAGAAGGGTGAAACAATCGGAATTGTTGGGGAATCTGGTTCTGGAAAATCAACCTTAGCACGACTTATTATGGGTTTTGAGAAACCAAACTCTGGTTCAATTATTTTTGAAGGAAACGACATAAATAAAATACCTTCAGAAAAATTAAGAAAACTTAGACAACGTTTTCAAATGGTATTTCAGGACCCATTTGGTTCTCTAGATCCACGTCGAAATGTGGGATGGTCTATTGCAGAACCATTAAGAGCAATTGGTGAGAAACATCAATTAGAAGACAGGGTAAGTGAGGCTTTATTACAAGTAGGATTAAAAATCACGGACAGGGCAAAATTTCCACATGAGTTTTCAGGAGGTCAGAGGCAGAGAATAGCGATAGCGCGTGCAATTGTAACCCGTCCAGCTCTATTAGTAGCGGATGAAGCAGTATCTGCGTTAGATGTTTCTGTGCAGGCGCAGATATTGAATTTACTAATGGACATTCAAGATAGTCTTGGTTTGGCAGTTTTATTCATAAGTCATGACTTAGCGGTGGTGGCAAGTATTTGCGATAAGATTATAGTTATGAATGGTGGAGCTATTTTAGAATCTGGTACTTTGCCTGAGGTTTTAGGGTCCCCTAAAAATGAATATACTAGAAGTTTATTAACTGCAGCGGGAGGTTGATTTGATTCACTTTGTCCACATCACGGATCTTCATCTTTCACATCCAGATGTGAAAGATCCAAATCTACATACAGATACTATCGCTACTTTTACTAAAATAATTGATGCTATTTCTTCTATGAAGTTAAAACCTAAATTTGTTATTTTAAGTGGTGATCTTACTAACACTGGAGAAAAAAAGAGTTATGAATTATTAAAAACTCTTTTAAAATCCTTTTCTATCCCAGTAATCTTGGCGCTAGGAAATCATGATAAAAGAGATTGGTTTCATCAAGTATTTAATAATAAATCCTCTTCAGATCCCTACTTTCACGATGATATTTATTCAGGGTTACACGTGATAACTCTTGATACTAGTGTCCCTGGTCGAATCGCAGGGGCAATATGTGTTGACCAATTTGATTATTTACGAAAAACCCTTGAAAAGCATGAGGCTAGTCCAAAATTATTGATCTTACACCATCCGCCAAGGATAGATTCTAATGGGTTACCTTGGGGCAGTCTAAGTATGGAAAGCACCGAAAAATTACAGACAGTTTTAGAAGGTAAAAATGTCATTGGAATTTTTAGTGGTCACATTCACATAAATCGTGCAAGCCACTGGAATGGAATTCCTGTTTATATTTCTAATGGACTGCTTTCGGCAATAGATGTTTTGGCAACAGAAGATTTGAGAATTGTGGAAGGATCTAGCTTCTCCATATGCGTTTGGAGGAAATCTGGTCTTAGTGTTACTTATGTGCCCGTAAATCCAGAACCGCGAGAGTTAGGCATTATAGATCAAAAGAGATTAAGAGAATTTAGTTAAAGGGATTTTAGATTAATGATTGAGAGTACTAATCGCCATTTACCTGTAAAAGGCACATACAATATAAGAGATTTGGGTGGTTATAAGACTCAGTTTGGAGAAACGACACCTTGGCGCAAATTCTTCAGAAGTGATAGTCTACATCTCATAACCAATGAGGGTATGTCCTATTTATATCAAGAGGGTTTAAGATTGGTTATTGATTTACGAACTCAGAAAGAAATGAAAGAAAGACCCAATCCATTCGAAAAATTTCCTGATGTCCGATTTTTAAACCTACCATTGTTTGATGATCTTGCACCAATTTTCATGCTAAAGAATGATACCGCTCAGCAAAGCCCGTTGCTTAATTTCTATCTTGCAGCCCTTCATAATCAACATGATGCAATTAGAGCTGTCATGAGTGAGATTTCGAATACTAACGATGGGGCCATCCTATTTAATTGCACGGCTGGAAAAGATCGTACTGGTATCGTTGCGGCTTTGCTCTTAGGGTTAGTTGGAGTTTCAAATGAAGATATAATGTACGACTATACTTTAACGGCTGAGTTAATTCCTGATCTTGTTAAGCAACTTCTTGTTGAGTCTAAAGAGCGTGGGGTGGATACTAAAAAACATTCACAAATGTTGGAGAGTCCTGCTGAAGTAATTAAATTAACATTACTAGAATTAGAAAAAAAATATGGATCAGTTAATAATTATTTTAAAACGATCGGGTTAGAGCAGGCACTAATATCAAATTTGTGCGACCGGTTATCAGGAAAGATTTAATCGAGCTTATATTAGTCGCGATATTGACACTAAAATGAAATAATGTTGAACACATCTAGAAAATACTAGTTTTTCTAGATATTGTTTAAACCTGTTAATTTAAAAGGGTTCATAATTGACTTACACCTATGACAATCAAAATGTATTTGCAAAAATACTGAGAAGTGAAATTCCTAATGATACCGTGTTAGAAAATGAATTTGCTCTCGCATTTAAAGATATAGCCCCACAGGCCCCAATTCATGTGTTAGTAGTACCAAAGGGTCCATATGTTTGTTATGATCACTTTTTAAGAGAAGGATCAGATGAGGAGATTTTAGGATTAAATAATATTATTTCTAAAGTTATTGATAAATTAAATCTGTCACCCTCGGATGGTAAGAGAGGTTATAGAATTATTTCAAACGCTGGGGCAGATGGTGTGCAGGATGTGCCCCATTTTCATGTCCATATTTTGGGTGGGCGGTCACTTGGTAGAATGATAGAAAAACTAAATTAGGAATTTGAAAATAATTAATGTTGTGGTGATGTATATTTTATAAAAAAAACCTAAGTTTGTTGTTAACAATTATAATATGAGGAAATTATGACCCAGGAAGCGCCAGAAATCGAAATTGTAAAAAAACTTCGCATCAATTGTGATGGATCTGATGATGTTCTTGGCCATCCACGCGTTTGGCTTCAAATACCAAAAGAGATTGGGTTCGTTGAGTGCCCTTATTGTGATAAACGTTTTGAATTAGAAAAATAATAATTTCTAATTTAATTTTTAAAGATATCGCTTTATTCCAAGTTATTCGACATAATAATCTTAGGATTCCAGGTAAATATAAAAGGAGATCTCTAGTTGAGTAATAATTTTGGTAAAGGCCATCACCTTCATCTGATTGACGGATCTGGCTTTATATTTCGTGCTTATCACGCTTTACCACCTTTGACCCGAAAATCGGATGGCTTGCCAATTGGAGCTGTGAGTGGATTTTGTAATATGTTATATAAGTTTGTTGAAGATCAGAAGGGTATTGATGCCCCCACTCATGTTGCTGTTATTTTTGATGCAAAGGGTAAAACATTTCGTTCTGATATTTATGAGGCTTATAAAGCTAATAGACCGCCTGCTCCCGAGGACTTGGTTCCACAATTTCCTTTAACTCGTGATGCAACACGGGCATTTAATTTAGCTTGCATCGAACAGGTTGGATTAGAAGCAGATGACATAATAGCAACCTTAGCGACACAAGCTCGAGATAGTGGTGGGCGGGTAACAATTATAAGTTCAGATAAAGATTTAATGCAACTGGTTGGTGATGGCGTTGATATGTTGGACCCAATGAAAAATAAAAGAATAGATAGCGATGGGGTTTTCGAAAAGTTCGGTGTAAAACCAAACCGTGTTATTGATGTGCAATCATTAGCAGGAGATGCTGTTGATAATGTTCCAGGTGCACCAGGTATAGGTATAAAAACTGCTGCCTTATTAATTAATGAATATGGTGATCTTGATAGTTTGCTTGAGCGAGCTGAGGAAATTAAACAACCAAAGCGTCGAGATACGCTTATTAGTTTTGGAGATCAAATTCGTATTAGTCGCGAACTTGTAACACTAAAAATAGATGCGGAGATTGGAATATTTTTGGATGATTTGGAGGTAACTGAACCAGATCCAGAAAAATTATTAGAATTCTTAAGTGAAATGGAATTTAGGACACTGACCAATAGAATAGCTTCAAAATTAGGTGTGAATCCACCAATAAGCAATGATCAGGAAACTAATTATTCAAACCAAACGTTAGGCATTAATAATGATATTATGTCATTTGATAAGAGTGTTTACAGTTGCGTTAATGATCTTGAATCTCTGACTAGTTGGGTTTTAAAAATTAAAAATCGTGGTTGGGTGGCTGTTGATACTGAGACAACCGGCCTAGATGATATGGTAGCGGAACTTGTAGGTGTTTGTTTGTGTGTTGAAGCTGGTGAGGCGTGTTATATCCCGCTTAATCATAAAATTGGAGACAATGATTTATTCGGTGGAAACAAACTAGCCTCTAATCAAATTCCATTAAAAGAAGCTCTTGCCGTATTAAAACCTATTCTTGAAGATCCTTCAGTCATCAAAATAGGGCAAAATATAAAGTATGATATGAAAATTATGTCGAGATATAATATTAATATTTTTCCGATCGATGATACAATGCTGCTTAGTTATGCTTTAAATGGTGGGGCACATAATCATGGTATGGATTCTCTTTCAAACAGATATTTAGATCATTCACCGATTTCAATTAAATCGATATTAGGTACAGGCAAATCAGCAATAACTTTTGATCAGGTACCTGTTGCTGAGGCACTTAATTATGCCGCTGAAGATGCAGATATTACTTTGAGGTTATGGAAGTTGTTCAAACCACAATTACACAAAAATAGAGTTACAAAAGTATATGAAACTTTAGAGCGCCCCCTAGTTCCAGTGCTGGCAGATATGGAAAGACATGGGATTAAAGTTGATAGGGATACTTTGAGTAGAATGTCTAATTCGTTTGCCCAGAAGATGGCTGGTCTAGAATCCGAAATTTTCGAGTTAGCTGGTAGAAATTTTAATGTAGGATCACCAAAGCAATTAGGTGAGATCTTATTTGATGAACTTGAGTTTCCAGGTGGGAAAAGAGGAAAAACAGGAGCTTATGCGACAGGTGCTGAGGTTTTAGAAGATTTGACGGTAGAAGGTTATGATCTACCATCGAAAGTTTTGGATTGGAGGCAATTATCAAAATTAAAGTCTACTTATACGGATGCATTGCAGGATCATATTAATGCAGAAACTGGAAGAGTTCATACATCTTATTCGATGGCGGGCACTTCAACGGGTAGGCTCTCCTCGACTGCTCCTAATTTACAAAACATTCCCATTCGTAGTGAAGATGGTCGAAAAATTCGAGAGGCATTTGTTTGTGAAGAAGGATCTGTTTTACTATCACTTGATTATAGTCAGATTGAATTAAGAATATTAGCTCAAATTGCTGATTTAGACACTCTCAAAGAAGCATTTTTTCAAGGGCAAGATATTCATGCTTTAACAGCAAGTCAGATGTTTGATGTTCCATTGGAGGGCATGGACCCTATGATAAGACGTCAAGCAAAAGCAATAAATTTTGGAATTATTTATGGAATTTCAGGTTATGGACTTGCCCGAAACTTGAGAATTCCTAGAAAAGAGGCTCAAGCGTTTATAGATAAATATTTTGAGAGGTTTCCTGGTATCAAAGGTTATATGGAAAGCACAGTTAATTTTGCAAAAGAGAATGGATATGTTGAAACATTATTTGGACGCCGCATTCACACTCCAGAAATAAACAATCGTGGCCCACACGCTGGTTTTTCGAAAAGGGCGGCAATCAATGCTCCAATCCAAGGAACAGCGGCAGATGTTATCCGACGCGCAATGATTAGGATGCCTAAAGCGATCGAAAACTTGCAGGCTAAAATGCTATTGCAGGTCCATGACGAATTACTATTTGAGGTTCATGAAGAAGCTGTTGAGGAAACTATTGCAGTAGTAAAAGAAGTCATGGAAAACGCTTCAATGCCTATAATTGAGATGGATGTGCCTTTGATTGTAGATGCTGGGCAGGGAAAAAATTGGGCAGAGGCACATTAAGAATTGATTAGGGCCAGGGTCGTTAATATTATTCTAATTCTGATGATAAAATTATAGGAAAAAACTCGCCCTTTGACCAAATACCAAACCAACTTTGCTCATTCATCTCATGATGCTCCCCGATATCAACTAGTCTGTAAAAAGATTTTCGATCAATCAGAGCATCTAAATTAGAACGTATTCTGATATACGGTGATGGTTCATCTGTTTTTGGATCGTGGATAACGCGTATCTTGTTTTTAGGACCAGCTATTGCTTCATCATCTACATTTGTTTTGAATATCACTTGTTGTGTTTTTCCAGAGCCTTCAACCTCAAAATCAACTGCAACAAATGGTGCATCATCAACTTTGATGCCAACTTTTTCAACAGGTGTGACAAGAAAATAATTTTCACCATCTTTTCTGATAATTGAACTAAAAAGTTTTACCATGGGCTTGCGACCAATAGGTGTGCCTAAATAGTACCAGTTTCCATCTCTAGCTATTCTAATATCTAAATCACCACAAAATGGGGGATTCCATAGGTGAACTGGCGCAGGACCTTTTTTCGTTGCAGCTGAAGCCGACTTTGCTAAGCTATCAGCATTAAGAATAGGTTTTGTGATTTCTTTTTTCATAGGGCACTTTGTTATTTCTGAACTAATTTAGCTTATTTTAATTAATATAGAATTTAAGAACGAGTTGATATAATCAATAATCTTAAGATTGGTAAATCTAATATAATATCTTTTTAAGAAAAATCCTAAATTTTGTTAAAATAATTATAAAAACTTGCCAGCTACTTTAAAATTTCAAAATGATACTTAGATTATTAGTATCAGAATGCCCATTTGGGGTCTGATATAATCTGGTCTGTCTATTTAGAAGGCCTTTAACACATTGCTTCTTAGGAGGATGCGAAATGAGACATATTGATTTTACACCGATATACAGATCAACAGTTGGATTTGATCAATTTGTGGACATGTTTGATAATATTTTTACCAACCAGGTATCACAAGAATCATACCCACCATTTAATATAGAAAAAATTGATGAAGAAAATTACCGAATTTCCATAGCCTCGGCTGGTTTTTCTCAAGAGAATTTTATAATTGAAGTAGAGAACCAGCAGCTTACTGTAGGCGTTCGAGCGTCTAAAAGAGAAGAACAAAGTTCTTACTTGCATAAAGGAATCGCGCAAAGATCCTTTGAAAAACGGTTTAAATTAGCTGACCACGTCCATGTTACGTCAGCAAGTTATGAACACGGCATGTTACACATTGATTTGGTTAAAGAGGTACCTGAAGCTTTGAAGCCAAGAAGGATTGAAATTTCTAATTCTAAAACAATAGCTTCCAAAGCGGCATAAACTATTATTAGTTGAGTTCCTTGCTTAATAAGCAGGGAACTCTTTTCATTATATAGATGTGCAAAGATACTTCATTTCTAAATAATCTTCTATACCGTGTCGACTACCCTCTCTACCAATACCTGATTGTTTAATACCACCAAAAGGCGCAACTTCTGTTGATATAAGTCCAGTATTAATGCCAACCATACCATACTCTAAGGCTTCAGATACTCGATAAACACGACTGAGATCTCTAGCATAAAAATAGGAAGCCAATCCAAATATTGTATCATTAGCTTGTTTGATTACATCTTCTTCTGTCTCAAATTTAAATAACGGCGCAACAGGACCAAACGTTTCATCATTTGCGACCATCATATCTCTTGTGACGCCAGTGATTACGGTTGGTTCAAAAAATAAACCCCCTAATTTATGACGATTGCCACCTGTTAGAATTTTTGCTCCTTTTGAAAGCGCGTCACTAATGTGTTCTTCTACTTTGCTGACAGCATCAGAATTAATCAGTGGTCCAGATGAAACGCCATTTTCAAATCCGTCACCAACTTTCATTTTATTAACAGCATCCGCAAGTTTTGTTGCAAAAGCTTCATAAACACCTGATTGAACATAGATACGATTAGCGCAAACACATGTTTGTCCATTGTTTCTGTATTTTGAAATTAATGCACCTTCTACAGCTTTGTCTAAGTCAGCATCGTCAAAGACAATAAATGGAGCATTCCCTCCTAATTCCATCGAAACTTTCATTATTTGTTCAGCAGACTGTCGCATTAAAATTCTGCCAACCTCTGTTGAACCCGTGAAAGTAAGTTTTCTAATAGCTGGATTAGAGCAAAATTCTTGACCAATTAATGATGATTTTTTTGATGTAATTACAGAAAAAACACCTTTTGGCACACCAGCTCTTTCAGCTAATAAAGCAATTGCAAGTGCTGATAGAGGTGTTTCAGTAGCAGGTCTGGCAACAAATGAACATCCAGCAGCGAGCGCAGGAGCAACTTTTCTTGTAATCATTGCATTAGGAAAATTCCAAGGTGTTATAGATGCAACAACGCCGATAGGTTGTTTTATCACCGTAATTCTTTTGTCTACTTGGTGGCCAGGAATTGTTTCCCCGTAAACGCGCTTTGCTTCTTCAGCAAACCATTCAATAAATGAAGCTCCATATAATATTTCCCCTTTACCCTCAGCAATTGGTTTGCCCATTTCAGCTGTCAAAATAATGCCAAGGTCATCAGCATTCTCGACCATTAAATCATTCCATTTTCGTAGAATGGCTGACCTCTCTTTTCCAGTTTTTGCGGCCCAAGCCTTTTGTGATTTCTGCGCTGATTCAATTGCTCTTTTTACTTCAGTCAATCCCATATCTGGAACTACTGCGATAACATCTCCTCGAGCAGGGTTCTTCACCTCAAAGGTGGAGCCGTCGTCAGCATTTATCCAATCGCCTGAAATATACGCTTGTGTACACAAAAGTGATGGGTCTTTTAACATAGAGGACAGATTTGTTGAATCTAACATTTTACTTCTCCAAGAGCGGTTTATTTATGTCTGTAATATTTATTTTTCTTTTACAACATAAGATTATTAGCTTCTACTGTATTGGGCAATTATTTTTACTTCATTTGTAATTATTCACGAAATGTTGGCTTAATATCGTTTGGTTTTGGAGTTGCAGAATATACTGCGCGAGCTATTGCCCGAGCCAGACAAATACTGGCGCCATGTCCAATGATTAATTCATCTTCTAAAGGTTTTTTTAATTCTTTTTCTCCAGTGGCCGCAGCGAAAACTAAATCACCGTCTACAGGTGTATGTGATGGTATTATAGCCCGTGACATTCCGTCATGTGATACTGTTGCCAAACGAGTTGTCTGTGCTTTAGTAAATTTAGCATCGGTTGCCACAATTGCTATTGTAGTATTTTCACCTTTTTTTGATGGTACTTTTAGATGTACTGATGTTGGGTCGTAATTAGTATCGGTTCCCAAACCCCCAAACTCATCTGAGAACTCGAATGGTGATGCAAAAAATGGCTGCCCCTTTCCATTACTTACGGCACCAAAAGAATTAACTGCAACTATTGCAGCAACAGTAATACCATTATCTAAAATTAGGGAAGCTGATCCCAAACCACCTTTTAAATTTGCAGTAGTGGCGCCTGTACCTGCTCCATGGCTTCCAAGCTCAAAGTGCTCAGCGCTATTTTTTAATGCTTCTATCCCCAAATCTTTATAAGGGTTCGTTTCCCATTTTTTATTTCCGCCGTTTAGTAAGTCAAATAAAATAGCGGCTGGAACAATTGGAACATTTGCATCACCGGCTTTAAACCCTCGACCTTGTTTGGCAAGCTCATCTGCAACGCCGCTGGCAGAATCCAAGCCAAAGGCGGATCCACCGGATAATACCAAAGCATCTATTTCTTGCACCATTTTATCTGGGGCTAAAAGATCTGTTTCTCTAGTGCCTGGCGCGCCACCCATAACTGAAACACCAGCTACAAATGGTTTGTCGGATGATAGTACCGTAACACCTGTTTTAATTGAATGGTCTTCTGCATTTCCAACTTTCAAGCCTTTAATATCAGTTATTAAATTTTTTTCCCCTGGCTTCATATGCAACGCCCTCCATCAACTTCTAAAGCTACACCAGTAATCATACTCGCTTCATCAGAGCAAAGAAAAAGCGCTGCATTTGCCATGTCTTGCGGAGTTGAGAATCGCCCGATTGGAATAGTTGCTAAAAATTTTTCACGAATTTCTGGCGTATCCTCTCCCATAAAACTTTTTAGAAGTGGTGTTTCTCCAGCAACAGGACAAATAGCATTTGTTCTAATCCCAAATGGAGCTAACTCTACTGCCATTGTCTTGGTCGCTGTTATCATCCATCCTTTTGACGCGTTGTACCAACTTAAGTTAGCTCTTGGACTAATCCCGGCTGTTGAGGCTACGTTAAGTATAGATCCTTTTTTTTCCTTTTTCATTAATGGTACTAAATGCTTTGCTGTTAGGTATACCGATTTAGCATTTACTGCTATAACACGATCAAACTCTTCTTCTGTAACATCCTCTAAAGGAGATTTTAAATGCGTGATGCCTGCATTATTTACTAAGATATCAATTTTCCCAAATTGCTTTAGGGCGCTCGTTATCATATTTAGCACGCTTTCATTATCACTTACGTCAACTTGCTGAGAAACCCCATTTATATTTTTTGCATGTAGTTCCGCTGCTTCGTAATTAATGTCTGCGACCATTACCTGAGCACCCTGTTTTGCAAATTCTGTTGCAATACCTTGGCCAAAACCAGATGCAGCTCCAGTGATTATCGCAGATTTTCCATTTAATCTCATAGCTATTCCTATTCATAGAATTTGATAAATTGTGAGACTATCAAAAATAAATAACAAGTCTATCTATTATGTTAAATTTAAAAATAGAAATTGGTTAAAATTTGTATGAAATTTAATTATATTTTTGTTTTGTTCTTGAAAGCTTTAGATAATGATCAACAAGAATTTGCTCAGATTTAGTTAACTGGATATGTCGAGGATAAATTGGATTTAATCTGTCATCAAATATCTGACAATTCCACCCGTCGGTTGTCTCAAAGAAATCCATAACTCCCTCTTCTCCATATTGTTCTAGATAACCTTTAATTACGCAATCTAAATAACTTAAGATAATACCTTTTACTGGTTTGTTATTAGAAATATTTGAGGGGGGTACATGATAAATTTGAACCTCATTCTTAGATGTATTTTTTTGCAATTTTAAAGGTATTTTTGTTCGATGATATCCTGTTTCACGCTTATCAAGCGTTGACCAATCATTGTCAGGAACAGAGGCTATTAATCCAGAAATTTGACCTTTATTAACAAAATGAGCAGAGAGAAAAGGAACTTCCCTTAATTTAGTATAACACCATATCCGTCGCCAACCTTTAATGGTTCCTTTCTCATATGGGCGGTATGAATGTGTGTTTATGTTTACCAAAGACCCATAACCAAAAAAATGTGAAGTCCGCATTTAATTTAACCTTTTTTTTAACATGCCAAATCTCAGATGCTATTGCTAGTATTAAAATTCTGTATTATGCTTTGCCAGTATTATCTGCCGGGAGAACCAAATTTTTTTGGTGCCGAAGGAGCAACCGCCTCGGAAACTCTCAGGCTTCAGGACCGGTAGGTAAGCGGAAACTCTGGAGAGTGGCGCAAAAATGCGTCCGCCGAAGGGATAACGATCTCAGGCTAAAGGACAGAGGG
>Ga0209383_1000094_pt1 | contig 58689 bp, 51 predicted proteins | sample CoawatmetaG02DNA_FD_187510 | JGI IMG/M metagenome (GOLD analysis project Ga0209383, IMG submission 187510) | Marine microbial communities from the West Antarctic Peninsula - Coastal water metaG029-DNA (SPAdes) (version 2) | ecosystem: Environmental > Aquatic > Marine > Coastal ...
GGCATAGCCATGTAACGTTCGATTTCTGAAATTATACCAGCTTCACTTTCTGCCTCGTTATCCAATGAATATTGAATAGCTTCTTCTCTAGTCCACCCCTTAGAATGTATACCTGTATCTACTACTAAACGAATAGCTCTATGCATCTCTGCTCCAAGCATTCCGAAATATTGGTATGGATCATCATAAAGACCTAATTCTTTACCTAAAGATTCACAGTACAAAGCCCAGCCTTCTCCATAGCCACTATACCATAGTGTTTTTCTAAACATAGGTAGTAAATCATTTTCCTGTGTTAATGAAATTTGATAATGATGCCCAGGAATTGCTTCGTGTAGAAATAAAGATTCATCAGAATATGTATTATATTTTGTAGCATCTGGAATTGGTGTGTAAAATATCCCTGGTCTAGAACCATCTAAAGATCCTGGACTATATTCAGCACTAGCAGATTTTTCTCTAAATGTTTCTGTTCTTCTTACTTCAAATTTTGTTTTAGGCTTTAAATCAAACATTTTTTCAATTTGAGGTTTCATCCTATCATGAATAGAATTAAAGTTTTTTAATACATCTTCAGCAGTTTCAAATGGCATCAAAGTATCATTTTCCCTTACATAATTAAAGAATTCTTTTAAGCTGCCTTTGAAGCCTACTTCATTTTTGATCTCTATCATCTCACTAGATATTCTAGCAACTTCTAAAAGACCAAGAGAATGAATTTCGTCAGCAGTCATGTCCGTTGTAGTAAATACCTTAATTAGATGCTTATAAAGTTCTTTTCCATTTGGAACATCATCTATTCCACTAGAAAGCCTACCCTCTTTTAAGTACTCATTTTTTAAAAATTGATATAATTTATCATGAGCTGGAATTAATTTTTCTTTGATTTTAAGAGAATATATTTTATCAAGTTTTGATTTAGTTTCTTTATCGAAATCAGATGGAAAATTATTTATTGGACTATAAAAAAGGTTGTTTTTTAAGTCACTATTTGTTAGAGCTTTAATTTGTGGAATTACTTTAGATATTAGTGATTTTGGTAACACATAACCATCTGACATACCCTCTTTCATTTTAATTTCTGCATCTTCTAACCATTTCATATATCCATCCAGCCTTACTAGCCAATTGTTATAATCAGAAATTGTTTTAAATGGTTGAGCTCCCTCAGCACTAGCTAGTTGCCCAACTATTAAGTGTATAGACCACATTTGGTCAATTGGAGTATATTGGGTGTTAAAACTTAGAGATTTAAGATTTGTTTTACATTCCCACTCAAGTATTGATTTGCTCATTTTGTCTACATCAGACAAATCATTCATCTTAAATTTTGAAACCTCATTTAGATATTTATTATAATATTTTTCTTGCTTATTTTTATAATCATTTGTAATCAGCTCTGGAAATTTATCATTATATCTGGAATCACCCTCATTGGTTGCATTAATAGGGTTTAGTTTTAAGCCATCTTGATAATAGTTTTCAAGAATATTATTAAACTCTAAATTATTTTCAATTTTAGTGGACTTTTGGTCACACGACGAAATTGCAAAAAATAGTAAACAAAAAAGAATTAAATTTTTCATAATTTATTAATTAATAAGAGAGTAAATATAGCTAAATATATGTCAGGATTTTATAAAAAAAATAAAAAAAAACCTCCGCTATATAGTAATAATAACGAAGGTTTTAATTATAAATTTTAAGATTATTTAATTATTTCATAACTCCTTTTTATAAAGTTTGTTAATTCCTCCCCTTTTAGAAGGCCATGAGATAATTTTGCTAAATCTAAACTTTGACTTATAAGTCTGGATTGTTTCTTCTTAGTTTTGGTACTAAGAATCTGTCCAACAAGTTCAGAATTAGTATTTACAGTAAGGTTATACATTTCAGGCATATTACCCATTCCGAACATACCACCTCCACCTCCGGATTGCTGCATCTCTTTCATTCTTCTCATGAATTCTGGTTGAGTGATTATAAAAGGTTCAGCATTACTGTCCATACTTTCTAGCTGCACAGTGAATTTTTCTGAAGGTATTTCTAGCTTTAAGACTTCTTCTAGTTCTTTCTTTTCATCATCTGATAATTTAGAAATTTTAGTATCGTCTTTTTTAATTAAGTTATCTATATGATCTGAGTCAACCCTTACAAAAGAAATTTTATCTTTTGAGGTTTCTAGTTTTTGAATTAAATGACCAATAATTGGTGAGTCTAACAATAAAACCTGATAGCCTTTGTTTTTAGCAGTTTCTATATAGCTGTGTTGTTCAACTTTGTTAGAAGTATATAAAACTACAAGCTTATCATCTTTGTCAGTTTGAGTGTCTTTTATTTTTGCAGTTAACTCTTCTATTGTAAAATACTCATCATTTACTGTAGGGTACAATGCAAATTTATCAGCCTTGTCAAAAAACTTTTCTTCACTCAGCATTCCATACTCGATAACTATTTTTATGTCATTCCATTTTTTTTCAAAATCTTCACGATTATTTTTGAAGAGTGAATTTAACTTATCCGCTACTTTTCTACTTATGTAAGAAGATATTTTTTTAACTGCACCATCTGCTTGTAAGTAAGATCTAGACACATTCAAAGGAATGTCAGGAGAATCTATAACACCTCTTAACATGGTTAAAAATTCAGGAACTATGCCCTCTACGTTATCTGTTACAAAAACTTGATTTTGATACAGTTGAATTCTATCTTTTTGAACATTTAAGTCATTATTTATTTTTGGAAAATATAATATACCTGTTAAGTTAAAAGGGTAATCTACATTTAAGTGAATGTTAAATAATGGATCTTCGAATTGCATTGGATAAAGCTCCTTGTAAAAACTTTTATAATCTTGGTCTTCTAAATCTTTAGGCTGCTTTGTCCAAGCTGGATTAGGATTATTAATTATGTTATCAACAGTTACTTTTTCAGCTACAGCATCTTTTTCAGCATTTTCAGCTAAAGGAAGTTCTTCTTCCTTAGTTCCAAATTTAATTGGAATAGGCATGAATTTGTTATACTTAGATAATAACTCGGTTATTTTTGAATCTTCTAAGAATTCTTTAGAGTCTTTATCTATATGAAGAATTATTTCAGTACCTCTTTCTTTTTTGTCTGATTTTTCTAAAGTAAAGTTTGGAGATCCGTCACATGACCAGTGAGCGGCTTCATCTCCTCTATAAGATTTTGAGATTATCTCAACTTTACTAGATACCATGAAAGATGAATAAAACCCAAGACCAAAATGTCCTATTATTCCAGAATCTTTAGCGGAATCTTTATATTTTTCTAGGAACTCTTCAGCTCCAGAAAAAGCAACCTGGTTTATGTACTTTTCAATCTCATCAGCAGACATTCCTAAACCTTGATCTATAATGTGTAGTTTCTTTCCTTTTTTATCAATTTTAACTTCAATAAATGGAGATCCATATTTAATTTTTTCTTTTCCTATCGATGATAGATGCTTTAATTTTAATGTTGCATCAGTTGCATTACTAATTAGTTCTCTTAAAAATATCTCATGATCACTATATAGAAATTTTTTAATTAACGGGAATATATTTTCAACAGATACATTAATGTTACCTTTTTTCATTTTTTTAACTATTTTAAGTTTAATTTTAATATTCAATAAGAATGCCAAAGGTTACATACTGACAAACTGACATTTTTAAAATCAAATAATTAATTATATTCGCAAAAAAATATTTATGTACAATTCAAAAATTATTGGACTTGGTTATTTTGTTCCTGAAAATATTGTTACTAATAATGATTTGTCCAAGTTTATGGAAACTTCAGATGAATGGATTCAAGAAAGGACAGGCATTGAAGAAAGACGTTGGATTGATCCTAAAACAGGTGAGACAACTTCAACAATGGCTGTAAAAGCTTCTAAAATTGCAATTGAGAGATCTGGCTTGAAAAAAGAAGAAATTGATTTTATTATTTTTGCAACTCTTAGTCCTGACATGTATTTCCCAGGTGGTGGGGTTCGTGTTCAAGATATGTTAGATATGCCAACAATAGGTGCGCTGGATGTTCGGAACCAATGTTCTGGTTTTATTTACGCAATGTCTGTAGCAGATCAGTTTATAAAAACTGGGATGTATAAGAATATTTTAGTTATTGGTGCTGAAAATCATTCGGGTGCATTAGAAAAATCTACTAGGGGAAGAGGTGTGACTGTTATTTTTGGAGATGGGGCAGGAGCTGCGGTTTTATCTAGAAGTGAAGAAAAAGGAAAAGGAATTTTATCTTCTCATTTACATTCAGAGGGAAAACATGCCAGAGAATTAATGCTAGATGGACCTAACACTGGAAGATGGGTTCCAGAAATATTAGCAGAAAATGATCCAGAAGATCAATCATACTATCCACAAATGAATGGACAATTTGTTTTTAAACATGCAGTTACACGCTTTTCAGAAGCTATATTAGAAGGTTTAGAGGCTAATAACTTACAAAAGGAAGATATAGATATGCTTATTCCGCACCAAGCAAATTTACGTATCTCTAAATTTATACAAAAGAAATTTCAACTCTCTGATGACAAAGTACATAATAATATTATGAAGTACGGTAATACTACTGCTGCCTCAGTAATTATTGCTCTTACAGAAGCTTGGGAACAAGGTAAAATAAAAGATAATGATTTAGTTGTTCTAGCTGCTTTTGGTAGTGGATTTACCTGGGGCTCTGTTATGATTCGTTGGTAATATTTTTAAGCCTTATAAAATATAGTCCAATAAACGTTATCAATCCATTTATTGGTAATAATTCATAACCGAATTGATATAAATTATTTTTAGCAAAAGTTGATGCTTCATTCCAATTGCTAGCAATGCATTCATTGGTGTTAAGTTCTAAGCATGTTTGTAAATCCATATTAACTATTGCATAAATTGTTGGGGAATAATTAACTAAAAGAGTTAGTAGAGGGGCTAAAATCACAACAGGAATTAACTTCCTTTCATTTATATCTAGCTTAGTAAACAAGCCAAAAGAAAATAAACCTAATAATGGTCCGTAGGTATAGCTAGCAACTCTTAATAAACTGTCTATAACATTAGAGTTCAATAAATACTTAAATACAATTATAATTATAATTAGAATTAAGCTCATTAAAATGTGAATCCTTTTTCTGATAGCTACTTGTTCCTTTTCACCCTTTTTATTAATGTCAATAAAATCTATGCAGTATGAAGTTGTTAATGACGTTAATGCACTATCTGCGCTACTGTAAGCAGCTGCAATAAGCCCTAAAATAAAAGTTAGAGATAGTATTATTCCAAGATCTCCATTAAGTGCAATTTCAGGAAATAATAAATCTGTTTTTAATTGTCCATTAAGCATCGGCATTTCTATTCCGTTTTTAGCTTTATAAACATATAATAAACTACCTAAAACCATAAATAAAGCAGTGACAATTACAAGAACAATACTAAACCATAACATATTTTTTTGGGCATCTTTTAATGATTTACATGCTAAGTTTTTTTGCATCATATCTTGGTCTAATCCAGTCATGCAAATAGTTACAAAAGCTCCTCCAATAAAAGATTTAACAAAATGTTGCTTATCATAAATATCGTCGAAATAAAATATTTTATTGTATTTAGAAAACTCATCCGAATTTAAATAATCTAGAAAAGTCCAATTAAGGCTGTTTAAAATCTCATAAATGGATATTCCAACTGCTAAAATCATAAATAAAGTTTGTAAGCTGTCAGTCCAAATTATTGTTTTTATACCTCCTTTATTAGTGTAAATCCAAATTAAAAGAACAGAAATAATTACAGTAACAAAATAAGGAACTCCCCATTTGTCAAACACAAACTGTTGTAAAACAATAGCTACTAAAAACAGTCTAAAAGAGGCTCCTAGCAGCCTGGATATAAAAAAATAAACTGCTCCAGTTTTATGAGCTACATACCCAAATCGAGTATTTAAATATTCGTATATGGAAGTAACATTTAATTTGTAATAAACCGGAAGTAAAATATTACTGACTACAATATATCCCGCAAAATAGCCTATAACTACCTGTAGATAGCTAAATTGTGAGGATTCAATCCATCCAGGAACAGAAATAAATGTAACCCCTGATAATGAAGCTCCAACCATCCCAAATGCAACTAAATACCAAGGAGCTTTTTTTCCAGCCTTAAAGAAATCTGAATTATTATCATTTTTAGAAGTTAATTTGGATATCAAAAGTAATACACCAAAATACAATGAAATAACTATTAATATTTGTATCGAACTCATATTTGTAAATATATCAAAATACATATTTAAAAGTCATATTTTGTAGAATATAATTTCTAAACTAATTCATTTAATTTGTAAGTTTGTTTTATGGAATTTTCATCAAAATTAATTCAAAATGCTGTGAATGAAATTTCACAATTACCTGGTATAGGTAAAAGAACTGCCTTAAGGCTAGCTTTACATATGTTAAGGCAACAAAAAAGTCAAACTCAAGATTTAGCTAGCTCATTAGTAATGATGAGAAATAATATTAAATTTTGTACCAACTGTCATAATATTTCTGATTTTGACACTTGTGAGATATGTGCTAATCCAAAAAGAGATAATTCAATCATTTGTGTTGTTGAAGATATAAGAGACGTAATGGCTATTGAAAGTACAAGCTCATTTAAAGGTTTGTATCATGTGCTTGGAGGTAAAATATCCCCTATGGATGGAATAGGTCCTGATGATTTAAATATAATTTCACTCGTTGATAAAATTAAATCAGGAGAAGTTAAAGAGCTTATTTTTGCTTTAAGTTCTACTATGGAAGGAGATACTACTAATTTCTATATATATAAACTAATTAATAAATACGAAATTGTAACATCAACAATTGCAAGAGGAGTTTCTGTCGGAGATGATTTAGAATATGCAGATGAAATTACCTTAGGTAGAAGTATAACAAATAGAATTCCATTTGAGAGTTCAATTAAAATTTAACCAACTTGATTTTATCTGTCATAATAGTAAGCTATAATTCAAGCTCATTTTTAGAGTTATGTCTGCATAGTGTAGCTAAGGCTATTTCTCAGCTGGAAATTGAATCTGAAGTTATTGTTGTGGATAACTCATCATCAGATGATTCTTGTGAAGTTTTAAATAATAAATTCTCGTTTGTAAAATTAATTCAGAATGACGAAAATATTGGTTTTTCTAAAGCAAATAATCTTGGGGTTAGCAAAGCCAAAGGAAAGTATATATGTATTCTAAATCCAGACACTGTTTTACAAGAAAATACATTTGATGAGATATTAAAGTTTTATAAATCTAATATTAAGGTTGGTTTTGTTGGTTGTCAGATGATAGATGGTAATGGCATGTTCTTGAAAGAGAGTAAGAGAGTCATCCCTAGTATTTTTAGTTCTTTTATGAAAGTCCTGGGTATTTCTAAATTCTATTATTCAGCTCTAGATAAAGATAAAAGAGGTTATATCGATATTTTAGCTGGTGCATTTATGTTTGTTGAAAAAACTATTTATGATTCGGTGAAAGGATTTGACGAGGACTACTTTATGTATGGTGAAGATATTGATTTATCGTATAAGGCTTTGAAAAAAGGTTATTCAAATTATTATTTAGGAGATGTTAAAATAATACATTTTAAAGGAGAAAGTACAGATAAAAACTCTGTCTACATTAATAGATTTTATAATGCAATGTATATATTTTATACAAAGCATTTTAACAAATTTTTATTTACTAAAATACTTGCCTATTCTTTTTTTAAGTTCATAATTTCTATAAAAAATTTATCTAATTTTAGTGATTTAGGTTTGAAATTAGTTAATTCTAAGACTACATATAAAAATACTTATCTTGTAACTGGATCAACAGATGATAAAATTAGTATTACAGCAACTAGGGTTGATTTAAACTATTTAGCTATCAATAAAACTGAAAATTCATTATTGATATTTGATTTGAATTCAATTTCGTTATCTGAAATTATAAATCATTTTGATTTTATATCAGAGAGTAACAGTTTTCGGATAATAGTTCCTAACACAAACTTTTATGTTGGTAGCGATTATGCTGATAAAAAAGGTCAAATTATTAGATTCTAGTACAAATAAATTATTGCCTTCCTCATTTTTTTCAATGAATTTTACTTAATTTTGTATATTAATATAATAGGATCTAAATGTCAAAGTTTGAATTGAAATTGCCAAAAATGGGTGAGAGTGTTGCTGAGGCCACTATTACATCTTGGCTAAAAGAAATTGGAGATCAAATTGAAATGGATGAAGCAGTTTTAGAAATTGCTACCGATAAAGTCGATACTGAAGTTCCTTGTGAGTTTGAAGGTGTTTTGATTGAAAAATGTTTTGAAGTTGACGAAATAGTCCAGGTTGGACAGACTATAGCTATTATTGAAGTTGAAGGTAAAGTTTCTTCACAAGCCATAAGTAATAATAATGAAGATCTTGTTTCTGAAAAAGAAGATCTAGAGATAGTTTTACCCCCAACTTTTGAGCTTAAGGAAGATTCTGAAAACCAAATAAAATTTAGTGACTCTGATCGATTCTACTCTCCTCTAGTAAAAAACATTATAAAAAAGGAAGGTATTGATTTCAAGGAGCTTGAAAAAGTTAAAGGTTCTGGAAAAGACAACAGAATTAATAAAAATGACATTCTTAAATATATTGAATCAAAAAGTAGTTCAAATAAGATTGAATTAACGCCTGTTAAAGTAATTAAACCTTCAAATATTCAAACTAATTTAAACACATTAAACAATAGCAATGATGAGGTAGTTGAAATGTCTAGAATGGGCAAGTTAGTTTCAAAACACATGATTGATTCAGTTAAAACATCTGCTCATGTACAGTCATTTATAGAAGTAGATGTTACTAAGGTTTGGAATTGGAGAAATAAAGTCAAATCTGATTTTGCTAAAAGAGAAGGAGAAAAACTTACATTAACTCCAATTTTTATGCAAGCAGTCGCTGTAGCTTTAAGAACCTATCCAATGATGAATGTCTCTGTTGTAAATGATAATATTATTCTAAAAAAGAGTATAAATATTGGGATGGCTACATCTCTTGCTGATGGTAACTTAATAGTTCCAGTTATAAAAAATGCAGATAGATTAAATTTAGTTGGAATGACTAAATCTGTTAATGAACTAGCTAATAAAGCTAGAAGTGGTAAATTAAACCCAGATGATGTTCAAGATGGAACTTATACTGTTACAAATGTTGGGGTTTTTGGAAGTATAATGGGTACTCCAATAATTAATCAGCCACAAGTGGGTATACTAGCTCTAGGTGCAATTAGAAAAATGCCGTCAGTTATTGAAACTTCTGAAGGCGATTTCATAGGAATTAGAAATAAAATGTTTTTATCTCACTCCTATGATCATAGAGTTGTTAATGGTGGTTTAGGTAGTCAATTTATTAAATGTATTAAAGAATACCTTGAGGCATGGGATGTTAATACAGAGATCTAAAAAATAATAATAAATTAATTTAATGAAGTTAAACTTAACCAAGCCAATCTGTTTTTTTGATCTTGAAACAACAGGTATAAATATTTCTAAAGATAGAATAGTTGAAATTTCAATTTTAAAAGTATTTCCATCTGGAAAAGAAGAGATACATACTTGGCTTGTTAATCCAGAAATGCAAATTCCTGACGAAGTAGTTGCTATTCACGGTATTTCAAATGAAAAGGTTAAAGAATCTCCTGTTTTTAAAGATCTAGCTAAAGAAATTAATTTATTAATTAAAGATTCTGATTTAGGTGGTTTTAACTCCAACCGTTTTGATATTCCATTACTAGCAGAAGAAATGATTCGTGCGGATATAGATTTTAGTCTAAAAGGAAATAAGTGTGTCGATATTCAAAATATTTTTCATAAAATGGAAAAAAGGAATCTGTCTGCTGCTTATGAGTTTTATTGTAATAAAGAATTAATTGGAGCTCATAGTGCTGAGTCAGATACAAAAGCAACTTATGAGATTTTAAAAGCACAAGTAGAAAAATATGATGATTTGGAGAATAATATTTCTTTTTTATCAGAATTTAGCACAAGAAGTAAGTTTGCTGATTTGGCTGGTTTTATTATTTTTAATGGAAATAATCAAGAATGCTTTTCTTTTGGAAAACATAAGGGTAAATTGGTTGTTGATATTTTAAAAACTGACTCTGGCTATTTTAACTGGCTATTAAATGCAGATTTTCCACTTTACACAAAACAAACATTAAGATCCATAAAGTTAAATTTGCTTAATAATAAATTTTCCTAAATGAAAATAATTTGTATTGGCAGAAATTATGTTGATCACATAAAAGAGCTTAAAAATAGTCGACCTAAGGATCCTGTGATATTTCTAAAAACTGACACTTCAATTATTTTAAAAAATCAACCATTTTTTATTCCTAACTTCAGTAACGATGTACATCACGAGGTAGAGCTATTGATTAAAATAAAAAAAGTAGGAAAGCATATAGACTCTAAGTTTAGTCATAAATATTACGATCAAGTGTCTCTTGGAATTGATTTTACTGCCAGAGACTTACAGTCAGAATTAAAGTCTAAAGGCTTACCATGGGAAAAAGCAAAAGCTTTTGATGGTTCTGCTCTTATTGGTAAATGGGTTGATAAAACTAAATTTCAAAATATTCATAATCTAGATTTTAGTTTAGAACTTAATGAAAATGTTGTTCAAAAAGGAAATAGTAGTTTGATGTTGTGGAATATTGACGAAATTATTTCTTATGTTTCTCAATTTTTTACATTAAAAATAGGAGATGTTATTTTTACAGGGACACCATCCGGAGTTGGAAGAGTTAATATTAATGATTCTCTTATTGGTAAAATAGGTGATGACGAATTTTTTAAGATTAAAATAAAATAATGACTGCAGAAATAATTACAATTGGAGATGAGATTTTAATCGGTCAGACTGTGGATACTAATTCTACATTCATTGCTAAAGAGTTTAACAAAATTGGGCTGTCTATTAATAGAATCTCATCAATTAAAGATAGTGAATCTGATATTTTAACTACTTTAAATAGTTGTTTGAATTATTCCGATATAGTAATTGTGACAGGAGGCTTAGGGCCAACTAACGATGATATTACCAAAAACACATTACTTAAGTTTTTTAATGACAAACTTATTACAGACCACAATGTTTTAGATAATATTAAATTTATTTGGAAAAAGTATATCAAACAACCACTTTTACAAGTTAATATCGATCAATCTTTAGTGCCTTCTAAAGCTCATGTTTTTTTAAATACTAAGGGAAGTGCCCCTGGGTTATGGTTGCAAAAAAATAATACTATTTTTGTTTTTTTACCAGGAGTCCCATTTGAAATGAAGTCGTTAATAAAAGATAGCATCATACCAAAAATTCTTAAAGAATTTAGTTTACCACATATTCTTCATAAAACTATTTTAACTTATGGTATGGGAGAAAGTAGTATTGCTGAGATAATTAAAAACTGGGAAGATAGTTTGCCTGTTGAAATTAGTTTAGCATACTTACCAAGTCTTGGTAGAGTTAAGTTGAGATTGTCAACCAAAGGTGATGATTTGAATAAAATTATTGATAATATTCAATTTCAAGTTGATAAATTATTACCTCTGATTAAAGATATATTTGTTGGATATGAGGAAGATGAATCAATTGAAAAGTTAATTTCTAATGAACTAATTAAGAATAATTCAACTATCTCCACAGCAGAAAGTTTTACAGGAGGAAAAATATCTGATTCTTTAGTCTCTATTGCTGGTGCTTCTACTTTTTTTAAAGGTGGCGTAGTATGTTATTCAACAGAATCTAAGATTAATACTTTAAAGGTTAATCTTGATTTGATTGAAAAGTATTCTGTGGTAAGCTCTCAAGTAGTAGAATCTATGGCTGTTAAGACAAAAGAATTGTTTAATTCTGATTATGGATTAGCAACAACTGGTAATGCAGGTCCAAATAAGGGTGACTCTAGCAAAGAAATCGGTACTGTCTTTATTGGTATTGCAACTCCAAAAGAGGTGTTTTCTTTCGAATTTAACTTCGGTAATTCTAGAGAAAGGGTCACTAATAAGGCTGTTAATAAATCTTTTGAGTTGCTATTGAAAGAATTATTAAAAAATTGACAGATAATATTTGTCATATATTAAAGAATTTGTAAATTCGCACCTCGTAATAAAAAACATTTGTAATAAATTTATAAGATTATGTCAAGAGTTTGTGAATTAACAGGTAAAACAGGAATGGTAGGAAACAATGTTTCTAAGTCCCTTAATAGAACTAAGCGTAAGTTTGATGCTAACCTTATAAAAAAACGTTTTTATATTCCTGAAGAAGACAAGTGGATCACACTTAAGATCGCTACTTCAACTCTTAAAACAATAAATAGAATTGGAATTTCTGCAGCTTTAAAAGATGCAAGAAGTAAAGGTTTTTTAAAATAATTTAAAAGATGGCTAAAAGAGGCAATAGAGTACAAGTTATATTAGAATGTACAGAGCATAAAGCTAGTGGTATGGCTGGAACTTCCAGATATATTACTACTAAGAATAAAAAAAATACACCTGATAGAGTTGAAATAAAAAAATTCAACCCTATTCTAAAGAAAATGACTATCCACAAGGAAATTAAGTAAATTATAATATTATGGCAAAAAAATCAGTTGCATCGTTACAGACAGGTTCTAAAAGATTAACAAAGGCTATCAAGATGGTAAAATCTCCTAAAACTGGAGCTTACTCTTTTGTTGAAACTATATTACAACCTGATAAGGTAAATGACTTCTTAAGTAAAAAATAATTTACTAGATTAAATATTAACTTTTAAAAAAGCTGCTTTTGTAAAAAAGCGGCTTTTATTTTTATATTTACATTATAGATATATTATATAAGTATGAGTTTCTTTAAAAATATTTTTTCGAGTTCTAAAAAAGATTCTTTAGATAAAGGATTAGAGAAATCTAAAACTTCCTTTTTTTCAAAATTAAATAAAATCATTGTTGGTAAATCAAAAATTGACAATGATTTCCTAGATGATCTTGAGGAGATTCTAATTTCTAGTGATGTTGGAGTAAATACTACATTAAAAATTATTGATCGTATAGAGTCAAGAGTTGCTAAAGACAAGTTTAATGGATTGAACGAATTAAATTTATTACTTAAAGAAGAGATTAGTCTACTTCTTTCTGAAAACAATACCTTATCATCAACTGATTTTGAAATTCCTAAATCAAATGATCCTTATGTTATTATGGTTGTTGGTGTCAATGGAGTCGGTAAGACAACTACTATTGGAAAGTTAGCTAATCAGTTCAAGTCTAAAGGTTTAGAAGTTGTATTAGGAGCAGGAGACACCTTTAGAGCAGCTGCTATCGACCAACTTCAAATTTGGGCAGATAGGGTGGGAGTACCATTAATAAGGCAAGACATGGGTAGTGACCCTGCTTCAGTTGCCTTTGATACATTAACTGCCGCTAAGTTGAAGAAGGCGGATGTAGTTATCATTGATACTGCTGGGAGATTACATAATAAAGTTAATTTAATGAATGAGTTATCCAAAATTAAAAGAGTAATGGATAAAGTCATTCCTAATTCTCCTCATGAAATATTACTTGTTTTAGATGGTTCTACAGGTCAAAATGCTTTTGAGCAAGCTAAACAGTTTATAAATACTACTGATGTGAATGCGCTTGCAATTACTAAATTAGATGGAACAGCTAAAGGTGGTGTTGTTATTGGAATAAGTAACGAGTTTAAAATACCAGTTAAGTATATTGGTGTTGGAGAGACAATTGATGACCTACAGGTTTTTAATAAACATGAATTTGTAGATTCTTTCTTTAAAAATTAATGAGACAGGAATTTATATTATTTAATCCACAAAGAAAATTGAATTAACTAATAATAATTTTCCGTTTTCCCAAAAACTTCTAAATAGTGGATTATCTACCATGTAAATAAAACTTCCGTTTCCATAATCTTGATGTCCAAACACTAATGAATTACTAATTTTATCTAATGCTTTTTCACCTGCAAAACCAGATGTAGGTTTAGGTTTATTGTTTAAGTATCCTACATTATATCCATCTTCAAGTAATCGATATGAGCTGTTACCGATCTTTAGAGAAAAATAATAATTATCCTCGTATCCATAAGCCATGGGGTGAGTGTTGTCTAGATTTATCTTAAATATAGCACCTGAAATTGATTCTTTAATTCTACTTTTATTTCTTTCATCATATTTCACTAGCTTATTGATCTCATTCTCATTTTCATTCTCATTTTTTTCTAATCCAATGTCTAAATTTGTTAAACTATTAAGTGCCCTATCCATTGCAATTACTTTACCACCACTAGAAACCCAGTCTTTTAGTGCGTTGTTATTACCCTTACTAGATTCGTAAAATCCGCTTGGAAGAATCAAAACATCTACGGATGAAAGATCAACACTATTAAATGTTTCATAATTTAGATGGGTAAGTGGGTAGTTTAATTGTTTTTCAAAAAAGTGCCAGATTGCTCCATAATTTAGAGACGATATTTGATCACCTGTTAATACTGCTACTTTTGTTTCATGAATTAATTTAACATCAGATGAACCTAGATCTGGACCATTTTCAGAAATACCTGTTAATATATCATGAGACCTTCTGCCGTGAAAATCTGCTATCTTAATAATGGATTTATGAAAATCAGTAATATTTTGATCCCTGTCTAAAACTATTAGCGATCCTGGACTGAATTTTTTGCCGTTTGTTGTAACTGTTTTTGTGGTGTATCTAACTTTAAAGTTATTGTTTAATAATTTTGCTAAAAACTGTGCATCATCTAAACTTTTCCAGTCAAAAATATACCCCATAGAATTGAAATTGACTTTATTTACTTCAAAATTAAATTCATGGTTTATAGTTTCTATGTCTTGTGTTATTACTGAAGCTTCTAGTCCATATGCATAAGGCAAGCTCCAAGCTGTAATATCATAAGTTAGAGGGTTTGATAACTTAGTTTTTTGTTCAAATAAAATTTCAACTAATTTACCTTTAGGTTGATTGGTTTTTATAATTAAATCATTTTTATTTATTTCAACTTTAGTGTTCTTATTCATTAAGTAACTGTAGCCATTAAATTTACCATTGTTACTAGCAAAAGCATATTTTATTTCATGATAATCTAATAACTTAGTTAAGCTTTTGACCTTATCTTTATTCCCCTGTATTACATAATTAGTTTTATTATTTTCTTGAGATTTAAAAAAATTAATAAACTCATTATTCAGTCTATCAGCATTTTTAGAGGAGATTTCTACTGTTGATAATCCTGTTGTTGTATGATGATTAATTCTATCTTTTAAAGAAAGTATTTCATTTTCTGAATTAAGGACTCCTAATCCAGCGCCCCCACCTCCGGCTTGCTCATAAGTCATTCCTATTGCACCTAAAAATGTAGGGTAGGTATCTCCATAACTTGGATATAAGAGATCAAATGTTTCTTTAGTAAAATAAAGCCAACCATTTTTGTCAAAATACTTAGCGTGATTATTTCCTATTTCTTTTTGAAATTTTCTTTGCCAATCAGTAATTTGTTCGTGTAAGGGTTCTGCAGCAGGAGCAAAGTAGTAAGGCATGTCAATTCCCTGCTCATGGAAATCTACATGAATGTGTGGTAGCCATTTATTATATACTTTTAGTCTATCTCTTGATTCTTTTTGTGTTACCCAGGCCCAATCACGATTTAAATCAAATAGATAATGATTAGCCCTACCACCTGGCCAAGGTTCATTATGTTCTCTTGTGTTTGGATCTGTATTTAGTGGTATTGTCGCATTTTGATTAAACCAGTTAGCATACCTATCTCTGCCGTCTGGGTTAATACATGGGTCTAAAATAACCATTGTATTGTCCAGCCAATCATTATTATCTGTGACAAGCTTGTATAGTGTCTTCATTGCAGCTTCTGTACTTGAAGATTCATTACCATGTACATTATAACTTAACCAAACAATAGCTGTATTATTAGAAGTATCACCATCACCATCAATAATACCAGCATGTTTTAAATTATTTACTCTAATATTTTCTATATTTTTTATATTTTCAACCGAAGAGATATAAGTAACATATAGAGGTCTTCTTTCGTTAGTTTCGCCATATTTTTCTAAGACTACCTGATTGGGGAACTCAGAACTAACGTATTTAAAGTAATCTAATACTTGATTGTGTCTTGAAAATTGAGTCCCTAGTTCGTAGCCTAAAAATTCAGATGGAGACTTGATATCTTGAGAATATGTTGAATTATAACTTAATAAAGAAATTAAAACTATAAGAGATAAATTTTTCATAATTAATTATTTGGAGATATTTATTTACATAAAGAAAACTAATTAATTATACTTTTGCAATTATAATATTAAACTATATTATATTTACTAACTTATATAAATTAATGTCTAATAGATATATATCATATAGAGATACTAATTATTTCAATTCACTTTTTTGTGACTACATTGAAGGTTCAAATGATTTAAGAACTTTTTATAATAATAAGCCTAATTTAGAAAGTTTTAAAAGTCAAATACTTTTAAAAAAAGAAAATTTTAATAAGTCGGATAGATTAACCTTAAAAGATGTTTTGGTTAAACAGTATTCTGATATAAATATTTCTGATGAGTTAAAACAAAGTATTAATTCAATTGCTGATGAGGATACGTTTACCGTGACAACAGGTCATCAACTTTGTTTATTTACAGGTCCTTTATATTTTCTTTACAAAATAATTTCAACAATTAACTTAACAGAAGAATTAAAAGTTAAATATCCTAAATTTAACTTTATACCAGTTTATTGGATGGCAACTGAAGATCATGATTTTGAAGAAATTAGAAGTTTTAAATATAATGATGAAAATATAAGATGGGAGTCAGATCAAAATGGTGAAGTAGGTAAGTTTTTAACTAGTAATTTAAAACCTACTTTAGATAAATTCTCTCAACTATTGCCAAATAATATCAATTCAAATAAACTCGTCAAGTTATTTGAAGAATCATATATAAAATCTAAAGATTTATCTGAAGCAACAAGGAAACTTGTTCACGAGTTATTTCATGATTATAAATTACTCATTTTAGATTCTAATCAACAAGAATTAAAAAAAATATTTTCACCTATCATTAAAAACGAATTAATTAACAATGTTATTTTTGACAATTCGTTAAAAACGATTGAAAATTTAAATAAGAAAAATTACAAACCTCAAATTAATCCTAGAAAAATAAATTTATTTTATTTATCTAAAAATTCAAGAAATAGAATTATTAATCATGAAGATGGCTTTTCAACGGATGATAAAAAATTTACTTGGACAAAAGATGAGATAATAAATGAGGTAAACACTTGCCCTGAAAATTTCTCTCCAAACGTTTTATTAAGACCTTTATATCAGGAATCAATCCTTCCTAATTTATGTTATATTGGTGGAGGATCTGAAATTTCGTATTGGTTAGAATTAAAAAAATGCTTTGATGAATTAGATTTGTGTTTTCCAATACTCTTAAATAGAAATTCTGTATTGTTAGTAAAGAAAAAACAATTTGAGAAATTAAGTAAAGTAAATACTAGTATTAATGAGCTTTTTTTGAATCAAAATAATTTAATAGCTTCTAAAGCCAAATCATTAGCATCCGAAAAATTTGATTTTGATGAACAAAAATTATTTTTAACTAAACAATTTAATAGTTTAAGAGAAGTATCTAAACTTACTGATATTAGTTTTTTGGGAGCTGTTAATGCTCAAGAAAAAAAACAACTAAAAGGCTTGTCAAATTTAGAAAAGAGATTACTAAAAGCTAATAAAAGAAAATATCATTTAGATCTATCTAGAGTTACTTCATTACAGAATGAATTATTTCCGAACAACTCCTTGCAAGAAAGAACTGTTAATTTTTCTGAATTCTATTTGGAATACGGAGAGAATTTTATAAAAATATTAAAAGAAAATATATCACCGCTCAATAATAAATTCACTATAATAGAACTTTAAAAATTTTTAATTTTTTATCTATTTATTTTAAAATCTATTTATATTTTTACACATGCAAAATAAGGTATTAATTTTAGATTTTGGGTCTCAGTATACACAGCTTATAGCTAGAAGAGTTAGAGAGCTAAATATTTATTGTGAGATCTTTCCTTACAATAAAACCCCGATTAATCTAAAGGTTTATAAATCTGTAATTTTATCAGGCAGTCCATTTTCTGTCAGAGATGATAATTCTCCTAAACCAGATTTAAGTTATATACTTGATAACTTACCTGTTTTAGCAGTCTGTTATGGAGCTCAATTAATTGCGCAAAATTATGGGGGATTAGTTTCCGAGTCGAATATTAGAGAATATGGAAGAGCTAATTTGAGTTATATTAATAATAATGACTTATTGTTTTCTGATATTTCAGAAGGTAGTCAAGTCTGGATGAGTCATAGTGATACGATAAAGAATTTACCAACTAATTCTACTTTACTCGCTAGTACTAATGATGTTCAAAATGCGGCATACAGAATAAATGATAAAGACATATATGCTTTACAATTTCATCCTGAAGTTTATCATACAACCGATGGAAAGAAGCTTCTGCGAAATTTTTTAATAAATATATCTAAACTAAAACAAGACTGGACTCCAGATTCATTTGTCGACACTACAGTTGAGTCTTTGAAAAAAAAGATAGGTAATGATAAAGTTATTTTAGGTCTGTCAGGAGGCGTCGATTCAACTGTAGCAGCTGTTTTATTACATAAGGCTATAGGTAATAATTTAAATTGCGTTTTTGTAAATAATGGTTTGTTAAGAAAAAATGAGTTTCAAGATGTGCTTAATCAATATCAAGGAATGAATTTAAATGTAAAGGGTATAGATTATTGTGATCAATTTTATAAAGCTTTAGAAGGCGTAGAAGATCCGGAAATGAAAAGAAAAACTATTGGCCGAGTTTTTATTGAAGCTTTTGATGAAGAGTCTAAAAAAATATCGAATGCTAACTGGCTAGCTCAAGGAACTATTTACCCTGATGTTATAGAAAGTATTTCTGCAACTGGTGGACCATCTGCTACTATAAAGAGTCACCATAATGTAGGTGGTTTACCCGATTTCATGAAACTTAGTGTAGTAGAACCACTAAGATTACTTTTTAAAGATGAAGTAAGAAGAGTGGGTGCTTCACTGGGAATAGACCCTAAATTATTAGGGAGACATCCTTTTCCTGGCCCTGGATTAGGGATTAGAATACTTGGAGATATAACAAGGGATAAGGTTAAAATTTTACAAGAAGTTGACCACATCTTTATTGAAGGTTTAAAAGAATGGGATTTATATGATAAGGTTTGGCAAGCAGGTGCTATTCTATTACCTGTGAATAGTGTTGGGGTAATGGGAGATGAACGAACGTATGAAAAGTGTGTAGCTCTTCGAGCTGTAGAAAGTACTGATGGAATGACAGCCGACTGGGTTGATTTACCTTACGAATTTTTACAAAAAATATCTAATACAATTATTAATAGAGTAAAAGGTGTTAACAGAGTCGTTTATGATATTAGTTCAAAACCTCCTGCAACAATTGAATGGGAATAGAATGTGGAATAAAAAAATATACTTTTTAATTTTATTTTTTGCTTATGGAAATATTTTCTCACAAAATTTCTATACACAAACTATTAAAAAAAATCAATCTATTGATTTATTTTGTCTCGACAACTCTATTACTCTTTTTGATTTTTCTGCACTTAACCCAAAATTTAATCAACAGTTGTTAAATATTGGAGATGAAATAATCACCATAAAAAATCAAGATAATTTCATAAATGAAAATGATTTTATTTTTCACAAGGTAAAAAGAAAGCAAACATTAGAAAAGATTTCAAATCTATATAATGTTAACATAGATGTACTTAGAAAGTATAATAATTTAACCTCCTTTAAATTAATTAAAGGTTCAATAATTAAAATACCATCTGAATCTATTGTTTCACAAAATAATGAAAAGCCAAACAAGGTTAAGTACTACGAAGTTCTTGCAAAAGAAGGTAAGTGGAGGGTTGCATATAAATATGGTATTACAATAGACCAACTTGAACTAATTAATCCCAATATTGGTGAATTCTTAAAGATTTCTGAAAAAATACTAGTTCCTAATATTGATTTTAAAAAAGTAAATAGAATTGATGAAAACTATGCCTACTACAAAGTTTTAGCAAAAGAAGGTTTTTATAGACTAAAGTTAAAATTAGATGTTGAGGAAAATACAATTGTTTATTTAAACCCATTTTTATCCGATACTGAATTACAAGAGGGTATGATTCTTAAACTACCAAAAAAAATTGCTTTCGATGAAAATTTAGTTAATGACCAAAAATTTAATTTGTCAAATAGTATTACAAATTATACTAAAAAGAAAATAGCTCTAATGCTTCCTTTTGGTATAGATGACATGAATTTTGATTCCATTCAAATCATGAAGAGTCAATTAACTAATGATAAACTTTTAAATTTATCATTAGATTTTTATGTTGGGGTTTCAACAGCTATAGATTCTATTGCTAGTTATGGAATACCTATTGAGATGGAAGTTTTTGATACTAAGTCATCTAGTAAATCAGATATTTATGAAATTATAAAGAGAAATAATCTTAGTGATTATGACTTATTGATTGGGCCTCTTACTTCAGATGCTTTCAATTACACTTCTGACCTGTTGGAAAATGAGTCAGTCCAACTTATTTCTCCTTTAAGCAAAGTCATTCCTAAAAAAAATGTTGTTAACACTATAACAAATAATGATATTTTATTTGAAAGAATAGTCTCTTTTGTAGAGTCAGACACAACTACACACAAAAAATATATTATTTCTGACTCACAAAGTATAATTTCTAGCGATAAACTTAAAGAAAGGTTTCAAAATGCAACTCGATTTTATTCAACTATTAATGATTCTGGGGTTGATACTAATTCTTTAGTTTTAGATGACTTAGATTCAACTTTTATAGATAAAAAAAATATTGTTTTTCTAGAAACTAGAGACCAAGGTTTTGTTTCTAATGTTACTAGTATACTAAACTCTTTTGTTAATGATTCTGTACAAATATCATTATATACTACATCTTCAAGTAAAGCATTTTTAGGAAATAATATTTCAAATTATTATTTATCTAACCTTAATTTTCATTATCCCTCAATTAATAAACCTCTGGATTATAATTTTTATTCAGATTTCATTAATAATTTTAAAAACAAATATAATTTTCTTCCAAACAAATACGTAGTTCGAGCTTATGATTTAGTGTTAGATCTATTACTAAGACTAAGTTCTATTGACGCTAAATTTGAACAAGATGATATGCAACAGACTGAGCATATAGAAAATAGATTCAAATATTTAAAAAACAAGGACAGTTTAGGTTACAGAAATATTGCCAGTTTTATTATTAAATATGAGAATTTAGAATTAATAGTTGTCGATTAATATTTGTTCATACATAGCTTAAATTGAAACTAAATCCCTAAATTTGTTTGCGTTTATAACGCGTACATGCCATCAATTAAATACATATTTGTAACAGGAGGAGTTTCCTCATCTTTAGGTAAAGGAATCATAGCTGCATCCCTTGCTAAACTACTTCAGTCTCAGGGATATTCTGTTACTATCCAGAAACTTGATCCGTATATAAATATTGACCCAGGAACCTTAAATCCATATGAGCATGGCGAATGCTATGTGACTGATGATGGAGCTGAAACAGATTTAGATTTAGGACATTATGAAAGATTTTTAAATGTACCTACTTCACAAGCTAATAACGTAACTACAGGTAAGATTTACAAAAGTGTTATTGAAAAGGAAAGAAAAGGTGTTTTTCTAGGTAAAACAGTTCAAGTAATTCCACATATTACAGATGAAATTAAAGAAAGAATTCAGCAGCTTGGAAATACAGGTGAATATGATATAATCATTACTGAAATTGGAGGTACTGTTGGAGATATAGAGTCTCTTCCTTATATAGAAGCTTTAAGACAAATGAAGTGGGATTTAGGCCAGTCTAATGTATTGGCAATTCACCTTACTTTAATTCCTTATTTATCTGCAGCAAAAGAACTAAAAACCAAACCAACTCAACACAGTGTAAAAACATTAATGGAGAGTGGAGTACAAGCTGATATATTAGTTTGTAGAACTGAACACGAAATTGGAGACTCCATTAGAGAAAAATTAGCTAGATTTTGTAATGTTGATAAAGAATCGGTTATTCAATCTATAGATGCATCTACTATTTATGATGTTCCTAACTTAATGCTGGACGAAGGGCTAGATAAAATTGTTTTAAAGAAACTAAATTTAAAAAGTGATATACCAAATCTTGATATTTGGAATAGTTTTTTAAAAAGGTATAGAAATCCAAAAAATAAAATTAAAATAGGTTTAATAGGTAAGTACGTTGAGTTACAAGACTCCTATAAGTCTATTTTAGAGTCTTTTATTCACGCAGGCTCTGTGAACGAGGTGGAAGTTGAAATTATTTCAATTCATTCTGAATTTATTGACAATGAAAATATTCATTCTAAACTTAGTCAACTTAATGGAGTGTTAGTTGCTCCAGGTTTTGGAGAAAGAGGGATAGAAGGTAAAATTTTAGCCATTGAATATGTCCGAACAAATAATATTCCTTTTTTTGGTATATGTTTAGGAATGCAAATGGCAGTTATCGAATTCGCTAGAAACGTTTTAAAACTGAAAAATGCAAATTCAACTGAAATGGTGAAAGACACATTGTTTCCTGTAATTGACTTAATGCAAAGTCAGAAAGAGGTTACTAATAAAGGAGGTACAATGCGACTAGGATCATGGAAATGTGAATTGAAAGATAAAACCAATGTAAGTAACATTTATGACACGAATATCATTAATGAAAGACACAGACACAGGTATGAATTTAATAGTGATTACTTAGACCAAGTTGAGTCCAAAGGTCTAATTGCATCAGGAATTAATTCAGAAACAGGCTTGGTTGAAATTTTAGAATTAAATAATCACCCCTGGTTTATTGGAGTTCAATTCCACCCAGAATATAAAAGTACTGTTTACAATCCTCACCCATTATTTGTGTCTTTTGTAAAAGCAGGTTTAAAACATAGTAAATTAATTTAGTAATGATGGAAGAAAAAAAAGATATAAATTCACTTATCGGCTTTACTTTAATGGGAGGCGTTATGCTTTTTTGGCTATGGATGCAACCCCCTTTAGAAGAAAATATTGTTTCTGATAATGAAAATCAAACAATAGAGACTATTGATGATGAAACATTAATAAGAAAAGATATTATAGATAATTTAGATATTGATGATGACTCTTTCTTAAATAAAAATGATAATCTTAGTTTTAATGAGAATCAAGTCGATGATAGTGAAGTAATTACTTATGAAAATGATTTGATTTTTTTACAAGTCAGTACTAAGGGGGGATTTATTTCAACACTTTATTTGAAAAATTTCACTAATCATTTAGAACAACCTATTTATTTGGTTAATAAAGATAATTCTGATTTTAATTTAAATTTTAATCTTAATAGCAGTAGAAATGTTAATTCAAAAAACCTAATTTTTGATTCATCTAAGTTTGAGGATGATGAAAATGTGGTTATTGTTATGAAACATATTGTTTCTGATGGTCAATACTTAGAGTACAGATATACAATTAAGCCAAATGACTATATGATTGATTTTTCAATCAATTCAAATGGATTAAGCACTATTGTTAATACACAAGATAATTATGAATTAACTTGGGATTACAAATCATTAAGAAATTCAAAAAGTATTTCGTACGAAAATAGATATTCAAGATTAACTTATGAGTATGAGATAGATAAGATTGATAAATTAGGACAAACAGGAGACGATGAGGATACTATTTCAGAACTAAATTGGTTTTCATATAGACAACATTTCTTTAGCACTATTTTATTATCTTCTAAACCTTTGAATAATGTAAAGCTATCTCAAATCAATATGGTAATTGATGAGGATATAGATACGACATACACAAAAAATTATATTTCAAATATTCCATTAAATTATAGTGATAATGAGTTCGATGAAAAGTTTCATTTATACTTTGGACCTACTGACAGTAAAACATTATCGGCATATAACAAAAATTTAGAAAGTTCTATTCCATTTGGATGGGGAATATTTGGTTTTATTAATAGGTCAATTTTCATCCCTTTATTTAGTTGGTTAAGTTCTTTTCTTCCTTATGGAATTGCAATTATTTTTATGACTATACTTGTAAGGTTGGTCTTATCTCCTGTATTATATAAATCATATTTATCTCAGGCTAAAATGAAAATTTTAAAACCAGAGATAGCAGAGATTACCTTAAAGTACAAGGATAATGCGATGAAGAAACAACAAGAAACTATGGCTCTATATAATAAGGCTGGAGCCAATCCTATGAGTGGATGTTTACCTGCTCTTATACAGATCCCAGTTTTTTATTCTCTATTTATGTTTTTCCCAACAGCTTTTGACCTAAGGAGAAAAAGTTTCTTATGGGCAGATGATTTATCCTCCTACGACAATATTTTAGATTTACCATTTTATATTCCTTTATATGGTGATCACGTTAGTCTCTTTCCTATTTTAGCTGGTATAGCAATATTTTTCTATATGAAAATGACAACTGGGCAACAAGTAGCTTCTCAACAGCCTGCGGCAGAAGGAATGCCAGATATGGCAAAAATGATGAAGTACATGATTTATTTTTCTCCTATTATGTTAGTAGTGTTTTTCAACAATTATGCTAGTGGATTAAGTTTGTATTATTTTATCTCTAATCTAATTACAATAGCTATTATGTTAGTTATTAAACATTATATCTTAGATGAAGATAAGATTCATGCTCAAATACAAGTAAACAAGGCAAAGCCACAAAAAAAACCTGGTCGTTTTCAAAAGAAAATGAAAGAATTAATGGAAGAGGCTGAAAAACAAAAAAAATCTCAAAAGAAATAATAATATCTTCTTACAGTTTTTAAACTGTATTATTTGTAATTTAATGCTATGAGAAAAGTTGTTGTAGGACTTTCTGGAGGAGTAGATTCAAGTGTTGCTGCCTATTTACTTAAAAAGCAAGGTTATGAGGTTATAGGTTTGTTTATGAAAAACTGGCATGATGATACTGTCACTGTATCTAACGACTGTCCTTGGCTTGAAGATAGTAATGATGCTATGATAGTAGCTGATAAATTAAATATTCCTTTCCAAACAATAGACTTAAGCAAGGAGTATAATGAAAAGATCATTAAATATATGTTTAATGAGTATGAGCAAGGAAGAACTCCTAATCCTGATATTCTTTGCAATAGAGAAATTAAATTTGATGTTTTTTTAAAAATCGCTAAAAGTATTGGAGCTGATTTAGTAGCAACAGGTCATTATTGTAAAAAAGAGACAGAAATTATTAATGATAAAAAGATACATAAGTTAGTAAATGCTAAAGATGTAAATAAAGATCAGTCTTATTTTTTATGTCAATTATCTCAAGAACAATTATCAGAAGTTTTATTTCCTTTAGGAGATCTTACTAAAAAAGAGGTTAGAATTATTGCAAATGATTTAGATTTAATTACAGCCAATAAAAAAGATTCTCAAGGTTTATGCTTTATTGGGAAAGTTAAATTACCAGATTTTTTAAAACAGCAACTTAAGCCCAAGTCTGGCAAAATCATTGAAATAAACAAAGTGTTAAATAAATATAATATTTATAATTCTAAATTAGAAAACCTTCAAAGTTTAGCTTCTGGAGTTAAATATGATGAATCTGACGGTAAATTTATTGGAAATCACCAGGGTGCATATTATTATACTAAAGGTCAGCGAAAAGGTTTAGGTATAGGTGGTTATGAAAAACCATTATTTGTAATTGATACTGATGTAAAAAATAATATTGTATTTGTTGGAGAAGGGGATGACCACCCAGGTTTATTAAGAAAAGTATTGTTCGTTGCGAGTTTTGATGAGCATTGGTTAAGGTCAGACTTATCATTGAGTATTGATGAACAAATAAAGATACAAGCTAGAATTAGATATAGACAACCTCTTCAAAATGCTGTTTTAATAAAAACAACAGAAGGGGTTTATGTTAAATTTGATGAATATCAGTCTGCTATTACTGAAGGTCAGTTTGTCGCTTGGTATGTAAATAATGAATTACTAGGATCTGGTGTAATTTCTTAATATAATGAGATACTTAATCATTTGTATTTTTTTTTTAGTTTCTAATATTATTTACTCTCAGCAAGAGTTTGCTTGGGTTTATTTTAATGATAAAAAAAATGTTAATCAACTTATTAATAATCCGGAATTAATTCTTTCAGACCTTTCAATTTCAAAAAAAAAATCAAAGGGAATTCCTATAGATTACAAGGATGTTCCTATCAATAATGATTTCATACAAATAATTAGTGATTTAGATAACTTATCCATATTATCAAAATCAAAATGGCTCAACTGTGTATATGTAGAGGCTGAAATAGATTTATTAACCAGCTTAACAGATTTGAGTTTTGTTGCTAGTGTTGAATTTGCTAATAAGTCTTTAAATCCAAATAAAAATTTAAATACAAGCCCACAGAAATATAAAAAATTTATATCGTTAGAGAAGTCTATTGAATATGGGTCAACTAGAAACCAAATTGAAATGCTAAATTTAGACTTTTTACATGAGCAAGAGTTTACTGGTAAAGGAGTTAATATGGCTGTAATAGACGCAGGATTTGTTAATGTTAATTCTATGACTTCATTTTCTAGACTGCGAGATTCAGGAGGTATTTTATACACCTATGATTTTGTTTTAGATACAGAAAATATTTATGATTATCAAGGTAATTCTCATGGCACTAAAGTACTTAGTACAATAGCTGGGTTTAAAGAAAATGAGTATTACGGAACAGCGCCAGATGCTTCTTTTTACCTTTTTCGTACAGAAGATGTTTCTTCAGAGACGCCTGTAGAAGAATGTTATTGGGTTGAAGCTGTGGAGTTAGCTGATAGTCTAGGAGTTGATATAATAAATACATCTTTAGGCTATAAAGGATATGATAACTCTAATTATAGCCATTCCTCTGAGGATTTAAATGGTTATACAACTTTTATTACTAGAGCAGCGAACATAGCCTTTGATAAAGGAATATTACTAGTAAATTCTGCTGGTAACTCCTCTTCAACTGGAGTTATTGCTCCTGCTGATTCACAAAGTGTATTGTCAATTGGTGCTGTAAATTCAGAAGGATCTTATGCGTCATTTAGTTCTCAAGGAAGTAATATACAGCCAGTTATTAAACCTGATGTTGTAGCTCAAGGTTCTCAAAGTAAGGTTATAAATGTAACAGATGATATTGTTAGTAGTAGCGGTACATCATTTAGCTCTCCTATTCTAGCTGGTGCTATAGCCTGTTTTGTTCAAGCTTTTCCAAGGTTAAATATAGATGAAATAATGGATTTAGTTAGAGAATCATCCTCTCAATTTAATAATCCTGATTATTATCTAGGACATGGAATTCCTAACTTTTTAATAGCCTATAATCTAGCTTTAGAGCTATCTTTAAATGATTTTTTAATCTTTCCAATACCAACTATAGATAATTTAAATATAATCTCTAAATGGGGTGTTGAAAACTACCAATTAGATATTTTGGACTTAAATGGCAGAATATTATATTCAAAACACTTCACTAATCCACGTGAATCTATAAACTTTAATGAGTTTTCTGATGGGATATATTTGTTAAAGTTTTCTTACCAAATTGATGGTAAAAATAAATCTTTTGTAAAAAAAATAATTAAAAAATAAATCACTAATAAATAAAATTTAAAAAAATGGAGTCTTTTAATAGATTGTTAGATATTATGGATCGTTTAAGAAACGAATGTCCATGGGATAAGGAACAAACAATTGAATCTCTTAGACATTTAACGATAGAAGAGACTTATGAACTTTCTGAGGCTATTTTAGATAATGATATTAATGAAATTAAAAATGAGTTAGGAGATTTACTCTTACATATAGTATTTTATTCAAAAATTGCTAGCGAAACTGATGATTTTGATATAAATGATGTGATCAACTCTATTTGTAAAAAGTTAATTAATAGACATCCACATATCTATACAGACTTAAAGTTAAGTAGTATTGATGAGGTTAAACAAAACTGGGAGTTAATAAAAAAGAAAGAAGGATCTAAAGGAACCTTAAGTGGAGTTCCAAAGGGGCTACCATCATTAATAAAAGCTATGAGAATCCAAGAGAAGGCTTCTGGAATTGGGTTTAAATGGGATGATAAAAGTGATGCTCTAGATAAGGTTGTTGAAGAAATTAAAGAATTCAAAATTGAATTAAAGAATTCTGATAATGAAAAAATGGAAAATGAATTTGGTGATATATTATTCTCTTTGATTAATTATGCGAGTTATAACAATATAAATTCTGCTAAAGCTCTAGAGAAAACTAATAAAAAGTTTATTCATCGATTTAATTATCTAGAAGATATTTCGAATAAATTAAACAAACCTATCTCTGAAATGAGCTCAAATGAACTTATTAAATACTGGAATCAAGCAAAGTCTATTTAATTTCAGTATTCCAAATTTTCCAGGATTCTTTCGCCTGAATTTTCAGCATTTGATAGCCATTAATAACTTTAGCTCCCTTTTCTTCACTTTGCTTAAGTAACTCAGATTTTACTGGGTTATATATTAAGTCATAAACTATATGCTTATTCGTAATTAAGCTAATTGGAATATTAGGGATTTCTGTAGTCTTTGGATAAGTTCCAATTGGTGAACAATTAATAATTAGATTGTATTTATCAATTATTTTTTTATCTAATTCTTTATATAGTATGTGATTTTTGTTATTTGTAAATCTAGAAACAAAAAGGTACTCCACATTTAATAGTTTTAAGGCGTAAGCTATTGCTTTTGATGCTCCACCAGTTCCTAAAATTAATGCTTTAGTGTTTTGTGAAATCTCCTTTTTTATTGAATCATAAAATCCTAAATAATCTGTATTATACCCACTTAGAACTCCGTGATTAAAGCTTATTGTATTCACAGCGCCAATTTCTTTTGCTATAGGGCTTACAAAATCTAAATAATTAATAATTCTCTCCTTGTAAGGGATAGTTACATTTAAACCGCTAATATCATTACCATTTATAATTTTTTTTAAATCTTCAATTTCTTTAATGTCAAAATTAATATATGTGCAGTCGAGCTTTTCTTTTTTAAACTTATTGGTAAAAAATTCTTTAGAAAAAGAATAATCGATGTTCTTACCTATTAACCCGTATAACTTATTATTCTTTAGACCTTTCATACTTACTTAATACTAAGACTATAAAAATACCAATAAATATATATAAAATTGCAATAAATAAACTTGTGTTTATTTCTGGCAGATATCGGTTTATATCCATGCTATTTGGATCTGTATTTTTCCAAGGCCACAAAACTCCCAATGACCCAACGATAAATCCAAATATTAGTGATTGAATACTAGTATTGAACTTTTTAAGTAATAATGACATTAATTTTGAAAAAATCAATAAACCTGTAATAGATCCCAATGTAAATACTGTTATTATTTTTAGTCTACTAATTATATATACATCTTTTAAAAATTCAAAATCTCCAGCTATTATAAAAAAGATACAGTCATATAAAACATTAACACTATCAACTAAAAGTAGCACGTAATTACCTAGTATTATTAACAAGAAAGATCCTGACAGACCCGGAATTATCATTCCACATACACTTAGAATACCACAAACAAAAACAAATAGTAAATCATCATTTTCGCTCATCGGATTTGCGTAGCTAATAATTAAGCCAGTTACAACACCAAGAATTACCATAGAAATAGAATTTATATTCCATTCACTTATCTTCTGTTTTAAATGTATTATCGTTCCAATAACCAGTCCGAAGAACATGCTCCAAACTAATAATTCATATTTTTCTAATAAAAAATCTAATAATTTTGATGTTGAAAAATAACTTATTACAATTCCTAAACTTAGATATGTTAATAAAGTTATATTGGATTCTTTAAAAGCATCCTTAAATTTAAGTTTTATTAAGCTGTTTAAATTTATATTTTTTATTGAATCTATGAGTTCGTCATAAAAGTTTAATGCTAAAGCTATTACCCCACCAGAAATACCAGGAATTTTATTAGCTGTCCCCATAATTATTCCATTAAGAATTATTACAAGTCTATTTTTTTTGAATATTTTTCCCACTATTTTTTTTTTCTATTAAGATAATTAAGAAAAACCCAACTATAAATAATATGATTGACTCTATAAGATAGTTCTCTTTAGGGAAAGATAAAGGAGATACATTTATTTCATTTAATTTCCATGGCCATAGTTTATGTATTGACCCAATAATTAAACCAGTCATTAGTACTAATATTTTATTCGGATATTTTTTATAACCCCACTTAACCACTTTGCTAAATGTTAGTAGACCCAGTACTACTCCTTTACCAAATACTAAGATCTTAAATAGTTCAAAATTTATTAATGCTTCACTCATAGTTTTATACAAACCTAGAATAACTAATATGTATGATCCGGATATTCCCGGAAGAATCATTGCACAACTAGCTATAAAACCCGCAAAAAATATAAAAATTATATTTTCATTCAATCCATTTAGTTGTGGTAAGCTGGTCAATAAATATGAAATAACTCCAGAAACTAACACAAGCCTCCAAGATTGAACTGCTTTTTTATCAAAATTAAAAATATCAGTTGGTTTTAAAATTATATGTATACTTGCACTAACCAACCCTAAAAAAAATGACCATATCAAGATTGGATAATTATCAATTAAGAAACTGGCTAAATTCATAAAAACAATTAGGCTAGATATTACTCCGGAAAATAATATTATCAAAAATGTTCCATTTAATTCCTTCCAAAACACTCTTACACCATTTTGTTTTAAGCTTAAAAGTAATGAGAAATTAATATTACCTATGCTATTTATTAACTCTTCATATATGCCTAGTATTAAGGCCATAGTACCGCCTGATATCCCGGGGAATGCATCCGCAATTCCCATAGCCATTCCTTTAGTATATAATTTAATATTTTTTATAATATTATTATTCATTTTACTTATTTAAAAATCTAGTTTAATAAATTCTTTACATATTTATAATTTGCTACTTTATTAAATAACTCTTTAAAAATATATTTATTTTTATTATTTAAGGATAAAGCTTTTTTCAATTCTATAATTCCTTCTTCTATTTTATTTTGTAAAAAATAAATTCCAGAAAGTCTATATGTGATTATGGATTTATCCTCAATAATTTCATAGCATTCATCTAATATATCTATTGCATAATTATACTCTCCTAATTTAATAAGCATATCAGATTTACCTATCCATATACTTTCATCTGCGACACCAAGATCAATAATTTTTTGAAAACCGATATCTGCTTCTTCATATAAACTTAAGCCGATATTAATTTTCGCATAGAGTTTCCAATACTCTTCTTTTTCAGCATTTATATCTATAGCTTTATTTATATTAAGTATAGCCCTATGATAATCTTGATTTTTATAATAAATATTGGATAGCAAATACCAAGCCTTATTCATTAGTGGATCTATTTCGATACAATCATTAAAATTTTCAATTGCTTTTTTAAAGTTCCCTAATTTCTCGTAACAAACACCAATTCTTAGTATCGGATAACATGATTCATCTTTTAGAGCTATTATTAATTTATAATTCTCAATTGCTTCTTTATAATTAGTGAGTTTTTCCAAAACCCTTCCTTTCTCTATATATGCCCCTATAAAGTATTCATCTGAAATAATTGCAAAATCAAATGCTGAAATTGCCTTTTTATATTTTTTATAAAATAAATATTGTTTTCCCAACTGATGCCATGCTACTTCACAATAAGGGTTACTGTCTAAATAATTGTTTAGATACTCAATAGCATTCTCATTTTGCTCTAATATCTCAAAACAGTAAACAATGTTATATAATGCGCTATAATCTGATTCATCATATTTCAAGCAGTTAATAAAATTTGTTTTTGCATTTTCGAAATCCTCCATAAATAAGTACTCTATTCCAATAAGAGAATATACTTCTGGATTATCCGTGCTAAATTTTAATATTTCGTTTAAGCAATTAATAGCTTTTTCATGAAGTTTTCTTTTCGAATAAATATTAGCTTTTTGAATATAAATTTCTTCATTAGAAGGTTCGGAGAAAATTAATTCATCTAGTAATCGTTCTGCATCTTCTAACTTATTTTCGAAAATTAAAATTTCTATTTTAAACAAAGCTAAATTAGAAGAAGCTGGATGTTGTTCTAATCCTAATTTTATTGCTTTTTTAGCTAAATTTATCTTTCCATTCTCTAAGTAGTAGGAAATAATATTTTCAAATTCATTTGAATCGAAAAATAGAATTCTATTTGTCTTTAACATTTTTTCAAACCTAGTAAGAGAAGGGTTTGTATCACTTTCGAATTCCTCAAATTCCATATAAATCTAATTAACTTAATGTCTCAAAATTAATACTCTAATTCTTGAATTCGGTATTTTAAAAATTAGTTTTTTAACAAACTAATTAACATCTTTATTTATCTCATCTAATAGATCAATAATAACCTTACAACCTAGCGATATTTCTTTTTCAGAAATTGTCAAAGGAGGAGTGACTCTGACTGCTTTTTTTTCTATTAATAACCAAAAAAGTAATAAACCTTTTTTCTTTGCTCCTATCACTAACTTGTCCGCAATAGTTGAATTTTTTAGTATAATAGCTAGCATCAAACCTTTTCCTCTTATTTCTGTAATTAATTCATGCTTTAAGATATTTCTAATAACTATTTCTTTTTTAAGAGCTTCTTTCATTAAACTTGAACTAGTGATTATTTTTAATGTTTCTAAAGCTGAAGCGGCTATAACTGGATTCCCTCCAAAAGTTGTGATATGTCCTAATATAGGGTTATCACTAATAGTATTCATAATTTTTTTTGAACTAATAAATGCACCAATAGGCATTCCTCCACCAAGACCTTTTCCAATAACAATTATGTCAGGTTTACAATCATAATTTTCAAATCCAAACAATTTACCTGTACGCCCTATTCCTGGTTGTATTTCATCTAATATTAAAAGAGCTCCAACTTCTTTGCATCTTTTACTAACTAGTTTTAGATAATTATTTTTTGGTTCTATAAAACCTGCTGCCCCCTGTATAGTTTCTAAAATTACACCAGCTGTTTTGTTCGTAATTTTACTAATATCATTTATGTCATTAAAGTTAATGAAATTCACTTCTGGTATAAGTGGTTCGAAAGGCTTTCTATTTTCTTTTAAACCCATTAAAGTAAGAGCTCCTAATGTGCTTCCGTGGTAAGCATTATTAGCTCCAATTATCTCTTTTTTTCCAGTGAATCTCCTTGCTAACTTTATAGCTCCTTCTATGGCTTCAGCACCAGAGTTAGTGAGATAAGTTGAAGATAATTCTTTAGGTAAATTTTTAGATAACAGTTTTGTTAAATCTACTGCAGGCTTTAGAATAAATTCTCCATATACCATCACATGAAGATATTTATCTAATTGTTTTTTTATTGCTTCAACCACTTGAGGGTGGCAGTGACCTACGCTGCACGCAGAGACACCTGCAATAAAATCTAAATATTTATTATCATCGGTATCGTATATGTATGATCCTTCCGCTCTCTTTATTTCTATTTCTAAGGGGTAGGGGGTTACTTGAGCTTGGTATTTATGAAAATCTTTTTTAATTTTCTCTTTCTTTAATTTCGTTAAAAAGTTCATTAATTGAGTTAATTTTTTCATCTAGCCTATTGTTAAAGCCTTTTAATTCTTTTAAATTATCATTAAATTTATTTTCTGGATATGTCTTGCCATCAATTTGATTTATTTTTTGAATCTTATCAATTTCACTAACTTTAAAATATACTTTTAATTTTGCAGATTTAGATCTGTCAATCGTAACTAACTCTTGTTTATCATTTCTAAGATAATATATAGATTCAGCATTTTTGATGATATCTATACTTTTTAATTCGTTATTAAAAAATTTTCCATACAAAGCTTTTCCTGAAAGTTGATTAAACCCTACTCCTAATGAGTCTTTTTCAAGAATAAATGCATTATTATATACTATGAGTGAATCAATTTTATTTGTATTTTTTTGAAATTTTAAATGTATTGTATCTCCAGTTATTTGATTATTTAAATTAAAAAGTATTGGTTTTTTAGTTTTTTCAAATGATAAATCTCTTTTGTTATTAATGTTTATAAATTGTGCTAACCCTTTTGATTTATTGTAATGTATTGAATCTGCCCGACCACTTAAATCTTGTTTAAAAATCCTAGCATTTTTAAAAGCTCTAATTACTCGGTTGTCCTCATTGCCAGTAATTAAGATAGTATCACTACGTATATATAACGAATCTACATCTTGTTTAGAAGCTATAATTGCTTTTTGGGTAATAAACATAGAGTCCTTTGATTTAAATATCTCTGCGTAGTTTCCACGTGTAATATTTTCATTGATTGTATCAATAATTTTAATATTATTTGTTGCAGATGCAAAATTAATATTTCTATCAAAATATATGCTATCTGCATATATAGTTGAGTTATTAAATTCAACTCTAGATTCTTTTATAAAATATCCGTTATCGCTATTTGTGTCATAAAAACCTAGTTCACAGTAAATATTAGACCCATCACTAATTATGTCTGTAGGTCCATAAAAATATGCATGCCCGTTTTCTGTGTAAAAATCTAACCTTGAAGTAGTTATATCATATTTAGGGTTTTTTAGTAATACATTTCTCCTAAATTCATATTTTTTTTTATCTATAAAAAACCTTCCAACTTTGCTATAAATTGTATCTTCTTTAGCTTTAATGACTCTTCCAAAGTTATTATAAAATGCTTCTTGCTTGTTCCTGTCAAAATATAAGGAATCTGTAGATAAAACCGAAGTTGGTTCTATTAGCTCCACATCTCCACTAGCAAAAGCAATTTTAGTATTTCCGTTATATTCTAGATACTCGGAACTTAAATTAATAGTATCACCTTGTATTAAAACTACATCTCCATAAGCTTCAATATAATTACTTTTTTCATAAAAATATGCTTGATTGCACCACAGGTCTACCCCTTCATGAGATATTTTAACTTTATTTTTATTATCTCTAGTTAGAACTGTAGCATCAGAGAATTTAATATCATCTTTTTCAAAAAAACCTGCGCTATCAATTTGAATACGTGTACTTTCTTGAGAAAATAAATTAGTTAAGGAAATTAAAAATAAACTAGTGAATAGGTATTTGTTAATTTTTTTTTTCAACTTGGTGTTGTATGTTTTTTTACACAAATATTGTTTGTTTTCTGTCAGGTCCAACTGATACAATAGTTATTGGGATATTCAATTCTTTTTCTATGAAACTCATGTATTCTTTCAAACTATTTGGTAAACTATCAAAACTCTCTTTTTGAGTAAGGTCTTCTTCCCAACCATTGAATTCTTTATAATTAGGTTTTATACTATCCGACTCAATATCATAAGGAAAATGCTCTATTTGTTCTCCGTTATACATGTATGATGTGCAAATTTTTATTGTTTTAAACCCTGAAAGTACGTCTCCTTTCATCATCATTAATTCTGTCACTCCATTTATTTGGCATGCATACTTAAGAGCTACTAAGTCTAGCCAACCACATCTTCTAGATCTTCCTGTTGTTGCTCCGAACTCTTTTCCTACTACTCCCATAGTTTCCCCATCTTTATCAAATAATTCTGTAGGGAAAGGGCCAGATCCAACTCTAGTTGTATATGCCTTAAAGATACCATATACTTTTTTTATTGAATTAGGAGCAACCCCTAATCCAGTACAAGCACCTGCAGCTGTAGTGTTAGATGAAGTTACGTATGGATAAGTACCAAAATCTATATCTAAAAGTGAACCTTGTGCGCCCTCAGCTAAAATTGATTTGTTATTATTTTGTGCATTAAATATATATTCTTCAGAATCTGTAAAATTCAAGCTTTTTAAAACTTCTATTGCTTTAAAAAACTCCTTCTCAAGTTCTTCTAAATTATAGTCAAAATCTATATCATAGAATTTGACCATCTTTTGGTGCTTATTTGCTAAATTTCTGTATTTAATTAACCATTTGTCAGATTCTAAGTCTCCAACTCTAATGCCATTTCTTCCAGTTTTGTCCATGTATGTTGGACCAATCCCTTTTAGAGTTGATCCAATTTTCTTTTTACCTTTTGATTTCTCACTTACTGCATCTATTATTCTATGTGTAGGAAGTATTAAGTGTGCCTTTCTTGAAATAAGCATCGATTTTCTATAATCAACTCCTACCTCTTCTAGCTTATCTAGTTCGTTTTTAAAAATAACAGGATCTATAACTACTCCATTACCGACTAGGTTAATTTTATTCTCATGAAAAATTCCTGACGGAATTGTATGTAATACATGCTTGCGTCCGTTAAACACAAGTGTGTGTCCAGCATTAGGGCCTCCTTGAAATCTGGCTATAATGTCATATTTAGATGTTAAAACATCTACAATTTTTCCTTTTCCTTCGTCTCCCCATTGTAATCCTAGTAGTAAATCAACACTCATCGCTAATATAAATTTTTATTTATTTTCGTTATTTTTTGTTCCGTAAAAATATAAAGAGTGGTTTTCAATCTTTACATCAAAAACTTCTTCAATTGTTTTTTTTATAATTTCAATTCTTGGATCACAGAATTCAATAACTTCTCCTGTATCACTTATTATTAAATGATCATGCTGTTTATCAAAGTAACACTTCTCATAATGTGCTTGATTATTTCCAAACTGATGTCTTCTTACTAACGAAGATTCTAAAAGTAATTCAATGGTATTATACAAAGTAGCTCTAGAGACTCTATACTTTTTGTTTTTCATTTTAATATATAATGATTCAATATCAAAATGAACATCGCTGTTATAAATCTCTTGTAATATAGCGTATCTCTCTGGTGTTTTTCTGTGACCATTTTCTTGCAAAAAACGTGTGAATGCATTTTTTACAATTTCTTGATTTTTTGAATGTGTCTTTGAACTCATATTGCTAATTTATAAAAATTATATTCTTTTGACCTTCTCAACACCATTAAGTTTTTTAATTTTATCCATAACCTTTATAGCATAATTATTACTATTTACTGACATGGTTATACTTCCGCTAAAAACTCCGCTATTAGTTTCAAAATTCAGCTTTTTCATATTAACATTCATGTTATCAGAAATAACTTTAGTTATGTTGTTCGCTAAACCAAATGTGTCTATTCCACTTATATTTATTTTAACTGTAAAATCTTGTTCTGTAGAATCAATCCACTTTGCATTAATTATTCGATAAGCGTAATTAGACTGTAAACTTAAAGAGTTTGGACAGTTTATTTTATGAACTTTAATTCCTTCATTTATAGTTAAAAAACCAAAGACTGTATCCCCTTGTATAGGGTTACAGCATGGAGATAGTTTGTATTCTAATCTTTCTTCATCACTACCAAAGACCAACATATCATATTTAAGAGTAATTTCATCTTTATTCAAATCTATGTCCTTAGGTTTTCTTCTAATTCTATTTTTCAAAAAACTCATTAAAATATTGCTTCTAGAAGCTGCATATTTCTTTATCATTGGATTATCAATTGTATTGATACCAACTCTATAAAATAAATCTAAACTTGTTTTAAGTTTAAAAAAAGTAATTAGTTCGTTTATTGTACTATCGTTTAATGATATTTTTAACTGTTTGAGTTTTCTTCTTAAAATTTCCCTGCCATCTTCTGCAAGTTTTTTCTTTTCGTCATTTAAAGAAGACTTTATTTTATTTTTTGCTCTTGCTGTAGTGGCGTAATCTAGCCAGTTAGCAGTAGGTTTAGTTTTTTCTGATGTCAAAATTTCAACTCTATCTCCGCTTTGTAGTTTATAGTTTAGAGGAACTAACTTTCCATTAACCTTGACTCCTCTTGTTTTTAAACCAACTTGTGTATGTATACTAAATGCAAAGTCTAGTGAAGTCGCATTCTTTGGTAATGATTTTAATTCTCCCGCAGGAGTAAAAACAAAAATTTCTTCTGAGTATAGATTTAGTTTAAATTCTTCTACAAAATCTATAGCATTACTCTCATTACTTTCTAATGTTTCTTGTAGTTTATTTATCCAGAGATCTAAACTCCCATCGGAGTCACCAACTTGTTTATATTTATAATGAGCTGCGTATCCTTTCTCAGCTATTTCATCCATTCTTTCACTTCTTATTTGAACTTCTACCCATCTATTTTTTGGTCCAACAACTGTTATGTGAAGCGCTTCATAGCCAGTTGATCTGGGAGATGAAATCCAGTCTCTTAATCTAATTGGGTTAGGAGTAAAGAAATCAGTTACTATTGAGTAAATTTTCCAAGCTAAGAACTTTTCGTTTTTTAGACTTGATTTATAAATAATTCTAACTGCAAACTTATCATAGACTTCATCTAAAGAAACTCCTTTTTTTACCATTTTATTTCTAATGGAGTATATAGACTTTGGTCTTCCTTTAATAAGGTATTTTAGTTTTTCGGAGTTTAATTTACCACTTAATGTTTCGTTGATTTCATTGATGTACTGATCTTGTTCCTCTTTGCTTTCAATTAACTTACTTGAGATATCATTATATACTTCAGGTTCAGTGTATTTAAGACCTAAATCTTCGAGTTCATTTTTAATATTATATAAGCCAATCCTGTGGGCTAATGGGGCGTAAATATAAAGTGTCTCTGAAGCAATTTTAATTTGTTTATCAGGCTTCATAGCATGCATAGTTTGCATGTTATGTAATCTATCTGCAATCTTTATTATAATAACTCTAACATCATCGTTAAGTGTTAATAGCATTTTTTTGAAATTCTCTGCTTGTAACGAAACATCAGAACTTTTACTTAGTTTAGAAATCTTTGTAAGTCCGTAAACAATTTTAGCAACAACTTTACCAAACATTTGCTCAATGTCATTTATCGTATAATTTTCGTTGTCTTCAACTACATCATGAATTAGAGCAGCAGCTATAGACGTTGCATCAAGGCCTATTTCCGAGGAGACAATTTTTGCTACAGCTATTGGATGAAAAACATAAGCTTCTCCAGATTTTCTTCTTTGACCATTATGTGCTTCAACAGCAAGATCAAAAGCTTTTCGTATTAACTTTTTGTCTGCTGCTGATAGAGTTTGGTAACTAATTCTCAGAAGTTCCTTGTACTCTTTAGCTATTGCATTATTTTCTATTTCTACTTCTGTTAATGGCATATGTATTAAAAATACCACAAACTATGCTATTAGCCTATAGTATTGTAGATATTTTTATGAGAAGTTTCTTTGTCGTTTTGCTTCAAAAATTAGAATAGCAGCTGCATTAGATAAGTTCAGAGAATCTATGTCTCCTTGCATTGGAATTATTATATTTTTAAATGAATTATCTGTCCATTCTTTAGAGAGACCATTATCTTCTGTTCCAATTACTATAGCACTAGATTCTTTGTAATTTTGTTTGTGGTATTGTTCTTTTGCTTGTAGTGAGGCCGCGTAGATATTAATATTATTGTCTTTCAGAAAAGATATAACTTCCGAAGTGCTTCCACAGTAAATGCTATTTGTAAATAAACAACCAACACTTGATCTTATTATGTTTGGATTGTATAGATCAGTTTTAGGGTTAGCGATGATAACAGCTTCTATATTTGCAGCATCAGTTGTTCTAAGTATTGCTCCTATATTGCCGGGCTTCTCAGGAGCTTCGATTACTACGACTAATGGATTTTTGGATTTAAATTTTAATTTTTTAAGATTATGATCCTTAAAATTTGAAATTGCTATTACTCCTTCGGTAGAATTTCTATATGCTAGTTTTTGATATACCTCTCTAGAAACTTCTGTTTTTTCAATTTTAGAATCTATTAATTTATCTAAATCAATCTCCTTAATTATACTAGGGCAAAATAATAATTGTTTAATTTCATAATTATTATTTATTGCTAGTTTAATTTCTCTTATACCCTCTATAAGAAACGAATTAGAGTTCTTTCTATATTTGGATTTTAAAGTTAGTTGGTAAAACCCCTTTACTTCTTTATTATTAACACTTAATAACTTTTTGTTCATCTAATTAATTGGTAGATTGGTATTTCTTTGAATATCTTTTCCAAAGTTCTGTTTGATGAGTTTCTAAGCTTATTTTTCTGCCCGAAATAAAAGCACTAGTCAAATGGTTTGTTTTCATATCTAAAGCATCTCCTTTACTTACAAATAAAGTTGCATCTTTTCCAGCTTCTAGTGTACCTAGTTTATCTTCAATTCGCAATATCTTTGCTGTATTATATGTTATTAATTGCAAAGCGATTTCTTTTTCTACTCCTTGAGCAGCTACTTGTCCAGCATAAAAAGGTAAATTTCTTGTTTGAAAATTTGCTGCATCACCGGTATGTATTCCTACTAATACACCTGCATCAAGCAACTTTTTTGGATTTTTAAATGTAAAGTCATAATCCTCATCTTCAAAATTAGGTAAACTATGTGTGTGCTGTAATAGTACCGATACGTTATTGTTTATTAAAAAATCTGTTACTAAATGAGCTTGATAGCCTCCAACTATAACAACATTAGCAATATTAAAATTATTAGAAAAATTAACAGCATCAATAATTCCTTTTTCATCCTCTACATGAATAAACAGTGATTGACTATTGTTAAATAATCCACTCATAGCTTCAAAAGCTAAATTTTTCATAGTTTTATTACCGCCTAGATAAGTTACAGATTCTTCAAAATAATCTGTTAATTCATCTATCTCGTTATTGTATTTTGGATTTTGTTTAAAACCTCTAGATTCACCTAACCACCATCTTCCTCTTGAAAAGCTATTAGGCCAGTTTAAATGTATTCCATCATTGGTTTTTATTGTTGCATCTTCCCAATTCCATGCATCAAGTTGAACTATAGATGAAGCTCCAGAAATTCTACCTCCCCCAGGGGACACTTGAGCTATTAAAACCCCATTTGGTCTCATTGACTCAACAACTTTTGATTCAGCATTATATGCTATTAAACTATTGATATTTGGATTATTTTCTCCTATTTCTTCTTTATCATCACTAGCCCTTACAGCATCTACTTCAACTAATCCAAGAGATGTGTTTGCAGCTATAAATCCAGGATAAACATGCTGCCCCTTTATATTAATAATCTCTCCTTTATATGCTATTTTAGATTTGTCAGCATCAACACAGGCTTTAATAATTCCATCTTCAAATACTATAGCGCTATTTTTAATTATAGTTCCATTACCGATATGTGCTATACCACCTAAAAGAGTAATTGCTTCTTTTTGAACATTACCCGGAGTTTGTTGTGCATATAGCTGAGTACTTATAAAAGTTACCGCTATTAATATGTTTGCTAATTTTTTCATTTGATTATATTGATTCACAGGTTAATAATTTTTTAAATTTTCTTTTTACAGCTTGTGTATTTCCACCTTTATTTTTTTCTTCCATCATCATGTTAATAAGTAGGTTTCTCTCTTCTTTGATTTCTTTTCGGAGTTTTTCATCTCTCTCTATGTCAAAATAAATAGCTCCATCTATGATAGTTTTTTCAGCTAATGCATAAACAGATAATGGATTTTGATTCCATAGTACAACATCTGCATCTTTCCCAACCTTAATACTTCCAACTTTATCATCAATTCTTAGAAGTTTTGCAGGGTTGAGAGTTACAGTTTTCCAAGCATCTTCTTCGCTTAATCCTCCATATTTGATAGTTTTTGCAGCTTCTTGGTTTAACCTTCTTGACATTTCAGCATCATCACTATTTATAGCAGTTGTAACTCCTGCATTGTGTAATATGGAAGCGTTGTAAGGAATGGCATCATTCACTTCAAATTTGTATGCCCACCAATCGCTAAAAGTTGAAGCTCCAACTCCGTGTTCTTTCATTTTATCTGCAACTTTGTAGCCTTCTAAAATATGTGTAAAAGTATTTATTTTAAAACTAAATTTTTCAGCTACTTTCATTAACATGTTTATCTCACTTTGGACATATGAGTGACAACTGATAAATCTTTCTTTATTTAAAATTTCTGCTAATACTTCCAATTCTAAATCTGTCCTATAAACATTGCCAGATTTTTTTATAAGATCATATTCTTTTGCTCTGGTAAAATAATCTACATAAAGTTGTTCAACTCCCATTCTAGATTGAGGAAACCTATTGTAGCTTTGCCAATTTGATTGTTTTACATTTTCCCCTAAAGCAAATTTTATAAATTTGGGAGAGTTCTTGAAAATTAAATTATTTGCATTTTCACCCCATTTAAGTTTTATTATTGCTGATCTACCTCCAATTGGGTTTGCAGATCCATGAAGAATTTGTATTGTTGTAACCCCTCCAGCTAAATTTCTATAGATATTTATATCTTCAGGATCTATAACTTCTTCTATGGTGACCTCAGCTGATGAATTGTGCCCACCTTCGTTAATACTAGATGCAGCTATATGTGAATGTTCATCAATTATTCCAGAGGTAAGATGTTTGCCAGTTCCATCAATTATTAGGGCACTTTTATGCTTTAAGTTAATTCCAACTTTAGAGATTTTTCCTTTAGTTATTAATACATCGGTATTTTTTAAAACTCCTTGATTTTCGTTAGTCCAAACCGTTGTGTTTTTTATAAGTATGTCTTGACTCTCTTGTAATTCACTAAACCCATAAGCCATATTAGGATATGTAACAGAGACTATGTTTTTTTCTTTTTTACTCTTTTCTTTTGGTTTTTTTGTATCATTTATTTGTTTTTCAAAGAAATCAACGTTAAGATTACTTACACTCCCATCTGAATAGTAAGCTTTTCCATTTAAGTTATTGTTTTCTTTGTTAACTCTTAAGCTGATTCTTATAAATTCAGAATCATCATTAACAGTCATATTTAGCCAACCACCTTTATAAGATAATTTTTTAACAGTTAATGTGGAATCTTTTAATTTAGCTTTTGGCTTTTCAAGTTTTCCAGAAATATCTAAAACAGTACTTTTATCACTGACAGTTAATTTGTATTTCCCTCGAATATCTTTTATCTCCATCGAGTTAATAATATTTCTATTTCCTTTAACCCAATTTTCATAGATCACTGTATTGTTATCAAATATTTCGCCAGAGGTTATTAAGAAATTAGCTAAATAGTCTTTTTTTAAATAACCTAAAACATCATTTCTACCTATTAATTTGGCAGGAATACTAGTCAGTGCTTCTAAAGCTTTTTCTTTAGTCAATCCATGATCTATTGCTTTAATAATATTTCCCTTTAAACTATTTGGTGATTTTAATCCATCTAGTGTGATAGCGAACTCTATACTGTTTTTTTCTAAATGACTAGGATTAGTAGGTCTTTGGTTCCACTCTCTCATATCTGAAAGTTGTAATATATTTGCAGAGTAAGTATCTTCTACATCATAGGCATCTGGAAAATTGACTGGTAAAATATAGCTGGCATTTGTAGCTTTTATTTCATCAATTCTTTCATATTCATCTCCACCTCCTAATAAAACATATTGAATATCAAACTCATCTCCAATTTTATCAATTCTGAGTGAGTTTATCTTGTTTTTAGCTTCGAATATTTGAATTAAATTTTTATTCTCATTTAATGCTTCCAAAGATTTATCATTTGTTTTAGAGAGCCCTTTAGAATACCATTCGGCATCAAAGTAGACTTGCTTAAGTAATGCAAATACACCCATAATTGATGATGGGTATGATTGGCTAGAAGTAACACTCTTAGACAATGAAAGATATTGAGTTGAGTTATCATCAATAATGTTATTTGAGTCGCCACTATTGGTTAGTGCTATTAAAGCACCTTTTCCTCTAATAATACCATCACTTAGGTGTGTGTTAACAGCTCCGAACCCATTTTTTATTAATTCTTTTGCTTTTCTGTCATCATATTTAAAAAATTCTATAGCGTTTTGTTCTGGTCTTATGTGATCGTTCCAGTAATAACCTTTTCTTGTATTGTTATATTGAGGAGTTCTTCTACCTCCAGATTTTCTTTCTGGAGCCTTAACACCAAATTTAGAATAGATATCAATAAATGAAGGGTAAATTGATTTACCTTCAAGGTCAATTATAGTTGAGTTTTTAGGTATCTCAACAGACTTTCCTATATCAATTATCTTACCGTCTCTAACAACCATTGTGCCATTTTCTATAATACTATTATGACTAGAATAAATTTTCGCATTTGTAAATGTTGTGTAATTCGTGTTATCGAATTTGATACCATCGTTTGTTGGAAAATAATCTTGAGAAAAAGTAAAATTGAAAGTTAAAATTATAAGTAGTAGTGTAAGTTGTTTTTGCATGATTTTAAATTTGGGATTCTTAAATATATAATTTTTGTATTTATATAGTAGCTTATTAAGCTAATTTTAACATGTTAAATTTTATTTTTTTTGTAATAATTTATAATTAATGAAACACTTTGGTCATAACTTTTAATTCCATCATCTACATTATTAAATTTTAAAAATTTATCATAACCTGACTTTGTTACTTTCTCAATAGAGTTTGAATATTTTTTCCAAAAATCCGAACTGTTACTGTAATCCTTTAAAATGCCTTTGTTTATCAATTTTATTAGAGACTTATAATAAGGTTTATCGTATTTATATAATTCGTTTAAACACTGTCTCAAGGCAAAAGTATAGCCACTATATTTGAAGTAAATATCCTTATTATATGTGGTGTTTATAAAAGCTATAAAATTACACTCTAGTTCATGAGAAAACCCTAGTTGATGTGCTATTTCATGAGATATAGTATGAGGCATGTTATTTTTTGGCATTAAACTATTTACCTGAGATTCATTTGTAAATGGATTAATGTATCCGCTAAAGCCTAAGTATGTTAAAGGCAAGCTTAATAAAGATTTTTTGACTATCAATCCATCCAGTTTAATTTCTGGGTAATTATCCTTAATAATACTCAGATCATTGTATCCTTGAGAAGCAATTTTACTAATTTCTTTTTGACTGTATGGGATTTCTGTTGATGAACTATCTGAAGTAGCTATTTTACGATGTAAAGTATTTGCCTTTATGATTAATTCTTTTGATATTTTTTTTAAGTCATCGATTGTATAAGTAGATTCAATAACTAATTTTTCTTGAATTGGGGTCCGATGATAATTAAGTCCCCATTGTAAATAAAAAATAAAGTGGATTATTGATAGATAATAAAGAGAATAATTAAAAAAAACTAAAACAGAAAACTGTCTTTTGATTACTTTTTTATATAAACTAAACCCTATAATTAGTATAATAATAATATATAAAATATCACCTAAAGAAAACGGGAATATTGAAGATACACTTCTTGTGAAAAACGAAATATATTGATAAAGCCAAAGACTATAATATTTTTCAATCAATTCAGGATAATTAGAAATGTATTGAATAAAGAGTAGTTGAGGTATAATAAATAAACCTATATAGTTTTTTTTTAAAATCATTATTTAAAAATAGTAAAATACTATCAGTATATAGCTAGTATTAATTAAATTTGAATTCTAATTAAAATATAAACACATGAGTAATAGTATTCGAAATCTAGAACCTAAAATTATTTGGAATAACTTCTGTAAACTTAATGCTGTGCCTAGGCCATCAAAAAAAGAAGAGAGAGTTATAAAGTTTATACATGACTTTGGTATTAGCTTAGGTCTTGAAACAAGAATAGATAAAATCGGTAATGTAGTTATTGTTAAACCAGCTACACTGGATATGAAAGACAGAAAAACTGTTATTCTACAATCACACTTAGATATGGTTCATGAAAAAAACAATGATGTTGTTTTTGATTTTGATAACTCAGGTATTAAGATGTATGTTGATAATGATTGGGTTAGGGCAGAGGGGACTACTTTAGGCGCTGATAATGGTTTAGGAGTCGCAACTATAATGAGTGTTTTAGAGAGTGATGATATTTCTCATCCACGTGTTGAAGCCTTATTTACTATTGATGAAGAAACCGGAATGACAGGAGCACTTCAATTAGATGAAAATATTCTTAAAGGAGACATATTACTTAACTTAGATACAGAAGAGGATGATGAAATTGGTATTGGCTGTGCTGGAGGGGTAGATATCACAATTAGTAATAGTTTTGATATTAATTTTAATGAGAGCTTAACTTTCATTAAAATAACTCTTAATGGTCTTTCTGGTGGACACTCTGGAATGGAAATTCATAAAAATTTAGGAAATTCTAATAAATTATTAAGTGGTATTGTTAAAGATTTAAATAATAACTTTCCCATTAGTATAGCTGAAATAAATGGTGGAGGTTTAAGAAATGCAATTCCTAGAGAGAGTTCATTTATAATTGGTATTAATTTATCTGATTTTGAAAATATTAAATCCCATTCACAAAAGTTATTTAGCATTATAAAAAACAAATGTTCTTCTACAGATCCATTTGTAAAGTTGGATGTTGTTAAATTAAACGAAGCGTTTAAAGTGCTTGAAAGTGAAAGCCAAGGTAACTTATTAAGTTTAATTGAAGCTTGCCCGAATGGTGTCTACAAGATGAGTGATAACATAGCTGGGTTAGTGGAAACATCTAATAATCTGGCAAACATACAGCTAAAGCAAGGTGAATTAATGATTAAATGTTTAACTAGGTCTTCGGATGAACCTTCAAAAGAGGAATTAAAAAATATAATTAAATCACTTTTTGTTAAGCACAATTATAGTGTTATATTTTCCGGTGACTACCCAGGATGGCAGCCAAATATGGATTCGGAAATACTTACTAAACTAATTGAAGTTTATAAAAAACTAAATAATTCTGAGCCAAATGTAGCTGCGTGTCATGCTGGATTAGAATGTGGGATAATAGGTTCTCATTACCCTAAGTTAGATATGATAAGTTTTGGTCCAACTATTAGAGGTGCACATTCGCCAGATGAAAGAGCTTCGATTAAATCCACAATTAAATTTTGGAATTTTTTAAAGGAAGTACTTATAAATATTCCTTTTAAATAAAAAAAATAGCCTGTATTATAAAATACAGGCTATTAAAATTCTAACAGTTAGTTTAATTTATTAGAAGAGTTAGTTAACACTGACCATAGTGATAATAAATATCAAATCTTGGTTAGGTTTTATTATTCCGCTTCCTTGTGCTCCATAACCGATACTAGATGGTAAGTATGCAAACACTTTGTCTCCAACCTTCATTGTTCCAACAGCCTCTTTAAAGCCTGTAATCATTTGTGCATCTGGAGATAATTGCATTGGCATAGCGCTATACCTGCCTTTTAACTCTTTCTCAGAGCTATATTTTCCGTAAGCTTCTTCGCATTCTTTCGAATTAGAATCAATTAGGTTAGCTTTAGTATCGTAAAGTTCATAAAATAGATTCACATTGTCGCCTTGCTTTGGTTTTATTCCATTTCCTTTAGTTATGTTAAATGTTCTAAGACCAGATTTAAGCTTTTTTGATTTTGCTTTGTAGTTATTTAAAGTAGGTAAAAAGCTAATGGCTTTGTCTTTGCCTTTGACTTGGTTTGTTAACCTAGTCTTTACTTTCTCTTCTTCCAATAATCTATTTTTTTCAACTAGTTTAGTCAATTCAAGATTCCATACGTTTACAGCATCAAATTGTTTAGCATCATCACCATTTCTTAAAATATTTAATTTTTTTATTATTATATCAGATATTGGTCTATTTGCAACACCAGTCTCTACATTTGAAATCGAGTCTTGAACTTCAAGACCTATTACAACTTCTCCAAAGACACTATGCTTATTGTTCAAGTGCGGGGTAGGAGTTTCAGTAATAAAAAACTGACTACCATTAGTTGCTGGTCCTGAATTTGCCATAGACAATATTCCTGGCTTATCGTGCATTAAGGATTCATCGAATTCATCTGGAAAGCTATATCCTGGTCCACCTCTTCCATTTCCTAGAGGATCACCTCCTTGTATCATGAAGTTATTCATTACTCTGTGAAAGATTAATCCATCATAAAAAGGTAGGCCTAAATGAATTGAATCAACATCTGGATGATTTCCTTCTGCTAGAGCTACAAAATTAGCAACAGTTATAGGAGTTTTATCATAGGAAAGTTTCACAACCATTGTCCCCATATTAGTATTAAATTCTGCAAATAAACCTTCGCCGAGATCTTGATATTGATTTGCAACGCTATTACAACTTGTTGTTAGTACTAAAGCAATTGATAATAATAAAATTAGTTTTTTCATTTATATTAATTTTTGGTTGAATTTATTGATTTTACTTTGATTGTACAAATTATAGCTGTGTTTGGAGGTATTTTATTTAAATCTCCATACATACCATATGCTATATAAGATGGAAGTATAAATGTAGCTATTTCACCTTTTTTTAAGATTTTTAAAGCTTCTCTAATCCCTGTTATTATTTGTTGTTTTTCCATTATATAATTCTGTTCTCCAATAGTTTCATAATCATAAATAATATTATTATTTAAATCTGTCATGGAATAATCGAATATTATACTATCACCAAATTCTGCTGATTTATCATTGGAATTATTTTTTTCATTATAAAAATACCAAAAACCTCTTTTTGAATTAATATAGTTTTTGTCAGGATTTTTGGATAGGTACTTATCTATTTTTTGATTTTGTTCTGAAATAATATTTTTTAGTATAGACGGATTTTCAATACTTTTTTTATTATGGTTTACAGCATACCTAGGCTCGTTTTCAGAGCAAGAAAAAAATAAGACTATTATAACAAATTTTAATAATTTCATTATCTAAGCTTCGCTTTGTATTGAGGTAATAGTTTTTTGAATTTTAAAATAGTGGTTTCTAAGTCTTCTTTACTAAAACCTCCTGCTGCATTTATGTGTCCCCCTCCGTTGAAGTTATTTCTTGAAAAATCGTTAACATCAAAATCTCCTTTAGATCTTAGTGATATTTTTATGATTTTATCAACTTCATTCTCTATAAATATTGCTGCAAATTTCACCCCTTTTATGGACAATCCATAATTTACAAAACCTTCTGTATCCCCCTTTTTAAAATTATATTTATTTAATATTTCTTGAGTTAAATACATGTATGCAGTATTGTATTCTGCATTTACTACCATATTAGATAGGGTATGACTTAATAACAAGACCTTGTCGAATGAATTGTTATCGTAAACTAAATTGTTTATCTCATTTCCATTAGCACCTTTTTTAATTAATTCAGAGATAACTATATGGGTAACATCAGTGGTTAAAGGAAATTTAAAAGATCCAGTATCAGTCATTATTCCAGTGTAAAGCGCACTAGCTACTTTTGGAGTGATTTTATCTGTTAGTGATAGTTCTGCTATAAAATGGTATACCATCTCGCAGGTTGAACTCATTAGAACATCAGAGTAGATATGTGCAGCGTAATCATCTGGGCTTTGGTGATGATCAATCATTACCTTTACTGCCTTAGACTCTTTAACAACTTCTCCCATTAACCCAATTCTAGATAAAGAATTGAAGTCTAGAGTAAATATTAAGTCAGCATTCAATATTTCACTATTATATAATTCTGGGTTGTTTTCGTATATTTTTATTTCTTTTTCATCGTCAATCCATTTCAAAAAATCAGGAAAATTATTAGGAGATACAACAGATGATTGATACCCTAAGGATTTTAAAACTTCATTAAGAGCTATACACGATCCAATGGCATCTCCATCAGGATTTTTATGTGGTATTACAATAATTTTTTTCGAGCTTTCTAGAAGAGGCTTTAGTTCTGTTATATTTATTTTAACCATAATCTACAAATATACGATATATTAAGAAAATCATTTAATTAGTTGTGTAAATGTATTATTTTTGCACTTGAATTTAAAAACGTAAAAATGATTACAAACAGAACTTTCACTATGCTTAAGCCTGACTCAGTTGAGAAAGGTAATATTGGTGCAATTATGAGTAAAATTAATGCAGCAGGATTTAAAATTCTGGCATTAAAATTAACTAAAATGAGTGTCTCAGATGCAGAAAACTTCTATTCAGTACATAAGGAGCGTCCTTTTTTTAATGACTTAGTTGGTTATATGACAAGAGGTCCTATTGTAGCTGCAGTACTAGAAAAAGATAATGCTGTAGAGGATTTTAGATTGTTAATTGGGTCTACGAACCCAGCTGATGCAGCTGAAGGTACTATTAGAAATGAATTTGCTGATTCAATTAGTGAAAATGCAGTTCATGGTAGTGATAGTGATGATAATGCTAAAATAGAATGTGATTTTCACTTTTCAGCAAGAGAAGTCTTTTAGTAAGTAAAATTATTGCAAAAAAAAAGAGTCAAATTAAATTTGACTCTTTTTTTTCGATAAATCTAAATTTTATATTTATAAAACTTTTACATTTACTGCGTTAAGACCTTTTTTGCCTTCTGTTAAATCGAATTCAACTGCATCTCCTTCTCTAATCTCGTCGATTAAACCAGAAATGTGTACAAAATGTTCTTTGTTTGATTCATCTTCAACAATAAAGCCGAAACCTTTTGTGTCATTGAAGAATTTTACTGTTCCTTTACTCATCTTTTAAATTTAATTGTTATAATAAGCGGCAAATATACATTAAATATATTAATCTTTTAGTTTTACTTGGTTAAATTTTCAATTAGTTAGTTCAATTTTGATGATTTCTAACCTGAAATCTTCATTTTTTTTATTCCCAATAAGTATCCCTATTTCAGACAATTTTTCGTAATTAAAATTAGACATATTCAATTTTCTGCCTCTGAATTGCGCAGAAAACTCATTTAATGGTATTATTATTGTTTGCTTAGAATTAGTAGTTTTGATAGATCTTGAATAGGTGTAATAATTATTACTATTGGGCTTAATTCTTATTTGATATTCTTTAGAGTCTCCGATAATAACTAATTTAAGTTTTTGATCTTCTTTAACTTTTAAGTTTCTTGTATTGAGTCTTACTGAAGCAAAGCCACCATTATTATCTAAGGATACTCTTCCTTTAAAGACTAGTGTTTCGTTTTCTGTGAAAACCATTGACGAATTAGATACCCCGCCCATTACATTGTCATTAACAACGTACCACTGGTCGATATCTGTATTAATTTGGTTAGTATTATCTGTTTGCATAACTATAATTTGAGTTATTATTAAGAGTATATTTGTAAAATTCATTTATCTAAGAACTATTTTTTTTATAGCATCTTTTTCAAGAGCATCATTTAAAAGATTAATTATTTTTTCTTTGCCATAACTCAGTTCTTCTCTTAATGTGGAAGAGCTTAGACTTACATATAGAGTTTTGTTTTTTAAATGAATATCCGTAGTGTAATTACTTACACCATTTTTCATTATTTTAAACCATGCATCCTTAGCATCTACTTTTTCAAGCCCTTTTTCTAAATTATTTTTCTTAAGAAAGCTATTAAGTAATGCACCTATTTTTATTTCGTCTTCATTCATCTAATCCAGGTTTAGTTTTTCATATACTTTATAATGATAAATGTAATTGTCTTTGTTAGTTAGGTATAAATTTACCGAATCTAGTTTAATTATAGTTTCTACAAACTTATTATTGTTGAAGTCATAATATTCTATTTGAGTTTTATTATCATCACCTTCATAGACATTAAAATTAATTTGGTGCATTGAGGTGATAAATTTTCCATCAAACTTTGGATTAACTTTTTTTCTTAGACCTTTATTGTTACTGACTTCAAAAAAATCAATTGTTCCACTAAACGGATAGGTTTTTAAAAGTTTATTATTTTGTTTTACAGATTGAATTTCCCAATAGCCATTTAATAAGCTTATATCTAGACTAGATTTTTCATTGCAGGAAAATGTAAAGCATAAATAAAAAAGAATTATAATTTTTTTCACAAGTTGAATATTGAATTTGAGTTGGTAATTTCTTTTATAGATTCTTTTGTTCTTTCTTCATCTGTATCCGAGATAAAAATCTGACCAAAATCATTAGCGCTAACTAAATTTATTATCTGCTTAACTCTATTTTTGTCTAATTTGTCAAAAATATCATCCAACAATAAAATAGGGTTGTTATTAGTTTGATTTTTTAAAAAATCAAATTGTGCTAGTTTTAATGCTATTAACAATGATTTTTGTTGCCCTTGACTACCAAACTTTTTAACTGAGTAATTATTAATGTTGAAAATTAAATCATCTTTATGAATACCCTTAGAAGTATATTGTAAAAACATATCTTTCTCTAAACTATTTTTAAGTAAAATAGATAGTTTTTCTGATTCAAGATCTGTTCTGTAAGTGATATCCACTTCTTCATTATCATTAGAGATAGACTTGTATTTATCTTTAAATACGGGCACGAAATCTTTTAAAAATAATTTCCTTTTTTCAAAAATACTTTCTCCAATAACTTCTAGTTGTGAATCGTATACTTCAATTGTATTGATATCAATATTTTTGTTTTTATAAAAAAGTTTTAACAAACTATTCCTTTGAGATAGTACTTTGTTATAATTTATAATATTATCTAAGTAGCTCTTATCACTTTGTGAAATCACACTATCTAAAAATCTTCTTCTTATTTCACTCCCTTCAGCAATTAAATTTCTGTCACTGGGGGAGATAATGACTAATGGAAGTAAGCCTATATGATCACTAAACTTTTCATATTTTTTATTATTCCTTTTAATAACTTTCTTATCATTTTTTTTGAAATTTATAATGATAGTTTCTTCCTTCTCATTTTTAAGATATGACCCTTTAATTGCAAAGAAATCTTCTCCATGTTTTATATTTTGCGAAGAAATAGGATTAAAATAACTTTTACCAAAAGATAAATGATAAATAGCATCCAGTATGTTTGATTTCCCAACCCCATTTGGACCTATAAAACAATTAATATTATTGTCTAATTTTATGGTTTTACTGCTAAAACTTTTATAATTAGTTAATGTTATTGATTTTAATATCATTAGAGGTATTAATAAAAAAAATGATTAAATTGAGATTTAATACTGCAAATTATTGAAAAATTACAAATATTTTATCCTTTTTTAAGAATAAAAATATATTTTTGCGACTCAAATATTTTTAATTTATGGCAACTTATAAAAAAAAAGGATCTAAATCTAAGTCATCTCTTAGCAATTTAGAAGAGTTAGAGAGTAAATCAGCAACAGCTGGAGTTTTTAACACTTTGGACGACGGAGCTTCTAAAACAGAAGAATGGGTCGCTGCAAATCAGAAATACATTTTTGTTGTGATTGGTATCGCAGCAGTTTTTGTTTTAGGATTTTTAGGTTTTGACAAGTATGTTCAACAACCAGGCGAATCTAAAGCAATGAATGAAATGCATCATGCCCAAACTTATTTTGAATCTGCTAATCAAACAAAAAACGATTCACTATTTAATTTATCTTTAAATGGAACGGATGGTAAATTTGGTATGATTGATGTTATAGAAAATTATTCTGGCACCAAAGCTTCTAATCTAGCTAGTTATTACGCTGGAATGTCTTACTTAAATTTAAACGACTATCAAAACTCTATAAAATATCTTAGTCAATTCAATTCTGAAGATGAAATCCTAGGCGCTACTGCTACAGGTTCCATCGGAGATTGTTTTTCTCAGTTAAATCAATTTGAAGATGCTTTTGAATACTATCAAAAAGCAATCAATTACACATCGAATGATTTTATTACCCCAATGTATTTGCTTAAAGCTGGTTACATTGGTTTAGAAATTAATCAATCTAAAAAATCATTGACCTTTTTTAACAGAATAAAAAATGATTTTTCAAATTCAATTGAAGCTACTAATATCGATGCATTAATTGGTATGGCAAGTGCTTCTTCTAAATAATTATTATGAGTACTCAGCACTCTAACTTGTCGGATTATGACATGAGTAATGTTCCAAGTGGTGATAATTTATCCATTGGATTAGTTGTTTCTGAGTGGAATGAAGATATTACTGAGTCCCTATATAAAGGTGCTTATGATACTCTTGTTGAATGTGGAGTTTTATCCAATAACATAAAAAGAATTAATGTTCCTGGAAGTTTTGAACTAGTCTATGGATCTAAAAAAATGATTCAATCTAATGTAGATGTAGTTATAGCTATTGGTTGTGTAATAAAAGGGGAAACAGAACATTTTAATTATATCTGTCAATCTGTGTCTAATGGAATTATTGATTTAAATATTAATTTCAATACACCAGTTGTTTTCTGTGTTTTGACCGATAACAATAAGCAACAATCAGTAGATAGATCTGGAGGCAAACACGGAAATAAGGGTGTAGAAGCAGCTATCACAGCATTAAAACTTTCTGTCATTAAATAGTGAAGAAACTATTTTAATAAAAGATATAATTCATTATTTTTATTTAAAAATTTATAATGGGCGTGCTTAATTTTAATTCTAAGAATAATAAGGTTTATAACTATTCTGGCAGATTTGCTAAAACAAAACTTAAACTAAAACCTAAATTTGATGAATTTAGATCAACACTAGGGTCTAATAATGGAATTAAAAATAAATTCACGAAAGCTGTTAATGATTATGATAATCAAACAGAGAAATCAGTAAAAAAACGTTTAGTTATAATTACATTTATTTTGATATTAGTTTTTCTTTATATAATAGACTTTGATTTAAAAATATTTTATAATTAATGAGTAATCTAATTAAATTATTACCTGATCACGTTGCTAATCAAATAGCTGCAGGTGAAGTTGTCCAAAGACCTTCCTCAGTGGTTAAAGAGCTATTAGAGAACTCTATAGATTCTGGTGCTAAGAAAATATCTTTATTAATAAAAGAAGCTGGTAGAACTCTGATTCAAGTTGTAGATAACGGTAGTGGGATGTCTGAAAAAGATGCGGTTATTTGCTTTGAGCGTCATTCAACTTCAAAAATCACTAATGCAGCTGATTTATTTAATTTATCTACAAAAGGTTTTAGGGGTGAGGCTTTAGCTAGTATAGCAGCAATTTCACATACGGAGTTAATTACAAAGAATGAATCTAGTGACATCGGTACATTTATAAAGATTGAGGGAAATAAAATCACTCAAAATAAGTCAATTGTCTCTAATATTGGTTCTTCTATTTCCGTTAAAAATCTTTTTTATAATGTACCAGCTAGAAGAAATTTTCTAAAATCTGACAATGTAGAGGTACGACATATCATAAATGAATTTCATAGGGTAGCACTTGCTCACCCTGAGATTCATTTTGAATTTGATAATAACGACTTACAATTATTTAGTTTACCAATTTCTAACATAAGACAGAGAATCGTTAATATTTTTGGATCTAAGTCAAATGAAAAACTAGTTCCAGTTGATGAAACAACTGAGGTTTTAAAGCTCTCAGGTTTTATTTTTAAACCTGAATTTTCAAAAAAATCAAGGGGAGAACAGTTTTTTTTTGTAAATAATCGTTACATAAAAAGCCCTTACTTGAATCATGCAGTTAATTCTGCTTTTGAAGGTCTAATTAATAGTGGATATAACGCCTCTTATTTTCTTTTTTTAGAAGTAGATCCAAAACGTATAGATATAAATATACATCCAACTAAGACTGAAATTAAATTTGATGATGATCATACAATTTATGCAATATTAAGATCTGCTATTAAACATAGTTTAGGTCAATTTAATATATCTCCAATTCTAGACTTTGATAGGGACAAAAACTTGGATATTCCTTATAAATATGCTTCTATGCCAACTACTTCTAGCCTTGAGGTAGAAGTGAATCGTAATTATAACCCATTTGAAAAAAACAATAGTGAACTAAGATCTCAAGTTAATGTACAGGATTCTGCTAAAAGTGAGCAATTAGTTTACTCTAGCTTATCGGATAATTTAAATTCTCAATTTGATATTTCAGATAGTTTAAAAGAAGACTCTAAACCAACTGTATTTCAGCTTAGAAACAAGTATTTAGTAAATAAAATTAAATCTGGACTTGTTATTATAAATCAAAACAGAGCACATCAAAGAATTTTATATGAAAATTTCCTTAAATATATTACAGTTGAGGGAAATGAATCACAAAAATTATTATATCCTATTCAGGTGCATTTATCAATAAAAGAAATTGCTATTATTGATAACTTCAAAACACAACTAAATAATTCTGGATTTTTATTTGATACTGTTAATAATGAGACCTTATCTTTCTCTTCATTACCTGCATCTATTGAGGAAAGTAATTTAGAGTCGATAATAAGACAGCTGTTAGATAATATTAGTAATGAAATCCCTGACGATAATTTTAGCCAAACGGATATGATTTCAAAATCTTTAGCTAAAAGTATGTCTATTAAAAATGGGCAAAATTTAAATCCCAATGAAATGGAATATATTGTTAATGGATTGTTTGCTTGTAAAGAGCCAAATATATCTCCATTTAATAAAAGAACATATATTACTCTAACATCAGAAGATCTAGATAATAAATTCAATTAAAATATGCTTAGAACTATTACAGACGGAGTTAAACACCTATTAATAATTAATGTTATTATGTTTGGTGCTACTTTTTTAATCAACCCTGATTTAATGTATTCTCTCTTTGGTTTGTATTTTCCAGAAAATAATATATTTCAGCCATGGCAAATTATTTCTCATATGTTCATGCACGGAGATTTAATGCACTTAATATTTAACATGGCAGCTCTTTATATGTTTGGAACTGCTGTAGAGCAGGTTTATGGCACCAATAAATTTTTATTTCTGTATTTTTCTTGTGGTTTAGGAGCGGCTTTAATTTCTTTGGCATTCTCCTACTATAGTTTTTATAGTATTCTAGACATACTAGTTTCATCCGATATAAGTAAGTCAGAAATTTTAAACTTGTTAAACCAAGGTAAATATAATTCAGGTTGGTTGTCAGTAATTGGTGAATCAGATTTAGGTACTTTTATTTCAGCATTTAATACAACTATGGTTGGTGCTTCAGGTGCTATAATGGGAGTTTTAGTAGCGTTTGGGTATTTATTTCCTGAAAGTAAGCTAATGCTATTGTTTTTACCTTTTCCTATTAAGGCAAAGTATTTTATTCCTGGAATTATTTTATTGGATTTATTTTCTGCTGTAACAGGTACTTCAATTTTTAGTCCAAGTAATACTGCCTACATTGCACACCTAGGTGGTGCTTTTACAGGATTTTTAATAATGTATTATTGGAAAAAGAACCAATTTAATTCAAATAGATGGAATTAAATGACCTAAAAATTAAATACAAATCTTTTTCAGTTTTTGAAAAAATTATATTTTTTAATTCTTTAATATTTCTCCTTTCTTTAGCTTTTAAAAGTTTTATTCTTGATTTCTTTCAGCTTAATTCAAATATTGAAAATCTCTTACTTAATCCCTGGACCTTAGTAACCTACTCTTTTGTACACATAAGTGTTTGGGATCTCTTTTTTAATATGTTAATACTTTTTTATGTTAGTACCCCACTAGTTAATATTTTTAAAAATACTCTACCTCTAAAAATATATTTTTATGGAATTTTAATAGGAGGTTTATTTTTTGTTTTATCCTCTTCATTTTTAATCCCTAATGAGCGAGTTTATAACTTAATTGGAGCATCTGCAGGAGTGAGAGCCCTTTTGATCTTTTTGTGCTTGTATATGCCCTATAAAGAAGTTCCTATCGCTTTTTGGAAGGTTAAATTAAAATATGTAGCATATGTAATTCTAATAATTGATATTTTAGGTGCTTTTGGAGTTAATTCAGGTGGATATATTTCACACATAGGTGGTGATTTACTAGGAATGTATTTTTATTCTAATTTATACCCAACTAAAAAAAGCTCTTTTTTAAACTGGAAAACTATTCAGTCCTGGTTCACTACTAAATCTAAAATGAAATATTATAAAAATAAGGATGTTAAAAAACAAAACCTTAAAAGTGATGCTGCTGCTCAAAAACAAATAGATGTTATTTTAGATAAAATCAGTAAAAGTGGTTACGAAAATTTATCAAAAGATGAAAAAGATTTTTTATTTAAGGCTGGAAAAAAGTAGTGTTATATGAAAAACCTTAATCTTATTGATAAACTTCTGTATTTTATTAACTCTATTCTAGCTATACTTTTATTATTTTCCTATACTCTACAGTACATAAAACCTAGCCTTTTTCCTTATTTATCTTTTGTGAGCTTATCTGTACCTATATTATTATTACTAAATTTTTTATTTTGTGTATACTGGTTGATTAAATTAAAAAAGCAGTTTATACTATCCCTATTAATTTTATTAATTGGGTATAGTCAAGTACTTTCCTTTTTTAAACTATCTAAAAATATTGAAAGAGTTAGCCCTGACAATATTAGTGTTATGAGTTTCAATGTTAGACTTTTTAACTTATATAATTGGATTGACAATGATGAAATATTAAATGATATAAAGTCTTTTGTCAAT
>Ga0209383_1000096_pt1 | contig 58431 bp, 62 predicted proteins | sample CoawatmetaG02DNA_FD_187510 | JGI IMG/M metagenome (GOLD analysis project Ga0209383, IMG submission 187510) | Marine microbial communities from the West Antarctic Peninsula - Coastal water metaG029-DNA (SPAdes) (version 2) | ecosystem: Environmental > Aquatic > Marine > Coastal ...
TGAATTAATTTTAGATATTGGCCCTAAAACAATTAAGGCTATTGATTTATTAATTGAAGAAAGTAGTACTATCTTGTGGAATGGGCCTGCAGGTTATTTTGAAAATCCTAATTTTGCCAAAGGAAGTGTTGAAATAGCAAAAAAGATTATTGAAAAAAATAAGAATAATACAATTTACTCAGTTGCAGGTGGTGGTGATACTGTTTCTCTTTTAAATAGTATTGGAGCAACTAGCAATTTTAATTTTGTTTCAACTGCAGGTGGAGCTTTTTTAGAATATCTTGAAGGAAAAGAACTTCCTGGTATAAAGGCTCTTAATTAACATGTCAGAACTTAACAAAATTGCTTTAAAAATACTATCTAATGGTAAAGGAATCCTAGCTGCAGACGAAAGCAACGGAACCATGACTAAAAGATTGGAGTCAGTTAATGTACCGTCTAGCCCAGAAAATAGACTTCTGTTTAGAGAAACTCTTTTTTCTGCAAGTGGAATGAAAGATTTTATTGGTGGTGTTATTTTATATGATGAAACGATTAATCAAACAACTAGCTCTAAGCAGACTATTGTAGAATTAATTTCAATGTCTGGCGCAGTTCCAGGAATTAAAGTTGATACAGGTGCAAAAATTCTAGCAGGCTCTCATGAGGAAAAAATTACAGAAGGTTTAGATGGCTTAAGAGAAAGACTAAAGAGCTATTATAAAATTGGAGCACGATTTACAAAATGGAGAGGCGTTTTCAACATTTCAGATAAATATCCAAGCAAATTATCCATTCACTCTAATGCTCATGCACTGGCAAGATACTCTGCTTTAGTTCAAGAATGTGGAATGGTTCCAATTGTAGAACCTGAAGTTTTAATGGATGGAGATCATTCTGCCGAAACTTGTTTTAACAAAACTTCCGAAGTTATTCAAAAATGCTTTGAAGAATTAATGATTAATAAAATTGATTTAACTGGAATAATTTTAAAACCTAATATGATTTTAGCAGGAACTACTTCTGATAAAAAAATATCAAGTGAAGAAGTTGCAAAACTTACCCTAAAGTGCTTAAAAGAAAATGTACCAACTGATGTACCAGGAATTGCTTTTTTATCTGGTGGGCAAACTGAAGTGGAAGCAACTGAAAATTTAAATCTCATTAATAGGTATAATGATACAAATTTTATTATGACTTATTCATATGGTAGAGCCTTACAACAAAGTGCACTTAAATTTTGGTCAAATGACATTAATAATACTAATGGCACTCAAAAAGTCTTTAACCACAGAGCAAATATGTGCACACTTGCAGCTCAAGGCAAATGGTCAAAAGAACTTGAAGCAAAATAAAATAAATAAAAAATTTATTTATCTAATTTCTCCAAATAAAATAGCTGATATAAATTTTTATAATGATTTAGCTCTTGTATTAAGTTCAAAAAAAATAAGCTTCTTTCAATTAAGACTTAAAAAAGAAACAAATTCAAATAAACTAATTATTGGAAAAAAAATTAAGAAAATTTGCAATAAGTACAAAGTTAAATTTTTAATTAATGATGATCCTCTACTTGCTAAAAAACTGAATGCAGACGGTTGTCATCTAGGTCAAAAGGATATGGACTTAATAAAAGCTAGAAAAATATTAAAGAATAAAATTATTGGTGTGACCTGTCATAATTCTATTAGTCTAGCAAAGAGAGCTATTGAAGCTGGTGCTGATTATTTGGCTTTTGGTGCATTTTATGAAACCAAAACCAAAATAGTTAAATATAGAGCTAGTTTAACTGTATTAAAATCTATTAAAGAAATAACTTCCATACCAATTGTGGCTATCGGCGGTATAAAGCTTAGTAATTATAAAAAACTTTTATTGAATAAAGCTAACTTTTTAGCTATTTCAAGCTACATTTGGAGTAATAAAAAATACAAACCGTTAGAAGCTATTAAGAAATTAAAATGAAATTATACGCAAGTGAAATTAGAGTTGGGATGTTAATTGAGTACAAAAATGATCTTTGGCAAGTTTTAAAAACACAGCATGTGAAACCTGGCAAAGGCGGTGCTTTTGCTCAAGTTGAGATGAAAAGTGTGAATAAAAATACTAAATTAAATGAAAGATTTAGATCAAGTGAGTCTGTTGAAAAAGCTTCATTAGATGAAACAAAGTTTAATTATCTTTATGGTGATGAAAATGATTATTATTTTATGGACCCTAAAACTTATGAGCAAATTAATATTAAAAAAGAAATAATTGGAGAAAAAGGCAAAATGTTAACAGAAAACTTAGAAGTCAGCATAAGTTTTTATAATGAAAAACCTTTAACAGTTGATCTACCAAATCAAGTAACGTGCACAATTGATACAACTGATGTTGCTTTAAAAGGGCAAACAGTTTCCTCTTCTTACAAGCCCGCAACTTTAGATAATGGAGTAAACATTCAAGTCCCTCCATTTATTCAAAGTGGAGATAAAATCATAGTTGATACTAGAACTATGGAATATATAAAAAAAATATAAATCCTATGCAATCAATATCAGCCAATCTAAATATCATGATAAAGGCTGCAGAAAAAGCATCTAGAGCTTTAATTAGAGATTTTGGGGAAATAGAAAAATTACAAGTTTCAAGAAAAGGTCCTGCAGATTTTGTAAATAATTCAGCTCTAAAAGCTGAGAAAATAATTATAGAAGAATTAAAAAAAGCAAGACCTTACTATTCTAGCATTACTGAGAAAAATGGAATTGATGAAAATAAAGATAAAAATAATACTTGGCTCATAGATCCTATAAATGGGTCAGTGAACTTTTTACATGGCATACCTCATTTTGCAATCACAATAGCTTTAAAAGCTAAAGATGAAATAGTTTCAGGGCTAACTTTTGATCCAATAAAAAATGAAATGTTTTATGCCGAAAAAGATAATGGAGCTTTTTTTAATAATTATAGAATTAAAGTTTCAAAAAAAAATGAACTCAATGAATGTCTTTTTGCTACTGGAAGTAAACTTGAGTATGATACAGATATTTCCTACAGAAAATCAGGCTCTATAGCTTTAGATTTAGCATACGTTGCTTCTGGAAGGTATGATGGATATTTTCAAAAGAATTTAAATTTATGGGATATAGCTGCTGGTATAATATTGGTACAAGAGGCAGGAGGGTTAGTTAGTAATGTTAATTTTGAATCTTTAAATAATATTAATATTGTGAGTTCTACTCCAGATATTAATCAAAAACTTAAAGATATAGCCAATTTTTAATTGCTTTCTAAATATTAAACGTTGATACATTCAACAGAATTAAATATTAAATAAGTATGATCAAAAAAGAAATATCTTCTGATGAAATAGATCTAATTGGATTGGTTAAAACTATTTTTCAAAACAAAGGAAAAATTATTATTATAATAATTATTAGTATTCTTTGTGCAATTTTTATTGAATACAACAAACCTGATCCGATTTTTATTGCTAAGACAAAAGTTCAGCCATTATATAATACTGATACTGCATTTGATTTATTTAATTCTTTAAACGTTGTTCGAGTTGATAAAGAAAAATTTTACAAAAATTTTATATCAAATCTGCAAGAGAAAAAAGTTTTTAATGAAGCGATAAAAAAATTTAATTATGTCGATAAAGCAAATTTTAATAATGATGAGCTGTATCAGGAAGAAGTATTACGAGTAAGCAACTCTATAAAAATAGATACGCAAAGTGAGGAAATCATAAAAGAAACTCAAGATAGAAAAAAATGGGTAAAAGTATTAAATTATGTGAAAGATGAGAATAAGAAAGCAACATTAGAGCGTATACAAAAAAAAGTTTATTCTAGGTTTTCGATTATGTCTATTAATCTTAGGTTTAGAAAAGATAATATCAAGTTTCAAATACAAAATGCAAATCAAGATTTTGAAAAGAAAGTTGAAAAATCTTTGATTGAAGAAAAATTTGTGATGGAAGACTTAGATGCAAAAATAAAAAACTCAATACTTGACTACAGATACAAATTGAAGAAAAGGATTGCTCATTTAAAAGAGCAAGCAATAATTGCACGTAGAGTAGGTTTAGCAAAAGCCAGCGCTAGTGATTTTGCAGGTATAGGTAGTCCAGATTATTTAAGGGGATATGAAGCTATTGAGAAACAAATTGAAATTATAAGTAATCGAGTTTATGAAGAATTTTTTATAGATAATTATAAATTAAAGAGAGAAAAACGAAAATTTGATCAGAGCAAAGTTTTAGAAAGATCAACTGTAAATAAGAATTATACAAAAGTTGTCTTAAAACTTGAGAATCAATTAAGATCATTAAAACAAGAAGAATATAGATTAGGAGAAAAAGAGGAAATATTTGAGAAAATAAAAGAATCTTTCTTTCAGAATAATGAAAGTTTTAGTATTGTTATTTTTGATCCCAATTTTACAAGATTCATAAATCATTCAAGATTCACTTTGGTAAGAATGATACTATTAGCCATATTCTTAGGATTAATATTGGGCATATTTTATGTGCTTCTGTTAGCAAATTTTAGAAAAGAGATTAATAAGTAAATAGATACATAGCTTTTACTAAAAAAAAAAATTAAAAGTAAGTACTTAATAAAAATTAATTGAATTTGTGAGTTAGAGCATGATAACAGAAAATAAACATGTTTTTATTAAGAGTTTTTTCATAAATTTATCAAACTTTTAATTGTTTTATAAAATTCTTTTGCTATAAGTCTCGATATGAAAAATGACATACACCCTAATTACCATACAATTAAAGTACAAATGACTGATGGAACTCAATTTGAAACAAGATCAACTTGGGGGAATGAAGGAGAAGTTTTAAAATTAGAAATTGATCCAAAATCTCATGCTGCCTGGACAGGTGGAAAACAAAAATTAATGGACAAGGGTCGTGTAAGCAAATTCAATAAAAAATTCCAAAACTTCAGATCAGAAAAGAAAGATTAAATGTCAAATGTACCATTAATGCCAATGGCAACTGCTGTTTGGTTAGTAGAAAATACAACACTTACATTTAAACAAATTTCAAAATTCTGTAACTTACATGAGGTTGAGGTACAAGGTATTGCAGATGGTGAGGTTGCAAAAGGAATAATGGCTTACAATCCTATTATATCAGGTCAGCTTACAAGAGAAGAAATCGAACTAGCGTCAATAGATGAAAATAAAGAATTACAAATAAAAAATACAGATATTGAAATTTCAACTGAAGATAAAAAAATTAAAAAATATATTCCTTTATCTAAAAGACAAGATAAACCAGATTCAGCTCTATGGTTAATCAAGCATCATTCGCTACTTAAAGATTCACAAATAGCAAAACTAGTTGAGGTAACCAAAGCATCTGTAAGTGCAATAAAAAATAAAAGTTATTGGAATTATAACAATCTAAGCCCAAAAGACCCTGTTGCATTAGGACTATTTTCTCAAAAGGATTTGATTGAAGCTATTGAAAAAGCTGAAAGAAGAATAAAAAAAGAAAAAAAAGAAAAAGAAAAAGCAAAACTAGCAAGAGAAGTTTCAAACATTGAATAATTTTAATAGACACCAAAATTATATAATGGTACTAAAACATTCTTAAAAAATATTTATGAAAATAGAAGTTAAAGATAATAATATTGAACAAGCGCTTAGAGTTCTTAAGAGAAAATTACAAAGAGATGGTTTTTTTAAAGTAGTAAAATTAAAAAGTGTTTATGAAAAACCTTCTGAAAAGAAAAAAAGAATTCTGCAAGAAAATATTAAAAGAGTTAAAAAGCTTAATAAGCTTAAAAATAGAATTTAAATATACCGCGGGGTGGAGCAGTCTGGTAGCTCGTCAGGCTCATAACCTGAAGGTCGGCGGTTCAAATCCGTCCCCCGCAACCAATCCCAGCAATACTTTTTTGATTTAGATAACCTTTACAAAATAATCTATCCACACCATTACGCACACTAAGTCAAAATTGACCATAATTCCTAAAAGCTTTTTTATTAGGTAATCATATAAAATATAAAATCAAAAGTTGTAAATATTAACATTGTTTTGTGTATCGACATGTAATTTTATAAAGTAATTCAAGTATGGTCAGAGTGTGCTCAAAACCTGAGCAAAAATCAACTAAATTTTAAATCTAGATTTTCTACTATCGACTAAAAATGCTTTAACAGTTTCTTTTGTAAGTTGATCAAATGTTTTTCCAAAATTTTCAATTTTTTCAATAGTCTCTGGTGGGATAGTAATAATATGACACCCCAATTGTTTTGCTTGTAAATAATTATAAGGTTCCCTAACACTCGCCCAAAGTATTTCTACATTTTTAAATTTTTTTGCCATCGCTATACTTTTTTTAAATTCTGGAACTGGGTCTTTACCCGCATCCCCTGCTCTACCTGCAAATATTGAAATTATAACTTTAGTTTTTTTGTTAATTAATTTTAGAATTTTTTCTGTTTGTTTGGCATTATATATTGCTGTAATATTAAGTTTAATATTTAGATTATTAAGTTCTTCAATAATTTGACCCATAAAAACACCCTTGGAATTGGCAACTGGAATTTTAACGTAAACATTCTTTCCCCAGGTATTGATCTGAAGAGCTTGTTTTTTCATTTCTTTATATTCATCAGCAAATACCTCTAGTGAAACAGGTTTATTATTACAAATTTTCAATATTTTATTTGAATAGGATTTATAATCTTTTGCTCCAGCTTTTCTCATTAAGCTAGGATTAGTCGTAAAACCTTTTACAAATTTTTTCTTATTGAATTTTCTTATTTGATTTAATTCTGCAATGTCACAAAATATTTTTGTTGTCATTATTTTTTAAAGATTTTTAGTAATATCCTCAGTCATTTTTTTTGCATCTGCAAATAACATTAAAGTATTATCTTTATAAAATAATTCATTATCAATTCCAGCATAACCTGGTGATAGGCTTCTTTTTACAAATAATACTGATTTACATTTTTCAACATCTAAAACTGGCATTCCATAAATTGGACTTTGGGGGTCTGTTTTTGCAGCAGGATTTGTTACATCGTTTGCTCCAATTACAAATGCAACATCTGCGTTGGCAAAATCGTTATTAATTTCTTCAAGCTCAAAAACTTCATCATATGAAACATTTGCTTCAGCCAACAATACATTCATGTGACCTGGCATTCTACCTGCAACAGGATGAATTGCATAGGTAACCTTAATATCATTTTTCTTTAATGTATCAACCATCTCTCTTAGCGCATGTTGCGCTTGGGCTACTGCCATACCATAACCTGGAACAATTATAACTGAAGATGCATTTTTCATTAAGAAAGCTGCGTCTTCAGCATTACCACTTTTGACTGGTCTTTGCTCTTTATTACTAGTCGATGTTGATTGTTCTGTTGCACCAAATCCTCCTAAAATTACGTTAAAGAATGAACGGTTCATACCTTTGCACATTATATAAGATAGAATTGCACCAGAAGATCCAACAAGGGCACCTGTTATAATTAATGCAGTATTTTCTAAAGTAAAACCAATTCCTGCAGCAGCCCAGCCAGAATAAGAATTTAACATTGAAATCACTACAGGCATATCAGCCCCACCAATTGGAATAATTAATAAAAATCCTATTAAAAATGAAACTGTTATTAAAACCCAAAAAAAGTTAGATGACTGAGATGAACAGAGTAAATAAGTTAAAATTAGAATTGAAATTAACAATAAAGCATTAAGAAAATGCTGCCCCTTAAAAGTGATTGGTGACCCTGACATTATTCCCTGAAGTTTTAAAAAGGCAATTATTGAGCCTGAGAATGTTATAGCACCCACTGCAGCTCCGATTGACATTTCAATCAAACTTGCAAGTTTAATGGCTCCAGGTGATCCTAGATTAAATGCTTCTGGATTTAAGAAAGCCGAGATTGCAACAAAAACTGCCGACAAACCAACTAAGCTATGAAAACCTGCTACCAATTCTGGCATGGCCGTCATGGGTATCTTATAAGCTATGAATGCTCCCACAAGACCACCTACTAGTAAAAAAATTAATACATAAATCAATCCACTAGAAAAATTTCCAACGGATAAAAAAGTGACAGTAATAGCTATCACCATTCCTAAAATTCCAAAGAAATTACCTTGTCTTGAGGTCTCAGGAGATGAAAGTCCTCTTAAAGCCAATATAAATAAAACTCCTGAAATCAAATAAAATATTGCTGATAAATTTGCTGACATAATTATTTATCTTTCTTCTTTTTTTTATACATTTGAAGCATCCTTTGGGTAACTAAAAATCCTCCAAATATATTAATTGCAGCAAGAGATATTGCTAAAAATCCAAGAATGTTAGAGATTGTAAAAACATTATCTACACTTCCTGCTAAACCTGCAATAATTGCACCAACAATAATTACTGATGATATTGCGTTAGTAACTGACATTAATGGCGTGTGTAAAGATGGAGTTACACTCCATACAACATAATAACCAATAAAAATTGATAAGATAAATATGCTTAATCTAAATATAAAAGGGTCTATTTCCATAAGTCTATTTTATTAAAGTTTTTTCAATTATCTCATCTTCTAAGTTAATATTAATCTTATCATTTTCTTTATCATATAAATTTGACACAAAATTAAATACATTTTTTGAATATAGGTTTGAAGCTGAAACAGCCAGTTTATTAAGAATATTTGTTTCTCCGATAATTTTTATACCCTTTTTAATTACAATTTCATCAACTTCAGTGAATTCTGAGTTTCCTCCTTGAACTGCGGCCAAATCATAAATAACAGAGCCTGATTGCATATTATTAATCATAGAGCCTTTAATAATTAATGGAGCTTTTTTGCCTGGGATTAAAGCAGTACATATCACAATATCAATTTTTTTTAAAGTTTCTGCTAGAAGATCCTCTTGTTTTTTTCTAAATTCTTCAGAAGCTTCTTTTGCATAGCCACCCTCTGTTTCAAGATTTTCAGACCCTTCAACTGTTAAAAATTTACCACCTAAACTTTCAACTTGTTCTTTTGAGGCCATTCTTACATCTGTCGCAAATACAATGGCACCCATTCTTTTTGCAGTTGCAATTGCTTGAAGTCCTGCCACACCTGCCCCTACTACTAATACTTTTGCTGCTGGAATTGTGCCAGCCGCTGTCATCATCATTGGTATTGCTTTTTCAAAGTTAGCAAATGATTCAATTACAGCCTTATAGCCCGCAAGATTAGCTTGTGAAGAAAGTATATCCATTGATTGAGCTCTTGTTATTCGAGGCAACATTTCTAAAGAAAAAATATTAATATTTTTCTTAGATAAGTTTTTTATTTTTTCTTTATTATCGTAAGGATTAAATACTCCAACAAGTGTTTGATTTTCTTTTAAACTTGAGAAATTTTTATCAGACAATAAACCTAATTGAACAATTATGTCACCACTTTCTAAAGCTTTATCTTCCTTAGTTGAAATCTCAACACCTAATTCTTTATAATCAATATCTTTAAAACCTAAGTGTTCCCCATATTTTTCAATTAAAGTAACTCCAAAACCAAGTGCTATGTATTTTTTTGCAATATCAGGGGTGACAGCAATTCTTTTCTCTATTTTTTGATTTTCTAAAACTGAAACAATTCTCATCAAGATTATCTTATAGCAAGAACATTGCCATTAAAACTAAAACACCTATAACAGCGACAGTTCCCCACAATACAAATTTTGTAAAGTTGTTCCAAGTATTTTTATGGTCTTTATTTTCCATAAAAGTTACTTCTGTCTTGCTTTAAATTTTGGGTTTGTCTTGTTTATTATATAAACTCTACCTCTTCTTCTAACTAGCTTAGAGTTAAGGTCTCTTTTTTTTAATGATTTTAAAGAACTTTTAATTTTCATAATAATTTAGACTTTAATAACCGAAGTTATGTAATCTTTCAATTGTATTTTTCCATATTTCTTAATAATCTTACTATTTTTCGACATATTCGTTAAAGCTGATGCAAATCGCTCTCCAGATCTTGTTTTTAATAGTTTTATTTTAGTATTAAACATTTTGGCAACTTCTTTTATAGAATAAAATTTTTTATTTGAAATGCTATAATAAGTACATTTATTATTTATCCAAGCTTCATAACAAACATTTACCGTGTCATCTATATGCGTAAATCTCCGGGTTTGAGTTCCAGGTTTAACCACAGTTAAAGGCTTTTTATTTTTATACTGTTCTTCAAATATTCCAATCACAGTAGCCATTTTACCAAATCTTATTTGTCCTGGGCCATAAACATTATAAAAAAAAATAACTTCAAATTTAAAATTAAACCATTTTTTTAGATTTTCTAACAACTCTAAGTTTTTGGATTTTGTAAAAGCATAAGGTGAAAGGTTTTTGTCATTACCATTATTGCCCAGGCTTGCCGAGGTTGCTGAATAAATAAGCTTAATATTGTTATCTAAACAGAATTTAAAAACAGCTTTTGAGCCTATTGCATTTGACTGGTAGCATTCATCAAAATTTTTAAAACTTTGAAAAATTCTTGCAAATTCACCAAAATGAAAAATAGATTTAATTTTATTTTTTTGTTTATTCAATATTTCTTTTATATTTAAAGTATTGCCCTGAATGTATTTAATTCTTTTATTTTTAATATGATTTTTTTTAGTTCCTGATGAGTAGTTATCTATACTAATTATTTTGTATTTAGTTTTTTTTAATAAGAGATCAATAAGATTTGAGCCAACAAAACCTGCTCCACCAGTAATAATAATAAGATTTTTCATTGTGAAAAAGCCTGGCAATGTCCTACTCTTCCGTGTCTTAAGACAAAGTACCATTGGCGCTGAAGGGCTTGACTTCCGAGTTCGGAATGGGATCGGGTATTGCCCCTTCGCAATAATCACCAGGCAAAATCTTATACTTAATAAATCACTTTTAGTAAAGCTTAAAAGTAATTATTAATTTTGAGTTTTAATTAACTTTCTGCTCCAGATTAAAAAAGGCAAATACAAAATTATTGTAATATTTAACCAATTATTAAATACATTTCCCGTTGGTACAAATGGCCATAGGTATATCAATATTCCTGAAAGTACACAGATCTCAAAATCAGTAAAATATTGCTTTCCCTTTAATTTAGATAATAAGTGCTTTAAAGCATATTTACAAAAGTAAAAGAAAACAAACATTAAGAATAAAAACCCAATAATACCTGTCTCTGATAATATTTGAACATATGTATTATGTGGATGGGTAGAACAAGATAACTTACTTTTTCTATATTTTTGATTACCGCAAAAATTCCTAAAATTTTTAACACCCACTCCTAAAACTTTATTATCTAAGAACATTCTATACCCAGAAATATAATGATGAGTATGCTGTCTGGAAAAAATATAAATTCCATCTTGCATATCAGCAAGATTTATTTTCCCATACACATCAACTATATTCAACTGTCCTATAGTCTTATCAATTATTCTCTGTTTGGCTGTTGGATTGAAATAAGTGATAATTATTATTATTAATAAGCTAGATAACAAGGTTATTAATCTTAATTTAAGCAATTTACTAGAAAACAAAATAACAAAAATTGCTGAAAGATTTATATAAAAAAATGCTGTTCTTTCACCGCTTAAAAAGATTAAAACCTCAGACAAAATAAAGACCAATATAAATACAAAAAATAATTTATCTTTTTTTTTAAAATAAAATAAAGATAATCCAAAAAAAATTGGCCAGAGTCTACTTAAGTAGCTTCCTAAGATTAACTCATCACCAAAAAAACTGCTTAATCTTGATGTATTAATATTTTTCCAACCCAAAATATTTTCACCCATAAAATACTGAAAAAATCCATCTATTATTAAAATCGTAAAGCATAAAAAAATACAATAAAAAAAATATTTTATAAACTTTTTATCAACTTCTAATAATGAAGAAATAGCGATTACAAAAACACCGTATCTAAAATAAAAGAATGAAATTTTTAAACTGCCTAAGTTAAAATTATTTATCAAACTATTAATTAACAAATAACCCCAAAAAATTAAGAAAAAATAAAAATATTTATTTTTAAAATATGAAAAATTTTTTTCTTTTAAACAGTAAATTAAAAATAATAAACTAATAATCGAGATTGATAAATCACTTAAAAAAGGACCTGTAATTAAAAAAAAAGGTAGTAATGAAAATAAAATTACTGGTAGGTTATAAAAAAAAAATTTCTCTTTTTGGGAATTAAATGTCATTTTCTTAAAGACTAATATTGATTATTTTAATATATTTAAATATTATTTATTATATCTTTTGTTTAAATTAATATTAAATTATTTGATTATTTTCTATTTTAAGGCTTTAAAATTTTGATTGCAAACCTTCTATTTTTTAATAGTGTACAAATACATACAAAGTCACAAACATTTTATGTTCAACACAATCATAATATATTCTATACTGAGTTTTCTACTATTACTTTCGTGTGCAATAATTTCTTACAAATTAAATTTGGTAGACCTGCCAAATAAAAGAAAGGTTCATTCTAACCCTGTTGCCTATACTGGTGGTATAGCGATAAGTATCACTTTATTATTTGCACTTCAATTATTTGAGGATATGGGTAATGATTTAAATTCAATTATATCAATTGCCTTTCTAATAGCAATTGTCGGTTCAATTGATGACAAATATCATTTAAACACTGGAGGTAAGTTAAGTTTACAAATCATTCCAATTTTTTATTTAATTGTTTTTAAGAGTTTAAGCTTAACCCATATAGGAGATTATAATTACTTCATGTTAGATTTGGGAGCTTTTACAATACCATTTACCTTAATATGTGTATTATTTTTAATTAATTCATTTAATTATTTTGATGGAATAGATGGAACACTAGGTTTTACATCAATTTCCGTATTAGTTATTTTATACTTTCTATCACCCAATGAAAATATTAAACTTTTTTTAATAATAATCTTAGTGCCTGTATGTATTTTTTTATGTTTTAATTATGCTCTTTTCAGACTCCCAAAGTTATTTTTAGGAGATAGTGGAAGTTTGTTATTGGGGTTTATAATATCTTTTGTCTTGATATATCTTGCTAATCAAAAAATAACACACCCTATTTTGCTTGCGTGGTCTGTTTCAATTTTTGTTTATGAGTTTTTGGCAATTAACTTACTTAGACTAAAAAACAAAAAAAATATTTTTAAAGCTGGCCAAGATCATTTACATCATATCTTAATTAAAAAAACTAAATCAATATTTTTAACAAATCTTTCAATAAGTTTTGTAAATGTTATTTTATTTGTTGTTGGCTTCGTGGCTTTTAAATTTGTTAATCCACTAACCTCAATTATTCTATATATAATTTTTTTTATAATTTTTTTTATTTTAAGAAATAAGTATCAAATAAAAAAAATTAATCTAAAAAGTTAAAAGTTAATAATTATCTTCTTGATCTTTGAGTATTAGCAATTAATTCCTGGAAGATATCTAGGTGTTTTTTAACGATTTTTTCTATCTTAAATTCTTTTTCAGCTAATTTTCGCCCAGCTTTTCCCATTGCAATTCTTTCTTGTGGATGCTCAATTAACCATTGTAAGGCATCAGCTAATTTTTCAGGATTTTTTGGTGGAACAAGTAAGCCAGTTTTATTTGGAATTATAGCATCTCTGCAGCCAGGAACATTTGTAGTTACAACAGCTCTACTTGCTGCAGCTGCTTCAATAAGTGCTTTGGGTAAACCTTCGCGATAATAAGATGGTAAACAAATTATATGTGACTTTGCATATAATGTTGCAACATTTTTTTCATGTCCTAAAACTTCGATACTTTCATCTTCTTTAAGTTTATTGAAATCATTTATATTTAATCCAGTAGGACTCTTAACATCTAATTTACCAGCTAAAAAAAATTTAGCTTGGATGCCGCGTTTTCTAAGTAAATGTGCGGCTGAAATAAAATCATAAACACCCTTATCACGTAACAAACGAGCAGCAAAACATATCTTGAGTGTTCCATCCGGTTCATCAAGATGTAAAAATTTCTCCAACTTAATACCAGAGCCTCTTAGTAAACGAACTTTTTGTGAATTAAGTGAGCCCCAATCAACTAATACTTTTGCATCATCTTTATTTTGAACAATTACACATTGATTAGAGTGATTAAAGGCTAATCGATAAACAGGATAAAGTAACCAACGCAAAAGTTGGCTTCTCAAATTCTTATGAACAAATATACTTCCAAGTCCCGCAACAGCAGAAACCAAACTTGGTACCTGAGTTAGACGTGCTATGATTCCACCATAAAGATAGGGTTTAATTGTTACTAAATGAACAATATCAGGAGACACTTTCCTAAAGAAGCGCCAAATAAAGTAAATTGTTTTTAAATCCTTGAAGGGATTAATACCTCCACGATGCATTGGAATGGAGCAGACCTTAAAACCTTTTTGCATAAGAAAGTTAGGATCGGCATCTCCTAGTTCACCATACCCAATAAATACCTCAAATCCTTTGGCAATTGACGCTTCTGCAATTGGTAATCTATGTGATACAAAAAAACTTAAATCGTTTACAAGAATTAAAAGTTTAATAACTCACTCCTTTAATCTCTATTTTTTTTCTAATCAAGTGTAAGGCTAATTGCAAACTCTCAGAGCCCGATCTGATAATAATTAATTTTAGTTTTTTAGTTTCTTTAATCATGATTCATAATATTGCTTATACCATTTAACAAACTTAGATACTCCATCATAAACAGATGTTGAAGGTTTATAATTAAATTTTTCTTTTAAATTATCTGAGTTGGCATAAGTATCTAGAACATCACCTTTCTGTAATGGTAAAAAATTAATTCTTGCTTTTTTACCTAAAGTTTTTTCTAAGGCACCAATATAATCCATGAGCTGTACTGGTTTGTTATTACCAATATTATAAATACACCATGGTGCTTTACTATTTGCAGGGTCTGGTTGATTGCTGTTCCAATTGGAATTACCTGTTGCAGGATTATTAATAGTTTTAATTATTCCTTCTACAATATCATCAATATATGTAAAATCTCTAGTGTGTTTTCCATAATTAAATACATCAAGAGGTTTTTCCTCCAATATAGCTTTAGTAAATTTAAAGAGAGCCATGTCAGGTCTTCCCCATGGCCCATAAACGGTAAAAAATCTAAGACCTGTTGTGGGCAGTTGATATAAATGACTATAAGCATGGGCCATCAGTTCATTGGATTTTTTAGATGCTGCATAAACAGATAAAGGATGATTAACACTATCATGCTCTGAAAAAGGCATTTTAGTATTTGCACCATACACACTAGAACTACTAGCATAAACTAAGTGCTCAACTTGATGATAACGACAGTTTTCTAAAATATTTGCAAATCCAACAATATTGGCATTAATATATGCAATAGGATTTTCTAAGGAGTAACGCACTCCAGCTTGAGCTGCCAAATTAATTACTATTTGAGGCTTTTGATTTTTAAATATCTCGTCCAAATTTTCTTTATCACTAAGATCAATTTTATGATGTTGATATTTTGAATACTTAGAAAGTCTATCAAGACGTGCATCTTTTATTTTAGTATCATAATAATCATTATGATTATCAACACCTACAACGTAATTACCTTGTTCAAGCAGACTTAAACTAAGAAAAAAACCAATAAAACCAGCTGATCCAGTAACAACAATTGTTTTTGTATTATTATTCATCAAATATCTTAATTAATAAAAATAACTTTGTATCTCATTCTAAAAAGATAAACATAACTATTTAAATGGATCATTGTCTAAATCTTTAATGTTATTTAATCAATTTTTATAATGAACTTTGTTCCATAATTTATTATAAGATTTTATCATTATATTAATACCAAAATTATTTTTTATTCTTAATTTAGACTGATTTTTTTTTTTACTCCAATTCTTTTTATTTATTTCTAATATCATTCTTTCAATTGCCCTGCCTAATTTAAAAGAATTATTTGGAGGAACTACATAGCCAGTTTTACCAACAATAAGAGCAGCATCACCCACATCTGTTACAACACATGGTGTTCCACAAGCCATTGCTTCTGCTACAACGTTTGGAAACCCCTCACCATATTTACTACTTTGGACATATATATCTATCCAATTCATTACTTGTGTAATATCGTTTTTACTTCCAAGTAATTTTATATAATTATTCAAATTTAGTTCTTTAATTTTATTTGTTAAATCTAAATTTTTTTTATTATTGTCAGGACCAACAAGAATACAGATAAAATTTATATTTTTGGATCGTAATAATGAAAGTGCATTTAATAAATTGTTGTGATCTTTTTTGTTAGTATAACGAGCAACCATGCCAATTACTGCTACTTCTTTTTTAATTTTTAAATTTTTTCTAAAATTTATTTTTTGACTTTTAATAGGTTTTAAAATAGATAAGTCATATCCGTTTTGAATTAAAAAAAGTTTTTTCTTACAATATCCAATTTTTTCACAGTTTTTTTTTGCACTTTTGGAGACTACTACAATTGATTTTGGTAATGAGAATGATAGTTTTGATAATACTCTAATAAGTAAAATAGTTATCAATTTTGTGCTTTTAAATTCAAGATTAGAATACCTGATATTCCAAACAATTTTTTTAATACCAGCTAGTCTTGTAGCAATGCTACCTAAAAAATCTCCATGAACAAGCCAAGTTTGTACTAGATCAGGATTTAAAAACCGTATCATCTTCATAAGTAAAAAAAATTTAAGAAAAAAAGTAATAGGATTTGTTTTTAAAATATAAACTTTGACACCTATTTCATTTAATAATGAAAAATATTTACCTTCACCTTTAAACGAAATAACAGTGTGCTCATTAGATTTATCATGTTTACAAATTTTATATAATGTGTGCTCTGCACCACCGTTTCCTAAAGCAGTAATTATATGTAAAATTTTCATTTAGTATTTTAAAATGATTATGATTATCTATTAATTTTATTGTATTTTATATATTTCTTTAATGAAATCTACTTATTGATTAATTTTTTCTAATCTCTTGGTAAATATTTTCTAATTTTTCAAAATAACCTTCAATGCTAAATTTTTCTTGTATAATTTGATTAAGCTTCTCTCCATACCCTTTTCTAAGAGTGGGGTTTTTTTCTAGTTGAATAATAAATTTACATAACTTGTTCGAATCAATCTGTTTTGGTTTTTGAAATTTCTGATTTTTAGGGTTTATGACTATTTTGGGTATTGGTGATGCACCTTTTGGTATTATTTTAAATGATAGTTCATATTCTGGATCTATTAGTAAGCCACTGACACCATTTTCAATTATCTCTGCTATACCATCTATATTTGTAGCAATAACTGGTTTTTTACAATATCCCGCTTCTATAATAGCATTACCAAGTGGTTCACGAATTGATGGAGCTATTATGATATCCATTTTTGATATAAATTCTAATGGCTCTTTTACCATTCCTATAAAATGAATATTTTCATTTCCTTTTGCCATCTCTCTTAAGGTATTTTCCCAAGGCCCAACACCTGCTATAAAAAAATCATATTCTGGTAATTTTTTAGCTGACTCTATAAGTACGTGCACCCCTTTAGGAGTATCAAGTCTACCTATATACCCAACACTAAATTTTTTACTGTATCTATCATCATTTTTGGCCACAAATTCATCTTCTTTACTTAAAAATCCATTATAAATTACTCTAATTTTATTTTTATCTATTCCAAATCTTTCTATTAACATAGTTTTAGATGCATTTGAGTTGGCTAATATGAGATTGGCCTTTAAAGCATTATTTTTATAAGTTATTTTATCATCATCTTCTGCATTCCATGCGTTTCCTCTTTCATGAAAAATTATGTTTGAAGAAGGTATAAGTTTTAGTAATTTATTTACAGAATTACTTCCCAGATTATTATAAAAGTGAATTATATATTTTTTTGAATATAAAAAATATAGAAATTTTATTTTATTTAGTATTGAGGCATTAATATCGATATGGTATTTTTGAACAACACTAAAATTTTTAATAAGACGGTGCATGCTATATACGCAATGATGAAAATTACTTTTTTTTAAAGCATATACAAGATATTGAGTAAATGATATTTGTACTCCTCCTACATCTGAAAGTGAAAGTTGATGGATAACTTTTTTAAACATCTTGATATTCAAAAATATTATAAGAATTATTTTTCAAATAGTAACTCATTACCAACAATGCCAATAAATTTACTTTCAAACTCAAGCACACAAAAAAAAGATTTGTTCTTTTTAACAAAATCTCTAAAATGTAAGTTATTTTGAATATCATCAAAAATGATAACTGTCTTAGAATTTATATTTGCATTCAAAACCTTCAAGGCGTTTTCTCTTCCAGAGTAAGATTTATCACTATCATAATGAAATAAATCAATACTTTTGTTATTTAATTTTTTTACAATTTCAGGAAGTGCTACATCGTCACCTCTAATATCTAAAAACCAGTTTTCTTTATTATTCTCATTTTGAGCTAAATAACCAATATACTGTTCGGGGTTTTTCAATCTAAAATATGGAAAATCACTTGAATACAAATGGCCTTTACTATTTTTTTTTAAGGCTCTAAGAATAAATAGACTAGACCATCCTGCAGCAACACCTGTTTCAACAATGTTAAACGGTTTTATTTTACAAATTAAAAAGTATAAAAGAATATAATTTCCAGCACCCCCAAGAGGAACAGTTAATTTAGAAAGCTTATCTTCTGCTTCTTCTTTAATAGTTTTTATATCAGATATAATTTCATCATATAAAGATGCATCAATTGACTGACAAAACTCTTTGGTTGTCTGTTTAGCATTTAGTCTGGCCCATTCTTTTGCATCAGATGAACTGTCTTTTTCAAATTTTTTTATCAATTTTCTAACTATTATAAAAAAATAGTTTTTCTTAAAGATATTTAAAAAAATATTTATCATTTGATTGCTCGTGCTAACTATATAATATTAATATACCTTATAAAGAATATAAAAAATGATTGTTAATTTAAATTTATTAAACTTTGGATTTTTTTATGATACTCATTATCAATAAGACTAGAAGATGATATTTTGTAAATATATTTGGCATTTTCTACTAAAACTTCTCTTTTTATACTCTGGGCTTTTTTTATGGCTTCAACCCAATTTGAGACATCCATTCCAAGATAATACCCACCTTTACCATTTTTAATTACAGTGTCAGTAATATCTTTTAGATGATTGCTAACTACCGGTACTCCACAAGCCTGGGATTCTAAAACAGGTGTGCCAAGTCCCTCTGATAAAGATGGAAATAAAAAAACATCACTGCATTTTAAATACTCATCAAAATTATCATTAAACCCCACCTTAAGATCAACTCTACTTTGCAAGTTTAGCTTCTCTATTTTATTTTGTATCTGTCTAAAATATTCCTTTCCTTCATCTTTTAACGGCCCAGCTAAAACCATCTTATATTTTTCTGGTAAAAAACTTAGTACTTCTAAAAGAAAGATATGATTTTTTCTAATTATAAAATTTGCCAAACAACTTAGAACCACATCATCTTCATTAAATTTTGTTAATTCATTTCTAAGTTTAAATTTTTTTTTATAATCAACAAAAAACCTATTTTCATCTATTGGATTTGGTCTCATCCATACATTCTTCATATCAAACTTTTTGGCTAATATTTCAAGTCGTTTTGAAATAGCAACTACCAAAGTATTTTCTTTTTGAAAAATATTTTTCATAAATCTTTGAATTTGTATAGGGTAAAGTGGATTTGACATATCATTACACAACTCTCTAATAATGGGCTTATTATTTTTAGCAAAATACCAACTCAAAAAACCTATTGTCCAAGAGTTGCCAAATGTATGTAGCAAATCATATTGATCTATATTTTTTCTTATATGCCTCCAGCTATAAAAAACTTCCCAAAAAATCTTAGATAAAATATTTATATATTTAAAAGGTTTCTTTTCATATATTTTAAATGGGGGTGAAATTCTATAAATTTGCTTATCTTCATACTCATATATTTGGTTTCCTTGATAATCGATTGAATTTACTACCACATCAAACTCTATGTTATATTTTTTATTCAGTCTTTTATATGTATTATGTGCCCTTAGTCCAGAACCTGAATACTCAGGTTGATATTTACTACTAACTAATAAAATTTTTAATTTTTTAATGATAAATCCTTCTTAAAAAATTTCATGTCATTTTAAATAATAATTATAATAAATTGTTTTTACTTTTCTAATTTAAGCTACATATTTCAGTTTATTTTAAATAAAACCTACCATAAGTTGTTCAAACGCTATTATCTATAAATTTATCATTTTTATTTTATTAAAAAGACTTTTATTAACTAAATTATCAAATTACCATTTTAATACAAAACTGGGATGTCATTGTTAGCAATTAGATCTTTTTATAAATAGCAACTTTCGAGCGAAAGATTTCAAATATAATGCTGACAAATGGTATGAGCCCTATCAACCTAAGTATTTTATTAGGGTGACAGCTTAAAACTTGAATACATTTCATTTTTTGAAAACCTTGTTTTTTAAATTCATTATCAATTTCATTTTGAGGACGAAAAAATGTAAACGTTTTCATGTATTCAAAACTTTCATTTACTGTTTTTCTTCCATGAAAATAAAAACCCAGTCGATACATAATAGCGAACCAAGTTCTATTTTGAAATATTCCCCCTAAGGGTACACCAGTATGAGGTTCGATTAATGAATATTTAGATGGATAATAGTGAATACAAACTCCATCTTTAGGGCTCAATGCTTTCTTTGACGCTGCAACAAACTCCTCAAGATTTCTAACATGTTCTAAAACTGCTTTAGAAATAATAACATCAAATTTAATTTCAAAATTAGGCCAAGTATACTTATTATTTTCTTTTAATGTTTCTCTAGTCTGAGTACCAATATCTATATGCTTTAATCTTCCGTTAGACTCTAGCTTTATTCTATTAACACCATCTTTAATCTCCACATCTATACCAAATGCATTAAAACCATCTATTAATAGATGATTAACTACATCACCATTACCACACCCAACATCTAAAACATTAGCATTATTCTTAATACCAAAATGTTTAAAATTTGTGAATAGTATTCTCTTATATAAAGTTTTTACATATAGTTTTTTATTCATTATTATATAGTTTCTAATATCTAAAGTTATGCAATCTTTCAATCATATTTTCTGAGCAATCATCTACCTTTTGTTAAATTTTGATAGATAATTTTCTGCTCACCATGAAGTGGGATTTCTAGGGTTTTTAAAAATTGAACGTACCACCTTAAGTTTAATATTAATCAAAATCCTGAGTTCCTTCCAGCCAAAATTCTTTTACTAGTTCTTTCTGTTTATCTATATCTTTTTGAGGGGAGTTTAAAGCTTCTAAAAGTTCATCTTTATTCACATAAAAAATACCATCTTTCTGACCGGTTGAAACTATTTTAACAACAGCGTTTAACTTGTCAAAATTTTTTGTATTAAATAATCTTTGTTTCATATCTATATAAATAATGTCTTTTCCAGCACACATTGCCTCTACAAAAGCACTTGTAGCTATATCACAGAGGACCATATCGGCATTTTTCAAAGCTTTTATCATATCTTCAGTAGATTCATATTTTGCAATTTTACATAAAATATTTTCTACTTGAAAGAAACCTTTAGGGTGTTTCTTGTATATCACATCATGCCCAAGATTTTGGAGTGTTTCAATTAAATATTTTTGCCAGTCAAAAAGTAGCGGGTCTACTAACTTACCATAATTAAATAATCTTGATTCAGACACAAAAGAACTTGGTATATATAAAATTTTTTTATTATTAGTTTTTTTTTTAAAATGAATATCAAATATTTTTCTATGGTAGTTGGAACCGATAGTTTTAATCTTTATTTGCTTATTAAGCTTGCTAGACCTTTTTTTGACATATTCTCCCCATTTTGTTCCATATGTAACGAAAACATCTGTTTGAAATAACTCTCCATCCCAATGTATAGAATCATCAAAAAAACATCTATCTCCACCATGATTAAATCTCCAAACTTTAGCGTTATGTTTTTTTGCTATAGATGAGATTAATCTATTATGGTAATTATTTCCTGTACCTGTGATAATATTTTTTGTATTTTTTAAAAAACCATCATATTTTTTAAGATCATTATCAGTTCTTGACAGGTATTTTTCTAAAATAAATTTAATAGATTGTTTCTGCTCTATACTTGTATGAAAATATTTTTCATCTATCATTGAGATAATGGGAGTATAAATTTTCTGTACTAAATTTTTAGAGATGAGACTATCGGATGTATTGATTGAAAAAAAAACTTTAGGAAGTATTGTTAAGTGCTTGCATCTATTGTCTATTAGAAATTCTTTTATTAAATCATTTTTAGAGGCAACAATATATGTAAAGAAATTTTTTTTAATATTTTCAGTTATTTTAGAATAAAAAATTTTTAAATTATTATTTTTGAGACGTTTTTTTTCTAAATCTATTAAAAAAATGTTTGTTAATACTTTTTTTTTCCAAATACTATCAATAAATATTTTGCTACTGTCCGAATATATTGGCTGTTTATTTTCTTTGGATAATAATATGTAATCATATACATGACTTAAATAAGCTGCCATAGTTTGATAAATAGCTGTTTGTGCTATGTTAAATATATCACTTTCCGTCTCATCAAGTTTTATGTTTCTTAACGTATTGTAAATATCCATAGCAAATCTATCATATTCCACATGATCTATATGCCATGATAGCCTATGATTAGTTTTATAATAATCTGAATTCATTAATGAAATAATATCTAAGTGCCTATTCATGTTTTTGGATATAAACATCTTTTTTTATTTCTTGCTAGTCATTAATAATTTTTTGTATTATTTTTCTACACCTAATTATATCAAAATATTTATAAAATAGTTTTTTGGGTGACTTGGGAGATAAGTCTATTATATTTATATTGTTATTCACTATTTTTTTATAAAAAATATCTTTATATTTATATAAAACTAAATATGGAATATTTAGCCTGTTTACCTGATAACAAAGATTGAATAAATGATTAGAAACACCCTCAATACCACTAGCGCTTCTTTTTTCTTTAATAAATAATATTCTCGTACATTATTAAATTTTGATTAATCTTACTTACTGTTTGTAAATCCTAATTTTTATTATGAGCAAACTTATTATAAGTTTTTATATATTCATCTTCATACCTAACAATCATAGAATCCATAGTAAAAATTTCTGATTGTTTTTTTGAATCGAGGGCACTTTTTTTAACCCCGACGGCCTCAAGATGCTTAATGGCCTTTAAAATACCTCTGGCTAATGCTTTTGAACTATTGGGTTTTACTAATTGTACAGAAGAACATGTACCAATCACCTCCCTATGACCATGAACTCTAGTGGAAATTAGCGATAGTCCAGTTGAGAGCATTTCTATGGCCACAAGTCCAAAACCCTCCCAACGGGATGGCATTAAACCAAAATCTGCTTTGACTAAATAAGGTTTAATGTTTCTTATATAACCAGGTAATATCAATTTATCGCTAACTCCAAATTTATTTGCTAAGGCAAGTAAATTTTTTTTTTGATCTCCCTCACCAAGAATAGTGTAGCTTTCCACATTATCTTTTAATAACGCAATTGATTGAATTGCAATATCAAAACCTTTTTGCGTGGTCAAAGACCCAATGGAAAGTAATCTAATTTTTTTAGGATTTATTTTTTTTCGATAAATAACATCAAAAACACGTGAACCATTGGGTATGGTTATTAGTTTTTTTTTCAAATTTTGATTATTTAGCCAATTATCTAAGCTTTTTCTCACTCCCTTACTTACACAAGTAATTTTATAATATTTTGAGTAAATATAACGCTCTATTGATTTTAAAAATATAAAATTACGACGCCTATTATGTGTATTGTGCTCAGTAAAGAAATTTACTAATTTCAAACCAAATATTTTAGGTATAAATGAGCTTGGTCTCGCAAATATCAAATAATATAGGGGCCAAGTTAAGTGTGTATGAATTATTGTAAATTTAGGGTTTTTTTGAATTAGTTTTATTATTATTTTTCTTAAACTCCAGATCGATTTAATACTCCTAGGTCCTGGTAAATGTAAACAATACTCAAAAGGCATAAGCTTTACATTGGAAGGATTTTGAAAATAAACGATCGATATACTAAAACCTAATTTATGTAATGATGAGCCTACGCTGCGAAAAAGCAATTCTGCTCCTCCCCCGTCTGGTCTTGGAATAACATAAATGATATTAAAATTTTTTTTTTTAAGTTTAGTATTTTTATACATTTTTACCAATATATGAATCCTGGTTTTTTTTATAAAGAATAGCAAATAAAATTATTGAAACAAGCATTCCAGGCGTAGATGTTGCCGTTTCAAAAGTTGCATTTGCAATAAACCCTAATAGTGTAGAAAAAAGAACTATAGCTGATTTTGCATCTTTTTTATTCTTCATCTCACTCATCGCCCAACAAAGCATGAACAACAACCAGATAATAAAAAAAGATGTTGCTATTAATCCATAGCTATCAAGATGACTAAGCCATGTATTATGTCCCAATCCATCTAAAGCTGAACCATTAATGCTTTCAACTTCTCTGACAAGAACATTTATATTTTTATGTCCAAACCAAGTCCAGTTATCAATTGAAAATAACCATCCATCAAACCTATGACCTGACAAGCCACCCTGCCAGTCAGGTTTATAAAATTTACTAACCGTATTTTCCAACAAACCAAAGTAATAGGCAATTATAAAAGATAAGCATAGAAATATAAAATATTTAAAAAATTTTTTTAAATAAATGGTATTAATTGTAGCTTTAGTAATATTGAATATCTTAAGTCCTTGAATTACTAGTAAAAATCCAAAAAGCAAAAATACAGAAAATATAGCTGCTCTAGAGTTTGATGCTAAAAGAAATATAAAACTTATTAAAAAAAATAAAATAAAAAAGATTTTTTTTGATTGATGTAGTTTTTTATTAAAAGCATATAAAACTCCACTCGTCATATGAATAAGGCCTGCACTAAACATTCCCATGCTATTTGCATTCTTAAAAAACCCTTTATAACGATTAAAATAATCTAGTTCATCTAAAGATAAAAAAAAACCTAAAAACATAATAAAGATTCCAGTTAAACAGGCGCCATAAACAATACCAATTACTAATCTATCCAGATCTAAAATTTTGTAAGAAAAAACTCTTACAACTAAAAACAGGGAAATTAATGATCCATAGACAATAAGTGGTTTAATTTTTTGAATTACACCATAAGTTATTAAAGAAACAAATATTAACCCAATAAATATTAATGAAACAAAAAATGGTATATTAAAATTAAATTTTTTTTTATAGACAATCATCAACAATATACTCATCAATAAAAAACTAATTACCCCAATTCCTGTTAGCGGCGTCCAGTCTCCACTGCGCATTGATAGCTGAGAAGGGAAAATTACCAGCAAGATCGTGCTTATTAATAAAAAATTTGAAATTTTAATCATTTTTTATTTATCCATTTAATTCTAGCTTTTAAAAATTTATCACGACCTAAGATAAAATAAAAAACCATATTTCTTAACATTCTATAAAATTGTTCTAATGATTTTTTCAAAGCATGCCATTTAGGATAATATTTCTTAAATATCTCAAACTCTTCTTTAGTTCTTTCAAGAATTATACTCAAACTATATGATGATGTAAAACCACCCAGGCTAAAAGTTGCTAATGGTTCATCAATTTTTAAAAAAATAGCTTTATTCTGGTTAGAACGAAGTAAAAATTCTCTATCTGCACCTGTAGCATAATTAATATTAAATAACCCTATCCTCTTATATAAAGATTTTGAAACAAAGACTGTTGGATGGTTAATCCTAAATTCACCACTCTTAAATGCCTTATTACTAAGGTCTCCTCGAGATAATACCCTGGTTTGGTTGTACTCATTGTACATATCTCCATAAACAACAACATTTTCTCTTGAAGATAACTCGTATGTTTTTAAAACTAAATTTAATGCTTTATCGTTATAATAATCATCTGCATTTAATATGCCAATTAACTCACCTTGAGCTGCCTGAATACCTTTGTTCATGGCATCATAGAGGTTTTGGTCTTTTTCAATAATCACTTTTGATATATGTTCTTTATTTGATTTAATAATTTCATGAGTCCTATCTGTGCTTAAGCCATCTACAATTATGTACTCTAAATTTGAAAAATTTTGTTCCAAAACACTATTTATTGTCCTTTGCAGAGTTTTTTCGCCATTTAGTACTGGGGTTATTATGCTTATTTTAATCAATTTATTCTACTATTGTCGATTTAGGAATTTCTTAATTTTATTAAATATTTTTTTACCAAAAATTAATTTAATGCTTTTTTTTGCATAATAAAAACTAAATTGAAAGAAAATCTCTATGATTCCTAAACACGTATAAAAAATACATTTATATTTAATGTTAAAAAGATTAAAAAATAAAAAAGATAATCTACTAGCAATCATTGTGAAAAATTGAGGTTTCTTAATAAAATAGAGATCTGAAATTTGATTATTTTTGTGCTGGACATAATAAGAAGTATATCCAGGAATATAAGTATAACTTCCTGATAACATCAATACCTTAAATAAGAAGTCCTTATCCTGTAGAAAAAGTATTTTTTCATTCCAATTTAATTTATCTTTAATTAAAGATGATCGTATCAGGGGGGAGGAAGTGTAAATGCTCCAACCAAAGGATATCCTTTTAAATAAATTGCCGTTATTTTTACATTGTTTTATTACTTTATTATTTTTCAAATATTCATAATCTGACACTGCAAGAGATTTATTATTACTCTCTAATGAGTTAGCTTGAATCTTGATTTTATTAAAATGAAGTAAATCGTCAGAATCTAAAAACTGGACATATTTTCCTGTTGAATTAGCAAGTCCATAATTTCGACAAAAACAAGCTCCCTTATTTGTTTTATTCAAATATAAAGATATAATAAATTCCTTATCAGAATTATTTTTAATGAACGAATTAATTTCATATACAGTATTATCTATCGACGCATCATCAACTATTATTATTTCTAAAGGTCTATAATTTTGTTTTTTTAAAGATTCTAAAGTATCAATTATAATATTATCACGGTTTAAAACGGGCATGATTACAGATACGATAGGCATATTATTTAATTTCAATAGGGTAACTCAATAATTTTTCTTTTTTTTTTATAATTAAATAAAATGGCAGCATTTGTAACATTGGATTTTCTACATATTAAAATATCACAATTTGATAACAATAGACTGTCTACAATCACTTCAAAACCAAGTTTATATCTATGTTTTTGTCTTTCATAATTGTCATTTAGGTGAACAGGATTTTTTGAAATAGAACGATAGCAATTTGTAAAAACAACCTTATTACCATATAAATTTTTAAATTGTTTTACATAATCACTCTCATCAGTAGAAAGAAATATTTTAACTTTTTCATTTTTTTTTAATATAGGGTTTATTTTTTTTGCAAAATCATTAATCGTAATTTTTTTTCTATATTTATATAAAGCAGAATCTTTAGTTTTATATTTTGCAGTTGTTATATCTGTGCCTCTCCAATGTACTCCTATAATTTGATAGTCATTAAAGTATTTTTTCTTAAAAGATGTAACATGATTATTAATATTAGATTTTATTGAGGTATATTTTTTAAATATTCTATAAAAATAATCTTCATTTCCATAATAATGATCTTTAAAAAATTTTATATTAAAATTACCATCACTAAATACTATTTTATCATTTTTAAAATCGATATCAGATAATGATTTTTGCTGATTGAAATAATATTCCCATGAATTACGTGTTGAAAATATTTTTTTCTTTTCATTATACAAGGTTTTATAATTTTCCATATCAACCACTGGCACCCAATTATAAAAGTCAGCAATCGAGATGTGAAATAAAACATGATAAAAATTTGAAAAAAACCCATGCCCCTTATCTTTGATATATATAACATAGTAAACAGGACCTTCTTTTGTCTTATAATTTTTTGGTAATCTCTTTAAGTCCAAATTATTAAATTCCGTTTCAATATTTAATAATCCTTTGATTGCAAATCGAAATTTTAATGGTATTAATTTGAAAAAAATTTTTAGCAAAGCTGACCAATAGTTAAGATTGTATGAACGTTTAGTTATATATTAAGTAATTTATTTTTAATAACAAAATAATTAATTGTAAAATTATATAAAAACATACAATTAATACTTATCATATACGGCTAATAATAGTATAATTTTAAAAATTAACAAAATAAGCATTAAATGACAAAAAATAAAAATTTAAGGAAAGAAATAATCACTCTTATTAGAGGTTATTTTTTAACTCCAGTAATTGCTACTTTAGCAAAAAAAAATTTTTTAAAAAAAGATAAAAGTAAATTTTTAAATGTAAAAAGTCATAGTGAAAAAATTTTTATTAATTATCTTAAAAACCTTGGCTATATCACACAAACTAAAAATAAATATTTAATTTCAAAGTCTGGAAAAAAATTATTTTTACGAAGTGGATCATTCAATATTGTAAACTCCTATAGAGATTATATTTTTAATCTAGATAAGATATTGGATAATCCAAAAATTTTGGATAAAATTGACTGTGATAGAAAAGAAAATATATTAGGTAGTGGCTCAACTAATTATAGAAAATTTTTTAAACCCGCTTTAAATTTACTAAAAGACAATGATTTTGATATAATTCATGATCTAGGATGTGGTGATGGAAACTTTTTAAAAAAGGTTAAACTTCAGTTTAAAGATAAAAAACTTAGTGGATCCGATTTATCAAAAATAGCAGTCCGTGAAACAAAGAAAAATTTAAATCTTAAAAATTTAAAATTGATCCAATCAGATGCAATGAATGTAAAGAAATGGACTAATTTTTTGTTAAAAGAATATGACACTAAAAATCAAAAATTATTAATTACTATTTGGTTTATTGTTCATGAAATATCAAAAAAAGATGTTTTTAGAATTATTGATTTTTTTAAAGCAATTAATAAGAGACTTCCTAATGCCAAAATTTTATTGGGAGAAATAGTTGAACCAGACAAAAAACTACTAAAAGAAAATATCTATAATACGATCATGCCTGAGTACATTTTTTTTCATCAACTTTCTGGACAAGGTATCTTTACACTCAAAGAATTAAAATTTATATTAAATGAGATACCCTTTAAATGTACAAAAAGAATAAATGTTGATTCAATTAAATTCAGAAATAAAGAAAATCCATCAGGCATAGTATGGATGTTAGAACCAAAAAATTAGATTTATACCTGAGATTTGATGTGGGTAGTTGGAATGGATTAGGCCATGCTACTAGATCTATTGAAATATTTTAATAAAATGATATCAAAGATGTGCTTAAAAAATTTAAATCACAATAAAATAGTTTTTTTGTGAATAATGTATGATAAATAATAAATTTTAAACTTAAAAAATAATATATCTTTAATGAATGATGCAAAAAATATAATAAAAGATCAAATTAAAGATTTAGTTGAGGATCAAAATTTAAACTTATCAGATGATACACCTTTAATTGGTGATGGAAGCCCTTTAGACTCAATGAATATTGTTAACCTGTGCCTTAGATTGGAAGATATTGCAGAATCAAGGGGCTTTAGCTTTGATTGGTCGGGAGAAACAATGTCTAAATCCAAAAGTATGTTTAAAAGTATTTCAGATTTAGCCGATGAGCTCTCAAAACAACAAAAATCTAAATGATAATTATTTCTGGTGCCACAAGAGGTATAGGAAAAGCAATTTATGAGAGTTTAAAACCAGATTATAAAAATGTAATTGGTCTTTCCAAGAATGGTGATAACAAACTTGGAATAATTAAGTGTGATATCTCAAATCTCAGTTCTGTTAAATCAGCAGCAAATGAAATAAAAAAAATAGATAAAAAAGCTTATGCGTTTATCAACGCTGCTGGAGTTGCTTCAATGAATCTGGCACTTGCAACACCAGAGGAGATCATAAAAAAAATTATTAATATAAATCTTGTTGGAACAATTTTTACAAGCCAAGTATTTTCTCCTTTTTTAATTCGTAATGGCAAAGGAAGAATAATTAATTTTTCAACAATTGCAGTTAAACTAGGTATAAAAGGTGAAGCAGTTTATGTTGCCTCCAAAGCCGGAGTAGAAGCGTATGGTAGAACTTTGGCAAAGGAACTGTCGCCTTTTAAAATAACTGTAAATTGTATTGCACCAGGACCAATAAAAACTGATCTAATCAGGGGTGTAACAGATAAACAAATTAGAAACATTACTGATCAACAAATATTTAATAAAACTATGACACCAAATGACATAGTGGATATTGTAAAGTTACTTTTATCTGAAGGATCTAAGCATATATCAGGACAAAGTCTGGCAGTCGGCGGATCTTGATTCTCTTGATTGAAGATGGTAAATACAACAATGTCCATAAATTTAAAATCATACAAAACACCCTTTGATGAATCGCCATTTTTCAATAAAAAGAATGGGCAAAAGAAATGATTGAATGTAATTCTCTTGAAATTATTACACCTAAACTTAAAAAAGGCGAATGCTTGATCTGGGCATCAAATTTACTTCATGGATCTTATGCAATAAAAAACCAGTCATTAACAAGAAAGAGTTTAGTGGTACATTTTCATTATTCAGCCTGTGAGAAAATTTTTTATCCAAGTTATAGCAATCTCCAAAAAGCCAAATTTGTTCCAAGATCTCTTGAAAACTTAAATGTTAAAAACTAATAATTCTTAATAGTTTTAGACATATATTTATTAATGAAAATCTTTCCCCTTTTAGAAAATAAATGGAAAAATGCAACACATCCATTTTTAATTCATAATGAAAAAAAAATATATTTTAATGATATCAAAAATAAAAAAATACATTATTTAGGTTTAATAAATCCTGGTGATATAGTTATTGTAATAGGTGATTATAATGAATTATCTATATCTCTTTTATTTCACTTAATAGAAAGTAAGGCTATAATTGTACCACTAACAAAAAAAACAAATTCTGATTATGAATTTCATATAAATGCTTCAGGAGCCAATATCATTATAGAAAATAATAAAGTTAAAACCTTAAACAACACAAGTAAACCTCATCCTCTAATAATCGAACTTAGAAAAAAAAATCATCCAGGTTTAATATTTTTTTCAACAGGGACAACGGGAGATCCAAAAGCAATTCTTCATGATGTTACATTATTGTTTGAAAGATTTAAGACACCTAGAAAAGCATATATAACAATTAATTTTCTTATGTTTGATCACATGGGTGGAATTAATACGCTGTTACACACACTATTTAACGGTGGGACTGTCATAACCCCGAAACAAAGAGCTGTTGATAATATCTTGGATTTATGTGAAAAAAATAATGTAGAACTTCTTCCAGCTACCCCAACATTTTTAAGAATGTTACTTTTAAGTGGAGCAATTCCAAAAAAAATACCAAAATCACTTAAAGTAATAAGTTATGGAACTGAGCTGATGGACCAAGGTACACTGAACCAACTTTGTGATTTATTACCAAAGATAGATTTTAAACAAACCTATGGTTTATCAGAATTTTGTGTATTGCGTATTAAAAATAGATCTAGAAAAGATCTTTTTATTAAAATTAGTGGAGAAGGAGTTGATATCAAAATTGAAAATAAAAAATTATTTATAAGAAGTGAACTTTGTATGATGGGTTATTTAAATGCTAAATCTCCTTTTGATAGTAGCGGGTGGTACGATACAAGAGATATAGTAGAAGAAGATGAGAATGGGTTCCTTAAAATAGTTGGAAGAGACAGTGATATAGTTAATGTGGGTGGTCTAAAATTTATGAAATCTGAAGTAGAAAATATTATTTTAACTTATGAGGGGGTTGCTCAAACGAAAATAATCACTCAAAAGAATCCAATTACTGGCCAACATATAGAGGCTATTATTGAACAGAAACCTGACATAGACATTGATTTGAACAGCTTAAAAAAATTTTTAAAAATAAACCTTGCAAGTCATATGAGGCCTCAAAAAATTAAATTTCAAAATATAGAGATAAGCTCAAGATTTAAAAAAAAATAACCTTATTATTAAGATGAATAATTCAAATATTAGTGGTCAATGTTCAAAAAAATATTTAAAAGTATTAGAAGAATTTAAAAAAAATTTTGAAACATCAGAAGATTTAGGAGCATCATTTTCTGTTTATAGAGAAGGCAAACCAATTATAGATTTAATTGGAGGCTATAAAGACTTAAATAAAAAATCTAAATGGGATAAAACTACAATTGTTAGTGTTCATTCAGTAGGTAAGGGATTGATATCGATATGTATAGCAATCCTTATTGATAGAGGTTTGTTAGATTTAGATCAGCCAGTAGAAAAATATTGGCCAGAATTTGGTTCAAATGGTAAAAAAAAAATTCTTGTAAGGGATCTTCTTTCTCATCAGGCGGGAATGTATGGGTGGACCGAGCCAATGAAGGAGGGAGACCTTTACAATTGGGATTACTGTACAAGATTACTTTCAGAGCAAAAACCATTTCACGATTTAAAAGATGAAACATGCTATCATGCTAAGACTAGTGGTTACCTAAGTGGAGAAATAATTAGACGAATTTCAGGAAAGACAGTAGGTAGATTTATTCAAGATGAAGTTGTTAAGAAGAGAAATTTTCAGGCATTTATAGGAATACCTGATAAATACCATTCGCTTATTTCTGAAATAAAACAATATAGTAAAAAAAAATTGATAGATAAAAAAATTCAAAAAAAAGACAAATATCATGAAATTGTATTTCAGAACCCTCCATTCAATATTCAAACTTATGGAACAAGAGAATGGAAAGTAAGTGAAATACCTTCTTTAAATTGCTATTCAAACTCAAGATCTTTAGCAGCCATATATGATTTATTTGTTAATACTGAAAATACAAAATTAAGACTTATTAGTAAAGAAACACTTTTAAAAGTGACAAAAATTGAGAGTGATAAAATGGACTATGTTATGAGGATGCCTATTAAATGGAGCCCAACAGGTTTCATTATTGGTGGTGGAAAATTATTTGGCAACAATAAAGAGTCATTTGGACATACCGGATCTGGTGGCTCCATTGCTTTTGGTGACCCAGTAAATAAAATTGGTGTTGCTTATACAGTGAATTCATTTTCAAATAACTTAACAACAGACAACAGAGCTTTATCTCTTGTTAATGCTTTTTATAATTGCATTAATTAAAAGATAAAAAATTTTGATTATTAGGTGTCAGAATTTTAAAAAGTTAGCTATCAGCTTCATTTGTTCAGAGATGCTAAGAACGAAGATTTATGCAATTTTATTGTGTCATAATAAAACTTTTCAGTAGCTTCAATTTCATCACACTTCTCTAAAGTAGTGGAATTTTTAGATATAATCTTCTTTAAATGATGCCTTTCTTCTACTTTGAACCCAAATCGTTCATGCAATGACTTTGCCATAAAATTGTGTGACAGCATGTGTCCTATTATCGTTTTTGCTTTTAATTCTTCAAAGGCCCACGTAAGAAGAGTTTTTTCAGAAAAATACATAAGATCACTATGTCCTCCAGACTTACCTCTTATGAAGTTATCTATTTCAGCTTCCTCTTTATCTAAATTATTTAAACCCATATGACCTATTAAATTATCACCCAAATATATAGCAAAGAAAATTCTGTTTGATTGTGCTATTGATCTATTTTTAAGATATGATGCAGCGCTCTGTGCTGATGTCTCAAATTGAGTAAAAAAAAACCTACTAAAAGTTTTTCGCCAGCTTGCAAATGAATGTAAAAGATTTTCATCATTTAGTGCCCAATTTCCGATTGGGACAAGTTTTGCTATCTCCTCACCTCTTGAATCGCTTACAGAAAGAGAGCATGTTAGAGCTTCGGAGAGGCTGTTTTTTTTTAATTTTTGTAAATCGAACACTATTAGATTTTTAAGTTATATTATAATATATATAAAGAAAAAATAAATAGAAGAAAAAAACTAATATAAAAATTATAAAGATTATAAAAAATAATTTTTTAACTGATCCAATTTTTTAAAGTCACTTATTAAAAGATATAATTATTGTTATTTTATAATTTTAAGTAGTTGGTTAGGCAAAATTTAGTTCAAGTTTTGGGATTCTACCAGGCTACTATTTGCTCTGTTTTCATTATAAAAACCAGAGAAGTTTTTATTTCCTGCTTTTGGATTAAAACAAAAAATAAGCTCTATAAAAAACTAGTAATATTTTTAATATTTTATCTTTTAACATTAAATATTAAGTGGCGCTATACATTTGCATAATTTAATTGGCTCTAATCAACACTTTTACTAGAATTAAATAATATTAATGATAAAAATAAAAATATACCAATACATTTTAAATTAAATAGATAACTTTATAAAATTGAAAAAATATATTTTAATTCCAGCTAGATTAGAAAGTTCTAGGTTACCAAAAAAAGCTTTAAAAAAAATATTAGATCTACCTATTATTATACATGTAGCTCTTCGTGCACAATTATGTAAAGATGTAGATAATGTTATAGTATGTACCGACTCTCCTGAAATATGTTGGGAGTGTGAGAAACATAATATTAAGGTTTGTATTACAAAATCTGAACACAACAATGGTACTGAAAGAATAGCAGAAGCTGTTAACATTATTAATCTAAAAAATAATGATCTCATAGTTGACTTACAGGGCGATGAAGTATTTGCTAAGCCAAAAGATATAGAAAAAGTTTTTGCAGAAATTCAAAAAAGTAAGTTCGATTGTATTGTACCTTATCAAAAATTATATGAGGTTAATAATCCTAATAGAGTAAAGATAATTGAAACAAACAAAAAAATTTTATACATGACAAGAGCAGATTCACCATTTTTTTTTAGTAAAGAAAAACAATCATTGAAAAAACATTTAAGCATCATTGGGTTTAAAGGAAAATTACTAAAAAATTTTAGTAAATTAAAACAAAAAAATTTAGAAAAAACAGAAAAGATAGAATTATTAAGATTGTTAGAAAATGATATATCTATTGGAACCTTTCAGATGGAAGGAAGTAGTCTTGCAGTGGACACATTGGATGATTATCAAAAATCTATAAGAATGATGGGTGATGATATAATTTATAAGAAATTTATTAAAAATATTAAAAAGGATTAATGAAAAAACATATAATTTTTGATCTCGACGGTACATTAATCAATTCATTTCCAATAATGGCTGAAGCTTGGAAAATAGTATCTGATACATTTAATCTTAACATTTCATTTAATGAATATAAAAAATATACAGGACTCCCTTTTAATATAATTATGGATAAGCTAAATTTATCAAGCACAACTAAAGAAATAAAAAAACTATATTTTAGTGAAACAAAAAAAAGATCCAATAAAATTAAGTTAATTAAAGGTGCAAAAGAATTAATTTATTTTTTAAATGATAATGGATACTTAATATCCATTATTACCTCAAAACCTCGAAAAAGTTTTGAGGCAATTAAGCGTTTAATTCCAAAATGTGTTAATTTGATATTATGTAGTGATGATACTAATTTTAACAAACCAGATAAAAACTTAATAAATTTTTTATTATCTAAATATCCCAATAAAGCTAATAATCTTACCTATATTGGAGATAGTATTTTTGATCTACAGTTTAGTGTCAATGCTAATATTAATTTTATTTTTTTTAATGATAAAGGAGAGAACAAACTTCCTAATAATTTAGCCAATAAAATAAGGGCTGCTGATGAATTATTAAAAATTAAAAACATGCTCTAGCTTTATGAGCAACATATCAAAAAGAATAAAAATAGAGTTATGTAAATTTAATTTAACTAATAAGCTAATCACAGATCGATCAATTGAAATTCATAAGAAGAAAATTTATCAAATTGAAAATTTCTATAATGAAAAACTAAAATTTTTTTCTCCCCTAGACTTTAAATATTTATACAGCAACCAATATGACTCATGTCATATATGGGGCTCTGGAAGTACAGCTGATATTACAAAAAATTTTGTAAAATATGAGAAAAATTTTTTTCATATAGGGTTTGGATTTTCTTGCTTGTTAGATATAGATTTTAATTTTTATTTTATTGAAAATGCATCAAAAAAAAATCTAGATTTTTTAAAAGTTCAAAATAACGCATTAAATAAATTTATTGATAATAAAAAAACAATTTTAGCTTTTAAAAATCTTTGGCAAGAAAAGAATGACATGGATTTGGCTTATGAAACTTATAAAAATAAAGCTTTATTTATAAGAGATTTAATTATTCCTCATTACAATGCGTCTGATTTTGCTATCAATAATACTATTAATAAGTTGTTATACGATGATCCAAATTATTTCCGAGAATCGTGCTCTTCAATTATAACATCTATTATCTTTGCAAAATTTTTAGGTTTTAAAAAAATAGTTCTCCATGGTGTAGATTTTTACGGTGATTATTTTTTTGACAAAGAATCTTACATTAAAGAATATTCTGAATTCATACCACCTCATGTAAAAAATGTTTACGATAAAAAATGGAGAAATAGTCAAAATAAACACCCAACAGCTAATTGCTTAGAAGTTATACTTCCTAAACTAAGAGACAAATTAAAAATCAATCACAATATCGAATTACTAACAGCCTCAAAAATTTCGGGCTCAATTAAACATCTTAATTCTTTTTTTAATGATTAATTAGATATTTAAAATAAATAATTATTTTAATTATAAAATAATTACCTTGTAGCATAAATTATTGCTCTTAAATAATATATCATCTTGAAGTGTTTCTAGTAAAGTATTTAAGTATAATAAAAGTTATACGATTACTTTTTCAAAGAGTATATGAAATCAATACTTTCTTGGCTCGGACGAGAAAAAATTTTTTTTATCTTACTGTCATCAACCTTAAAATTAAGGTCAATGTCTTTAGGTGAGGAAATAGGACGCGCTAGATCAAGCTCTATTAACTTTTTCATATGCTCAGAACCATTAATTTTTAAAATAAAACAAGCAACTTTGTAATACAAACCCTCATAAAGTGCTGTTGAAAAGACACCCACTTGCCAACGTGATCTTGCAAAAATTTCATATATATCTGCGTTTTTATCTGAAATTATTACTCCAGCATCCCTAAGTTGTTCAAAATATTTTGGCTCTGGACCATTAAACTCATAGGGGTGTGGCTTATATTCTATTATTATTTTTTTAGAAAATTGCTTACTAATTTCTAGTGCAAATTGAGATAAATTATTAACAAGATCAGACTGAGAGATTACTACAAGTCGATCCTCTTTTCTTATATGTGAATATTGAGATATTTTATTGTATAAATATGAGTTTCCAAATGAAATAATTTTTTTTTCATCTAAAGGAAGTTTACAGTCTGGGGGCCAATAATCACCAAAAGATAAAAAAAAGTCAGGAAATGATATTTTTTTAATACCCGATGTATAATCATAATTAAGCTTACCTCTTGCAGGTGTACCATGTTGTAATTCAAGAGTAATAATATCAAGGGATTTTGCGGCAGCAATAATAGCCTCCTGACCAGCACTAACAATAACAAATAAAAGTCTAGGTTTTTTTAGTTTAAAGAAAAAATACATCAATGGATACATACCTAGCCATTTTTTAATTATTTTTCTTACTCTTTTTTGAATGTCAACTTTACAAGCAAATTCATCATATAAAGATTTCTCAAGACCAGACAAGATTAAAAAGTCATCTTGAGTAAGTTTTAATCTTCGAAATTTAGAAATTATAGAAGCAAAGTTATACAATGAATCTGCATAAAAAAGATTTTTTGTCTTAGCCGGAGAAAGGTGACCATTAAAGTCTTGCCGTTCAATTACGGAAAAATTAATTGATGATGGAAATAAGTCAATAAATGGATCCGTGTAGGGATCAACGTACACACCAGCTTCAAGTTTTCGGCGCGGATGACCTAAAACAACATTATTTTTCTTGCTCATCCACAATGGAGATTTAGGCATAAAAAAATTTATAAAGTTTTTAAATATACGAATTATAGTTAATACTTTAATTATTGCAGATCTCATGATTGTAAGATCTATTTTTTTATCTGTTTTATCTCTACAACCCAACTCAACTAATAGCTCCTTAAAAAGCTTATATCTGAGTATGTCCCACCAGGGGACACTTTGGATTAATGACTTATCTAAACATAATTTTTTTTCAATAGACTCAAATCGTTCAAGAACCTCGTTGAATGTCCATTTATAATCTTTTTTTTTCATACAAAATGTGAATAAATATATTGAAATATTTTCTCTATTATCTATTTATAGTTTATAATGAAAATATCAGTATTATAATGAATAATTCAATAAATAATTCAATAAATAATTTTAATTTTACTAAAGAGAATTTACTAATTAGTAAAGAATTAACACACTCACTTCTTGATAGATTCGATACAATTTTTAATGAAGGAATTTATAAAAATGATACATCTAATATGCAGGAGTTGACTAAAGATACAATTTCAAAAGAACCATTATTTACATCAATACTTAGTCAGATACACAAAAAATTTCAATCAATTACAAATGTAACAGATTTAAAATTTGAAAAACTATGGTTGGTTAACTCTAAATCAAATGATACTAGCAAGGCTATCCTTCCATATGTTCCACATATCGATAAAAAAAGATTTCTAAAAGCAATGATTTACCTTAATGATGTATCTATAGATCATGGACCAATTCACCTTGGTAAAGCAAAAAATAATATTGACATTGAGCAAAAAAGAAAAAAATTACCCTCAGATTATAAAGCTAGGAATTTAAATGTTATTTCTAATGAAAATCTTGAGACAAATCTGATTCCCATGTTAGGGGAAGCAGGTGATGTAATATTTTTTGATACAAATACACCACACAAAGCTGGTATTATAAGTGAGGGGTATTATAGAAAAATACTAAGGTTTGACTTTGAAAGACCTTTTTTTAATTCTAACAAAAACATATTGAAGAGTTTTTTCAATAAAATAATAAAGATTTAAGTCTTAATCATATGAGTATATGGGGTGCTGATCTAATTGCTAAAAAATAGTTTTTTATATTAAGGTTTGACTAAAATAGTTAAACAAATTATCTTTACTTTTAACTAAAAATTAATTTAAATAATGAAAAAAACAGGTGACGGTATAGAAGCAAAAACTGGAAGATGGACATTTAGTGGAGATGTGGTCAAAAATTTTGATAATCACATAAAAAAATCTGTTCCGGGATATGACGAGGGTCATGATCTAATTACAAACCTGACGCCTTTTTTTATTGGAGAAAATCGATCCAAGGTTGTTGAAATTGGTTGTTCCACAGGCACTCTACTCAAAAAAATTCGTCAAACTACTGAACGTTCAGACGTTGAATTTATAGGTATAGATATTGAAAATGATATGATTAATTTTGCGAAAGAAAATAATAAATTTGAAAATTGCAGTTATGAGGTAGGAGACATAAAGGATTATGAACTTTCTGGCTGTAGCGTCATTACTTCATATTATACAATGCAATTTATAAACCCTTCGATCCGTCAAGTTATTACTGATAAGATATTTAATTCATTAAATTGGGGAGGAGCATTTTTATTTTTTGAAAAAGTGAGAGGTCCTGATGCAAGGTTTCAAGATATTATGCAAACACTTTACACTGAATATAAAATGTCAGAAGGGTATAACGAAAAGGAAATCATTGGAAAAACACTAAGTTTAAAAGGTATTCTTGAACCATTTTCTTCCAATGCAAATATTGAAATGCTTAAAAGAGCTGGTTTTCAAGACATAAATTTAGTTTTCAAAAGACTATGTTTTGAGGGTTATCTAGCTATCAAATAAAAAGATAAAATGGTTCAATCAATTAAACAGTGGCTATCAAACGATAGTATAGAGGCCTCACGAAAATCTAAAATGTGGGCATCTGGTAAACGTTCAGATGCTATCTCTAAAGATGATCTAAATGATCTTCAGTGGTGGCGCATAAATATGATTGATATTGTTAATAATCTTAGACCAAATAGTGTCTCTGGAAAAGTAATGGAAGTTGGAGCTGGCCAAGGAATAGCTTCTGCATATTTAACAAGTTTTAGTTCTGTTAAAACTGTTCATGCTATAGATTATTCTAAAGAGGCTTGTAAACTAATTATTAATACAACATCATATTTTGATAAAGCTGTACCTTCAAAATTAAATACAGTACATGGATCCTATGATGATATAAAAGATTCTGATTATAATCTGATAGTTGCATTTGGAGCAATTCATAATTCACCTGATTTTTCAGTCACATTTAAATCACTTTACGATAAACTTGCTCCTAATGGGAGACTTATAGTTTCAGATATGAGCTTATCTTTTATAGCTACAACAAAAGATGAAGAGTGGGCTACTAATCGAATTGTTCCAGGTTCAATTAAAAAATATGGCGAAGAGTTACGATATAGAGATACTAATGACTATTTTAGATCTATTTATGATTATCTGTTTTACTCTAAAGAAGCAGGTTTTCGTGTTTATCCTATTATATGGGATGTCAAAAGTAAAAATAAGCTAACTAATTTAGAAAAAGATTTCCCTGGCTTGTTTCCAAATACTTTTTACCCTACTTCTACACGTGGACGTTTTGATCCAATTTTACTTGTATGTGAAAAAGATACAAATATTAATAAAAATTGTTTACCGATTTCATCACCCCCAAAATATAATTTTATCATGAGAGCTGTAAAAATTTTTATTAGATTTGGTTTTAAAACGGGAACATTAATGATCATCGAAAAGATCAAAAACAAGATAAGAAATGCTTTTAACTTACAATAAAAAGATATGATTAGATTAATTAAAAAAATTACAAAATATATCTTATCCACTCAACAAACTAAGGTTATTAAGGATGTTGATTTAGAATATTTGCTCTGGATTTCTAATCTTTATTTAAAAATAAAATATATACCTGGACACATTGCAGAAATTGGAGTTGCAGATGGAAGAAACACAGTTTTATTTGGACGTTTAATAAAAATACATAACGACCAATCAGTTCGTCAATATATTGGCTTTGATACTTTTGACGGTTTTACAAATAACGATTTAATAAGGGATAATCATTTAGATAAAACTAGATGGAAAAATAACAGCCGAAACAGTGTTATGAAGCGCTGTCAGGATAATGATGTAGAGGAATTAGTTGAAATATTTGAAGGTGACGCCCTCAATTTAGTACCAAAGATTTTAAAAGATCATAAAGGAAAAAAATTTCAAAAGGGAAAGGCAAAATTTGCGTTACTATACATTGATTGTAATACTTACATACCTGCCATAAAAAGTATGGAAAATTTTTTACCCCATATGATGCCTGGTGGATTTATTGTAATTGATGAAAAGCTTCAAGGAAGTGAAACAGAAGCAATTTTAGATTTTGCAAGAAAACAAAACTTAAAGGTACAAAGATTCAGTGGTAATGAAGTTCCTATGTTTATTCAAATTTAACTTAGTATTTTATAAATTTATAGATATTCAAATAATTAAATTTTTACTAGAAAACTTTTTTTACAATTTTTAAGTCATCTTCTGTATCTATATCAAAAGTCTCACTTCTAGCGACTATTATAGGAAAAGCACCATGATAAATTGATTTAATTTTTTTACTCAAAGATCTTACAAATAAACAATTTATCACTCCACTTGGGTGATAATATTTTTTTTGACTTTGACTTTGAGTGCTGCCAGTTACCATCGGAGATTTCTTAAAAGTTGGTTTCCATTTGTTATTTTTATCTATCGAAAAAGCAAAAGTTATATGCGAATCATATTCACAAGCGGAAAAACAATTCTTTTTGTTAATAATAGAAAAATTAATTGCTCTTTTTATCGAGTTTATTGATCTTAATGAATAAGTGGGCAACATTTGAACTAAAAGATCATTTTTTTTAAAATTAAATTTTTTTATCAAATCAAACTTTATATAATCGAATATTTTTGATTTTGTTTGAGCATGATTAGAGTCTCTTTTATCAAAAATTAAATTCTGAAAGTCTAATTTATCTTTTTTTAAAAATTTTATTAATATTTTAAAATAAGTGTCTGAATCGGAGCTAAAAATGATTTTATCAAATTCTTTTGACTTTAAGGCTTTACAAACAGTCCAATAAATAAGGGGTCTTTTATTTATTAATCTAATATTTTTGTTTTTAACTCTTGTTGAGCCTGATCTTGCAGGAATAAAACAAATAATTTCAGTTTTTTTTTTCATAAATTTATAAATACATATTTTCTTAAGTTTTTTTTATTCACTTCTTATAATTTATTTTTTAAATTTTTCTCAAAAATATTTTTCTAATTTACTCTTATGAAGCTTTATTATTACTTGATCAAAAGCTTTTTTAATCTTTAACATTTTATTTCTATCAACTTTTTTTAATGGAGACCTTTCGTGTCTTTTAAAATTTTTATTAAGCTCTAATAAGGCTTTAATAGTTAAGTGCCAACCATATTGGTTTTTAATCTTAGAAAATGGATCCTCAATATTTTTGATGATCATATTCATTTTTTTTGAATCTTTTAATTTATAGTATTTATAAAAATCAATTGCAATTTTGGGATTTAAATTAGACCAACCAGACAACCAAGCAGTACAACCATATTTGGCTGCCTTCAACCATTGCTTCTTACCTCCGCCCGATGTGATAATTGTAATTTGATTTGATATTTTTTTACATATCTTTTTTGTATAGATATCACTTTTAGCATCTTCTTTCATCGCTATGAATCTAGATAATTTTGAAATTTTAATTAAAAGTTCTAAAGGATATAAAATATAATTAGGGTTACTTGAAAGTCCATTTTCTAAAAGTTGCTGATGAAGCAATAAAAAGCAGTTAGTTTTGTCATGAATTTTTTTAAAATGCTCATATAATTGATTGTCAGAATAATATTTTTCACCAAAAATAAGGCTCACAATATCAGCTCCTTTTTTTTTAAAATAATTTACATATTTAATACTTTGTTCAGTAGAGCAATGGTAAGGCTCTCCACAAATTATTATATTTTCTTTATTTAATTTTTTTACTTGTTTTATGCAAAAAAGATTAAGGCTAATAATCTCTTTTTCATTTAGAAGAGTTAATCTTGAATTGTAAGCCATTACATAAAAATTTCTTGCTCCTTTAAAATATAAATATTTTAAATAATTTTTTAAGGATGGATAATCTATTTCACCATTTTTAGTAAAAGGGGTGATAACAGAAAATATAGGACCTTTTAACTTATTTTGTATTTGCAAAAATTTGCTCATGAATTCTTTAAATAATTAAAATAAACATAATTTTATATTTTGAAACTGATATTACAATTTTATATATTGGTTATTAATTCCTATAAATAATAGTGCTAAAACTTAAAAGTCTTTTAACCAATATACATTAGATAGCTTTTTTCTGATTGGTATTTCAGATTCTTGAATGCTTTTTTCAGTACTTCCCATTGCTTTTTCAGTGACTCTTATATCCCTAGAAAGAATCCTCATACCTTCTGGAGATATTGATGCAGCTTGATCTGATCCATACATTGTTCTATTTAAAGTAATGTGTCTTTCAATTGAAGTTGCGCCTAAAGCTACTGCAGCACAAGAAATTTGCAAACCCTCTTCGTGACCACTATATCCTATGTCACATTCATATCTCTTTCTTAAAGTTTCAATTATATTTAGGTTAACCTCCTCAATTTTACATGGATAAGTAGAAACACAATGCATCAATTCAAAATTATTATTATCATGATCTTTAAAGATTTTTACAGCTTCATCAATTTCTTTAATAGTTGACATTCCAGTTGATATGAAAGTTTTGTAAGAAGCACTGCTAGCTATTTCTTTAATTAATGGTTTAATTGTTAAAAGGCACGATGCAACCTTCATGTATTTTGGCTCATAATTCATCAAAAATTTATAAGACTCTATATCCCAAGGAGAAGCAAACCATTCAATATCAATTTTCTTACAATATTGGTCTATAATATCATATTCCTTTTTACCAAATTCTAGACCTCTTTTTAAGTCACCATTCTTTTTACCAAATGGACTATCTCTATCTTTATCAAGTTCTTCTGGAGAAAATATTAAATCTATTGTTCTTTTTTGAAATTTAACAGCATCAAAATCGTATTTTTTTGCATAATCTATTAACTTAATTGCATTTTCAATAGACCCATTATGATTTATTCCAATTTCACCAATTATAAAAGTTTTTTTTGATTTCATAATTGTTTATTTCATATAAATTTATTTTTTAAAAGTTTTTTCTCAACTTCTTCAAATATATAATGACCTAAAAATATTTGCGATTCTTGAATAGTCGCTGTGTTTTTTGACTTAACCACAATACTCTTGTTGCAAAGTTTTTTTGCATGTCCGCCATTATTACCAAGTAACCCTATTGAAAATATTTTAAGTTTTTTTGCAGTTTTGAGAACATTTAAAATATTTTTAGAATTTCCAGAGGTGCTTATAACAATTAAAATATCATTTTTAGCTGACAAAGCTTCTAAATTTCTGGAAAAAAGTTTTTCAAATGAATAATCATTTCCACAGGCTGTAATAGTAGAGGTGTCCATAGCTAAGGATATGGCCGCTATTGGTTTTCTGTCAACGTGAGGTCTTAATCTAACTAAAAATTCTGCTGCCAAATGTTGTGCGTCAGCAGCTGAACCCCCATTTCCACATAGTAATATTTTACCTTTAATAAGTATGTGATGAACAATACTCTCAATGATATCTTCAATTTTTAAAATATCATTATTTAAAATTTTTAGAGCTTTTAATAGTCTATTTTTCTTTAAACTAAAGTTTTTTTCATTTAATTTTAATTTTTTCATAAATTCAAATTTACAATGCTGGAGTTAAATCATTGTATAGGTCACTTCTATTACTTTTACCACAATCAATACCTATTATTTTAAAAAAAATTTAAATCTTGCTAATTAATCAACTAAAAACTATTAATTACCGTAATTATCTTGTCAATTTCTTTTGTGCTTAAAAGTGGATAATTAGGTATTGAAACAATTTCATTAGAGATTTTTTCAGTAACTGGAAGTTTGGTTTTATTATATTTTATGAATGGCTTTTGTTGATGATTTGGTAATGGATAGTGAATTCCTGCAAATATGTTATTTTTTTTCAAATAATTTAAAAATTTATCTCTTTGATTATTTTTAATCCGTATAACAAAAAGATGAAAAACATGTTTTTTTAAAATATCTATATTTGGTAGTATTAGTTTTTTAGATTTAATTTTTTGTAGAAATTTTTTAGCAATTATAATTCTTTTATTGTTGAATTCATTCAAGTGAACTAATTTAATGCTTAAAATACCAGCATGTAATTCGTCTAATCTTTTATTTGAACCCATTCGTATACTAAAGTTTTTTCTATTCCAGCCATACTCTCTTAATAGTTTGATTTTTTTATACATTTTACTGTTATTGGTGGAGACCATCCCTCCGTCACCAAAAGTTGATAAGTTTTTAGTTGGATAAAAACTAAAAGTTGCAAAATCTCCAAAAGTACCAACTTTTTTTTTATTATACTCAGCACCATGTGCTTGAGCACAATCTTCAATTAAAGTAATTTTAAATTTTTTTTTAATTCTTGTAATTTCTTTTATATCAACTGGATTGCCATAAATGTGGACTGCAATAATAGCTTTTGTTTTTTTAGTAATTTTCTTTTCTATCTTAGATGTATCAATAGTAAAATCATCTTCCTTAATATCTATGAATACAGGTATCGCACCAACATCTACTATGGCAGCAATAGTTGCAAATGCTGTATGTGATGTCGTTATGATCTCATCACCTTTTTTAATATTAATTGCTTGCAACGCTAGTATAATAGCATCAGTTCCATTTGAGACACCGACTGAAAAATTTAAACCTATATATTTTGAAAAATTTTTTTCAAAATTTTCAACTTCTTTTCCTAATATATAAGAATTACTATTTAAAACTTTTTTGATTTTAGCATCTATTTTTTTTTTGAGGTAAATATACTCTGACCTTGGATTGGCAAAAAAAAGCATTATTAAATAAAGTTTTTTCTTAAATTTTTGGGGAAATGTTTTTTATCAATATGACAAAACCATTTTATTTTATTATTTTTTTCTTTTTTAAAAATTTCCTTATAGTGGTTCCAAGCAAATAAAAAACAGTGTTTAGGTCTTATGTTTTTAAATTCTTTATAATCTATAATTTTAATTTTTTTTGCTGGAAAATATTTGTTAATTTTTGTTGGTGTATTGTCAAAAATTCCTTGTATAAAGTTATCTTTTACATCACAGAAGTGAAGTATAGTCGTACTCTTAGAGGTGGCTCCATAACCATATATATCCTCACCTTTTGCGATAATTTCATTCATTATTTTTAAAATTCTTTTTTTTGAATTTATACAATTTGCAACAAATTTTTTAATCGTCTTGATTTTTGATATTTTAAGACTTTCCTCATACTTTAAAACCTGTTTTAATTTTTTGCTTATTTTAAAAGACTTAGTTTTTTTTACATAATACCGCATTGATCCACCATGAGTAGAAATTCTCTCTGCGCTAACAAGTTCTAAATTAAATTTATCTAAAATTGATGTAATTGAGTTTGCTGAAAACATGTAGAAATGTTCATCGTAAATTTGGTCGTAAGAAGTTTTTTCTAACATGGCACCTAAATAAGGTTCCTCAAATATAAAGAAACCATCTTGTTTTAATGATTTTTCAACACATTTAAATAAAGATAACATGTTTGGTATATGACAAATTACATTTGCAGCAAAAATAACATCAAATTTATTATGAAGTTTTTTTTGATCAATCAATTCTTCAGTGAAGAAGGAGTTTAAAACTTTTAACTTTTTTGATCTAGAAACATTACATACATTTTTAGATGGCTCTATACCTAAATGATCAAAATTTTTAAAATTTTGTAAAAAAATTCCATCATTACAACCTATTTCCATTATTTTACTATCTTTTTTCATCATCTTTTTGATGCTATTAGCAACATTCTTAAAATGTATTTTCATCGAACTAGATGTTGAGGACATAAAAGCATAATTATCGTTAAACAGTTTTTTTGGTTTTGGTGCGCTAACAAGTTGAAATAACCCATTGCTTTCATTGAAAGCAATTTTCATCTCATATAAATTTTTCTTATCTACTTTTTTAGAAAAATTATTTGCAATAGGCATTTTTCCAAAATTAAAAATAACAGGTATTTTTTGACCAGTAACTTTACATTTTGTAAATTGTGTTTTTAAAGGCATAATTTTTTAAGATAATCTCCATAGTTATTGTTATATTTTTTAGCAATCAAATTTAATTCTTTTTTTGATATCCACTTGTTTAAAAAAGCAATTTCTTCTAGTGATCCGATCATAAAATTTTGTCTTTTTTCAATTGCTCTTATATAGTTTGAACATTCATTTAAATCGTCAAAAGATCCCATATCAAGCCAAGAAATACCCCTTCCAATTTCTTTAAATTTTGCTGAGCTTTTTTTTATATAGATATTTATCAAATCTACAATTTCTAATTCACCTCTTTTAGACTTAGTTAAATTTTTACAATAACTTATAACTTTTTTGTCAAAGAAATAAATACCAGGAATAGCTAAATTAGTTTTAGGTTTTTTTGGTTTTTCAACAATACTTATAATTTTACTTTTCCTTTTTTCTAAAACGGCATATTTTTCAGGATATTGTACATTATAACCTAGAAAAAATGCTCCTTTTTTTAAATTTATACCATGGTTTAACATTTTATAAAATCCTTGACCATAAAAGAAGTTATCACCCAACATTAAACAAACACTTTGATTATTTATATATCTTTTTGAAATTAAAAAAGCCTCTGGGATTCCATTTGCTTTTTTTTGCACAACAATATGAATCTTCATACCTAAATACTTACCATTAGAAAAAATCTTTTTATAACTATCTTTACTCTCTGGGTCACAAATCAATATTACTTCTCTAAATTTACATAACATTAAAACACTTAGTGAATAGTAAATCATTGGCTTATTATAGACAGGCATAAGATGTTTGTTTATCCCTAATGTTGCAGGTCTCAGCCTTGTACCAGTTCCACCAGCCAATAGTATTGCCTTCATAAAATCAATTCTTTATTTTAAATTTCTATAAAAATTAATTGTTTCTAATAGATGATTATTAATATTTGTTTTTGGTTTCCATCCTAGTTTTCTTATTTTAGAACAGTCTACTTTATACTCTTTATCATGGCCAGGTCTATCTGTAACACGCACTAGTTTTATTTTTTTTTCATCAAAACCTAGCTTTTGTTTAAATATTTTTATTATTTTTTTTGCAATAATTTTATTTTCAAATCTTATACCACTTCCAATTATAAAATTTTGTCCATACAATTTTTTAGAAATTATAAAATCGATACTTGAAATAAAATCATCTACATATATCCATTCTCTTTTTTGTTTTCCATTTCCATAAATTGGTATTCTTTTATTATTCAAAATGTTATTAATAATTAATGGAATAAATTTTTCTTTATCTTGGTTCGGCCCAAAATTATTACAACAATTTACTATAGTAGATTTATATCCATAAGTGGTATTCCATGCTGAAACAAGATGATCAGCAGAAGCTTTTGAAGCTGAATAGGGAGATCGTGGATTATATTTTGTTAATTCTGTAAAAGATTTATTTTTTATAACATGGCCATAAACTTCATCTGTTGATATATGTATTAAAAATATTTTTTTATTTATAGATTTAAGAATATTATAAGTGCCTAAAATATTAGATTCAATAAAGTGTCTAGGATTCTTAATTGAATTATCTACATGAGATTCTGCTGCAAAATGAACAACTATTTCTGGATTAAATTTTTTTATAATTTTTTTTAATTTTATATGATTGCAAATATCAATTTTAAAAAAATTATAATTTTTTAATTTTTTAATGCTTTGTAAATTTTTAATCTTCCCAGCATAAGTTAATTTATCAATGTTTAAAAACTTCGTTTTTTTATATTTTGGAACCATTCTATTAAGAAAATTGGATCCAATAAAACCACATCCACCTGTAACTAATATTTTATTAAGCATATTTAATTAGATATATATATAACTAAAAGAATTTTATACAAGTTTGTTATAGTGAAGAATTTAATCTTAAATTTTTAGATCATAAATTATTTAGATTAATGAGAAAATAATTATAAAAAAAAGTAAGAGTTAAAATTTTTTTTGATTTTCTTAAAAACTAGTAATATTTGAAAATTACAAATTTTTTTGAATAACTTTTTTTAATTGATAATAGTAGTTAATTTAACTAATAAGTATCAAATATGATTATTTGGAAAAAAGTAAAAAAAAATTATTTTAAAAATCAAAATACCAATGCACATAATTCTAAAAAATGGCTCTCAATTGTATCTTCAAGGCTTAAATTAAACTTCTTAAGTTTAAAAAATGAAGACTATTTAAATGAATATCTTTCATCAAGTCCATTACCAATAATGCTGATAAGTGAAAATAAAAATAAAGTAGAAATTGCAGACTTTGGATCTGGTAGTCAAGAAATTTTTTTTCAACTTTCTCTAATGAACTTAAAAAAAAAAAAAATTAAAATAGACTCAATTGAAGTTGAGACACTAGTTAAGTTTTTAAAAAAAAAAAAATTTAATACAAAAAATCTAAAGATTAATTTTCTTGAAGAATTTAATTTTGAAAAAAAATATGACTATGTACACATTGGCAACTCATTACAATATCTAACTGACTGGAAAAATTTCTTAAAAAAGATTAACTTTAATGAACATGAATTTATAATATTAAATTGTTCTTCTATAGGTAAAATTAAGACTTACTTTACTAAACAGATATTTTATGATCAAGAAATACCATATACATTTTTTTCTATCAAAGAAATTTGTAAACTTTTAAATAATTATGATTTGGTTTCTAATAACTTGTATCTTAATAAAATATTAGGAAAGTATGGAGGTGTGCCACAGAATAATTTTAAAAAAGTTGACAGAATAGGCTTTCCTAAAACTTTAATTTTCAAACATAAGAGAATATGAAATTATTTTCTAACACTTATAAAATTAAACTAAAAAAAAATATTAATGAAAGAAGCTTTTTTATTGAAATTTTCAGAACTGATCAATTGAATTTTAAAAGTAAAATTTTACAAGTAAGCCATTCATATATAAAAAAAAATATTATCAAAGGATGGCATTTTCACAAAAAACAGACACAATGGAACTATCTATTAAAAGGAAAAATAAAAGTTTTTTTAATAGATAACAGAAAAGATTCAAAAACTTTTAAAAAAGTAAAATCATTTTCAATAGATGCATCAAATGAAAAATGTGTGTATTTTTTTCCTCCACATATAGGTCATGCATATTTAACTTTAAGTAAAGACAATCATATGATTTATGGAACTTCAGGAAATTTTGATTTTAATGAGGAATACAAATTACCCTTTGACAAAGTTATTATTAAAAACTTTTCTAAAAGATAATTAGTGATATGAGACAGAATTAAACATGATTAAAAAACTTAACTTTTCTAATGAAAAATACTCTATGGCAGGTCCCTTAATAGATCGGAGTGACATTAACGAACTCAATAAGATGATGCAGACTGGATGGTATGGAAAAAAAAAATATTTTTATGTTGAAAAATTTGAAAAGATCTTTGCCTCTTATCATCAAAGAAAATATGGCTTAATGACATCAAACTGTACTTCTGCGATACATGTAGCTTTAAAAAGCATAAATCTAAAAAAAAATGATGAAGTTATTGTGCCAGATATCACATGGATTTCTACAGCATCTCCAATCAAACAATTAAATGCTAAGATAGTTTTTTGTGATGTTTCTCCAAAAAATTGGTGCATTGATTATAAAAAAGTTCAAAAATTAATTACAAAAAAAACCAAAGCAATAATCGCTGTTAACCTTTATGGTAATATGCCAGACATGAAAAAACTAAAAACTTTGTGTAAAAAAAATAAAATCCATCTTTTTGAAGATGCTGCTGAAGCACTAGGGTCTGTTCAAAATAATATTAAAGCAGGTAAATTTGGTTTAGCATCTTTTTTCAGCTTTCATAGAACAAAAACAATTACAACTGGTGAAGGAGGAATGATACTAACTGATGATAAAAAATTCTATGAAAATTGTAAATTTTATAGAGATAATGGTAGAAATTTTAAAGAACCTTACTGGTGTGATGAGTCATTTAATAAATTTATGCCATCAAATATTCAGGGATGCCTAGGTTATTCACAATTTAAAAAAATAGAAAAAATTTTAGATAAAAAAAGAAAAATATTAGATCTTTATTATAAATATTTAGGTGATTTAAAATTAATTGAATTAAATACATTAAAAAAAAATTTTATCAATGGAGCCTGGTCAGTAGCGGTTGTTTGGAGTAAAACTTATAATAAAAATTCTAATTATGTGATAGAAAAATTAAGAGAGAATAGTCTACCTACAAGATCTTTTTTTTTTCCATTAAGTTCTATGAAAACTTTTTCCAAGAAGAGTCTAAAAAATATCAATAAAATATCATATTCTATTTCTGAAAGAGGTATATGTTTACCATCTGCATATATAATTAGTGAGAATGAAATTAAAAATTATTGCTCAATATTCAAAAAAATATTAAGGGAACAAAAAATTTAGTTTTTTGTATAAATGATCAGTTATAAATAATAAATAAATTTGAATTTAAGATAAAATTAATATAATAAAAATTATGAATTTATTAGTAACAGGTGGGATGGGTCATATAGGATCTAAATTGATCAATAAGTTATCATCATTAAATGAAATTAAACAAATTATAGTTATTGATGACTTCTCATCTGAAAGATATATCACATTCATTAATTTAAAAAATAGAGAGAAAATAATCTTCTACGATGAAGATTTAATCAATTTTAATCCAAAAAAGATAAAAATAGGTATTGATTGTATCATTCATTTGGCCTCAACTACAAATGCTGAAAAGAGTTTTGCAAATAAAAAAGGTGTTTTAGATAATAATTTAGCATGTACAAATAAAATTTTAAAATTAGGAAAAAAAACTACTAAAATTATATTTGCATCTTCTACCAGCGTTTATGGAAGCCAATTTAATGTAATAAATTCATTAAATAATCACCAAAACATATCCCCACAAAGTCCTTACGCGCACTCAAAAATATTGAGTGAAAATGTTATTAAAAAAAAATCTGATAATTACTGTATAATGAGATTTGGCACTATCTTTGGTATGTCTGATGGTATGAGGTTTCATACTGCAATAAATAAATTTTGCTATCAAGCATCTATGAATAAAAAAATCACTATATGGAAAAAATTCTATAATAAAAAAAGACCATACCTGGACTTAGAAGATTGCATAAGATCAATAATTTTTTGTATCTTTAATAAAAAAATTAAAAATGAAACATTGGATGTTGTGACTATAAATCTTAAGCTTATTGACATTATAAAACAGATTGAAAAAATTAAGAAAATAAAAAAATCTTTTGTTAATACAGCTATTTTAAATCAACTATCTTATGAAGTGCAAAGTGATAGATTAATTAATTTAAATTTCAGATTTAGAGGTAATTTATTTTCCTCTATCAAGAATACTATAAAAAAACTGAACATAGGTTAAATGCTAAAAATTATTAAAAAAAATTTTAAAGCATATATTTTGATATTAGACAAGTTAGACAAAAAAATTAAATTTAAACGAATTTTTTTTTTAGTCGCTAATAAGAAAGTTCAAAGAGGAAACCATGCACATAAAAAATGTATTCAAGCTTTTTTTAGTATAAAAGGTTCTTTCTATATTAATTGCATTTATTCTAATGGGAGGAAAAAAAAGATTTTGATAAAGCCTGGAAAAAATTTAGAAATGATTAAACCACTTACCTGGGTGCAAGTTAATTTAAATAAAAATGATATTTGTGGAGTATTATGCAATAGGCATTACGAAGAAAAAGATTATATTAGAGACTATAAAGATTTTATATCTTAAAATTTTTAATGACTCGAAGAATAGAATTTAAACACACAAGTTTTTTGGTGCTAGTCAAAGATGAAGAAGATTTTTCTAAAAAACTAATTAATCATATCAATAAACAAAATATTAAAGCTGAATTTGTAATTGCTGATGGTGGCAAAAAAAAGCAAAAAGATATATTTGATAAACTAATTCAAAAAAAAAAATATTATTATTTTGGTGAAGATAAAAACTTACTTAATTTTTTTAATAAAAATCTCAAAGCTGTAAATAAGTGTTCAAAAAAATTTATTTTTTATTGCGATCAAGATGATTTATTAAATTTTGAAGCTATAAAACGTCATGAAGAATTTCTTTTTAAAAACCCAGATTATTCAGCCACCAAAGGTATCATGTACAATTTTAAGTACATCAACAACAAAATTAGTTTGCTACGAAAGGATTATAATGATTACCATGATTTTAAATCTTTTTTTTTAAGATATTTTTTTAATCCTAATTTTAGGGCGTATTATTGCTTACATAGAAAAAAGAATTTAAAAAAATCGTGGGTCTTAGCAATAAATCATAAAGTGAAAGATATAAGAGCGACCTCTTTTTTAATAAATATAATTGCTTTAAATGCTGGAAGGATAAAATTTTACAGTGAAATATCTGTTTTAAGATGGGATGGGACAAAGAAGAGAGATAAAAATACAGGTCATTTTACTAATCAAGCTCATAAAAATAGATATGAATGGTTTAAGTATTTTTTTTCTGAACAAAAAATTTTAATTAAAAGATTATTAAAAAATGAAAAAATTTTCTTTAAAAATTTTTATGTTTTCAAATTTTATTTTTTTGTTTTTGATATTTTAATGAATCGAATAATTAGACACAACTATATTTCTATATTTAGAAAGATATTTAAAAAAATTTTTATTAATACACAAAATAAAAACCCCACCAAAATATATAAAGAATTAAACTTAAAGCAAATAATAGACGAAGATAAAATATTAAAATAGTTATATTAAGCTTTGATACTAAGAATTTTTTTTTGAAATCGTATTATAGATTTCTTTATCCTGAATAAGTTTTTCAAAAGTCCCCTCATCAACCAATTTTCCTTTATCAAATTGAAAAATGACATCACATTTTTTCACTGTGTTTAAACGATGGGCAATTAAAACTATTGTGATATCTTTGCTAAGATTGTTTATAGCTTCCATCACTACTTCCTCTGTTTGATTATCTAGTGCACTAGTTGCTTCATCTAAAATTAGGAGTTTTGGATTGTGATACAAGGCTCGTGCAATACCTATCCGTTGACGTTGGCCACCAGATAACCTTATACCCCGTTCTCCAATTTCGGTTTGGTATTTTTTTGGCAATTCATCTATTACAAAATCATGCAAATTAGCAATTTTTGCAGCTCTCTCGACTGCTTCTAAGTTAATTTCTTTTTGTTCAATTCCAAAAGCAATGTTAGCAGAAACAGTATCATCTGCTAAATATATATGCTGTGGAACATAGCCAATAGAGCGTTGCCAGGCTCTATTATTATTTTGTGTTATAGCTTGACCATCGACTTCTAATGTACCTTGTTGAGGCTCTAGTAAACCTAGAATGATATCCACTGTCGTTGTTTTACCGCTACCAGTGGTACCTACCAAACCAACTGTTGATTGAGCAGGAATATTGAGACTAATATCTTTTAGAGCTGTTCGAGATGTATTGGGGTAATTGTAGTGAATATGATTTAAGGCAATTGATTTATTAAATTTTAAGACTTCTTGATCATGGCTTAAATTAAATGATTGTAGGCTCTTTATATCATTATATAAAGCATCAATTGCTGGACCGGCAAAGCGAAGTAGAGCAATGGAGGAATAAATCTTTTGTATTGCAGGCATTAAACGATAACCAGCAAAAGCGTAAAGTGCTATGATCGGCAATGCAGTGGCTAAGGTGCCACCTTCAGACATAAGATAGAGTATCACCAATATCATGCCTCCAAAGCCAATAGCCTCAAGAGCAAAACGAGGCATTTGACTTATAATTTGAGAAGCGGCTTGATTTTTTGCTAAAAGTTTGGAGGATGCAGAAAACCGATTGATATAAAATTGTTCTAAGCCACCTACTTTAACTTCCTTTGCAGCACCAAATGCATCAGTTAATGAAGTGAAACGCAACTGATTTGCTTTAAGACGCTCTAAACCAATACGCTTCAGATAATCTCGTGTAAATTTATAAATTAGCGCATATGCTACAAGAAGTGTAAAGCCAGTAATTAAAGCAAGCTTTGGGCTGCTTATAGTTACTAAGATTAATAAAGCAATTGTAACGGTACTTTTAGCTATTAGTTCCATCATAGGCCCCATACCACTTCCAATTATCGTAGTTACTTCAGAAAGTATAGACTTCCCTAAATCTGCACTGTGACGACCTAAAACCCAGCTGTAAGGTTGGTGTAAATAGCTTTCCATTAGGCGCCTACCAATACTGTACTGACGCATTTGAACAAACCTTAACTGAACATATGTTGTTAAAGCCTTAAAGGTAAGTGAGATAACTAAAAATGCGAAAATTAGAAATCCTAAAAAAAAAAGAAACTGCTCATTTGTTTCAACACCAAACGTACCTGAAGCTTGAAACATGAAATTTAAAATATAATTAGTTTCAATAAGGCTAGGATTAGTTAAGACAGCGATAAAAGGCATAATTGAAGCTACACCAAGCATATCTAGAAAAGCCATTATCAAAATCATCAGTAACAACAAAGCTGCACTTTTACGTTCTTGAGCTGATAATAGAAATAAAAGTTTTTTTATAGTTTTCATTATATCTTTATAAAGTCTCTATACGTTTTAATTAGGCCATCACTCAAGTTTACTGTGGGTTGCCAGCCAAGACTATTTAGACGTTTACTATCTATAAATTTTCTTGGGCTGCCATCAGGTTTACTTAAATCGAAATTGATTTGTCCTTCATATCCAACAATTTTTTTAATAGATTCTGATACTTCTTTAATAGTAAGTTCTTTTCCACTTCCCACATTAATATGACTACACATTTCTGAGGTGTGTTTGTCATAAGTTGCTTTGTCTAAGTTCATAACATGAATGGAAGCACTAGCCATGTCATCAACATATAAAAATTCCCGCTTTGGGGTACCAGAGCCCCATACACTCACATATGGCAAGTTGTTGGTTTTTGCTTCATGAAAACGACGAATTAGTCCTGGAATTACATGGCTATTTTCAGGATGATAATTATCACCTGGTCCATAAAGATTAGTGGGCATTATGCTTCTGTAATCTACACCATAGCTTTCATGATATTGACGATTATAACTTTCACAAAGCTTAATGCCAGAAATCTTAGCAATTGCATAAGGTTCATTAGTTGGTTCAAGTTTTCCTGTTAAGAGCTCTTCTTCTTTTATGGGTTGGTTGGCATTTTTGGGGTAAATACAACTTGATCCTAAAAATAATAATTTTTTTACTCTATTTAAAAAAGCGCAATGTATAATATTCGCTTGAATCATTAAATTTTCATAAATAAAATCCGCAGGAAAGTTATTATTAGAATAAATACCCCCTACTTTAGCTGCTGCTAAATATACTTGATCAATTTTTTCTTTTTTAAAAAATACTTGAACTTCAGCTTGGTTTAATAAATCAAGTTCTGTTCTATCTTTAGTGATAAGTTCAACTTTTTGCTTTTCCAAGAGACGAACCAGAGCAGATCCCACCATTCCTTTATGTCCTGCTATAAATACTCTAAGGCTAGTAGTCATTGTTTATTATTAATTAATTTTAAATAAAACTTAATAGTTAATAAGTTTATCATTTTTTGCTATCTTGAAATCTTGCTCAGTCATTTCTTTTACTAGCTCTTCAAAGGTAATTTTAGGAGTCCAATTTAATTTAGACTTAGCTTTACTGGCGTCTCCTAACAAGGTTTCAACTTCTGTTGGTCTAAAATATCTAGGATCAACTTTAATTATATCTTGACCGTTAAAAGAACCTGTTTCGTTTAAACCTTTTCCCTTCCAATCAATCTTCATTTCTAAATTTTTTGAAGCTAAATTAATAAAGTCTCTAACTGAATATTGTTTGCCAGTTGCGATAACAAAATCTTCAGGGGTCGCTTGTTGGAGCATCAACCACTGCGCTTCTACAAAATCTTTAGCGTGTCCCCAATCTCGCAACGCATTGAGGTTTCCAAGATATAAAGTTTTTTGTAATCCTAACTTTATTCGAGCTAAAGCTCTTGTAATTTTCCGCGTTACAAAGGTTTCTCCTCGAACTGGAGATTCATGATTAAATAAAATTCCATTACAAGCATAAATTCCATAAGCTTCTCTATAGTTAATCGTAATCCAATAAGCATATAATTTTGCAACGCCATAAGGACTTCTTGGGTAAAATGGAGTTTTTTCAGTTTGTGGTGATTGTTGCACGGCTCCATAAAGTTCTGAAGTTGAAGCTTGATAAAATTTAGTTTTTTTTTCAAGTTTTAAAATACGAATTGCTTCTAAAATTCTTAGAGATCCTAATGCATCAGAGTTAGCGGTATATTCTGGTTCCTCAAAAGAAACTGCAACATGGCTTTGTGCTGCTAGGTTATAAATTTCATCAGGTTGAACTTCTTGAATTATTCTAATTAATGAAGTTGAATCCGTTAAATCACCATGATGCAAAATAAAATTTCGATTAGCTTCATGAAAGTCTTTATATAAATGATCAATTCGATGAGTATTAATTAAAGAAGTTCTTCTTTTAATGCCGTGAACTTCATAACCTTTATTGAGTAAAAATTCTGCAAGATAAGATCCATCTTGACCTGTAATTCCAGTTATGAGAGCTTTTTTCATGTACGTTTATTTACTATTATTATTGAAAAACTACTATATCACTTTTTTTTATTTTAACAATTTTGAGGAGGAATACTTGCCTCATATTTTTTTTAAAGACATAAACAGACATTAAAATGTCAGAATTCTAATTAAGGGTGTTTTTTAGTAAGAATTTTTTTTTAAAAAAAAACCCCAGTCATTAAACTAGGGTTATAAGATAACAATATCAAAATCATTTAAAAATTTTTTTCAGTGCATAAATCAAGCCAATTGAGCTATTAGTACTGGTCAGCTACACGCATTACTGCGCTTCCACATCCAGCCTATCAACGTGGTGGTCTACCACGGCTCTATAGGAAGAACTAG
>Ga0209383_1000101_pt1 | contig 57152 bp, 54 predicted proteins | sample CoawatmetaG02DNA_FD_187510 | JGI IMG/M metagenome (GOLD analysis project Ga0209383, IMG submission 187510) | Marine microbial communities from the West Antarctic Peninsula - Coastal water metaG029-DNA (SPAdes) (version 2) | ecosystem: Environmental > Aquatic > Marine > Coastal ...
TCTATGATTTGTTATTATTTAGCTGGAATTTGGTATAGAGAAGACCTTACGAGAGTTAATAAAGAGATTAACTAATTATTGGTCCAGATGATTTGATATTCTCATCAACATCTGCCTCAAACTTTTTAAAGTTCTCGATAAACATATTAATAAGCTTATTAGCTTGTAGATCATAAGCCGTTGGATCTGACCATGTATTTCGAGGGTTTAGAATAGTTTTTTCAACGCCATCAACTAATAGAGGAACCATAAAGCCAAAGTTTGCATCTTTTCGCATTTCAACATTAGATAAATTTCCTGATAGTGCTTCATTTAAAAGATGTCTAGTGTTCTTAATTGAAATTCTTTCACCAACTCCATACACACCACCAGACCAACCAGTATTTACTAGCCAGCAGTTAACGTTGAATTCTGATATTTTCTTTTTTAATAGATTTCCATATTCAATAGGGTTACGTGGCATAAATGGCGCACCAAAACAAGTTGAAAAAGTAGCAGTTGGCTCAGAACTTAATCCCATTTCAGTACCAGCAACTTTTGCAGTATAGCCAGATAAGAAATGATACATTGCTTGTGCAGGTGACAGTTTCGCTATTGGTGGCAGAATTCCAAATGCATCTGCAGTAAGCATTATAATATTTTTTGGATGAGAAGTTTTTCCTGACAATGTTACACCAGGTATAAAGTCTAATGGGTAAGCTCCTCTTGTATTTTCAGTTATTGAATTATTATCAAGGTCTAGCTCTCCATCATCATTCATTATCACATTTTCGATAACACTATTTTTCATTTGCGTAGTTGCGAATATTTCCGGTTCAGCCTCTTTGGACAACCTTATTAATTTAGCATAGCAGCCACCTTCAAAATTAAATAAACCCTCGTCTGACCAGCCATGCTCATCATCACCTAGTAACGATCTATTTGGGTCAGCACTTAAAGTAGTTTTACCTGTACCAGACAGGCCAAAAAAAACAGCTGAGTCACCATCTTTGCCTGTATTTACTGAGCAGTGCATTGGCATAGTATTTTTATCAGGTAAAAGATAATTTAATAATGTGAAAACAGATTTTTTAGTTTCGCCAGCATACTGTGTTCCTCCAATTAATATAATTTTCTTATCTAAATTAATCGCAATAACAGTTTCGCTATTTATTCCATAAGTTGAAGGATCTAATTTTAGATGAGGAAAGTTAATAATTGTAAATTCACTTGAATAATTTTCCAATTCTTTTTCTGTTGGACGAACTAACATATGACGAGAAAATAAACCATGCCAAGCAAATTCAGTAATTATTGTTACTGGTAGTGTAAATTCTCTATCGGCACCTCCAAAAAGATCATGAACATAAAGATCTTTTTCTTGAGCATAAGCCTCGAAAGCTTTTAAAATTTTATTAAAATTATCTTCACTAATTGGAACATTTGTTTCACCCCAATGAATTTTATCTTGAGATGTTACTTCTTTAACAAAAAACTTATCATTTGCTGAACGCCCTGTTTTTTCACCAGTAGTTACAACTAACGCTTCGTATTTAGAAGCCTTACCTTCACCGTTACTTAATGCAGCATTAAACAGCTCGTCCGCACTAAGATTTCGTCGGACGTTTGCGGTAGCTAGAATCTTATTATTTATTGGATTTTCCATAAATTAGAAGAAACAATAAAACATATAATGAATATTTTGTTAAGGTAAAATATGATTAATTTCAAAAAAAATGGGTATAATGGAGTTATTACATATGTTTGATTTAAGTTGAATTAATGCCTTAAATTAAACATTTTTAATCGACATAGTATAAATATGAATGTGAAAAATAAGCCACTTATTGCCTTAGTAGATGATGATAGGAATATTCTTATGTCCATGGAAGAACTTCTTAAAAAAGAGGATTTTAATATTCACACTTACAGTGATGGTCAATCGGCCTTAAATAGTTTTTTTAAGCACCCACCAGATATTGCAGTTATTGATATTAAAATGCCAAGAATGGATGGCTATGAATTATTTAAAAAGATAAGAGAAAAATTAACAATTCCAGTAATATTTTTAACATCTAAAGATAAAGAAGTGGATAGACTTCAGGGTTTAATGCATGGAGTAGATAATTATGTAACTAAGGGTGGAAATCTAACTATTCAAATTTTGATTGAAACTATCAAAAATACTTTAAAAACTATTCAAACTATTTCTGATAAAAATGAAAATAGTAAAATAATTGTTCATAATGAGCTGCGATTAGACATTGAAAGGCAAGAGTGCGAATGGAAAGAAATTTTGTTACAAGATCCATTAACCACAACAGAATTTAAGATTATACATGAATTAGTAATAAGACCTGGAATTGTAAAAACTAGAGAAAGACTAATAGACATCACCTATAATGATGAAATTGATGTAGATGATAGGACGATTGATAGCCATGTTAAACGAATTAGAAAGAAGTTTAAAAAAATTGATCCAGAATTTAACTCAATACACACCCTTTATGGGGCAGGATATCAATGGAAATAGTTCTAAATATTTATTAGAATAATGTCATTTGAACAGTCTCTTTAAAAAATTTTTATTTTATAATCTTATAGGCCTTGGTCTAATTGCAGCTATAGTATTTTCAACTCTTCAACTTTCTCAAAAGAATTTAGTAGATGAGAGAATTCAAGAAATAAAGAATCATGCTTTACTAGTTGATAAATATCTTACTCTAAGTGATTATTCAGAGAATATACTAGATTCACTTCAAGATTTTAGAGTGATAAAAGAAATTAATTCAATACTAGAAAATAAAAATGTTTCGATAATTATATTGGATAAATATAATAAAATATTATTTGACTCAAAGGGCTACGATCTAAATGAGGATGCTTTTCAATCTAAGAGTTATGTCACATTGGGTGATGTAGAGCAAAGCTCAATTGAAACTAATCGAAAAATAGAAATTCTAGGACGTACTTTTATAAATAAAGATGCTTTTAAGCTAAAGTTTACAGAAGCTGTCAATGGAACTGATCAAAACTTTATAATCAAATCAAATGATACTTTTCAAAAAGGACAGATAGAAATTATTTCTATAAGGCTATTTTCAAATTATAATCAAGATATTTATATTGTTGCCTATGAAGATAATAGAGATATTCAGAAAGTGATTGATGATAATAGAACAAGTATTTTAATTGGAGCTATCCCAATTATGTTAATCCTTCTTTTATTTTCAATATTTTTATCATCTGTAGTTATTTCACCAATAAAACAACTAGCAGATTCTGCAAAAAATATTCAAACAAAAACAGGATCTACTTCTAAAATTATTAATTTGAATAAAAGAAAAGATGAAATTGGAGATTTGTCCAAAATACTTGCCGAAAAAGTTGAGAGTTTAAAAGATAAGATAGAGGAAAATGAGGAGTACTCAGCCGACTTAATGCACGAAATAAGAAATCCACTTACTTCAATAAAAATGGCCACAGAAGTTATGAGCAATGGTAAAACTAGTAGTCAAGGTAAATTTATTGCGGCTATTCAGAATGATGTTGCAAGAATTGAAGCAATCATAACTGACTATTCGATTATGATGAAAGATGAAGCTTCGATGTCAGGTTTAAGAAACGACAAAATTGATATTCAAAACTTACTAGAAAATATTATTTTAGAATATAGTGATATTAATAATAAAAACTTAGATTTAAAGCTAATCAAAAGCGATAATATTAGAAGTAATATTTTCGTAAATGGACATGAAGAATTTATTAAACGAGCACTACACAATATTTATGATAATGCTATTTCATTTTCACCAAGGGATAGTGTAATTGAAACATCTATTAGTCTAGCATCAAGTTATCTTACAATTACAATTTCTGATAATGGTCCAGGTATTGAGGAATTAAATACCGAAAATATATTTAATCGATTTTATACTCTACGAGAATCTAGTGAGGACAAAACATCCACTCATTCTGGTTTAGGTCTACATATTGCAAGACAGATTATTGAGGCTCACAAGGGAAATATTAGAGCAGAAAATAAAATTATGAGTGGCAAACAATACGGCGCTAAATTTATAGTCAATCTTCCCATAATTACTAAAATTAAGTATTGAAATAATGTAATACACGATTTAAATACATATTATTCAAATTATACCGGAGTTAATTAATGACTGATAATCAAGACTATAAAGTAGCTGACATGTCTCTTGCAGACTGGGGCGATAAAGAAATAGCTATTGCAGAAACTGAAATGCCAGGATTAATGGCGTTAAGAAGTGCTTATGGCAACGATAAGCCACTAAAAGGGGCAAGAATAATTGGTTGTCTTCATATGACAATTCAAACTGCAGTTTTAATTGATACATTAATTGCACTGGGAGCAGAAGTTAGATGGTCGTCTTGTAATATTTTTTCAACTCAAGATCAGGCTGCTGCTGCTATTGCAAGAAAAGGTATCCCTGTTTTTGCATGGAAAGGTGAAACAGAAGACGAATACTGGGAATGTATTGAAAAAACAATTAATGGAAAAAAAGATTGGATTCCAAATTTACTATTAGATGATGGTGGCGATCTTACTGATCACATGCATAAAAAATATCCAGAGATGATGAAAAATATTAAAGGGGTTTCTGAGGAAACAACTACAGGTGTTAAATCACTAAAAGAAATGGTAGCTAAGGGCGAACTAATGATTCCTGCAATTAATGTGAATGATTCAGTCACTAAATCAAAATTTGACAATCTTTATGGTTGTCGCGAAAGTTTAATTGATGCAATTAAAAGAGCAACAGATGTAATGCTTGCTGGCAAAACATGTATAGTTGCTGGGTTTGGAGATGTTGGCAAAGGAAGTGCCGCAGCTTTAAAAGGCCAAGGTGCCAGAGTGTTAATCACAGAAGTAGATCCTATTTGTGCGCTTCAAGCAGCGATGGAAGGCTACCAAGTTGTCAACATGGACGACGCTGTTGCTGATGCTGACATTGTAGTAACTGCAACCGGAAATAAAGACATCGTAACCATTGATCACATTAGACAAATGAAAGATAGATCCATCTTATGTAATATTGGACACTTTGATTCTGAAATTCAAATTGATGCATTAAGAAATCATAAATGGCATAACGTTAAACCTCAAGTTGATGAAGTTGAGTTTCCAGATGGAAAAAGAGTGATTGTTCTTGCTGAGGGACGTTTAGTGAATCTTGGTTGTGCAACGGGTCATCCAAGTTTTGTTATGAGCGCGTCTTTTACAAATCAAGTGCTTGCACAAATAGAGCTATGGGAAAATACTGATAAATATAAAAATGATATTTATGTGCTACCAAAACATCTTGATGAAAAAGTTGCTATTCTTCATTTAGATAAACTTGGTGTAAAATTAACCAAATTATCTAAAGAACAAGCAGATTATATTAATGTTGATCAAGCAGGACCATTTAAGCCTGATGCTTATCGTTACTAGTTTGTAAATTAATGGTACAATCTTGTTATGATTGTTCTAAAAGAAGAAGATACTCGTAAAGTTGCAAATAAATTTGCCAAATCAATCTCCAAAGACTGTATAATCTGTCTTAATGGTGATCTAGGTGCCGGTAAAACAACTTTTTCAAGATATCTAATTCAGACAATTATAAAAGATAAAAAAGTTTCTGGAGAAATTCCAAGCCCTACTTTTTCATTATTACAGACCTACAAAAACAATAATTTTATTATTAATCATTATGATTTTTATAGACTTGAAAATAGTGACGATCTAATTGAACTTGATTATGGTAATTCAATTACTAAAGGTATTTGTATTATAGAGTGGGCAAATAAGTTTCCTGAAGCTTTACCAGTTGATCGAATAGAAATTAATATTGATTTAATAAGTAAAAATAAAAGATCAATAAACTTTATTTTTTTTGGAAACACAGACAAGAAAGAATTTAAGTGGTGTCAAGAATAAATCAAATAGAAGGCTTCCTAAAAAGTAATCAGATTGAAATTAAAAATTTAATACCTATTAAAAATGATGCGTCGTTTAGAAAATATTTTAGAATAGATAAAAAAATATTAATGGATGCCGACCCAACTTTGGGAGAAGATATTAGCTCCTTTATTAATATTAACAATCTATTGAATGAGTTTCAATTAAATGTCCCAGAAATATATTCTATCGATAAAGAAAATGGTTTTTTATTATTAGAAGATTTGGGTGAAGATATATTTTCAAAAATATTAGATAATAAAAATGAGGAAAAGCTTTATAAACAAGCAATTGAAATCTTAGCTGAGATACATAAAAAAGATTTAAATGAATTCAATTATTCTATATTACCAAAAAAGTATTCAATTGAAAAATTATTACAAGAGAGTCAGCTTTTTATAGATTGGTATCTAAAAAAATTTCTAAAGTTAGATATTTCCAAAACTGAAATTAAAGATTTTTCAGATATAATTAGTAAAATTTTCTCTTCATTAGAACCTAAACTAGAAAAATTAGTTCTTAGAGATTATCATGTTGATAATCTAATTTTGCAAAGTTCGAAAGTAGGCTTAAAACAGGTTGGTATTCTAGATTTTCAAGATGCAGTAATTGGACAATCTAGTTATGATTTAATTTCAATTATAGAAGATGTAAGGAGACCAATTACTAAAGATTTAAAAACTAGCTTAATTGATTATTTTGTTGATCTAACTGGATATGATCTTAATAATCTAAAAAATGAGCTAGCTTTTTACTCAGTACAAAGAAATCTAAAAATTCTAGGAATTTTTTGTAGATTAAGCATAAGAGATAACAAGCCTAATTATATGTCATACAATAATAATGCATGGATATATATTGAATCTAATTTAAATAATCCCATTATGAAAGACCTTCAAAATTGGATTAAAAAAATACTACCACATGAAAAAGAATAAAGTAGATACAGCATTAATATTGGCAGCAGGTTTTGGTAAGCGGATGCTTCCATTAACAAGCAATACCCCCAAGCCACTAATTAAAATTAAGAATAAACCACTCTTACAATATTGTATTGATAGCCTAGAAAAATCAGGCATTAAAAATATCCTTATTAATGTTCATTATGAGTCAGAACAAATAACAAGTTACATTAAACAATTAAACCGAAATTTTCTGATTTCTGATGAAACAAAAAAACTATTAGATACTGGAGGAGCTATAAAAAAAGCCTTCAAACTTATAAAAGCTAAAAATATGTTAGTTATGAATAGTGACGTTATGTGGAATAGTCACTCGGTAAAATCTATCCAATCTTTAGTAGATAATTTTGATTTTAAAAAGATGGATTCTTTGCTGCTTACTACAAAAATAGAAAATACTTCTGGTTATTCTGGGGCAGGTGATTTTATAAAAAATAAAAACAATCAATTGCAAAGATTTAGCAAAAATACACTCAATAAGCCATTAGTATTTTGTGGCCTTCAAATTGTTAATAGGAGACAATTTGATGTTCATCGTGGTAGTGTATTCTCAACAAATAAAATTTGGGATCAAAATATTAAACAAAAAAAACTGTATACTTTTGTTACGAATAAAAAATTTAATCATGTAGGTACAAAGGAATCTGTTGTAGAATTAAACAAATGAATCATCTTAAGAAAATTTTATGTATAATTATTTTTATACTTCCGATTACTACATATGCCGAGTCAAATTTAGCTAACTTTGTTATTCGTAATCATGAAGTAAATCAGTTGCCAACAGCTGGCAATAGTAATGCTGAATATACTATTGTAGAATTTTTTGATTATCGTTGTGGTTATTGTGCAAAGCAAGCAGTAGATTATGCAAAGATATTGAAAACTAGAGACGACATAAAAATAGTTTATTTAGAATTTCCTATTTTTGGAGGTATCTCTGATACTGCAGCAAATATTGCTTTAAAAGTATGGAATGATAATCCAGACTTATATTTTCCTATCCATAATGGATTCATGACTCTTGGCTCTTCAATGAATAAAGAAAGTATAATTATATTGTTAGATGAAAATGGGCTTAAAGGTAAAAAGCTATATAATTTTGCCGAGACTCAGCCATTCGATAAAATAATCCAAATGAATAAAAAATTAGCTAAAGAGCTTGGCTTAAGAGGAACGCCAGCATCTATAATTAATAACACAATGATTCCAGGTTATGTTAAAGAGGAAAAAGTTATTGGGCTGATTGATAAGATAAACACCCCAAGTTAGGCCAATTCTCACCCCTTGAAAAAGTAGTAAATAATTATTATCTTCATAGTATGGACAAAGCAAAATTTGAAATAGGCCAAATAGTCAAACATAGATACTTTGACTTTAGAGGAGTAATTTTTGATGTAGATCCAGAATTTGATAATACGGAAGAATGGTATCAATCTATTCCAGCTCAAGTTCGACCAAAGAAAGATCAGCCATTTTATCATTTATTGGCCGAGTCGCCTAGTCAACCTTCTTATATTGCTTATGTTTCACAACAGAATTTACTTAAAGAAGAAATTCCAGAACCTGTAACCCACCCTTTAGTGGAGGAAATTTTTACAGGAATTGAAGATGGTAAATATATTTCAAGAGCTAAAAGTAATTAAATATAGTGAAAAATCTAGTTAAACCTTTTGTTGATTACGGTCCAATACTTGTATTTTTTATTTTCTTTTTCAAAACAGGTGAAATTCAAGGTGCAATTATTCCTTTAATGATAGCTAGTGTTCTAGCGATGATACTTTCATATATTTCAGAAAGAAAAATACCACCTATGCTTCTTTTTAGCTCAATTTTAATTTTAATATTTGGATTTTTAACAATATATTTTGATAACCCAATCTTTATTAAATTTAAAGTAACTTTAGTAAACTTAATTTTTGCTTCAATATTGTTGATAGGTCTCTATTTTAAAAAGCCCTTAATAAAAAACCTTATGAGTTCATCTTTAAATTTAAATGAGCCGGCCTGGCATAAATTAACCTTTAGATGGGCTATATATTTTATATTTTTAGCAATTTGTAATGAATTTGTTTACAGGAATTTCTCAGATACGGTTTGGGTAAACTTTAAATTATTTGGAATCATGGGGTTATCAATATTATTTATTCTGTCTCAAGTTATGTTTATTCAAAAAAACATCCAGGAATAAATAATTTAAAAAGGTTGATCACCTACAATTGCAATCCTATCCATTATACGCTCATGACCTAGTCCTCGACCCGGATAAAAATCAGCAATTGCATAGTGTTGAGTGCATCTATTGTCTAAAATTGCGACTGCATTTTCGGTCCATTTGAAACGACACGACAAATCAAGTTTTTCTTGATGTTTAAATATTCTCTCAAGTAAAGCATCACTTTCTTTTTTTGGAAGACCAATAATTTTTTTTGTATATGTAGGGTTTACATATAATATCTTGTTTCCAGTTTCAGGGTGTATTCTTACAATTGGGTGTTCATTAGAATATTTTTCACCAATTTTTCCATTACTTTCCATTTGAGAATAATCTTCAATAAAAAATTTTGATCCATTAGAAGTGTGTAATGCATTTTTATTTTCAACTATATCTTTAATATCTTGGTCCAAAGTTTCCCAAGCAAGTTCCATATTTGAAAATACGGTATCTCCACCAACAGGTGGAATTTTAATTGATCTTAGAATAATAGTTTTACATGGTGTTACATCATAACTCACATCACTATGCCAGCCTTCACCCCATTGGTTTTTTTCGTTTGCTGCTTTTACGATCCTAGTTATTTGAGGAAAATCATCCAAGCCTTTAACATAAGCATGTTCCTCTACTGGACCAAATAAGGATCCAAGTGACATTAATTCTTCAGAGCTAATATTTTGATCCCTAAAAAAAATTACTTTATGCTCTAAAAGTAAAGTATTTAATTTTTCAAAATTATCTTGTGTAATTGTATTAAGATTAAAACCAGAAACCTCTGCTCCAAGAGCACCAGATAAAATATTTATTTCCATAATTAAAACTTAAATATTTAGATGAATTTGTCATCTTTTATTATTATAAAAATTAAGACCTTTAAAAAATTAGGTATCTTCGGTGTCTCTAAACTGATCAACAATTTTATATGATACAAAACCTAATACTATTAAGCCTCCAAACATTTCAGTATTACCTGGTATTTCTCCTACACCTAACCAAGCCCAAATAGGAGCTAGAACAGGTTCCATTAGTAAAAACAAAGCAGCCCGATGAGGGGGTATATATCGTGAACCAATAGTTATTAACATAAAGCCTATGCCAACTTGAAATGCCCCCATGAAGAGACATAATATTAGGTCATGAGTTGAAATATCAAAATTAGCCATAAATATGAAACCAATTAATGAAGAAAATACACCGCCTAAAAAAGTTGCCGGCATAAAATCAATATGCGAGTTATAATTCAAGATGGTTAGTTGAAAAGCAAATCCAATAGGGACACCAAGTATTATAATATTACCAATGTAGTTACTAGAATCTACGCCACCCGAAAACATTATTGTTATGCCGAGCATTGAACCAGCAATAGCAATAAAGGTTTTTTTTCCTATTTTACGTTTTAAGAAAAAGTAGGAACAAATTGCGGCAAACAATGGTCCAGTACTCATTATAAAAACAGCATTTGATACTGTGGTCGTACTCATTCCCCAGACAAAACATGTGTTACTAAAACCAAGAATGATTGCGACTAAAATACCATTGTATCCAACACTTCGAAATGCTTCCGGTGTCTTCTTTCTATATTTAACAATAATATATAAAAGTATTGCCAGGCTGAATGTTATAGATCTGTATCCAGTTATCTGCCATGCAGAGGACGATTCCATGAATCGTATAATCACTCCACCGAAACTTAAAAATACTCCTGCAAAAATTAAAGCAAGGGCACCAAGAGTTTCATTATTATATTTCATTTAGATTACAATTATTGTAGCTTTAAGATCTATTAAAATTAAGCTTGAGTAAATACAAATTAATAAATTATGCATAAACTATTAATAATTATAACCCTTATATCTTTAACTATTTCGTGTAGTGAGAATAAAATAGCAGAAAGTTCTAAAGAAAGAGGTTTAAGCGCAGAACACGCCAAAGAGTTTGAAAAAGATATTATTAAGATTGAAGATAATATATATGTGGCGGTTGGGTATGCTCTAGCTAATGTAATTATGATAGTTGGCGATAATGAAAATATAATAGTTGATACTACTGGTAGCGAAGAGGCCGCAAGTACTGTAAAAAAAGAACTAGATAAAATTTCAACAAGCCCAGTAAATAATATTATCTATACACATAATCACCCTGACCATATTGGTGGCGCAACAATTTTTGCAAATAATTTAGATGCGAATGTTTATGGTCAAGAAAACATACTTTATAATATTGATAATATTTCAACTATTATAAGACCTATAATATATGAAAGGTCTTCACGCCAATTTGGAATCCCGTTAAATAAAGAGGATATAGTCCACCAGGGAATAGGAGGGTTTTTAGAAATTAATGCAGAAACTACAGTTGGCTTACTTCGCCCGAATATTACTTTTGATAAAAAGTTAAATCTTAATATTGATAATATCAAAATAGAATTAGGCCATGTGCCAGGTGAAACAGATGATCATCTTTATGTTTATTTGCCTGAGCAAGAAGCTGTAATGGTTGGAGATAATTTTTATAGATCATTTGCTAATCTATATGCAATAAGAGGGACTAAATATAGAAATCCAATGGAGTGGGTTTACAGCTTAGATAAAATTAGATCACTGGAGGCCAAATACTTAGTCCCAAGTCATAGCCGTCCAGTAGTTGGTAAAGATAAAGTATACAATGCTCTTACTGATTATAGAGATGCTATTCAATTTGTGCATGACCAGACTGTAAGATATATTAATAAAGGTCTTTTACCTGATGAAATTGTGGCACAAATTCAGTTACCACCACATTTAAGTGCTTCACCATATTTACAAGAGTTTTATGGGTCGATCAGTTCTTATGTTAGATCCATTTTTGTTGGCTATATTGGCTGGTTCAATGGAAATATTACTACTTTACATCCAATAAGTGCCGAAGAAAAAGCGGTTAAAATGATTGAGTTAGCCAGTAAGCAAACTGATTTGCACGAAGCGGCACAACTTGCATTAGATAATGGTGAATATCAATGGGCAATGGAATTGACTGATTCATTGATTGCCTTTGATAGCGAGGATCAAAAAGCAAAAGATATAAAAGCTTTTGCTGCAGATAAATTTGCATTAACTCAAACCGCTTCAAATGATTACTATTTTTATAAGACTGTAGCTGGTGAATTAAGAGGTGACTATGAAGTTTACTTTAAAGATATAAAGGTATCTGCCAAACAGCTTAAAGCTATTCCAATGCAATCAATTATAAAGTCGCTGCCTGTAAATTTAAATGCAGAAAAAACCTTAGATATTAATAAAAAAGTAATGTTCAAGTTTTCTGATACCAGGGATGTTTTTATATTAAATATAAGACGAGGTATTGTTGAGTTAGGCTATGAGGAAATTGACGATGCAGATTTAGTAGTTGAATCTAGTCAGAGTGAAATAAAAGAAATCTTAGCTGGACTAAAAAATATTGCACAAATTTCTCTAGCACTGACAGATGGTTCAATAAAAATTGAAGGTGGGAGACTCGAGTTCTTGAAAACTCTAAGTTACTTTGCAGATTAAATATGGGACAAAGATCATTTTTAATATTAGGCACATTAGGATTAATTCCTTTTATAGTTATTTTTGCGGCATACTTTATTTCACCACCAGAAGAAAAAGTTTATGAGTTTCTCATTTATCTGTTTGTTGCTTATGCAGCAATAATTGCCTCATTTCTTGGCGGCATACAATGGGGGATGATCATTTCTAAAGCAGATCAATTGTTTAAAATTGGGTTTCCACTTACATTATCGGTTGTACCAGCACTAATTGCATGGAGTGCATTATTGGTACTTCATTCGCTAGTTTTTTCTCTAACTCTAATTATTATCTCTTTTATATTTGCCACTGTTAATGATTTTTATTTGTACAATCAAAAAGCAACTCCATATTGGTTTTTAAATATGCGTGTGCCATTATCAGCTATTGTTATTATTTTAACTTTTATTCTTTTGATCCAATAGATTAATCAAAAATAAAGTCTTTGAATAAACCAATAAAATCCTAGACTCGAAACTAAAATCATTGAAGTCTTCATTAGATATTCATACTTTTCTGAACTCATAATCTTAACCAAAAATGTAGTGATACCTATCAAAAATAGTAGAAAGATAATTTGACCTATTTCAACTCCAAGGTTAAATCCAAATAAGGCGCTTAATATATTTGACTGATTGAACTCAGAATTAAATAAAAATGCACCAAAACCAAAACCATGAATTAGTCCAAATAAACTCGTAATAATTACTCTAAAAAATCCACTATTTTCAATTGATTCAATCATTCCAAAATAACCAACGGTAACAAGTATCAACGCAATAATCGTTATTAATGAGATGGATATTTCTAAAAATATAGAGCTAAATCCAACGAAAACTAAAATAGCTATTAAAATACCTAAAGTAGCATTAGACGATTCCTTGTCTCTAATCATATATTCTGCACCAATAAATAAGATTGTAAAACCAATAAGGGCTTCAATCATTAAAGTATTTGGCATAACAATATCCAAAGCTACTAATGCAAGAGTAATACTATGTCCAATAGTGAAGCCAGTAATTACGAGTAATAGTTGCTTAAGGCTATTAACAAGAATAAATAAACCTATCAAAAATATGAGGTGATCTAGACCTGTTAAAATATGAAGTAATCCAGAATAGATGAAGTTACTTAAATTAGATAAAAAAGTTGTCTCTTCATTCTTATTTAATTCATCTAAAAGTATAGTTTGATCATTGTAGAATAAAGCTTTTTCAAAAATCTGATTATCTTTTTTTATTCGACTTAAGTGTACGTGGCTTTGTGCAATATCAAAAAGTACGTTATTAATTATTTTAATTGAATTTGAAGCATCACATAAATATGTAAATTCAATAGTATGGTACTCCTCTTTACCTGCAACTAGCGCTGCTTGCTTTTCGATTATGCATTTCTTACCTAAATTTAAAACTGCTATTCTTGGTTTAAAATATTCTAAAAAAACTTCACCTTCAGATAATTTTTTTTCTTCAGCAATTTCTTGAAAACTATCAATTTGCAGTACCCTTGTTGCTTCTAGTTTTAAAATAGTAAAGGTTGCAGAAATTTTGTTATCAATAATGTTCCAGCTTGAATAAGACTCACTGAAGTAATGAGCATATCCGACCTTAGTAATTGAACATAATATGAAAAGTAAAAAAAAAACTTTCTTCATTCTAATTTATATTTAGTTATTGAAGCTCGGGATTTTAAAAATTCTATGTATTCAATAAAAGACTGATCATCTTTATAATTTTTATAATCAAATAACACCTGTTCTTTAAAGGTAATGAAGCTTGTTTCATCTATCTGTACTTGCTTTGATTCAGTAAGTTGTAAAATATAGAACCCATTATTATAGAAAAATGGCTCGCTAGTTGAGCCAGGAATCATATTTCTTATATTTTTACAATTGCTTGGCCCTAAATATTGAAGACAGTTTTTATATTTTATAAATTGTTCAGGTATTGGTAAAAATTGAGAATCAGCAAATACCTGTTTTGCTTCTTTAAACCCATTTGTTTTTATATAGCTTCGAATTGCATCTAATTTATCTTGGTGGAGTTGAAAATCGTAATCACTACCTAACATCGGAGAATTTTCACTTTGAGACTTAATAAAAATACTATCTATTTTGAATTCAATGTCAGAATTATATCTTCCCATATTATCATTGAAATATTTTTGTAATACTTCATCGGATGGACTTGAATTATCTAACTGCAATATAAATTCTATTATTTGTTCAATTAGTACTTTACGAACTTGGATATCTTGTTGGTGTAATTTTAATTCAATGGCTCGCTGAACTAGTAACTCCTCTTCGATCATTCTTTCGAGTACTAAGTTAATTAATTCTTGATCTTCACTAGCTTTAAAATCTGCCCCCAAAGAAATAGCGTACTTTAAAAATTGATCTTCATTAATATACTGACTATTTACTTTTGCTATAGCATTATTGTTTGAAAAAGATTTTTCATTTTGATTATAGAAAATATCAAAGCCTAAGATTAATAGTCCTAGTACTAATGAAGCTATAAATAGATATATGTTATTATTTCTGATCATCAATTTTATTTACAATTTAGGCTTATAATATAATATAAAATTAATAAAAATTTTAATATACATGAACATAAAACGTATCACTTTATATTTTATATCACTAGTACTGTTGTTTATATTTTCAACTTTAATAGTCATTAACTTTCAATTATTTAGTGAAGATTTAGGGCCGGGTGAAATTACGGGTATCTCTAATACAGCTGAGTTCATAAAAGATAAATCAGATAAACAAAATACTGCGAAAAAAGATTTAGATATTCCATTAAGTAAACAAATCTTATTTGGAGATCTACATGTACATTCAACATTTTCAGCTGATGCACATCAAGGAAATCTTCCGGTGGTAGGTGGCACTGGAATTCATCCAGTTGCAGACGCATGTGATTTTGCTCGACATTGTTCAGCTCTTGATTTTTGGGCTATAACAGACCATGCGGAAGCAACAACTCCAAAGCGTTGGCAAGAAACCAAAGAAACCGTTAGAAAATGTAATGCATTGTCACTAGATAAAGAAAACCCAGATTGTGTAGCCTTTGTTGGTTGGGAATGGACACAAGTAGGTGCCACTAGAAATACTCATTGGGGTCATCATAATGTTATTTTAAAAGATGAAGCAGATGAATTGCTTCCACCAAGAGCAATTGCTTCACAAAGTGTTACACGTGATGCGCTATTAAATAATGCACCAATTTATCCAAATGTATTATTTCCATTTATAGATATTCAAAACTTTAAAAATTATAATGATTATAGAAGATATATTTTTGAAACAAAAAAAGTACCAATTTGTTCAACGGCTATTTTATCAAAAGACTTGCCACTTAATTGTCATGAAGAAGCAATTACACCACTCTCTCTAGCTAATAAAGTAGAAGAACATACAAAAGATTATTTAATTATTCCACATGGACAAACTTGGGGATTTTATACGCCTGCAGCATATACTCTTGATAAAGGATTAGAACTATCAAAGCGATACCCACAACAATTTGATTTATTGGAAATGCACTCAGGCCATGGAAATTCTGAAGAATATAGACCTTGGCGAGGCGCCAATGTTACTAGAGAAGGTGAAACTATTTTAGATAACTATTTTGGATTACAAGATGGCTATGCTGATGTTGAAAATGGAACTTTTACAGATAAAGAAGGAAATATTTTTGATATTGGAACACAAACATGTCCCGATGCCTCAGAAGATTTTACTCCATTATGTGTTAGAGCTGGACAAGTAATTTTTGAGCGTTGTATAGAAACAGGAATAACTGTCGAAGAGTGTGAGGCGCGTAGAAAACTTACTGAAAAAAAAGTGGTAAATAGAGGTCGTAATGGATGGCAAGTTGTACCTCGCTTTAGTTTGCAAGATAGACAAGATGCTGGTCAATGTACTGATTGCTTTAGCCCTGCTTTTAATTACGTGCCAGGTGGTAGCGCACAATACGGCATGGCTTTAACAAAATTTAATGACGATGGTTCAAAGCACCGTTTTAAATATGGATTTATTTCTTCAAGTGACAACCATCAGGCTGCACCAGGCTCTGGTTATAAGGAACTTTTTGGTAATAATATTGATTTTCCTGGGCCTTCATCTGAGTTTAGAGACAAACTACTTCGTGGACCAACTTATGATTTAAATGATAGAGATTATGTAGATCCAGTAAGAGAAAATTATGTCTCAGATGATAAGCCAATTGAATATGAAACTTCAAACCTTAAATTGGGCTTTAATACAATCGAGTTTGAAAGACAAAGAGGCTTTTTACAAACTGGTGGATTAGCTGCTGTACATACAGTGGGCCGTTCTAAAGAACAAATTTGGAGTGCTTTTAAACGCCATGAAACCTACGCAACAAGTGGACCTAGAATACTACTTTGGTTTAACATGTTAAATGGTAATGAAAAGATACCAATGGGTGCAGTAAGGGAACAAAATAATAATCCAACATTTGAAGTAAAGGCTATGGGTTCATTTGAGCAAAAAATTGGCTGTCCAGAAGATGCTTATACTGCACTAGGTGCTGAGCGGGTTGAACAGCTTTGTTATGATGAATGTTATAATCCTAGCGATGTAAGAAAAGCCATCACTCGAATAGAGGTAGTTCGTGTTATGCCTCAAGAATATGAAAATCAACCAGTTGAAAATCGCATTCAAGATCCGTGGTTGGTTCATGACTGTCCTGAAAATCAAGCTGGCTGTGAATTCAACTTTACAGACAATGAGTTTGAATCATCTAAGACTGATATGAGTTATTATGTAAGGGCGATAGAAGAACCGTCACTACAAATTAATACCAAAGGTGTGCGCTGTGAACGTGATACAGAAGGCAATTGCATTAGTGTTGATATTTGTACGCAAGACTGGAAAAGACCTAGAGATGTAGAAGCTTGTTCAGAATTAGATGAGCCAAGAGCTTGGTCATCACCAATATACGTTGAATATAAGTAATTAATATAATTATTTAATCTAAGATAATAAACTATAGCTATTAAAGCCATTTAAACTCACACAAATTATATAAAAATCTCCTTGCGCCAACTTGGCAATGATAGTTCATGCCCATCTATAAATTACATAGTTAGTTTGATTATAGAAAAAAAATTAATTGAAAGAAAAACTATGATCAATCGAATTATCATTTTATCTATTTTATTATCCTCACTATTTATGCCATCTGCCTTTGCTGAAGTAGATGCTGAAGTAGCCTATATATTTAATACATTTTCATTTTTAGTATGTGGTTTTTTAGTCATGTGGATGGCTGCAGGTTTTTGTATGTTAGAATCTGGTTTGGTTACTACAAGAAGTGTATCGACTATTGCCGCAAAGAATATCGGCAAGTTTGCAATTGTTTGTATTGTATTTTATTTAGTAGGATACAATTTAGGCTATGGAATTCCTGAAGGTGGATTTATTGGAAAATTTGAAATATGGTCAGACTCATCGTCTTTAGAAACAGGTTATTCTGGTGCATCGGATTGGTTTTTTCAGGCATTGTTTGTTTGTGCAACTGCTTCAATTGTTTCTGGCGCTGTTGCCGAAAGAATTAAAATTTGGCCTTTCTTTATATTTTCAGCGGTTCTAGGTGGTGTTATTTATCCAATTCAAATGGGTTGGGAATGGGGTGGCGGCTGGCTAGATGTTTTAGGTTTTGCTGATTTTGCTGGATCGACATTAGTACATGCATGCGGTGGTGCTGCAGCATTAGCCGGCGTTATATTATTGGGTCCACGCCTTGGAAGATTTTCAAATGATGGTAGCCCAGCTAACATGCAGCCATTTGCTGCGTCTTCAATTCCACTAGTTACTCTTGGAACATTTATCTTGTGGATGGGCTGGTATGGTTTTAATGGAGGTTCTCAATTAGCTCTTGGTTCTTATGAAGATGCAACAGCTATGTCCAGGATCTTTATGAATACTCAGTTAGCTGGTTGTGGTGGATGTATAGCTGGTGCCGCTATTACAAGATTAGTTGGTGGAAAAACAGATATCATTATGATGTTAAATGGTGCCTTGGCAGGACTTGTATCTATTACAGCAGAACCATTGATGCCAAGTCCATTAGCAGCTATTTTTATTGGTGCTATAGGCGGAGTGATTATGTATTTTGGTTCAAATCTCTTAAATTATATGAAGCTAGATGATGTTGTTGGGGCAATACCTGTTCATATGTTTGCTGGGATTTGGGGCACTATGATTGTTCCATTTTCTAATCCAGATGCCGTATATACAACACAGTTAATTGGAGTCATTTCAGTTATAAGTTTTGTATTTATTTCATCTTATATTGTTATCTCTATTATAAAGAGAACAGTAGGTTTGAGAATTAGTGAAGAAGCAGAAAAAATTGGAACAGATAAAGCTGAAATTGGAGTAATTGCCTATTCCATAAGAGATTAATTTTTAATCTTATTTCATTTCAATTGAGCTTATGTAATTCTATACGTAAGCTCGATTTTGTTTGGTAAATAAATCTTTTTATATTACAGTCTCCCACTTATGGAAGATTACAGCGCAACGTTTAGTAAAAAAAAATCAGGTGTCTTTTTTTTTAAGTCATCAAGCCCATTTGAATTTTACCATATTTTAAATAATATTGATTTAGAGCCAAAAGAACAAATATACGGCTCTTTAATCTTTCCAGAAAATGTAAAACTGCCATGTCCTTTAGTAATAGCGATTCATGGAAGCGCTGGTTTAAGAGGAAATCATCATGATCATATTGTTAACCTATTAGAAGCGGGGATTGCAGTATTTAGAATTCATAGTTTTGAAGCAAGAGGACTAATTTCAATTGTTGAAAACCAAATGGCCGTTACATTAGCAACAATGATTACAGATGCATTTCGTGCCCTGTCCATGATGTCGCAGCACCCTGATATTGACCCTAATAGAATCGGTATCACAGGATGGAGTTTGGGTGGAAGCACAGCTTTTTATTCTGCATGGCAACCTATTATAAATGCACTTACTAATAACAATGAAAAATTTTCAGCTCACCTTCCACTTTATCCAGGTACCCATATTAAACCTAATATTAATGAGTGGTCCGATGCTCCTATGCATATTTTGTGTGGCAAAGATGATGATTATACTCCGACAGTTTTAGTAGAGAATATGCTCGAATATATTAAACCCGCAAAGCCCAACGTTACTTTAACAGTTTATCCAGATGCCCATCATTCATTTGATTCAATTGAACCTCTAGAGTTCATTCCTTTTGCTATAAAGTTAAAAGAAGAATTTGCAATTATTGATGAAGATGGACACTTAACATTCACGACCGATAATAATGAAGTTATCAACATTGATAGCAAGGAAGGTCGGATGCAATTATTAAAAGAAACACCTAATCTTTTAGGGGCACATACAGGAGGTAACTGGAGTGCACGAAGACAGTCCCACAAAGACCTAGTTTCTTTCTTTAAGAAACATTTTTTAGCTTAACAAATTATTTACTTCTAGGGAGTTGACTCTATCTTTTAGTAGTGCAATAATAAGAACAAATCAAGAACATAATCTAATTTATACAATGAAATTAACGTTTTATAACGAAGGGGTAGAGTGTGGATTCCCTTCTCCGGCAAGAGACTATACGGAAGGATCTATCGATCTAAACGAAAAACTAATTCTACATCCAAACGCAACATTTATTGTGAGAGCTCGTGGCAAATCAATGGTCAATGTAGGTATTTACCCTGGAGATTTAGTTATAGTTGATCGAAGTATAAAACCAATAAATGGTTCAGTGGTAGTTGCAGTATTAGATGGTGAACTTAGTATTAAAATTTTAGAAATTAAAAAAAATGAAATCACGCTGCTTTCAGCTAATAAAGATTATTCTAGTATGCATGTCTCAGAAGAGATGGATTTAATTATTTGGGGAGTATGCATTCACTCTATTCATAAATTACATAACAAATGAAATGAAGAATAAAATTTTTGCATTAATTGATTGTAATGCTTTTTATGTATCATGTGAGCGAGTTTTTAATCCAAGACTAAATAATCGACCAGTTGTTGCCTTGTCAAATAATGATGGATGTATAATTGCCAGATCTAAAGAGGCAAAAGCACTTGGCATCAAGATGGGTGTGCCATTATTCAAAGTTAAAGATATTGTTAGAAAAGAGAAAGTACATGTATTTTCATCTAACTATACATTGTACGGAGATATGTCTCGAAGAGTAATGAATACTATTGCTGAGTTTACTAATGACATTGAGATATATTCTATTGATGAAGCATTTATTAGTTTAGATGGAATCCCTGGAGATATTACAGAGTATGGGCACAAAATAAGAAGAACTATATTACAATACACAGGCATTCCTGTAAGCGTAGGAATTGCTAATACCAAAACATTAGCAAAAGTTGCCAATCACATCGCAAAAGACAATGAGTCATTTGCTGGTGTATGTTCATTATTAAAATTGAAAAATATGGATAAACTTTTATCGTCTATAGAAGTTGGAGAAGTGTGGGGTGTAGGTAGACAACTTTCAAAAAAGTTGAATATGCAAGGTATCTATAATGTCAAACAGCTCAAAGATACTGAAGATTTTAGAATTAGAAAAATGATGAGCATTAATGGACTCAAAACTGTAACAGAACTAAGAGGAGTGTCGTGTTTACCGCTAGAAGAAGTTCGTGCAACCAGAAAAAGCTGTTGTACCTCAAGATCATTCGGGCAAAACTTAAAAGAATTAGGTGATATTCAGCAAGCAGTTGCTATATTTTCACGTAGAGCTGTTGAACGGATTAGAACTGAAAATTTACTTACATCATCTGTTTCAGTTTTTTTAAGGACTAGTCCATTCGATAAGAAAAATAAATATTATTTTAACTCATCTTCTATTCATATATCCACACCTACTAATGACACAATTGAAATTGCAAAGATTGTATCAAGAATAACAAAACAAATATTTAAGCCTGGATATTTATATCAAAAAGCTGGAGTTCTACTTTCTGGATTTTATCCAGAAGGCGAGGAGCCTGTAGATTTATTTTCAAAAGACTCTAAAAAAAGAGAGGATCTAATGAAAACTATAGATAGAATTAATGGCCGATTTGGTGGAGATACTATTAAAATTGCCTCTGAACAACACCTGGGAACATGGACTCAAAAAAAAGAGAGGTGTTCACCAAATTATACTACAAATATTGATACCGTATTAGTTGTAGACTAAAAAAATGAAGCATTGCTTGAGTTAAATGTATTTGCTAGCATAATTAAAGATTATTAACGGGAGTAAATAAAAATGAAAAAAATAACAATAGCTGCATTACTAAGTGTAGCAATGTTGACAACAACAGTTGTAGCAGAAAATATTAAAATGGGAATAATTCTTGGTTTTACAGGACCAATTGAATCACTGACACCAACAATGGCAGCTTCAGCTGAGATGGCTTTTAAAGAAGCCTCTGACTCTGGAAAACTATTGGGCGGATCAACAATAGAAGTTGTAAGGGCGGACTCAACATGCATCGATGCAGCAGCAGCTACATCTGCAGCAGAACGTTTAATAACTTCTGATAGAGTTGCAGGAATTATGGGGGCTGATTGTTCAGGTGTAACAACTGCAATTGCTAACAATGTTGCAATACCAAATGGTGTAACAATGGTATCACCATCAGCGACATCACCAGCATTAACAGATATAGATGACAATGGTTACTTTTTTAGAACCGCACCATCTGACGCAAGAGGCGGACAAATCTTAGCACAAACTGTAGTGGAAAGAGGAATTTCAAAAGTTGCTGTTACCTATACAAATAATGATTATGGTAAAGGTTTAGCTGATAGTTTTAGCTCTGCATTTACTGCATTAGGCGGAGAAGTTACAATTGATGCGGCGCATGAAGATGGCAAAGGCGATTATTCAGCTGAAGTAGCTGCATTATCAGCTTCTGGCGCAAATGAATTGGTTGTAATTGGTTATCTTGATCAAGGTGGAAGAGGGATTATTCAAAGCTCAATTGACACCGGCGCATTTTCAACATTTGTATTAAGTGATGGTATGATTGGCCAAAGCTTAATTGACAATATTGATGGAGATCTAAGTGGATCATTTGGAACTATTGCAGGATCTAATACTGAAGGAGCAGCAATATTTAAAACTGTTGCAAGTTTAAACGGGATACCAGGCGACGGTCCATATGAACCAGAATCTTATGATGCTGCTGCACTAATGATTTTAGCAATGCAAGCAGGTAATTCATCTGATCGTGCTTCAATTGCTGCAAACATAATGAATGTAGCTAACGCTCCTGGAGAAATAATTTTACCTGGCCAACTTTCTAAAGGTTTAGATATTCTAAGCAATGGTGGACAAGTAAATTATCAGGGAGCTACTAATGTAGAATTCACTGAAGTTGGTGAATCTACAGGTTCTTTTAAAGAACTAGAAATTGGTAATGGTAAATTTAATACAATTAAATTCAGATAATAATTAATCTAAATTTTTATACTCGGCAGTCTTTTTAAAGGGCTGTCGAGTTTTTTTATGCCCTCTTTACAGTTTCTGGTATTACTCCTTGAGGCATAAATCTCATAGTAAGCAACAATATAAGTCCCATTAAAAATAATCTTAAATGTGGTGAACTCTTAATTAAGTGAAGCCGTATAACATTATCATAATCTAGCCCACTAGTTAAAGTTTGAACTATAAAGATAGACAATGGTTCAGCCTCAATCCACATAAACCATACAAAGAAGCCACCAAATATAGAACCTAAGTTATTCCCACTACCACCTATAATAACCATTATCCAAACTATAAATGTAAATCTAAGAGGCTGATAACTGCCAGGTGTAAACTGTCCGTCTAATGTAGTAAGCATTGCGCCTGCGATACCTACAACAGCAGAACCAATTATAAAAACCTGAAGATGTTGTTTAAATATATTTTTACCAATAGCACTTGCTGCATCCTCATTATCTCTAATTGCCCTCATCATTCTGCCCCAAGGTGAGTTCAAGGCACGATTACTAAAGGCTAGAATAATTAACAGTACTATTGTGAAAAGAGATGCATAGCAAAGTTTTACAAATATTCCAGATGAGTCAATTATTAACTGATTAATAAAAATAGTTTGATCACTTAAATCTGAAATAGAAAAAATTTTTCCAGAATTTATCCATGATATTAAGTTAATAAACCAATCAGCTTGCTGTAAGTCGACCTCATAGGGCACAGGTCGCTCTAGACCAGTAACATTTTTAACTCCACGAGACAGCCAGTCTTCATGCTTTAGTATTGCAATAATGATTTCAGAAATTCCCAGAGTAGCAATAGCAAGATAATCAGATCTTAGGCCCAGAGTAATCTTTCCTATAAAATAGGCAATCACTCCCGCAATTAATCCACCAACTAACCAAGAATAAATAATTGGTAATCCAAGGCCACCAAGGAAACCAGTTTTAGCCGGATTGATAGACTCTATTGAACTAACTGCTGGTTTATAAAAATATAAAATAATGAATAAACTTAGGAGTGAGATTAGTATCATAAAAAATTTTCTTAGATAAATAGAACTAAGATTTCTTCTCACAAGCAAAACCAAACAATAAGCAATTATAATGCATGATAAGCTAATTAAAATTCCAAACCCACCTGATGTCCAAGCTTCAGTTACTGGCTCATGTGAAACTAGTACTGCGGATACACCACCAATTGCAACAAACCCCATTATTCCAGCATTAAATAATCCAGCATAGCCCCATTGAATATTAACTCCTAAAGACATGATTGCTGAAATTAGACACAGATTAATAATACCCAAAGACACAGACCATGATTGACCAATGCCAACAGATAGAAGCAAAAGTCCCATAAATAAGAAGGCTATTGGCGCTCTTAGCTTTTGGTTCACAGTGTTTTCCCTTTAAAAATTCCAGTAGGCCTGACAATTAATACTATAACAAGAATGATAAAGGAAATAGCAAACTTATAGTCAGTTGATAAAAACTGCATTAATCCAGACGGCTCCATTGAAGTTGGTAAAATGTAGATTAAGAATTTTTTATATGCATACGTCAGCATAACTTCTGAAAATCCAATAATATATCCGCCAACAATAGCACCAAGCGGATTTCCAACTCCGCCAATAATTGCCGCCGCAAACATTGGAAGCACTAATGAAAAATATGTATATGGCTTAAAGCTTTTATCAAGGCCATACAATACACCAGCAATTGTTGCTAAAGCTCCAACTATTATCCACGTGTATAAGACTACACGATCAGGATTAATACCTGATAACAGTGCTAGGTCTTCATTGTTAGAAAATGCTCGCATTGACTTGCCAGTTTTAGATTTCTGTAAAAACCAAAATAATATTATCATTGTAATTATTGCAACAATTATTGTAATCACTTGTGTGGACTTTATTGCAAGACCTTCATCTAATCCTGTTAAATTCTTAAACTCAACAGCTTTTATAATAAACTTTTCACCATCAAAAAATCTTCGATCATCTGGTCCAATAATAAATCTAACAAGAGCATTAAGAGTAAACATGACACCAACGGAAACAATCATAAAAACAACAGGAACACTTTTTTGTTTTCTATAAAATTTATAAACACCTTGGTCAATTAATATGCAAAGCAAAGCAGTTATTAGTATACCAAAAGGTAAAGCTATTAATGCAGTTGGCATAATACCTCCGGTTATTCCCACACTTTGTAACCACCATGTAATTAATATAGTTACCATCGTACCAAAAGACATTAAGTCGCCGTGAGCAAAATTTGAAAATCTTAATACAGCATAAATTAAAGTTACCCCAAGAGCTGCCAAAGCCAACTGTGATCCGTAAGTTATGGCTGGCAATAAAACAAAATTAGAAAGTAAAACTAATGCATTAATTATATCTATATATTCCAACTTAGATCACCCTCCGAGAAAAGATTGTCTTACTTCTTTACTCTCAAGAAGCTCTTTGCCAGTTCCAAAATGCTTATTTTGCCCATTAACTAAAACATAACCATAGTCAGCAATATTGAGAGCTTGCTTTGCATTTTGCTCTACAATTAGTATGGCCATTCCAGTTTTCTTTATTTCAATTATACGCTCAAATAGTTCATCCATTACTATCGGAGAAACACCTGCAGTCGGCTCATCTAACATAAGCACTGATGGTTTAGTCATCAACGCTCTGCCAACAGCCACCTGTTGCCTTTGTCCACCAGAAAGTTCCCCAGCTAATTGAGATTGCTTATCTTTTAAAACTGGAAATAGCTCATAAATTTGCTCAATAGTTTCTTCAAAATTATCATTTCTAGTATATGCGCCTATTTCTAAATTTTCTCTCACCGTCAGCTCAGTAAAAACATTATTAGTTTGAGGAACAAAGCTAAGACCCAAGCTGATCCTTAATTGGGGTGATAAATTTGTTATGTCATTACCCATAAATGAAACAGAACCAGACTTAATCTTAAGCATTCCAAGCATAGCTTTCATTGCAGTAGATTTTCCAGCTCCGTTAGGACCTACAATTACAACTATTTCATTTTTATCAATTGCTATACTACAACCATGAAGAATATCAGCGCCTCCATATCCACCAACTAAATTACTACATTCAAAATATTTATTTTGCATTTTTATTTTGCTTTACCTAAATATGCTTCAATAACAGTTTCATTATTTTTTATATCACTAATAGTGCCTTGAGTTAAGACACTCCCTTCCGCCATAACAACCACCCAATCGCAAAGCTCACTAATAAAATCTATATCATGTTCAATCATACAGAATGTGTATCCTTTTTCTTTATTTAATCTCTTTATAGTTGAGGAAATATCTTTCAGTAGAGTTCTATTTACCCCTGCACCAACCTCATCTAATAAAACTAATTTAGCATCGACCATCATAGTTCTTCCAAGCTCTAAAAGTTTTTTTTGGCCTCCAGATAGATTGCCTGCTAACTCATGAGTTAAATGATCTAATTTTAAAAAATCAATTACTTCCAAAGCTTTTTGCCGAATAACAATTTCTTCAGATTTTACTTTAGAATGATTAAACCAAGCCCCAATTAATTTTTCTCCAGTTTGGGAATTTGGTACAACCATCAAATTTTCAAGTACAGTTAGTTTTGAAAACTCATGCGCTATTTGAAAAGTTCTTAGAAGACCTTTGTCAAATAATTCATGTGAGGGACAGTGTGTGATATTTTCTTCTTCTAAAAAAATGTTACCAGTGTTACTTGGTATATTTCCAGCAATGATATTAAATAAAGTAGTCTTACCCGCACCATTGGGTCCAATTAGTCCAGTTATAGAGCCCTGTTTAATGTTAAGAGAAACATTATTTACCGCCTTGATGCCACCGAAATTTTTAGAGATATTCTGAATTGATAGCATATAATATTAAATATATTTCACAGTTAAATGGTGAGCAATCAATTAATCTTATTTGTTTTTGATGACCTATAATTTATGTATAGGGCTCCTAATATCATTAATAATGCTAACAACGCGTTGATTTTTATTTTTTCATCCAAAAATAAGACACCGGTAAAAAATGCAATTGGTGGGATCATAAAATTAATTAACGATAAAAATACTGGTCCTTTAAGCTCTATAATCTTAAAAAATAAAATGTTTGCAATTGCAGTTCCAAATACGCCTTGAATTATTATTGCAATTATTGCTTCTCGTGTAAAATCTATCCTAAAGAATGGATCGTAAAATATTGCTAATGGTGTAATAAATAAAAGACTGCCAACACACACCCCTGTAGCCATTGCTATAACATCTATTTTTGGAGCAAGTTTAGACAAGACTGCGTTAGTACCATAACAGCAGGCAGCTATTAATACTAAAATTTGACTAATAAACTCAATTTTATTGCTTCCACCTAAGGTTAATAAATTTTCTGGACCAAATAAAATAATCAATCCAAAAAAAGCGACAACAAAAGCTAAAATTTTTGTTCTATTAATTACTTCATCTTTTAAAATAAGAGCGGATAATCCTAATGTTAACAACGGCATTGGCGACATTAATAGCCCTGCAAGTCCAGAATCGATGTGAACTTCTGCCGATGAAATTAAAAAAAACGGAAGTGCTAAGCCTAAAAAACCTAGGAGTATATAAAATAATAAATTTTTTTTTGCTAATGGAAGTTTTGAACCTGAGCTACGTAAATAAATAGATAAAATTATTGAACCCAGTAGAAGTCTAAAAAAAACGTTTGTTGTGGGCCCTACATCTTCAACACTAATCTTAATAAATATAAAGTTTACACCCCAAATTAATGCCAATGTAACTAGACATAGCCAACTTAATAATTCTGGTTTAAATAGAGGTTTCATTTGAGACTTGTGCAAGGTATGATTTATATTCTGTGAAGTAAATGTAAAATATGAAATTTATTCTATCACTTTTAATACTAGTTGTTTTTTTTACAAGTTGTGCGAGTAAGCCTCCTCAACAACAAGAGAACATATGTACAATTTTTAAAGAAAAAACATCTTGGTACAGACTTGTGAATAGATCTGAAGAAAAATGGGGTGCACCAATTCATGTTCAAATGTCTATTTTAAGACAAGAATCTGCATTTCAAAACAGAGCAAAACCAGAAAGAACTAGATTACTTGGGATAGTTCCTTGGAAAAGGAAAACCAGTGCATTTGGTTATAGTCAAGCAGTCGATGGAACATGGGATTGGTATAAAAAAGAAACAAAAAAAGTGCTGGCATCAAGAGTAAATTTTGCTGATGCTATAGACTTTACTGGTTGGTATATAAATAAAACAAATAAGGTTAATGGGATTAAAAAAAGTGACGCCTACAATCAATACTTAGCATACCATGAAGGTCATGGAGGCTTTAAATCCAAAACATACAATGATAAAGATTGGCTTTTAAAAACTGCTGAAAAGGTTGATCAAAGAGCCAATAAATACAAACATCAACTTGATCAATGTAAACATCAATTTAAAAAGAAATTATTTGGTATATTCTAATAAATAATGAAAAAAATAACTCAACCAATTGTAATAACTATGGGAGACCCTTCTGGTGTTGGTGTTGAAATAACACTAAAAGCCTGGAAAAATAGTAAAATTAAAAAGCCTTTTTTTTTAATTCATGATTATGCATATGTACAAGCTGTAGCAAAAAAAATGAAAATTAATGTTCCATTAAAAATTATATATGAACCAAAAGAAGCATTAAAACAGTGTAAAAAATTTCTACCCATATATCAAATGGATGTAGGCAATAAAACTAAACTTGGAAAACCCAGTAAGCAAAATGCAAATGTAATTTTAAAATCAATTGATTTAGCTTTAAAATTTATTCAAGATGGCAAAGCATCAGCAATGGTTACTAATCCAATAGCTAAAGATATAGTCAATCATGCGTCAAAAAATTTTAGTGGTCACACTGAATATTTGGCAAAGAAAAGCAAATCAAAAAATTTTTGTATGATGCTTATTAATGCAAGCATTAGAGTAATTCCACTGACAATACACATGCCTTTAAAAAAAGTTAGTCAGTCTATAAATAAAGATCTTATAAGAGATACATTAAAAATAATAAATCAATCAATTATAAATGACTTTGGAATCAAAAAACCTAAAATACTTGTCACTGGTTTAAATCCTCATGCTGGTGAAAATGGATTACTTGGAGATGAAGAAATAAATATTATTGCGCCAGCAATTAAAACCTTAAAAAAAACAATAAAAGCCTATGGGCCTATTTCTGCAGACTCAGCATTTACCCCTGATAACTTAAAGAAATACGATGCTGTGTTATGCATGTATCATGATCAAGCTTTAATCCCAATTAAGACAATTGATTTTTATAATACAGTAAATTATACCGCTGGTCTAAACGTTATAAGAACTAGTCCTGATCATGGAACTGGATTTGATATAGCAAAAAAATTCATTGCTAATGAGAGTAGTTTAGTAGCGGCGATTAAAAGCGCAGCTGAAATAGTAAATAGTCGTCAGAATAATACTTAAATTATTATCTATTAAGATTTCTATTTTCTACAGCGTCATTGAAGTAAGAAAAAAGTTTTTTAGAGAATTCATCTGATGTAACACTAGTTTCAGGATGCCACTGCACTCCATAAAAGAAGCCACCATAATTTTCTAATGTTATAGCCTCAATAGTATCATCCTTGGCAACAGCCTCTATTACCAGTGATTTACCTAGCTGATCTATTCCTTGAGTATGAAGGGAATTAACTTCAAGTGTATTGGTCCCAGCTAACTTTTCTAGCTTACCATTTGCTGTTAAATAAACTTCATGTTGTTTATCATATTGATTTTCAACATCACTTTTTTTTGAAGCTCTATGATCCATTCTCCCAGGTACATCATGTATATCTGCATGAAGTGAACCACCCATTGCAACATTAATTTCTTGAAAGCCTCTACAAATCCCTAGCATTGGAATCTCTTTATTAAATATATGATCAATCAATGGAAGCACTGTACGATCTCTTGCTAAGTCAGATGGCTCCACTATTTTGTCTTTATTATAAAAACCAGGATGTACATTTGAAAGACTTCCAGTCAGTAAAACTCCATCGACACTGTCCAGAATCTTTTTATAGTTATTAACTTCTGGCAGCGCAGGTAAAATAATGGGAGCACAGTTTGTTGCAGAAGCTAGTGCATTAATATAGTTAGCTCCTGATCCATGATAAACTCTTTTATCTTCTGGCTTTGTGATAATATCAGCAAAAAGAGCAACAATAGGTTTAGTGGGTGTGTACATAGCTTAATTTTTATTTACTTCATTTATACAATATATATCATATATATCATATATATGGTCTTTAACATAAAAAACAAATCTGAAAACTTTAAACAAGAAATGTCTTGGGATGATCCTCTTCTTAGTGCTGATCAAATAACCTCTGAAGAAAAAATTGTTCAATCATCAGTAAAAAAATATTGTCAAGACAAGCTAATGCCAAGAGTTATTGAAGAAAATAGACATGAAAAGTTTAATCCTGAAATAATTAAAGAAATGGGTGAGCTTGGTATTTTAGGACCAATGATCAGTGGCTATGGATGTGCCGGAACTAACTATGTAAGCTATGGCTTAATTACCAGAGAGATTGAAAGAGTTGATAGTGGCTATCGATCAATGATGTCAGTTCAATCAAGCTTAGTAATGTTTCCTATATATAAGTATGGTTCTGAAGATCAGAAAAATTTCTACCTACCCAAATTAGCTAGAGGAGAGTTCATAGGAAGCTTTGGCTTAACAGAACCTGATGCAGGCAGCGACCCAAATTCAATGAGAACAACAGCAAAGAAAGTTGCGGATGGTTATATTTTAAATGGAACTAAAACATGGATAAGTAATTCTCCAGTTGCAGATGTTTTAATTGTTTGGGCTAAGGATGAAGATGGAAAAATATTAGGATTTATTATTGATAAAGGTACAAAAGGTTTATCGACTCCAAAAATTGAAGGAAAACTATCTTTGCGGGCCTCTATTACAGGTCAAATTATTTTAGAAGATGTTTTATGTCCCCATGAAAAAGTATTGCCAAATGTTATAGGTTTAAAAGGTCCATTTAGTTGCTTAAATAGTGCACGTTATGGTATTGCATGGGGAGTTTTAGGTGCAGCTGAATTTTGTTACTCTGAAGCTAGACAATATGCATTAGATCGAATTATGTTTGATAAGCCAATTGCTGCAACCCAATTAGTTCAAACGAAATTAGTTGATATGCAGACTGAAATTGCTCTAGGCTTACAAGCAGTAATCAAGGTTGGAAGACTAATGGAATCAGGTAATACAAATAGTGATATGGTTAGCTTAATTAAAAGAAACAATTGTTCAAAGGCACTAGATATTGCCAGATTATCTAGAGATATTTTAGGTGGAAATGGAATTTCTGATGAGTATCATGTGATGCGACATATGATGAATTTAGAAACAGTTAAAACGTATGAAGGAACTCATGATATTCATACTTTAATTTTAGGTAAATCAATAACAGGAATACAGGCATTTAAATAATTATGGCAATACTCAATAGAACAACAAAACAGTGGCAAGAAATAGACTCAGCTCATCAGCTTCATCCGTTTACAGATTTTAAATCTTTAGCAGAAGAGGGTAGTATTATTATTTCTAAGGCAGATGGCGTTCACTTAACAAATAGTGATGGCAAACAACTATTAGATGCAATGTCTGGATTATGGTGTGTTAATATAGGCTACGGTAGAGAATCAATGGCTAAAGTTGCCTATGAGCAAATGAAAGAACTCCCTTATTATAATAGTTTTTTTAAAACTACTACAGTTCCATCAATTGAACTTGCAAGACAATTAGCAGAGATTACGCCTAAAGATTTAAATTACGCATTTTTTTCATCAAGTGGATCCGAAGCAAATGATACCGTTGTAAGAATGGTAAAAAGATATTGGGACCTAAAAAATCAGCCCAACAAAAAAACCTTTATAAGTCGTGAATACGCTTATCATGGCAGCACTATGATCGGAGTAAGTCTTGGTGGGATGACTGGAATGCATGATCAGGGTGGTTTGCTTCCAGGCTTTAGTCATATTATGCCGCCATACTGGTATAAGTATGGAGAAAATATGAGCCAAGAAGAATTTGGTTTATATGCCGCAAATAAACTAGAAGAAAGAATTATAGAACTAGGAGCAGAAAATGTTGCTGCTTTTATTGGTGAGCCCATTCAAGGTGCAGGAGGAGTTATAATCCCACCTGATAGTTATTGGCCTAGAATTCAAGAAATATGTAAGAAATACGACATACTTCTAGTAGTCGATGAAGTTATATGTGGTTTTGGTAGAACTGGTAATTGGTTTGGGTCTGATACTTATAATATTAAGCCAGATATTATAACTATGGCTAAAGGTATAAGCTCTGGGTATATTCCTCTTTCAGGTATTATGGTCGGCTCAAGAGTTTCAGATGTTATGATCAATGAGGGTGGTGAATTTTATCATGGTTACACTTACTCAGGACATCCTGTAGCTTGTGCAGTAGCAATTGAAAATTTAAAGATAATTAAAGAAGAAAATTTAATTGAACATTCAGTAAAAACATCAATTTATTTACAAGAGCGCATGCAAGAAATTTCTGAACATCCATTAGTTGGCGAAGTGAGAATGAAAAATTTAATTGGTGCTATCGAACTAGTTGAAGATAAAGAAACTAGAAAAATGTTTGAAGATACTGGAACCGTAGGTAGTGTATGTCGAGATTATTGTATTCAAAATGGTTTGGTAATGAGAGCCGTGAGAGATGGCATGATTTTTTGTCCACCACTTATTTTTACTAATGATAATGTTGATGAATTAGTTGATAAATTAAAAAGATCTTTAGATCAGACACATAATCATATTTCTAAGTCATAACTATAAAATTCCTGGTCTTTAATATATCCAAGAGATTCATAAAGAGATTGTCCGGCCAAATTATCTTTATTTGTTGAAAGTTCGATTGAGCCAAATTTATTTGATTGCGCATAGTCTTTAGCGGCATCCATTAAAATTTTTCCAGCACCCTTTTTTCTACAGTCTGAACAAACAAATAGATCGTATAAAACTATTTTTTTTCTCAGTCTTACAGAATCAAATGTTGGGTATAGCTGAGTGAATCCAATACATCTATCTTCATCTTTAATAAAAAATATTATTGCTTCATCAGCTTCTAGTCGCGATTTAATATATTGGTTTGCCGCATCAACATTAGACGGTTGATTATAAAATATTCTATACAAGTCAAATATTGGTCCAATGATATTTGCATCATTTACAGTTGCTTTAAATAATTTTATTTTCAATGGTTACCTCCCAATTGATCGATAGACTGCTATGATTAAAAAGATAAATGTTAATGTGGACAATGTATAGATGAATCCATTTGGACCTAACATATCCATTGCCCTACCTCCAACAATTGGCCCCACTACCGCACCACATTCAAATACCATCACCAAAATTGCTGTTGCACCAGCAATTTCTGAAGCAGAATATCGTTCACCCAGCATAGTTAAGGCACAAATAAAAATACTACTTGAGGCACCACCCCAAAGGACAAGAAACAAAATGCAAATATAAAAATTAGATAAGTTAATGGACATCATTATTGGAGAAATAAAAGTGATGATCACTAAAACGTTCAAAATTAATCTTTTATTATATTTATCAAGTAGATAGCCTACAAATGGCTGAAATATTAATCCACCAACTAAGGCTATAGTTACATATTGCAGAGCAAGTTCTTGTGTAAGGTTATTTTGAATTAAAAATATAGGAAAGAACGCTACAAACATAACATCTTCAAGACCAACAAGAAGTGCGGCACCAAAAATCGTTGGCGCTGCTACGATAGATATTAAAACTGGCATAGAAGAATGTTTTGGTAATTGCGGTGACTTAGCATTTAGAGTTAATAGTGGGATTATGGAGCAAAATGATAAACTGGCAATTACTATAAATGGGAACCATCCCTCAATTCCAGTATAAGATAATATTACTGGGCCAAGTGCAAAGCCAGCAACAAATACTAGATTATAAGTAGTTATAATCTTACCACGATTTGTATCATCAGCCATTGATAACATCCAAGTATCAAAAGCATTCCAAGCTAAAGCACCCGCAAAACCAATTAAGAATCTAATAAAAAACCAAGCAGTAAGACCATCAAATATTGGGAAAGTAAGGTAAAGAATAACGGTAATAAGTTGAGCAGATATGATTGATCGTGAAAGACCATATTTATGAATAATTAATGGCGTAACTCTTACGAATAAGATTGTTGCTATTGGTTGAGCAATAACATTAATTCCAATTTCTGTATTACTATAGCCTTGTGATTCCAAAATTAAAGAAAGCAATGGAATTAAAGTACCAAGTTTTATTCCAATAATTAATGCACAAAGAAATAATATAAAATAACTTTTATAATGTTTTCCAAAAAAAGACTCTAAAAATTTCATATCTACTTTTTAAAGGAAAGGTTTGGGAATGTATTTGTAAAATATTTATAAATTAATTTTTTACAAAACTCATTTGAATAATTTTTACGATCAAATAATATTTTTTGCCATAACCCATCTACTAAAGCCAAGTAAGTTTCACTAATTTCTCCAGCATCAAGATCTTTTTTTGAATTTTTCTCTATAAGGTCAGTTAAAACTTTTTTAAATTGTTCAAAATATATCTGATCTTGATCTTGGCAAATTGCTTGATAAGCAGGAATAAATTTCACTTCACTGTAAAATGAGAACCATACAGCTATTTTTTTCCTACTAGCAATTCTTGGGTGAAAATCATTTTCTATGATTTTAATTAATCGATCAATTGGAGTTAGTTTTTTATCTTCAAAAATTTTACCCCATGATTCCATGTATTCATTTGATAAAAATTGTAGTGAGCTAGTTAAAAGATTTTCTTTAGATTTAAATCTAAAATGAGCATAACCTTGAGATACGCCGGCGAGGGATGAAACATGTGCAATAGTCGTATCACTTAAACCGCGTTGTGCTATACTTTCAATTGTAGCATCAATTAATCTTTGATGATTTGCAGAAAACTTTTCATTCTCAGATCTTAAAGCCATAATCACTTTACTTACCTCAAAAATTATTTTAAAAATATACACAATATCAATAAAAAAAGATACATTTTTGATTGAACATTCATTCAATTTCAGTAAAATATAGTCCATATGGCAAAAAAAATTTATGATGCAATTGTAGTTGGTGCTGGACACAATGGCCTTACAGCTGCGTCTTATATGGCCAAAGCTGGACTTGACGTTCTTGTTCTAGAAAAGAACGATTATATTGGCGGTGCTGCTGTCAGCAGAGAATTATTTCCAGGCTGGAAATATTCAAACTGCTCTTATGTTTGTAGCCTCTTACGACCAGAAATAATGCGAGACCTTGAGCTTTATAAATATGGTTTACAAATTATACCATATGAAGGCAGTGCTACAATGATGAAGAATGGTGATTACTATGCTCACTATCATGATCACGATATGACTGTTAAATCAATTTCAAGACATTCAAAGCATGATGCTGAGGCATATGATCGTTATAGCAGAGATGTTATGCGTCAGTGTAAAATAATCAAACCTCTTTTAAAAATGACTCCACCTGATCTTACCTCATTCAAACCTAAAGATATTTTAGGTGCGCTAGAATTTGCTAAACATTTTGCTGCTAAAGATGAGCTAGGTGGCCTAGGTGAAAAAGAAATTTATGATACAATTCGTTTCTACACTATGAGCATCTCTGATTATTTAGATGAATACTTTGAAACCGATATTACAAAAGCACATTTAGCAGGAAGTGCAATTATTGGAACAGCTTTAGGACCATGTTCTCCTGGTTCAGCTTACGTACTTCTACATCATTACATGGGTGAAGTTGATGGATCTATTGGTTCATGGGGTTATGCACGTGGTGGAATGGGATCAATTACAAAAGCTATGGGTGAGTGCTTAAAGAGTCATGGAGGAACTATTCAAGCAAGTTCAGAAGTGACGAATGTTATTGTTAAAAATGGAAGAGCAATTGGAGTGGCGACTGCAAACGGTGATGAATTTTATGCAAAAAAAGTTGTATCTAATTTAGATGTTAAACGTACCTTCCTAAAGATTACAGATGAAAGTGATTTAGAACCTGATTTTGTTGAAAGAGTTAAGAATTTTAAAATTAGAGGTTCTTCAGGAAAACTAAATATTGCTTTGGAGGGATTACCAACATTTCCATCAATACCAAAAGATGACCCTGGAGGAAATGGTGACTTGCATTTCACAGAAACAATTGAAGAAATGGAAGGCGCTTATGATGACTGGAAGCGTGGTCAATGGTCAAAAATGCCTTATGTAGACATGTGTTTGCCATCTAAAAGTGATCCAACTATGGCAGCTCCGGGTAAGCACTTTATGTCGGTATTTATCCAGTACGTGCCTTTTGAATTAGCGAATGGTGGGTGGAATGAGCAAAGAAAACAAGATTTTGGAAATCATATTATTAATAGAATTGCTGAATATTCACCGGACTTTAAAGATTTGATAGCCCACTATGAAGTTAGAACACCTAAAGATATTCATGATGAAGTAGGTCTTACTGAGGGGAATATATTCCAAGGTGAGCTTACTATGGATCAACTAATGTTTAATCGTCCAATAACTGGCTATGCTCAGTATCGTGCTCCAATAAAAGACCTATATATGTGTAGTTCGAGTACTCATCCTGGTGGTGGTGTTATGGGAGCACCCGGTGCCAATGCTGCGCGTGAAATATTAAGTGACATGAATATTAAGCAAAAAGGTAATCATTACTAATGACAAAAGTTTATGATGTAATAATTATTGGTGGAGGTCACAATGCGCTTGTCTGTGCGAATGTTCTAGCTAAAAAAAATAAAAAAGTTCTAATTTGTGAAGCACGAGATACTTGTGGAGGATTACTAACAAACAGCTTAAGCAACTTCACTCCAGATTTCAGCAGTAAAGTTAAATCAGAGATAGATAATATTAGTGTTAATCATACAGCAGTAACTTCAATAGCATTATCTGAAACTGGCCATCATTTAAAACTAACAGGTAATTTTTCTGAAGATAAAGAAACTCTTGAACAACTTGCCCCAGAAGATGTTGATAGATACTTTAAATTACAAAAAAAACTAAGTTTATTTTCAAAAACTTTAGGTTCATTCATGCATTCCTCGCCACCAAGAATTTTACACAAAAATTTTTCAGATTATTTCAAGTTATTTAAACTTGCACTAAATGTGAGAATAATGGGTAGGAACAATTTTAATGAATTTGCAAGAATGATAGGTTTAAATATTGCTGATGAATTAGAAGATAATTTTAAGAACACGCTTCTGCAAGGCTTAATATCACATGATGCAATAACAGGCTCAAATCTGGGACCAAGATCTCCAGGGTCCCTAATTAATTTGTTATTCAGAATGGCTAATCATAGCAATTCACTATTTGGTGGAATTCAACAAGTAAAAGGTGGAGTAAATGCAGTCATAAAATCTTTAGAGGACAATGTTATTAAAAGAGGTGTTGAAATCAAAACCTCAAGTTCTGTAAAACGTTGTATTATTGAGAATGATCACGTAAAAGGAGTTGAACTTGAGAACGGCACTTTAATTCATGCCGACACGGTTATTTCAAGTGCTGACCCCAAATCTACTTACTTCTGCTTACTTGGAACAGAGCATTTAGATACCGATTTTAAAAGAAGAATTAAGCATTATCGAGCAAAAGGCAGAGTAGCTAAGTTACAATTAACTCTTAAAAAAGTTCCTGAATTTACAAACTTAGAATTAGCAGAATTGTCTCAAAGGCTAGTTATCTCTCCTTCAATTGACTATATAGAAGAGAATTTTAATTATAGTAAGTTTGAAAATCTGTCTCCGGAACCAATATTAGAATTATCAGTACCTTCGATTGAAGATGACTCATTGTGTAAGAATGGTATGCACATTATGAATATTCAAATCCAGTATGCACCTTTTAATGTTAAAGGCGGTTGGGAAACAAAAAAAACTGAGTGTATAGATAATGTTTTAACAACATTAGAAAAATATGCGCCAGATATAAGATCGTGTATTGCTGAACAAGAACTTATTTCACCTAACGACATTGAAAAAAACTTTAATGTTACAGGTGGACACTGGCACCACGGAGAAATTCAAATTGATCAATTATTTATGCTTCGACCAATTCCTGGAGCTGCACAGTATAAAACGCCTGTTACTGGTTTGTATATGTGTGGGGCGGGTACACATCCTGGTGGAGGTATGACGGGTATCCCAGGAAAAAATGCAGCGCATGAGGTTTTAAAAAATATATAGATATGAGTATAGATTTAACACAAGCAGCACTAAAGTTTACACCTTTTCACAATAGGACAAGTCGAGCATGTAGAACTAACTCATGGTATAGATGGTCTGGATATACAGTTGTTGCGGAATATTCGACGACAGAATTAGAATATACAGCCACAAGAAATGGTACTTCTGTAATGGATCTTACTCCGATGTACAAATATGAGATTAAAGGAGAACGAGCAAAAGAATTTATTAATTATTTTGTAACCAGAGATCTTTCTGAAATGAAAGACAATACAGTTGCATATGTAATCTGGTGTAATGAAGCTGGAAAAGTAGTCGATGATGGTACGGTTTTTTGTCTAAATCAAAATGAGTTTAAACTTTGTTGTGCGGTAAAAATGCAAACTTGGTTAAAGGACTCAGCTGAAGGATTTGATCTTGAGATTAACGATGTAACAGATGAGATTGCGGCACTCTCTGTTCAAGGACCAACTTCTTGCTCTGTTTTAAAAAATTATGGCGCTACTGATCTTGAATTATTAAAGCCATTTGAATCTAAAAATTTTACTATTGATGGTTATGGTGTCTTAATTTCAAGAACTGGCTTTACTGGAGATTTAGGTTACGAGCTTTGGACAAATCCAGATAACGCTGAAAAAATGTGGGATAGCCTCATGGAATCTGGTAAACATCTTAAAATAAGGCCAATGGGAATGCATGCTCTTGAGATGGTTAGAATTGAAGCTGGTTTTATTCAAACCAGTACAGATTTTGTAAGCACTGAGCATGCGTTAAGACCTATAAGAATGAGATCTCCATATGAAATTGGCATGGGGTGGTTAGTTCATTTAAATAAAAAAGATTATTTTATAGGTAAGCGTGCTTTAAGATATGAAAAAGAAAATGGAACAACTGAGCGAGTTTTAGTTGGGCTTGATATTGAAGGTGACAAACCTGCACACGGTGCTGTCATATACAATAAAAAGAAAGAAGATGTGGGTATCGTTACAGCGGCTCTTTGGTCTCCAACCTTAAAAAGAAATATTGCGATTGCATCGCTAATGCGACCTTATGGTACAAAAATCAAAGAAGATATTTTTGTAGAAATTTATCATCCAGAAGAGTTAGAGTATAAAAAAATATGGGCCACATGTAAGATTGTTAAGCGTCAATTTTATAGTCCTGAAAGAAGGAATTTAGTTCCTGCGGAGGTTTATTAAAAGTTATGGTTTTAAGAGTAGATAATTTAGACACGAAAGAGTTAGACAAAAAAGATTTAACCACTTTACATCCCTGGGAGTACTTAGAGTATAGAGGAGAAGGTGGAAGAACTTTTATTGAAAAATCTAAGGGAATTTATCTTTATGATAAGGACGGTCGTAAATTAATAGATGGTCCAGGTGGAATGTGGAATGTTAATATTGGCCACGGTGTTGATGAAATTGCGGACGCGGTTTCACATCAAATTCGTACTATGTCATATGCAAGCCCCTTCACTGAATCAACTACTGTAAGGGCTGTCTTTGCCGAAAGAATTGCTGAATATGCTCCAGGGGATTTAAAAAGGGTTTTCTTTACTTCTGGTGGTTCGGCAGCTGTAGATTCGGCGCTTAGGTTTGTAATGTTTTTTAATAATGTTCGTGGCTTAAGAAATAAAAAGAAAATTATTGGAAGACAAGATGGCTATCATGGAAGCACTTACTTAGGAGCTTCTTGTTCTGGCAAAGAAAGAGATAAAAATAATTTTGATTTTGCTTCAGATATTGTTCATCATATTTCGGCTCCTAATCCATACCGTAAAGATGATAATCTAACAGATGATGAGTTCTGCGAGGCAAAAGTTAAAGAGTTAGAAGATAAGATATTAGAGCTTGGGCCTGAAAATGTCGCTGCTTTTATTGCTGAGCCAATATTGGCATCCGGTGGAGTTATTGTTCCACCAAAAGGCTATCATAAAAAAACTTCTGAAATATGTCGTAAGCATGATGTTATTTATATTTCTGACGAAATTGTTACAGCATTTGGTCGACTTGGACATATTTTTGCATCAGAAAAATATTTTGATTTTACGCCTGATATTATTGTGGCTGCCAAGGGAATAACAAGTGGTTATGTACCATGTGGAGCGGTTTTGATATCTGAAAAACTTATGGCTGAGTTAGATAATAAAGAGCGAGTAATCTTTTCCAATGGCTTTACTGATTCAGGTCATCCAGTAGCAATGGCCGCAGCTAACGCGAGCTTGACTTATATGGAGGAACATAATCTCATGGATCATGTGCAAGAAGTCGGTCCTTATTTTCAAGAACAATTAAGAGGCCTAAGTGATCTTCCAATTGTTGGTGAAGTAAGAGGTGAGGGTTTGATGGCTGCTGTGGAGTGTGTTGGAAATAAAGATAAAAAAGATCCATTAAATTTATCCTATGAAATTGGATCTAGAATTAATGAACACTGTCAAAATTTAGGTTTGATAGTCAGACCTTTGTATAGCACATGTGTGATGTCACCATCGCTCATAATAACAAAAAGTCAAATTGATGATCTTGTGGGCATGTTAAGAAAAGGCATTGTTATGGCTACTGAGGATATTAAAAAAGAAGGCCTTTGGTAAACATACATATAGTATGAGTAATATCGATCAGCTTATAGAAAGTTATTCAGAAGGCGAAAGTCTTCCACGGGAATTTTATACAAATACTAATATATTTAGCGATGAAATAAGCAGCATTTACTTTAATCAATGGCTTACCGTTGATCATATCTCACGTATTCCTAATCCAGGAGATTATTTTTTATTTGATATTGAAAAAGAATCTATAATTATTATTAGGGGTAGAGATAATATTGTAAGGGCATTTTATAACGTGTGCACTCATCGAGGTTCGAGAGTTTGTTTAGAGTCAGAAGGTACTAAAAAATTATTAGTTTGTCCCTATCATGCCTGGAGTTTTGATGCAGAAGGAAATTTAAGAGCGGCACGATTTATGCCAGATGATTTCAACCCAAAAGAATGGGGTTTAAGAAAATGCCATCTTGCTATTCAAAATGGATTAATCTTTTTAAATCTAACATCCGATGTACCAGATAGTTTTGAAGAATTTATTGCACCATTAGTTCCATATCTTAATTTACATGAACCTGAAAATTCAAAGATAGCCTTTAGAAAAAAATACCCAACCTCAGCAAATTGGAAAACAACACTTGAAAATTTTCAAGAATGCTATCACTGCGCTCCGTCACATCAATCATACAGCGCAGTACACGAAAAAGAATTTGTAAAAATCTATGGTGCCGGAAAAGGAAGTGGACCAGATGATGAGACTGCTGCCTATGAAAAAAAAATTAAACCTTGGACAGAAGATTTAGAAAAAAGAGGAATAATAAATCAGTGTTATTTAGAATCCAACACTGAAACAGAATCTGGGTTTAATCGATATGCTGATAGAGTTCCAATTGGTAATGGAAAAGAGTCTGAAACTGAAGATGGAAAATTTGCCTCAACTTTAATGGGCAAATTTAAAAAATTAGGGCCTGATGGTGGGGTTACACAGATTAGCTTCAATCCTTTTGCCAATACATATTTTAATAATGACTTTGGGGTATTATTTATATTTAAGCCAATAGATACATTTAATACGGAAGTTGAATTAATATGGTTGGTCGATAAAAATGCAAATGAAGATCAGTATGATATTGATAAAATGATTTGGATGTGGGACGTTACAACGTTGGAAGATACGCAAATTATAGAAGATAATTATAAAGGAATTCTATCTAAATCTTATAAACCTGGTAAACTTTCTGAAATTGAGCGTGCTGTAAGCTATTTTTATAACTGGTACTTTAAGAGTATAAAAAAGAATTTAAATGGGTCGAATATATCATAAAGACATTTACGATTTTGATAATCCAGTCAAGAGTTACTGGGAAGAAACTAGTCACCCCAATCAAGAAAATTATCCAAAATTAACTGGCGATCAAAAATGTGATGTGGTTGTTATTGGTGGCGGCTTTACAGGGATTTCTACTGCTTATCATTTAGCAAAAAAGTATGGAAGTGATGTACATTTACTTGAAGCAGGCCATGTAGGATGGGCGAGCTCTGGAAGAAATGCAGGGTTTGTATGTCTACCATCAACTAAATTATCAAATAAGCAACTTTTCAAAAAATATGGAGTAGAAGAAACCAAAAATTTTTTTAAAGCTCAAGTTGAGGGAATGAATTTGATCGAGTCAATAATGCAAGAAAATAGCATTGAATGTGAAAAAACTGGCCGAGGAAACTATGATGTAGCTCATCATCCAGATAGCGCTAATGAATTAAAGCAATGGGGTGAAGAACTACAAAAATACTTTGATATTAAAACTAAGTGGTTTCCAAAAGAGGAATTTGATCAAATTGGTCATAGATCTACAGAGCAATTTGGAGCTATTCATATGGATGAAGGCTTTGCCATGAATCCTCTTAAGTTCCTAATGGGGTTTGCAAATGCTGCGCATCTTGCAGGAGCAAAACTACATGGACAATCCAATGTTATTAAGTGGGAGAAAAATGATGGCCAACATAAACTTATAACTAAAGATGGATCTATTACAGCAAACAAAGTGGTGGTTGCAACAAATGGTTATACCGATGAATCTTTACATAAAAGCTTTTCAGGTAGAATGATGCCTGTACTTTCAAATATTATTGTCACAAGAGAAATGACTGAAGATGAATTTGCATTACAAAACTTTAAAACGCTTAGTCCAATTTGTAACAGTAGAGAATTATTGTTTTATTATAGAAGAATGCCAAACAATCGAATGTTGTTTGGAGCACGTGGTGACACTTATGGTGACGATGCCAGTGCAGCTAAAATGAGAGGTTGGATGACAAAAAGGTTTGGCCAAGTGTTTCCTGAGTGGAATTCAATAGATATTTCTCACTACTGGAGAGGTACTGTTGTAATGACTAGAGACTTTACACCATCTGTTGGAAATTTAGAAAAAGATCCAAGTGTTTATTTTTCCTTTGGTTATCATGCAAATGGAAATAATTCGACAGTATATTGTGGAAAAAAACTTGCTGAATTAATCTGTGAATCAAATAGTGGAGATGTCAATATTCCGGCAGTTTTCCGAGGATTAGCACCAAAAATTCCGTTTCCATTTTTAAGATTATGGTACCTAAGATTTATGCTTTGGTATTATAATTTTTCAGAAAATAGAAGAGAATTATAAATTGACTATAGTTTAATATGACTTAAAATTTTTCGCATGTGGGGATACGTCAACAAACTCTATGCAAGAAGTGATAATGTTAAAGCTTATACACTATTAACACCAGCACTCATCTTTTTTTTCTGCGTTATGCTAACGCCAATGTTATTAACTATAGCCTTTAGTTTTTTTACTCAAATTAATATGAATGAAATTGACTATAGTTTCACTACGGATCGATATGTTGAATTTTTTAATAAACCTCTTTTAACTTCTTTATTATTTAAGTCGGTAAAAATATCTTTCATCGTTACCTTTGTTACCTTGTTAACAGCTTATCCTGCAGCTTACTATATAGCTTTTTATGTTAAAAAGAATAAAACACTATGGCTGATACTAATGTCATTACCTTTTTGGACTTCTTATTTGCTTCGAATATTTTCTTGGAAGATTATTTTAGGAACAAAAGGAGTTGTAAATTCAGGTCTAATAACACTGGGACTTATAAGTGAGCCATTATCATTTATCATGTATAGTCAAACAGCAGTTGTTATTACCTTGTCACATGCTTGGGCCGCATTTGCATTACTGCCATTATATGTATCATTAGATAAAATCGATTATTCTTTAATTGAGGCTTCGAGAGATTTAGGAAACTCTAGGCTAGAGACTTTTTGGAGAGTTACATTCCCTCTTTCCTTACCCGGTGTCATAGGAGCAATTTTAATTATTTTTATTCCTACTGTTGGAGACTACGTCACGCCGCAGATGGTGGGCGGTGTTGATGGGCGTATGTTGTCTTATATGATTCAGTCATATTTTGGTAAAGTGAATAATATACCAATGGGAGCGGTGTCAGCGGTTATCATGCTTGCTGCAGTTGCTAGTATTACAATGATAGTTTCCTATGTAACAACAAAATTAACGCAGAGGGTGGCATAAGTGGAGCAAAAAAATAATTCATTATTAATATATACAATTTTCTACTTTTTATTTTTGTATATCCCTGTTCTTTTCTTGCCTCTATTTAGTTTCAATGACTCTAATTATATGTCATTCCCCCTAAGCGGATTTACATTTAGACATTATGAAGATATGTGGTCAAAAGCCCCAGTATTCAGAGCATTATGGGTGAGTATCAAAGTTGGTGTTATAGCTAGTGTAGTAAGTACAGTAATTGCACTTATGGCGGCAAAAGCTTTTACAAAATATAAATTTATTGGCTCAAGGGTATCCTATGCAGCAGTTTTACTTCCATTTTTAATACCAGAAATAATTCTTGCTGTTTCCCTAATAGTAATTTGGTTAAGCCTTGGTTTCAAACTAGGTTTAGTTCCAGTTACAATTGGCCATATTTTATTCTGCACACCTTTTTGTATGCTGATTCTAATTTCAAGAATTGAAGGGTTTGATAGTAGTTTAGAAGAAGCATCTCGTGATCTTGGTGAAAATGCCTGGGGCACGTTCTGGAAAGTTTCATTCCCACTGTACCTGCCAGGTATTATAGCATCTCTTTTATTAGGATTTATAATTTCTTTTGATGAATTTATTCTAGCTTTTTTCTTATCTGGAAGTGATCCAACTTTACCAATGTATATGTGGAATCAACTTAGATTTATTAAAAAATTGCCACATGTTTTGGCTTTAGGTGCCATAATAATAGTTGCTACTACATTTGTAGTCTTACTCGCTTACTGGTTAAGAAATTTAGGACAAGCTAAGAACAAAGATTTTAAAATTTAAATAAGGTTTAGATATGAATGAAAAATATATAGAGGTAAAAAATGTTTCAAAACACTTTGATAAAGTTAAAGCCGTTGATGATATTTCCGTAGAGATTAAAGAAGGTGAATTTTTTTCTTTATTGGGCCCATCTGGTTGTGGAAAAACAACTCTTCTTAGATTGCTTGCCGGATTCGAATATCCTACGAAAGGTAGTTTATTAATTGATGGTATTGATGTTACTGCGTTACCTCCTAATAAGCGTCCAACAAATATGGTATTTCAGAATTATGCAATATTCCCTCACATAAATGTTGAAAAAAATATTCGATTTGGGTTAAGAAAATTAGGTCTTACAAAATTAGAAAAAAATCAACGTGTTGAAGAAGTTTTATCTCTAGTTAAATTAGAAGGATACGAAGAGCGATATAGCAATCAACTCTCTGGAGGACAAAGACAAAGAGTTGCGCTTGCTAGAGCACTGGTAAGAAGACCAAAAGTATTATTATTAGATGAGCCACTTGGTGCATTAGATAAAAAATTGAGAGATGATATGCAACTAGAATTAAGGAATTTACAAAAATCAATTGGTATAACTTTTGTGTTTGTTACTCATGATCAAGAGGAAGCCATAAGTATGTCCGATAGAGTAGCAGTGATGAATGAAGGTCAGATTCAGCAGCTGTCACAACCTAATGAACTATATAAAAATCCAAATAATATTTTTGTTAGTGATTTTATTGGCGAGACCAATTTTTTAAATGGAAAAACAAATGAAAAACATGGTGATAAGATAGATGTATCCATTGAGTCATTAGGAAATTTTCAGGTTGATAATAGATTGAATATTAGCGCTAATACAAACGATATCGTTTGCGGCATCAGACCTGAGGCCATGATGATTTCAAGAGAAATACAAAGTGATTGGGATATTTCTTTACCCGCTTTTATTAAGCAAACTTCATATTATGGTGAGATGACAAGATTTTATGTTGAAGTTAAAGGGATAGATCAAGTACTTACAGTTTCATCCCAACACTTTGACAATCAATCTTTTAAAACTGGTGAATGCTTTATTAGTATCGGTTTAGAAGATATTGTTTTACTCAATAAAAAATAGCCTACCTCCATTATAGAGATAGGCTATATATTTCTTATCGCTTTTAGTTTTTAATTAGCCGCCAGCAACCATTTCAGCCCATTGAGCTTCCATGTAATCTGCATTTTCATCTGAAGGCATAACTGAGAAAACTCCGTTTGCTAAGTGCTCTACAGGATTTGATGCTACTCCTCTTTCATCTAATTCAGCTGCAGTTAATGCACTGAAGCCTTTTTTGTTACTATGACCATAGCCCCATTCAGAAAGAAGGTACGCTGATGTTTCTGGGCTAGTTGCAGCATTCATTAAGTCATATGCTTTATCAACGTTAGGTGTGTTTGCACAAAGTGCTACTCCACAGACCCAATTCATCGTGCGTTCCTTTGGTTTCATGAAAGGCATACCAGTTTCCCAGCTCGTTTCATTCCAAGTCATTGCAGCCCAAACTTCCTCATTACCAAGTGCTTCTGCAATTGAAGCAGTATCATCGAAGAATGTTAAGATTTGCCCGTTATCTCTGAGCTCTCTATATTTATTAATTCCTTGATCAATAGCTTCCTTAGTAAGTGATTCAGCTTTAGTGATATCAGTTCCTAAGTAATGCATCATTACATATAAACTATCTGCTGCACTGTTAAGAATACCAAGCTTACCTTTTAATCTTGGGTCCTCCATAAGAGTAAGACTTTCATTACCTTTAGCAGGTGACATCCAGTCTATTTTTTCGTGATTGTATGTGAGACTTGTATCGCCCCAGTCTACTGGTGCAAAATAGTGCTCACCATTAACAATTCCACTAGGTAAGTCTCTTATCTCCGGAAACATGTCATTCCAATGTTCCATGCGACTTATATCTAAAGGTTGTAATACTCCACCTCTAACCCAACGCTTAATCTCACCTTGGCAAGGCCAAGCTACATCCTGCTCAAATCCAGCTTTTAATTTCTTTAAACCTTCTTCAGCATCACCAAACGTAGCATATTCTGGATCTCCATGTTTTTCTATGTATGGACCAAACAATCCTGGATCATCATATCCACCCCACAAGAATACTCTTGCTGCACCTTCATAAGCATGCGCTGTTTGAGAGTAAAGAAGACTTGCTGATACACTTGCAAGTCCTGCAGCTCCCATACCTTTCATAAATGATCTACGATTTAATTTTCCATCATGTAAGTTATCTAAAAACTTTTTAGTTTCGTCATATTTTACCATTACTGTTCCTTTCAAATGATTATGGTAAAATTGTACACCTCCGACCCCATTGGTCAAATGGATTCAGATTCATTATGTATTATAATCAAATATCCTATATTTTAAGCCATATTTTTAAAAAAAAGTCTTATATTTTTAGATTTCTTTAGGAGTAAAATAAGCTACAAATACAATACAAATTATCAAAAATTATAAATATGCGAAATTTAAAAGATTTAATCAGAAAACAACAAGATGGATTTACTTTAGATCAGACATTCTACCTTGATCCAGAGATATTCAAGTTAGATTATAATAATTTTTTTCTCAATCATTGGGTGTTTGTTGACCACATCAGCTCACTTATTGAAATAGGTGACTATTTTGTATTTAACCTTATTGATGATGATGTCACGGTTACTAATTTAGAAGGTGCTATTGAAGCAAGGTTTACATCAAATAATAAATTGTGCCACTCAAAAATATTTGAAGGCCTAATATTTTTAAATTTTTCTGATAATCCAGATAATTTTGATGAATTTATTAATCCAGTAAAAGATTTTATTCAATTGCATGATTTAGATAATGCAAAGATAGCCTATAGAAAAACTTATCCAACATTTGGAAATTGGAAATTAACTTTAGATAATTTTCATGAGTGTTACCATTGTGGTCCAGCTCACCCAGAATATTGTGAAGTTCATTCTACTGATTATATTCAAGCTTATGGAGCTGGTGCCAATACTGGTCCAGTATCTGATGAATTTAATAAAGAATTAGAAGACTGGAATAAAAAAGTAAAAGAACTAGGTCACTTTACAGGCGAATATGAAGAAGAAAATTTTTCTCAATATTCAAGAAGCGCTGAGAGAACCCCTTTAAGTCATGGTAAACTATCTGAAACAAGAGATGGAACACCAGCAAGTATTTTAATGGGAAAATTTAAAGACTTTGATGGCGGCTATACTTCTGTTGGACCATCTCCATTTAATAGCCTCTTAATGACAAATGATTTTGCTACTGCATTTAAATTTATACCTCGAGGACCTCTTGAGACTGATGTTGAGTTAATTTGGTTGGTACATAAAGACGCCGTTGAAGGTAAAGATTATGATATTGAAAAGATGGTTTGGATGTGGGATCAAACAACCATCGCTGATAAAACCATAATTGAAAACAATCAAAAAGGTGTGCTATCAAATCACTATGCCCCAGGCCAACTATCTCAAATGGAAGTAGCTGTGAACTCGTTTAAAAACTGGTATTTAAAACATACAGAAAATAGTCTATAAAAATTATATTTCCTATTTCAAATAATAAGTAGAAATGTAAGAATAACTCATGAAAATTGCTGAAAAAAAAGAATTAGATCAACTAATATCAGGTAAAGGCATTGAATATGTAGATGCAATTTTTACTGACTTATGTGGCTATGTTAGAGGCAAAAGATTTCCTTTAAGTGAGGCTAGTAAAATATTTAAAGACGGTTTTCAACTGCCGTATTCAGTTTTTTACTTAGATGCATTAGGTGGTGTAACTAATACTCTTGAGTTGGGCTGGGCAGATGGGGATCCTGATGGATTATTTTTCCCCATTACGGATACAATAAAAAAAGTTCCCTGGAATGATAATACGTTGCAAATATTAGTTTCGATGTGTGATGAGGAAAAAAATCCTTCTATTCTAGACCCTAGAAATATGTTGGCTTCAATTTTGAAGAAGTTTGAAGATATTAATTTAAAACCTGTAGTTGCTTTTGAACTTGAGTTTTATTTAGTCGACAAAGAGAAGGATAGCTTAGGAAAACCAAGGCCTGCGGCTGGTGCTGATAAAACCAATGTTTATGGTATGCGTGAGCTAGATATCTTTAAAAAACTTTTAGAAGATATAAATAAGAATTGTAAAATTCAAAATATTCCTGCATCTACTACGACAAGTGAATTTGCGCCTGGTCAGTATGAAATTAATTTATCTCATACTAGTGATTTATTAAAAGCAGCTGATGATGCATCTCTTCTTAGAAGAATAATTCATGAAACAACGTTGAAACATGGATACGAAGCAACATTTATGGCTAAGCCATTTTTAGACCAAACTGGAAGTGGCATGCATATACATATGTCCATGTACGATGATAAAGACAATAATCTATTTTCTTCAGGGGAAAGTCTTGGAAGTGATTTATTAAAACATGCAATTGCTGGAATGCAATCTACTCTTTATGATAGTTTTCCTATTTTTATTCCAAATCGAAATGGTTTTAGAAGAATTAAACCTGATCAGTTTGTTCCAGTTAATAAATCATGGGGATACAACAATAGAACTGTTGCACTTAGAATTCCATCGGGCAAAGATGAAGCTAGACGTATTGAACATCGTATAGCATCGGCAGATGCAAATGCATATTTAACACTAGCAAGTATTTTAGCTGGTGTGCTTCATGGTATCAAAAATAAATTACAACCAACTCACTTTATAGAGTATGGCGTCAATGCTGGAATCGAGTCTAAAGCAGATCCAGAAATACCCACCTCACTTGAAAATTCACTAATTAGATTTGAAAACTCAAAAATTCTTAAAGAATATTTTGGTCAAAATTACCTTAAGCTTTACCCTTCTGTTAAGAGAGGGGAGGAGAATTTGTATAATTCTACTTTTATACCAAAAGAAGAATACGATTATTATTTATAGGATTTAGATGACTGAAAAATTAATTAGAACTGATAAAGGTTATATTGCCTATTTAAAGCTTAATGATAATCCAGCAAATAGTCTTTCATCAGAAATTATGGGAGCAATTCAAGCAGAGTTAACAGAAATAGATAAAAATTCATCCATAAGAGTTGTAGTTTTTGAGTCAGCAAGTGAAAAAATATTTTGTTCTGGACATAGTTTAACAGAAGTCAAAGGCATGATGAGTGACAAAGATGTTCAAGCTCAAGAGAAATTATTCGCCCAGTGTTCTATGATGATGAAACAAATACAACAAATTTCTAAGCCAGTAATTGCAAAAGTAAGAGGAGTGGCTACCGCAGCGGGAAATCAGCTTGTTGCTTCTTGTGACCTAGCTTACGGCTCAGAAGACTCACGGTACGCTTTGCCAGGTGCAAATATAGGATTATTTTGTCATACACCACAGGTTGCTGTTTCTAGAACAATAGGCCGTAAAGCAACAATGGAAATGCTATTGAGTGGTGAAATGATTAATTCTGCAAAGGCAGAAAAAATTGGATTAATAAATAAAGTAGTTAGTTCTACTGATTTAGACAGTGAAGTAGAAAAAGTTTGTGAAACTATTAGTCAGAAATCTGCTGAAGTAATTGCACAAGGTAAAAAAAGCTTCTATCGACAGATTGAAATGGGATTGTCTGATGCATATAATGCAACGAGTCAAAATATGGTAAAAAATCTAGAATTAAATGATGCCAATGAAGGCATTAGTTCTTTTTTAGAAAAAAGAAAGCCTGAGTGGACTAACGATTGACTGCCAAGGTCTCTGGCTGAATATCTTTTTTTAACACAGTCTCTCTTCTAATAATAATCAGTGAAGAAATTACGATTAAGGCAGCTCCAAGATAAGTATTCCAAGTTGGAACTTCACCCCAAATTAAAAAACCAAATATTATAGCGTAAATAAGACTTAAATATTTTAATGGAGTAACAATCGATACTTCGGCATTTTTAAATGCCGCCGTAAGAGCAAGATTTCCTATGCCGCCTGAAACACCTACACAAGTCAAAATTAGCAAATCAGATGAAGAGACTGGCATTTTCCAGTCTCCAAAGAAAGGAATAGTCACCAATGAAGCAAAAATTCCAAATATAGTAAAATATAGTGCAACTAAATATGTGGGTTCTGTTTCACTAAGTTTTCTAATTGAAATAGACACCATCCCAAAAAAAAAGCAAAAAGTGAGAGGTAGAAACATGTAAGTAGTAAAATCAGTTGAAAATGGATTGACCAAAACACACACGCCAATAAATCCAAGAATAATTGCCATCCAGCGTCTCATTCGAACTACCTCATGAAGTATAATTATTGATAAAATAGTTGAAAAGATAGGCGAAGCAAATGTTAAAGACACTGTTTGAGCCAAGGGTAGGTAATGTAATGATGCATAAACAGCAAAAAGTGCACAAGTTCCTGTTATACATCTAATGAAGTGTAATCCAGGTCTTTTAGTCTCAAATAAATTTTTCCATCGCTCTTTTGGAACTACAAAGACCAGTGGTATAATACCAAAAATCATTCGAAAAAAAATAACCTCTCCAATAGGATAGCTAGCAGTAATCCATTTAACTGATAAATCCATTATAGAAAAACCTGTAACGGAGATAAGCATAAAGAAAGCAGCAGCTTGAATGTTATTTTTATTCATATTTCTGTTTTTAATAAAGTTGATATAGTAGAAATTGAATATTAATATTAGTTGAAAAATGAGTGTCTGGAAATACTTAATGGCAGCGTCCTTGGGCAATATGATTGCAGGCCCATTAGGAGCTTTAGCATTTACGGCTGGTGCCTTCTTTCTCGGCGGTAAGAAGACATTTAATAATACCGGTAATAAATTTAATCAAAAGCAGGGTGTTTATGCTATCGGTTTAATTGTACTGGCTGCAAAGTTAGCTAAAGCTGATGGTACTGTAACTTCAGATGAAATTGCTAAGTTTAAAAAGATTTTTAGAATTCCACAATCTGACTTAAAGCAAGTCTCTGCTATTTGGAAGCAAGCAGCAGAAACTAGTGATGGATTTGAAATATATGCAGAACAACTCTACCAAACATTTAGACGCTCACCACAAATGCTAGAACAAATTATCTTAGGACTTTTTGAAATAGGTTATGCCGATCATGAATTATCATCTCCTGAGTTAAGGTTTATTAAGAAAGTCAGTAATATTTTTAGACTAGACCAACAAACTTTTAATCGCCTTCGAAACTCAAGACCAGAGTTTGTAAAGGAAGACCCATATAAAGTATTGGGTATAAAAAAATCAGATAGTATTAATGACATTAAAAAAGCTTATCGCGCACTAGCGAGAAAAAATCATCCTGACGTTATGCGAGCTAAAGGAATAACTGACATAAGCATTATACGTAAAGCAAAAGAAAAATTTCAATTAATTAATGATGCTTATGAACAAATCTTGAAAATAAAAGGTGTAAAATAGCTAAAACTTAGAATATTTCTAAACAAGGACTAGCTTGTTTGAATATCAAGGCTATAATTAGTTTATGAATTTTTTAATTTTATTAGCACTTTTAGTACTGATTTATATTATGTACTTAATTAGACAAGACTTACAGGATCATCATGTAAGGACAGAGTCTATGTTGCAACGCATATCAGAGACGGTTGTTAAATCAGCAGATTCTGAAAGTGATGATTAATCTTTATCTTTTTTAGTCCAAACAGTTCTTTTTCGATTACGAATAAATGGCGGATAAACTCCACTATTGATAAATATTTTGATATATCTTCGTTGGAGCCAAAAAATTTTTTTAAGAGTTTCAAACATACTATCAGCTAGAAATTAATTAGTTTTTAAAAAAAATATATACTATATTTCACCTATGAAAGAGCAAGATATTTTAGAAAATCAAAATTGGTTAGAGGTATGGCATCATTACTATGATCCTGAATTAGAGCTAGAGCCTAACGACCCTAATGCTATTTGTATTAGTTCAGTAGATTCTAATGGAATGCCAAATGGACGCTATGTATTATTAAAAGATGTGTCTGAAAAAGGTTTTTTATTTTACACGAATTTAAAAAGTCAAAAAGGTAAAGAATTATTTGAAGCAGGCAAAGGTGCGTTAACTTGGTGGTCAAGAGCACAGAATAAATCAGTTCGGGTACAAGGAACTGTTAAGCAAGTCAGTGATGATATAGCCGATAATTATTGGGCTTCTCGAAAAGAAGATGCAAAAATTTCAGCTATTTTATCAAAACAAAGTGATGAAGTCGCAAGTAGAGAACAGTTAGAAGAAGAGTTTGCAAAACTCAAAGTAGAATATGCTGGCAAAGATATTCCACGTCCAGATCACTGGTCAGGTGTAATTATTTGTCCAGAAAAAATAGAATTTTGGGAAGCAACATCCGCTTACACATCACGACTACACAATAGGTTTGTATTTGAACTTAATAATAATCAATGGACTACAAAGAGGCTGTACCCATAATTCATGCTTAAGAAGATTATAATCTTTATAGTGGCATTAATTATTTTTCCACTTCACTCATCTGCCAAAGAAGACTTACCTGTACCACGATGGGTTAGCTTAAATGCTGAAGCTAATATGCGCAAAGGACCTAGTACTAATGCTTCAATTATGTATCAATATCAATTTAAAGGCTATCCAATGGAAATAATTCGTCAAACTGAAACTTGGCGTTATGTCCGAGATCCACTAACAGGGACAGAAGGATGGATGAACCGCATATTGTTTAATGGCGCACGTCACGTGATAACTTCAAATAGAGATATTAGTTATGGCTATAAATCAGCCAATAAAAGAAAGATTGTTGCCAAATTAGCCTTTGGTGTGCATGGCAAAATCTTAAATTGTAATTCCAATTGGTGTTATATTTCTATTACTGCTAACGAGGAAACTAATAAAATGTACCTTGAAAAGAAAAATCTTTATGGGGTTTATATCCATGAAATTATCGATTAATTTTTTTTAAACACACTTTCTCCACAATAAAGACTTGATTATATCCTACCTTTTCTAATAGTAGACAGAAAGGTTTCCTTTTCTCCAGATGTTACTCCTTACTTTCTGTCTACTTTGGATGCAAATATTAGCTAATTAAATTAAAGTTGATATTAACCGAAAAGAATCAATTAAAAGAGAGTAAAGTACATAGATATGATTGCTCAACTTTGTCCAACAATTGAAGAAGTATAGTTCATAATTGATGAGTATAAAAACGATGAAGAAATATTTAGTGAACAAACGGAATCTAACAAAAAGGTAGGACTATAATGAGATATGTATTTTATGATTTTGAGACTAGTGGATTATCAGCTGAATTTGACAGCATAATACAAGCAGCAGCAATTTTAACAGATCAAGATTTTAATATTATTGATAGTTTTGACATGCGTGGACGTATGAAAAAAGAGTACCCTGTTCCACATCCAAAAGCGTTGCTAGTAAATGGAACAGGCGTAGATCTTCTAAAAAATCATGAGGATTCGAATTTTGGCCTAATAAGAAAAATGCAGCAAAAATTCTTATCCTGGGGTGAGACAACTTATATTGGCTATAATTCTTTAGGATTTGATGAAAAATTTTTAAGACAAAGTTTGTATCAAAGCGCATTACCTCCTTACTTAACTAATACGAATGGAAACAAACGTGGCGATGCATTAAAAATAATTCATTCTGCAGCAGCAGTTGCACCAAACTCATTTGTACGACCGCTTAATGATGACAATGGTAAGATTACTTTTAAGCTTGATCGTTTTGCACCAGCAAATGGAATTGATCATTCTAATGCTCATGATGCATTAAGTGATGTTGAAGCAACCATTGGTGTTTGTAAACTTGTTAAAGATAGGTGTCCTGATGTATGGGAAGCCGCCATGAAAACAACTTCAAAACAGGATGTTTATAAATTTATAAATCAAGATCGTATATTCTGTGCGAGTAGATATTTCAGAGGTAAAGAATATACTAATGGATTAGCCTACTTAGCAGTAGACCCAACGTATCAAAATTATGTTTATTTTTTTGATCTTAATACTGATCCCGATTTAATTTTTGATTTAGATCGAGCTGATCTAAAAAAATTATTTAAAGGCAAAAAGAAATGTTTTCAATTAATAAAAGCTAACGAACAGCCAATATTACTTGATGAGAAATATCTAATGCAATCAGAAGAGTTCAAAGAAGATGATTTAAAAGTATTACAAGAACGGATGGAAAAAGTTCGCAATAATAAAAACTTTATTGAAAAGTTTACTAACCTTCTAATTGACATGAGTGAGGAAAAATCATTTGTTGAAGATCAGTCAGAAAGAACAGTCGAACAAAGAATCTTTGATGGATTTCCTGATAATAAAGATAATTATTTGATGCAAGACTTCCAAGCGGCTGAATGGGAAAAGCGTTATGATATCGCATTAAAAATAACAGATAGCCGTATTCAAGAGTTTGCTAAACGAGCAATTTATAATGAAAAGCCGGAATTATTGCCAAAAAATGAACTTCAAAAAAGAGATCATGATGTTGCCTCAAAATTATTAACTATGGATAAAGTTCCATGGAATACTATTCCAAATGCAATGAAGGAAATTGATGACCTTAGAGAGTCTGAGGGTGAATATAATATGGATATATTGCAAGAAATTGATGAATATATTCAAGAGCTAGAAGAGACAAACAATAATATTCTAAAACAGTAGGACAATAAGTAGGTATGGGCGAGTTAAATATATTAAGTTTTATAGCTGGTGCGGCAATAGCAATAGTTGGAGCGTGGATTATATTCTCTGCGAAAACACGAATATTAAATGAAAAAATTATCAGATATCAAGCTGAATCAGAAATGCGAACATCTATTTCAAATGAGCTTAAACAAGAATTAACTACTGCAACTGATGAAGTTATTAATCCTGTAAAAGACTATATGACAAAAGAAGTTGGAAGGGTTGAGCAACTTAAAATAGAAGCTGCAGCCGGTTTAAAAAATCTAAATGAAAAACAAGCTAATGCAATGAATACGATGTGGCATAAATTTGAAGAGACAAAGATTAAAACTGAATACTCAGCTAATACTCGTGGCAAGAACAATGAATTGTTAATGCAGGAGTTAGTAAAAAATACTAAATTTGTTGAGGGCAAGAATGTTTTTTATAATACAAAAATTCCAGAAATGTCAGTAATACCAGATGCACAATTTATCTTATCTAAAACACACAAATTAATTGCAGATGCAAAAGCTCCGCTTGATCCATTTGATGAATATTTTGATGCACAAGAAAAAGGTGATTATGAAACTATTAAATTAATTAAAACTAAAATTGGAAAAGCAATTAAAGACCATATTGACGAACTATCCAAAAAAAATTATCACAAAGCAAAGGGCTCATTTAAATTCATCTTGATGTTTTTACCAAGTGAAAACCATCTCCAGATTGCACGAGAAAGTTCTAAGTATATGCAGATAGACTTAGAAAATTATGCAAGAAGTAAAAATATCCTCATCACAGGGCCAAGAAATTTCTTAATTGATCTAGATTGGTTTGATAAATTAATGTCTATGGAAGAGAACAATAAATTAGCAAATGAATTAATGGATACAATCAATCCACTCTTTTCAGCATCAAAAGTTTTATTTGGTCATTTTGCTGATCACGCAAGAAGCATAAA
>Ga0209383_1000103_pt1 | contig 57058 bp, 54 predicted proteins | sample CoawatmetaG02DNA_FD_187510 | JGI IMG/M metagenome (GOLD analysis project Ga0209383, IMG submission 187510) | Marine microbial communities from the West Antarctic Peninsula - Coastal water metaG029-DNA (SPAdes) (version 2) | ecosystem: Environmental > Aquatic > Marine > Coastal ...
AGAGAGCTGAGGACCTAATACCAGTTCTTAAGGCGCGATCAGAAGCGGCTAACGAAGATAGAAGAATTCCAAAAGAAACAATTCAGGATTTTAAAGATGCTGGCTTTTTTAAAATACTTCAACCAAAGCAATATGGTGGCTTCGAATTAGATCCCCATACATTTTCTGAGGTTCAGTTAAGAGTTGCCCAAGGGTGTATGTCAACAGCATGGGTATTGGGTGTGGTGGGTATTCACCCTTTTCAGCTAGCGCTTTATGACGACAAAGCTCAAAAAGAAATTTGGGGTGAAGACTCAGATACTTTAGTCTCATCATCTTATGCTCCGATGGCACAAGTTACTCCTGTTGAAGGTGGGTTTCACGTATCCGGTCATTGGCAGTGGTCTAGTGGTTCAGAGCATTGTGAATGGGCTCTTTTAGGAGGTTTAATTTTTCCACCAGAAGGTGGGGCTCCTGAATATAGAACTTTTCTTTTACCAAGAAGTGATTATGAAATTAAAGATACTTGGTATTCCATGGGTCTTAAAGCAACGGGCAGCCAAGATGTTCATGTTAATGATGTCTTTGTTCCTGAGTACAGAACGCATAAACAATCAGATGGATTTAACTTAACTAATCCTGGTTATGCAGTAAATAAAAATGATCTATACAAAATTCCATGGGGGCAACTATTTGTGCGCGCTGTTTCAACCCCAGCAATTGGGGCAACAAAAAAGATGTTGGACCTTTTTATCGAAGGTGCGAATAATAAAGCATCTAGCGATCCGGCAAAACTAGCAGGTGATACTCATACCCAAAGCCTAGTTGCCGAGGCATCAGCTCAAATAGATGCTTTAGAAACTGTCATGTTCAGGAATTACGATGTAATGGTCGAGGATGCAGGAAATCAAGGTGGTATTGCTATGATCGACAGGGTGAAGTTTAGATACGATGCCTCCTTAGTCATTGAAAAATGTCTTGAGGTAGTCGATAAGTTGTTCTCAAATGCAGGTGGCGGAGCTGTATTTAAGGGCAGTGATATCCAAAAAATATTTCTTGATGTTCATACGGCTAGAGCGCATGTTGCCAATAATCCAGTGAACTTTAGTAGAAATTATGGTGCCATGCAGCTTGGAGTAGAGAATAGCGACCTTTTTGTCTAAGACTTAGATGTGGTAGCCTCCATCGACTGGGAGGCAATGGCCTGTAATATAGCCTGCCTTGGATGAAGCTAAGAAAACTGCTGTGTGCGCAACTTCCTCGGGAAATCCAAATCGTTTTAATGCCAAGGTATTTAGTACAGCCTCATGCCAAGCATCATCAAAAAATGTATTATTTTCTTCTCTTAAGCGATGGAAAATTCCTGTATCTATGACCCCAAGAGCAATGGAGTTTGCACGAACTCCATTCTTGCCCTCTTCTTTGGCAATGCCTTTCAGAACATGCTCAATGGTTGCCTTTGGTGCGACAGACAAAACATCGCCTGGAGGGTATTTAAATAAACCAGCTGAACTAATAAAGACCATCGATCCTTGTGAGGTGCGAAGATAAGGTAATCCAGATTTAACAAGGTTAAAAAATCCATTCACATCGGCATCCATTACACTTTTCCATAAATCAAGGTCTATCTCGCCGATAAACTTTTGCGGAATATCAAAACCAGCCGCATTAACAATAGTGTTGATGGAGCCGAACTGTTCAGCCACTTCTTCCATAACATTTTCAACAGAATCGGGTTTCTTGTTATCGAGTTGAAATATCTGAACACCCTCTCCGAGCTCAGAGGCAATATCGCTTGCCGCTTTTTTATTCTTATAATAGGTAATAGCAACGTTAGCTCCAGCATTAACAAATTCTTTGGCGCATAAAGAGCCAATGCCTCCACTGCCCCCAACTATTAATACGCATCCGGTTTTAAAATTTTTATCTATCATTTTTATTATTTTATTCATTAATATTGTTATTATATTTGTTGTTGTCTATTTAACCAAAAGGTAAAAATTATGCGTTTTTCATATCATCCTTCAATGTGCAATCCATCTTTCTATATAGAGCTTGGTAAAGCTGCAGAAGCTGCTGGATTTGATGCGATAACTTTTCCAGATAGTATTTGTTATCCAAAAGAGTGTGATTCTACCTATCCCTACAATGATGATGGCAGCAGAGACTTTTTAGATGGAGTCCCATTTCTGGAACCTTTTTCAATAATCCCAGCGATAGCGGCCGTTACAGACAAACTAGAGTTCTCTACTTCAGTTTATAAGTTGGCGCCCAGGCAAGCAGTAACAACTGCGAAATTTGTTACAACATTAGGCGTGATGACAAATAATAGATTTCATTTTGGAGTTGGCGTTAGCCCCTGGTATGAGGACTTCTTAGCTACAGGGGAGCGCTGGGAAAAGCGTGGTAAAAGAATGGATGAGCAGATAGAAATACTAAAAGGCCTCATGAATGGTGAATATTTCTCTTACAAAGGGGAATTCTATGATATTCCCGAATTAAAACTCTGCCCTGTTCCTACAAAACCAGTGCCAATTCTAATAGGCGGTCATTCAAAGCCTGCTTTGAGAAGAGCTGCAAGGTGCGATGGATGGATCAGTGCGGGGCTTAGTCTAGATGAAACAAAAAACTTAATAGATCAAATTAATGCCTTTAGGGCTGAATATGGAACGTTAGATCATCCTAAATATCAATTCCAGGTTATGGGAGAAGCAGCATATTCTCCAGATGGAGTTAAGCAATTAGAAGAATTAGGAGCCACAGAGGTAATTGTTGCATTCAGGAATACCTATGAAGGTGGCGCTGATGAAAGAACCCTAGAAGGAATGATTGCTGAGATAAATTGGTATGCAGAAGAAGTTATAAATAAATCGAAGTAGTATTCATATCATCAATAATGGTCGGGATGGCCGGATTTGAACCGACGACCACCTCACCCCCAGCGAGGTGCGCTACCAGGCTGCGCTACATCCCGAAGATTAGATACAGGTTATTGGGTAATATACCTCTAAAAAAAACTGTCTCTTCTGCTTGATTACAAAAAACACATAATTAATTAATTAACTCTTCTAAAAATAAGTAAAATCTATATAATGATTTTTCGAATCAATTTTGTTTGTTATATTGACACATATCAGTATAATCAGAGTTAATATTAGTTAATGAGTTATATTACTTCATCAGTTTAATAAGAGAGGATCGTTTAATGGCTAAGTTTAAAAATAAAATTCAGTACCTATTGGCATTGATAACACCAATGATTGGCACAAGTTTATCTGCGCAAGATAGTTCTGCACCTGCGGAGCCAAAAGCAGCAGGTAGTGAAGAGGCTGCAAAAAAAGAATCAACCGGAAATCTTTCGGCTGGTGCAATTGCAGCAGCAGTTGCAGCTGCAGCAGCAATAGCAGCTCTAGCAGATTCAGGTGGTGGTGGTGGTGCAGCTATACCAGCTCCGACTCCAGCTCCAACTCCAGCTCCAACTCCAGCTCCAACTCCAGCTCCAACTCCAGCTCCAACACCAGCACCTACGGTTATCGTTGAAGTTGAAAATGAAGTTACAGAAACCGTGTCAACTAGCACTAACACTAGCACAACTACAAATACTACTACTGATACAAGTACTACTACTGACACAAATACTACTACGGACACCTCAACAACAACTATGACATCAACTGAGTCAGTTACTCAAACTGTTGCTTCAGCATCTCAAACTTATGACACGAGCCTACAATTCAATATAGATGGAGTTGAAGCAGGAACTATTACTCCCGGCGGTGTAGCCAGAATAGGTGAAACAATAGCTGTTAAATTTGATCCGAATTCAGAGGGATTTAGTCGTGGGCTTGATTCTCAAGGAACTCGTATTGGCTTACGTTACCCTGACGATTACGTCGAGGTTGAAGTAGATATTGCAGACGTAGAAATAGAGATTATGGCTGAGATAGAAGCTCAAGTAGAGATAATAGTCCCAGTTGTAGTTGAAGTGCCAATCGACGTCGATGTCGATGTGACATCTATAGTTACATCAACAGCTACTGCTGCCGGTTCATAAGCTTAGAACTAAACCAAAAAAGGGAGCTGATGGCTCCCTTTTTTTTGTATTTTTATTTATAATAAAACTCTATTGTAAACCTAGGTTGAAGCGGGTGAATGCTTTGGATTGACTTAGAAACCAAACCATTTTTACTTACCCAATATTTATTTGTAAAGTTCCACTTAAAATCAGCAGTGTGAACAACTTCTTCATAATAAAGAGATGATTTATCAACAATCGTTTTATCAACTTTAATTTTTTTCAAGGTAGCTGATTGCACGATAAAAGCTGAGGGGTCCGTAAGCATCACATCATAAGAGTAATTGATGGTAGGTTGAGCATGATCTAATAGAAAATTAGAATAATTAATAAAGTTTGTATTATAGTTTACTCCGAAACTTGAAATGATCTTTCCATTCACTGTTTTTAACTTCTCTCCAGAAGAGGACACCCACACAAAAACATCATCCTCAATTAAAGCTAGGGACAAAATAGCGACAGCAGATCTCCCAACATTCACCTTAATAAATGAAAATTCTTTATTGTCTATAAATTCTTGGTCAATTTTAAGATCATCTACACCAAATGTAGCTGTTTTAATAAGAGGTATAACTTGCGAATATGAAATGATGTTACAGCTCATCAAAAATAATGGCATGCATAGCATCGATAATTTTTTAATCATAAATATCTTCCCAGTCACGTGTTAGTGTCTCACTTTGAGCTTGCTCTGTAACGCCCCATAGATGGTGAGAATGAATTAAGTAAGCACCGCCGTCTCTTGTAATAGGTCTAAGACCAAAGGGAGCCAAGCCCTTAGAATGTTTATCAAAAAATAACTCAACGGGAATATGGAAATAAAAACCTTTATCAAAACTACCTTCACCAAATTCTTGCTTTGATATATCGGTCAAAGAAAAGAAAGCACCAATTCTCAATCCACTGGGAAATCTTCTTGAAAAATCAAAATTAATTCCAGAATCCTCAGCTAGAAAACGACCACCTTTTAAAGCAAGAATTATTTGAGATCTTGGTTCCTTGTAGTAAAGATTAATGTATCCGGTTGTAGTTTTATAGTCTCTAAACTTGAGCCTCTGATCATAATCACGCTGCTGAACCCTCCATAACTCAGCGCCCACGGCAAAGCTAGAGCCAAAGGGCCTATACAGAGACTCAAACCCTACCCCACCAAACATATCCTCTAAAATACCACCAGCAAATTTTATATAGATGTCCTTACGCGGATTTAAAAAGTAGTTCATCTGCAAGCGAGTTAAAGCAAATGAGGTAGAATTTTTTAAATAAGGGACTATATCAGTTCTAACATGAGGCAAAATACTATCAGAAGCGAGCTTTAAATCGTCAAAATTATTATATATTCCAACTGACGCCCTGGTAATCAATGATAAATTTTTACTAAACAATGTTTCACTTAAAAAGCCAAGCCTAATATCACCAAAATAAAAACCATCTGGACCACCAATTTGAGACCTTATGGCTGGACTGATTTTCCAAAAATAATTAGGGAAATTCGAACGAGGTACAAATACAAAATTATCTGGATCATGTTGATAACCCGAAATCTCGGCAGATCTTTTTGCTAGGGGGTAGAGATTATCCTTCTTATTAGTTTTAAAAACTCTTCTAGGTAAAGTAATGGAGTGCATTCCGAGGCCGCCATTAAGGTTATTAACTTTAAATTTAGTAATTTTTTTAGGAGCAATATCATCCAAAACACTCATAACCCTTCCTGCTGCTCGAATATAACTATGATGATGTGATTGGGTGTATGTTACCTCTAGGAGGTTTCTATCTACATTTGCGGTTTGAAGGAACAACTTATTCTCCTCAAGATGTTTTAATGCAGAAAGATATAACAATCTATCATCTTTAGCTGTCACTCTCTTCATAAGCTCACTATTTGGAACGGGGATATGAAAGTCATTTTTTTTAATCTGTTTGATTGCATTTTTTTTACCAAGTGCAGCTTGAAGAGAAAAGCCAAAACTAATGGTATTTCCCTTAACAAAAGCTAGCTTTAGATGAAAGTTTTCTGAATATGGATAAACTATTCCAATATTTATTTTAGAATCTGCTCGCCTTACTGGAGCAAAGGCAAAACTAAAAGAACTTCTGCCATTTGGAAAACCTTCTTCGTCATAATCAGTTGAGTCATACTCAATTTTCAGACGTGCGCCATTGAAATTAGGTATATATAGTTCTGCTCCTGCAAAAGGTGATGATCTGCCACTGAGGAATGCATCTGATGAAAATTCACCTCCCCTTGTATTTGAAAGTTTTTCCCTGCTTGCAAAACTATCATTGATATAAGTAAAAGGATTTTTAAGAGTTTTGCTAGACATTGTTCCCCAGGCAATGCCAAAAGAAAGATCAAGATTTTTAAACCTTTTTGATGCAACAATATACTCAGAGCTGAACATTCCAGTCCCCGCAACATCTGTTCCTCCGACTGCCAAAGCAGGAATAAGGCCTTGCTCTCGAAGAAGCCTAAACTTCAAATCAAAGCTTTTATCTTTATAAGTTTGCTTACCGCTAAATGCTTCAATATTAGAGTAAAGAGCATTATTTACATCAGTGTATTGATAAGATGCTTCCATCCAACTAAAAGGATAGGCAACAATTGAGAAACGCAAATAGGGGTCAATATTAGAGTATGAAAGTGCAAGAGAGCCAGGATCTAATAATCTAGCAGATGGCATTTGAATAATCCCAATAGTTCCATAATTAGAAAAAGATGGGATCTGAGTATTAGGATAGATGTAATCTTCTAATGCAGCATAAGAAAAATTACTTAAAGCATAAGCATAAAATAAAAATAGCGTGCGTAGGAATTTAGTAGGCACGTTTTCGGACTTAACCCTCCAACTAGTCGTTACTTATGCTATTAAGAGATGCTAATGAAATAGCTAAATTACTTAAAATTGGTGAAACAACTGAGGCATAGACCAAAGGAGACATATCACCGATGCTGCGCGGAGCATAAATAATAGATCCAGGATAAAGTTCAATCTCTTTTGAAAAGGATAGTATTTTATCTTCATAAATATTTGTTTTGCCATCTGGATCTATAACAATGATAGTTTTAGAGGAAGATTTATTAAATCCTCCAGAGTTTTTAATATAGTCAGATAGGGTTAAGCCAGATTGATAGAGCATATTTGCAGGATTTCTAAAATCTCCAAAGCTATAAACAATTTTTTCCAGGCTAGGAATTACAATTCTATCTTGATCTTTTAATGTTATATTTTTTGAAGGATCGGTTTTAATAGCATCTAAATCAAACTGAGTTATCACTCTTCCAGGAAAGCGTTTGACTGAATCTTCTTCCTTGATAATTTCTAGAACTGAGGCATCCAAATTATTGCCAGGCTGACCAACTGTTGAAATAACGAATGCAATGGTATCAGCATAGATACGCTCATTGAATTCAGACCCAAGATCTGTAGCAGAATCTCTAAATAAGGCTGCACCATAAGAATATGCACCTTTTTTATAACCTCCCGCTCTAGCTATAAGAGATGAAAGCTTTTCACCTTCCTTAATGTTATATTTCCCAGGACGCTCAACCATTCCTTCAATTTCAATGTAATGAGTTTGAGCTATAGCATTAACGTACGAAGGCACAAGAACTTGATCTCTAGGTTGAATAAAAATTTCATCCATCTTTGCAGGATCTACTGTTAAATATTTGGAAGACCCTGCGGAGGATCTCCTTAGCTCAATTTCATTAAAACCAGAAAAGGAATATGAAAAATTTCCTGCAAATTCTATAAGTTGAGCAAGCGTTTCGCCTTTTAGGACCTCGTAGATTGCAGGGTTATTAACTCCCCCGCTTACAGGAACAGGATATGAAGCAGGATTTACAAAAATGACGTCCCCAGATCTTATAGAAGTGATAAAATTTTGCTTACCAAATACAAAAGTATCATATAAATCAACCTTCTTAAGTATTTCTCCATTTCGCTTGAGCTCTATACTTCTATAGGACCCTCTTTTATTGATTCCCCCTGCCACGTTTAAAGCGCCGATAATATTAGAGCCTCCACTAAGAGTGTATACGCCGGGTTGCTCTACACCTCCCAATACAATAACTTGAATATCTCGAGCCTTGGATAAAGTAAGATATGGAGTCAATCCCACATCTGTTATTTTTAAGTAATTTGACACAATAGCTTGCGATTCCGCTAGTGTTTTACCAGCTATCGAAACTTTCCCATACCCAGGAAGGGTAAGAGTTCCATCTCGTAACACTGTAATTTCTGACTGGGACATGCTGCTTCCAGTAATCATTAAATTAAAAATATCGCCGACATCTACAAGATAGGAATTATCAAAGTTTGGAATATTAATAGGCATAAAAGATGACTGAAGGGAACTAAAAAAACTATCTCCGAATCTTTTCAAGGTATTAGATTGCTCTCCATCTTCACTCATCCTCTCTTGCAACTCATCCATCTGAAGCCGAATCTTTTCAAGAATAGCTTTATTTTTTTCTTTAGAAGTGTCAGATCTAAACAACTTATCTAGACCTTCTGCCTCACCATTATTATCACTCTCTGATAATTGCTCTCTAACTTCGGGCGATAATCCCTCTAAGAATTGCTGGTCCATATTCTGTGAAAAGGAAGTAGTTGAAAACGATAAAGAAAAAAGGGCGAAGATTGAAACTGATAATTTTGTAAAATATGACATAAAAATGATTGCTAATTATATTTAAGGATTATACAAGATATGTTGATTTAATGAGGGAGTAATTTTAAAATACTATTTTTCTTGTGGCATAGGGCATGCCAAGGATTTAATTTTCTCCAAAAATATCACGAGTAAATACTTTGTCTACGACATCTAGTAAATCAGTATTCATTCTATTGGTTATGATCACGGATGATTTTGACTTGAATTGCTCTAGATCATTCACCACAGAAGAGCCAAAAAAGTTATTATTTTTAATCATCGGCTCAAATACGATCACTGTGATTCCCTTTGATTTTATTCTCTTCATTATCCCTTGAACTGATGATTCTCGAATATTATCTGAGCCCTCCTTCATGGCTAACCTATAAACACCAACACATTGCGGGCTAAGAGAAATAATTTGATCTGCTATGAAATCTTTTCTTGTGCTATTCGACTGAATTATTGCCTGGATAATATTCTGGGGTACTGAACTGTAGTTAGCTAGCAGTTGTTTTGTATCTTTTGGTAAGCAGTACCCTCCATATCCAAAAGATGGATTGTTATAACCACTCCCAATTCTATCGTCAGCACATACTGCATCTATAATCTTTCTAGATCCAAGTCCAAAATTTATAGCATATGAATCTAGTTCATTAAAAAAAGCAACTCTGAGCGCAAGATAGCAATTTGAAAATAATTTTACAGACTCTGCCTCTTCTGAAGTTGTATAAAAAACATCTGGAGTATTATGGCTTGATTGCAGATACAGCTTTCCAATATTTTGACCTACTGCTGATGAATTGCCAATAACAATTCTACTTGGATTAAGACAATCATAAAGAGAATTTCCCTCTCTTAGAAATTCAGGAGCAAAAGTTATATTGGGATTGTTAAATTTTTCTTGCATACTCAGGGTGAACCCTACTGGCACAGTCGATTTAATAACAATTACCATCTCTGGACTGATGCTATTTATCTGCTCGAGAACATGCTCCAAAATTTCTGTATTAAACGAATTTGATGACTCATCATAATTGGTAGGCAAGGCAATGATTGCTAATTCAGCTTCAGCAATATAAGAGACATCAAATAGATCTGCTTTGAGATTAAGTTGATGATCTTGCATGAATTGCAAGGCATAGTTATCCTCTATTGGTAGTTGCTTATCATTAATTGCATTGATTTTCTGTTTATCTATATCAATAATCGTTACATGATTATCTTTAGAAAGAAATAAAGCATTAGCAACTCCGACATAACCCGCCCCAAAAACTACAATTTTTTTCATTTTTATCAATTATTCAATGTACTTAAAGCATCATATATTGCGGAGAAATACTTCTCAATAACAATCTTCTCATCAAATTCTTTAACTATTTTCGTCCTACCATTTACTCCCATAGCTTGGCGATCCTCAGGTTTTAGCTCGATAAATGCAATAATCTGCATGGCCAAGTCGTCATGGTCATATGGCTTGCAAAGATATCCATTAAAACCATGCTCAATAGCTTCTTTGCAACCAGGTACATTTGTCGCAATTAAGGGACGTCCTAATGCAGCTCCTTCTAAAAGAGATCTTGGAACTCCTTCACGATATGATGGGAGTACGACACAGTCTGTCTTTGCAATTTCTTTTGATACATCATCGGACTGACCCAAGTAATCAATTACCCCCTCTGCCACCCATTCTTGTATTTGGGAAGAAGATATAGCCGTAGGATTCTTTGCATCCAAAAAACCAAGCAAAGAAAAGGAGCTGCTTGGATAGATTTTTTGTACTAACCTTGCTGCTTCCACATACTCTCCTATGCCTTTGTCCCAGAGCATTCTTCCAATTAATAAGAAGTTTACTTCTTCTGCTTCATCCCGCGGAGGTAAGTGAAGGAATTTAAATTTATTTAAATTAACGCCTGATCCAGGAATAATTTTTGCACTCTCCCTGCGAACTAATCTTTGATGTATAAAAAAGTTGAAATCGTCTCTATTTTGAAAAAAGACAGTATTTGAGCGTCTTAATGCAAACTTATATAACCACTGCACGAGATAAGTTAAATAGTTATTAGTTATAAAAGTCGCGCCAAGTCCAGAAATATTATTAATTACAGATATTTTAAAATAATTAGCAGCAATAGAGCCATAAATATTTGGCTTGATTGTGTAACTTAAAAAGAAATCTGGTCGCTCAGTATTCAGAATACGCAAAAACGAAAAAAGCAGGAGCAAATCTTGAAGTACTCTGGTCCCTTTGGGATTAATAAAAATTGGTATGTGTCTAGCTCCTAGATCAACTAACCTTTCAGTGTACTCATCCTTTGGTGCAATAGTTATAACTTCATGCCCCTCTGCTATAAATGAAGCTATGAGCCCAGACCTGAAGTTAAATAGATTCCATGAAGAGTTAGCAGTAATAACTATTTTATGCACTAGTGGTTTCCGATGCCTAGAAGGATAAAAATGTATGAATCATAATCTAGCCAATGCCTTGCATGACTGCTGAATAGAAGCCAAGTCATAAGGGTAGCAAAGTAATATAGAATTATTGGGTATACATTTTTCAAATTACTCATGCCACTAACGCCTATAGCGTCCGGGAGTCTAGATAAAACAAATAACTGCAATGGAATGAAGTAAAGTCCAACCCTGTCAACAACTGTGGTTGATGGCAAGATAAAAATAAGCAAAAAGAGCCCACAAACAGACACCGAAATTGCAGTCCAAAAATTTTGGTGCTGCAGAGATAATCCAAAGCGATTTTTAAACTTTAAAAAGAAAATAGCTGGGATAAGATTCATGAGAGCTCTTATAAATGCCCCTGATGAGCTTTGCTCTAGCCCAAGATAATTTTGAGTCATTACCTCTACGTATTCTGATAATAATACTAAATACAAAAATACAACAAATACTACTGTTGCAAATGATAAAATAACTTTATTAGTTTTAAAGAGGAAAACTGCAAAGGGAAGAACAATAATCGATGTTTTATGTATAGTAACTGCAACACAAATCCAAAAAATATATTTTAATGTTTTACCTTGAGAGACTGCTGTTAGAGCAATCATGATCGAGCCTATTGCTGCAGATTGTCTGGTGTACCCCATGCCAACTACTATTAACAAGTATGGAACTGCAATTGCAAAAGCTAGCCAAGGTCTTGGCTGAGCATTGCAGAATAACACTAATCCATATGCAAAAAATAACGCACACATAAAATTTAAGAAATGTATTGGTCCATCACCAGTATTGGATCCAAACCCTAATGAATACCATTTAATCAATTGGTAAAGTGGATCTCCCAGAGATGAAATTGCATACTCAAAGCTCATCGCACTTGTTTTGTCGATTTGATAAATGTAATTACCCCAATCCCCTCCTATCTCGTGCCTCAGTCCAACAAAAATTAATAAAATAAAAAATAACAAGAAACTGAATGGTTGAAGAACTAAACTGCTGTTAGAACTATCAACCACTTTATGAGGTCTAGCTGGCTGGGTGGCCATGATTGCCACAAATAAAAATAAGGTTACATAAATTAACATTTCTTAATAATGCACTAAAAATTTACTGGATTGGAATCAAATTCTAGCCAGGATTGAAACATTAAAATATTCCATAGCATTCTACTCCAATCCTTCTCTTTGTTTAAATGCTCGGTCCAGCCAATGTGGATCAGCTCATAATCTAAATACCCTTGAGATTTAATTTTCTCTTCATCCAGCAAGTGCTCAACCCAATCCCTGAGGGGGCCTCTTAACCAGTCACCTAAAGGTATGCTAAACCCTTTTTTTGGTCTATCAACAAGTGATTGAGGGACATGTTGATACAACAGTTTTTTTAGGATCCACTTACTTTGACCATCACGAATCTTCATATTTAATGGTAATGTCCAAGCGAACTCTATCAACCTATGATCTAACATGGGAACTCGGGTCTCAAGACTCACGCTCATGGATGCTCTATCTACCTTGCAAAGAATATCATCTGGTAAATAAGTCAGCGAATCCCACGCCATCATCCTATGCTCAGGTTCGGAAATATCATAAATATGTGATTGCTGATCTAAAAGGGTTGTTAAGTGATCTGTATTATCAATTGCAACTCTATAAAAAGATGGGTCCAAAATTAAATTTTTATAAAACGCATCAAATGAATGTGAGTTTCGTAAACCTCTTGCAAACTTATGAGTTTTGTCCCCAATCAAGTTTAAATGACTAAGCCCAGGTATAAATTTTGCTAGTCTGTCTAAGGTCTCAGGAGAAATACTTTCTAGGCTTGATCCAAGCATTTGTTTCAAGGGGCCTGGTAAAAATGATAACTTTTTAAACATGCTACTGCCTAATGAATATCTATTGTATCCTCCAAATATTTCATCTCCAGCATCCCCGGTTAGCGCAACTGTAACGTGAGATCGCGCTAGCTTTGATAGTAGATATGTTGGAATTTGAGAGGAATCCCCAAATGGTTCGCTATATATTGAAGCTAAAGTCGGTATGACATCTCTTGCTTCTTGATCAGAAACATATATTTCTTGATGGTTCGTGCCTAAAAATTTTGCGATTTTTTTTGCATCTTCCGCTTCATTGAAGTTAGCATCATGGAATCCCATTGAAAAAGTATTAACTGGGACAGGATGATTTTTTTGCATTAAAGCCGTTACCAATGAGGAATCAACGCCCCCAGATAAGAAAGATCCAATTGGAACATCTGAAATTGATTGAGTGGTAATGGCTTCCGTTAAAATTTTTTCTAACTTCGTGAGAGCCTCATTTTCATCAAGTAGTAAGTTCTGTTGCCCATTAAATGCAATGTCAGCAAATGACCAATATTTTTTAATTTTCAAAGAATTAGACGAATAAGGCGCCAGGCTTAAGTCATTAGGCGGATCAGAAGCATCTGATTGTTTTATTGTTAATATTGCTCCTGGCTCTAATTTAAAAATATCTTTATATATTGAATATGGTGTTGGCACATAGGAGCATTGCAAAAATAGATTAAGCGCACTCTTATCCACGCTATTTGCAAAATTTGGAAATGCTTTAAAAGCTTTTAATTCTGATGCAAAGCCAAACTGACCTGAAACCCATCCATAATACAAAGGTTTTTCTCCTATGCGATCTCGTGCCAAAGACAAAGATTGATTCTGCAAATCCCAAAGTGCGATTGCAAACATTCCCACTGTTTTCTGCAATGTGATTTCTAACCCCCAAATACTAATTGCAGCTAATAATATTTCAGTATCTGAATGCCCCTCCCATGAGATAGTTACACCATTTAGCTTATCTAAGTCTTCTTTGAGAGCTTTATGGTTATAAATTTCACCATTAAATGCCATGGTATATCTTCCGCATTTTGATTGCATTGGTTGATGGCCGGCAGATGATAAGTCAATAATCGCCAGTCTTGCATGACTTAAAGCGCATGTATTACTTTGGTTAGCCCATATACCTGAACTATCTGGCCCACGATGATTCTGAATTGAGGACATTCTTGTAGCAATCATTTTTAGAGAGGAACTTGATTGAGCTGATAAAACCCCTGAAATACCGCACATAGCTTAATTAGATGATTGCCTTTAATCTATTATAGGTAAGAAGTAACATCATCGATACTATTAAGCGAAACAAGATCTTCCTCTGATGCTATATCAAGAGCTTCAACTTTAAACCCTTGATTGCATAAGTGCTTAATAATATATAAAAATCCATGCTCTAAAGTTTTGGTACCAATCTTGCCAGATAAATCTTCTTTTAAGAGAGAGAATATTGGATCTTTTTGAAAAATGAATAGGCCTATATCTCTTTCTCCAGGCTGAGGCTCTAATATGCCTAATTCTCTTGTTTCTATTAATTCCTGAACATTCCCAGAGTCATCTCTAGCAACGAATGTGTATGCTGAATCTACATATTTTGTTGGAAAAGTTAAGATATTTTTATTTTTCAGATGGATATTAACCATCTCATGGAGAGTTGAGGGTTGAATGAAGGGAATATCCCCCCAAACTAATATGACATGTTCGGTATTATGAAATGAAGGAGAATTCTCATACTGAAGAACTGCATCACCCATTCCTAGAGGCTCATTTTGATAAATCAGCTCAGCATTAAGTTGATGCTGTTCTAGGGACTGATTGATTTTATCTTCCCATAGTGGGTTAATAATTACTGAAGGCGTATCATTATATGACCTCAATAACTCACAAATTCTTACTAAAATAGGTTTATTCTTTATTGAAAATAAAGTTTTTGGATAAGGCAGTCCAGATCGTGTGCCCTGCCCAGCCGCGGCAATGAGGCATTTAATACTAGGTTGATTGCTAGAAATCATAATCTTTAGCAATCCTTCCTCTCAAGCCCCTATATATAGCTGTATAAAATACTGATGCTAAACTACCTGCGATAAGTGAGATTGATGTTTTCAAGCCATTTTTTTTGGCAATCCTAAATAAGATTAAGCCAATACCTGCAAACTGGTAAAAGCTAGGCCAAGGAAAATACTTTCTGTACAGTATTAGAGTATTTTTAATATAGTAGTAAATTTTTATTTTGTTATAAGGTCTGATGGTTACATCAGGGTGAAAATGCTTTGCAGCCAAAACTGAAATAACAGCTCCTGCTTCTCTAATCCTATAAAAAAAATCTACCTCATCTCCATAGATAAAGTATTCCGTATTAACATTTCCAATTTTTCTAACTGCATCTGTCGAGATCAAAGCCCCATTAAATAGCTGGGCAAATTCATAAACTCCATCTTGAGAATGAGCTTCTAGTGCATTTATTGTGGAGTATTTTCTGGGAAAGCTAAATATTATCGGCAATTTAGATTGATTCAATTTTGGCATATCAAACACAAATCTATCAGGTTTATTTTCTTGAAGAACTAAAGAGGCAGCGCATGCTATATTTGGTTGCATCTCTTTTTCCAGATGTAATAAAGCATCTTTATGAGGAAAACCATCATCATCCATCAACCAAACAGCATCAAAGTTCTCCTCTATGGAAATAGCAATAGCCCTATGCCAACCTCCGGCTGAGCCAACATTCTCTTGTGTTATACATTTAATTCCCTTGGTCCCGAGCATCTCTTCGGTATTATCGGTACTTCCGTTATTAATTACTACAATTTGATCTGGCATTCTAGATTGCAAAAGAATATTGTCTATGCAGCGTGATAAGAGCATTGATCGATTATATGTAACAACAGCAACTATAATTTTCATATAGATTCTTTGGTAAGTGAGGCCCATAAATTATTATTTGCATCAAAATATTCTATGCCTGCATTAATAGATGCCTCAAAGCCAGCCTGAGAATCCTCGAAAACAAGAGCATCTTCAGGCTGATAATGAAATTTTCTTAAAACCTTTAAAAATATTTCGGGATCTGGCTTTCCATTTCTTACATCATCACCACATAAAATATACTGAAAGAAATTTAGGTACCCCAGCCTCTCAAGGCAAAACATTATGTTGCTTCGGGATCCAGAAGAAGCCAGAGCTAAATCATAAGAAGACTTAGACCACTCTAAAAATTCATGCACGCCTGGTAATGGCTTAATGGTGTTGGCAATTTTTTCTTTAAACTTTTTCTGCTTAGTCTTGGTTAAATCGAAATATTGCACATCATCCAATGCTAATTTTTTACAACATAATTTCATTGCATCTATTGTTTTGTGTCCGGCAATTAATTCATAGTTAACTTTTACTTTTAAAGGTTTAAGCGTTTCTATGAAAGCTAATTCGTGAAAGGGAGAGGTATCTGCAATAGTTCCGTCAAAATCAAAAATTAGCAGCTTTTTCCCTTCAAGCTTTCTCTTGAGGGATTCTGTGTTACTCATTATTGAAGCCTGGTATGACTATCTAATTTAAATATTTTTAAAATAACCTCAATTAATTTTTGACCATCGTGCTTTCCGGGCGTGCTGCGAGACTCAAACTCATCTACAATTAAATCAACATCAATATTTTTAAAACTAGATTCATCAAACTCAACATATGACTCATCTGCTTTAAAATTACTCTTATTAACAAAGACGGCATCAAATAATTCTCTAGTTGAGTAATCTCTAGCATCCGAAAGGTTTAAATATCGATATGCTCCTAAGATATAATCAGACGCCTTGTATGTTGGAGTTTCATAATCAGCCCCTATATTGGTAATAAAAATCTTTGAGGCTGATTTATTATCTGCAATTGCTTCCGCTAAACCTGAAAGCAAGTATGTTGGATAAAGAGATGAATGCTGCGTACCAGCGGCATATATAATAATATCTGCATGCTCTAGAGCATTTTTAACCCCTGGAGACGCGCTCGTGTAAGAGTGATGTCTATTAAGGTAATAAGTTTTTTCTTCAAAAGAGAGCTGATCAAAATTTTCTTTTTCCAAGCATCGATCTAATAGATAAATTCTATCAATTCTAACATTTGATCTTAGCTCCACTATTTCTGCCTCAGAATAAAGCATTTCTCCATTTTCTCTAAGGGCCATAAGCTTTTTATCTTCAATGCTTGTTGGTAATACTGAGCCTTCTAAATTAAATAATTTTCCAATATACGATGCGGCATGTTCTATATTTCTTCCAGAAGAAAGAAATGCACCGGCATAAATACAATTCATAATAGAACAATCCGAAAAGTTAAATTTATTATTTTCAAGCTTCTCAACCAATTTCAAAGATTCAAGGAATTCATGTAAAAAAGATTTTAAAGCTAGATGAACATTTTCATCATTAATCATAATTCCAGTTAGAGAGTTTTTCTCTCCCTCGGTAAATTGCGTTAGTTCCTCAATGACTGATTCATAAGAAATATTCTCAGGATACCTATAAGTAAATAAGTGCAAATGATCATGATAATTTATGTCAGATTTGGGAAGCATTAGCTCCTGAACTTTTCTAATATCTGAGGGGCCCAACATCCCAAAAAATTTTCTTATTGCCCCTGTAGATTTTCCATCATCATACGCATTAACTATTGAAGTGAGGCTAACTCCTTTAACATCTAATAGAGGAGGTATGAGCGTTCCAGCGCCTCTCCCACCATTCAATACAACTATATTTATCAATTAATTAGCTCCTAAAATACTATTATAGATCATCTTGTACCTTTCATTAGCAACATTTAAATCAAATAGTTTTTTTGATTCCTCTCTAAGCTTTATGCCCCCAAGATCAATAATCTCATTTAACTTTAACGATAGATCTCTTAATGCAATATCTGATGTAAAGTCCACAAGGATGCCAGCGTGCAAATTATTAACATGGACTTCTACATCTCCAACTCCAGTATTACAAATTACAGGAATGCCCATAGCAAATGATTCAGCCATTTTTGTTGGGGAGGATGCTTGTCTTGCATAGGAAGGCTCTATAAAGCTTACAGAAATATCAATAGCCTTTAGCAAATTTGGCATATTATTTCTTGTGCCAGATTGCATATGAATATCTTTTTGAAAAGAGCTTGGGACTAGCTCTGCAATAAGGGTTCTAAGAAGAGATGTATCTCTGGTAATGATTAATGCAGAGATTTTATGATTATTTTTTTTTGCCATCTCATATAACTTTAGAAATCGATCTATCCGATACATAGAACCAATGGATCCATGATATCCCAGAATAATTTGATCCTTTACAATATTAAGTTTCTCTCTAGAGATCTGTCGATCTCTTGGGGTGGCTAAATGAAAATGGTCGTAATCAGCACAACAGGGTATGACGGTAATCATATTTGCTGACTTATTGCATATTTTTATGATCTCCGGAACAACCATACTAGTTAAAACAACAATATGATCTGAAAATTTTAGAGTATGCCTTTCTAAATACTTGAAGAGTGTATATTGCTGGCGATGAAAGAAGAGTGAAAGATTCCACCCACCTTTATCTACCCTTTCATCAACCCATAGTCCTCTAAAATCAAATAATACTTTTTTGCCTGTCATTAATTTAATACAGCAAGCAATTAATGCAGAGATATGGCCTCTTGCATGAATAATTTGAGGCTTATGAGAAAGAGAGTATCTACTACAAGTTATAAATAACTTCATCAGATCCCACGTCTTACCAAAAGAACCATATTGATCAGAAAAGGTTAATGGAATCCATTTAATATTATGTGAATCTAATTTTTTACTTAAATTACTCTGATCTAAACGTAAGCTAGTTCTTTTTTCAAAGCTAATAATTATTAATTGATCGAGCGATTCAAGTGAGCCGAATAAGTAGGGTAATATTTGACTTTCCCCTAGAGGATCTAACAATCCATCATAAGTTAGATAAAGTACTGTTTTTTTATTTCTATGATTTTGCAATTATCAAGATATTAAAAATTAATATTATTTTGCATGCAATATCTTAAAAAGATACTCACCATATGCACTTTTTTTAAATTTTTCGGCTTGTTCTTCGAGCTGATTGTCTGAAATCCACCTATTATTCCATGCAATTTCTTCTAGAGAGCCAATCATCATTCCTTGGCGTTTTTGCATTGTATGAACAAATTGACTAGCTTCAAGCAATGATTCATATGTTCCTGTATCCAGCCAAGCCATGCCTCTACCAAACGATTGCACCTCCAAAGAGCCATCAGAAAGATAGGCTTGATTGACTGATGTGATTTCTAGCTCACCCCTTGCGGACGGAGCAATTGACTTGGCAATATCCACGACTGCATTATCATAAAAATACAAACCCGTTACCGCATATGTTGACTTTGGTTTCGACGGCTTTTCTTCAAGTGATGTTACTGTTCCATGTTCATCAAATTCAACAACGCCATACCTCTGAGGATCATTAACGGGATATGCAAAAACGGTGGCTCCTTCTTTTTTGTTTGCAGCACTCTGGAGAATACTTTGAAGATCATGTCCAAAAAATAAATTATCTCCTAGTACAAGTGCAGAGGGTTCATTTGAAATAAAGTTCTCGCCAATAATAAAAGCCTGAGCAAGTCCATCTGGACTGGGTTGAATTGCATAATTAATATTAATACCCCATTGGGAACCATCCCCAAGAAGTTCTTCAAAACGTCCTAAATCTTGTGGCGTAGAAATTAATAGAATGTCACGCATGCCCGCAAGCATTAAAGTGCTCAAAGGATAATAGATCATTGGTTTGTCATAGATCGGCATTAACTGTTTAGATGCAGCTAGTGTTATCGGATGCAGCCTCGTTCCTGCTCCCCCGGCTAAGATAATTCCTTTCATATTAAGTAAAAAATAATAATATTCATTTATTTCTTTGGTCCATGTTTATTGGGTAATTTGAGGTTTTTTAGCCATGATTCATTGCCAATATACCATTGAATCGTTTTCTCTAAGCCAGAATGAAAAGTTTCATTTGGCTTCCACCCTAGATTCGTGCTTATTTTACTTGCATCGATTGCATACCTGAAATCATGACCAGGCCTATCTCCAACAAAAGTTATTAAATCCCTATATGAATTTTTAGATGTTCTTGGTAATAAGTCGTCCAAAATATCACATATTGCATGAACAACTTGTAAATTTGTTTTCTCATTATTGCCACCAATATTATACGAGCTTCCTATTTCTGCATTTTGAATAACTTCATACAAAGCCTCAACGTGATCCTCAACATAAAGCCAGTCCCTTACATTGTTTCCAGATCCATATATTGGTAAGGGCTGCTCATTAATAGCATTCAGAATCATTAACGGCATAAGTTTTTCTGGAAATTGATATGGTCCAAAATTATTAGAGCAATTAGTAATTAAAACTGGTAATTGATATGTTCTATTCCATGCTCTCACAAGATGATCTGAGGCTGCTTTGGATGAAGAGTATGGAGAGCTCGGGTCATAAGCACTTTCTTCTGTAAAAAACCCAGTGTCATCCAATGCGCCGAATACCTCATCAGTTGATATGTGGTGAAATCTGAATAAAGACTGGTCTCGTATATTCAGTTTACTCCAGTATGCCCTTGAGACTTCTAGTAAATTGTATGTACCTATAATGTTCGTATCAATAAACTCCCGTGAGTTGGCAATAGATCGATCTACATGTGATTCAGCGGCTAGATGAACAACAAAATCTGGCTTAAAAGTCTGAAATATAGTTTCCAAAAGCTCAGAATCCAAAAGATCTCCTTGATGAAATATATACCTGGGGTCATCGCTAATAGACTCTAAAGACTCGAGGTTTCCAGCATATGTCAACTTATCAAAATTTAAGACCGTATGTTCAGTTGAATTAATCAAAAATCTTACAAAAGCTGATCCAATAAACCCTGCTCCGCCAGTTACAAAAAAACGACTCATAATATAGTGTTTGTTATTTGGTTCTGAGTAACTCGGAATATGCCTTTAAATCTATTTCCCATTATTTGCGAGAAGAATTTCATTCCACCTAATTGAATAGCCATTAAAGCAATACTATTTTTTAAGAAGCCACCATTCAGATATGGCCAACCAGTCTCATAGACCTCCCAATGCAAGCACTCAATATTATTATTTAGTTCCATTATAAAATTTAGTTGCGTAGAAGCATTAACTCTGAGGAGATGAGTGGGTTTCCCGATGTTATCTCCGCGAATAAATACTTTTTTTATCAAGCCAAAGGTTTTTGCAGCCCAAAAAACAGGGCTTGGATTAGTTTCAATTGGGCCTTCAATAAAGATTAGGCCATCGGGGCTTAATTTTTTCATTAATTGCTGAATTGTTGCCTGGGGATCTGGCAAGTGCTCTAATACATCACCTAAATGAATCACATCAAATTGTTCCTGATCTGTATTATATAATTCGCTGACATCTCTTACCCTGCATCCAGAATAAGTCTCAGCCTTAAGACATGCAGCTTTATCAAACTCGAATCCATCTGCACAAAATCCTTCTGACAATAATGCTTTTAGAAAATGCCCGTAACCGCAGCCATAATCTAACACTCTATTATTATTAGGAGCAGTAAACTTTGAGAGTAGTTTTGCAGAAGAAAAGTATGGCGAAAGATCAATATCAACATAGTGCTCCTCATGATAGCTTTCATTTTGATACATCTTTTCAAAATCCTCATCGGAGGGTATTGGATTAATAAATACACAGTTACAATCATTGCAAGCAAGGTAATGGAATGTAGATTTACCAAAAACAACATTATATGGAAAGGAAGGTTTGTTATTGCTAGAGGAACACAAAAGACATTTACTTTGTTTTGCTAAGTTCATATTAAGTTGAATGATTCATTAGGTTTAAATATTTTTCTGTAGTTTTTTGAGGAGTGAAATCCTCTGATCTTCTTATCAAGCTATCCTTCTCGAACGATGTCTCACCTGATAATAATTTAATCATTCCATCCGCAAGGAGTTGAGGAGAATGATTGGGCACCAATATCCCAAATTTATTACTCCCTAGAATCTCTTTAGGCCCTCCACTACAGTTTGTTGAAACTATTGATAGTCCAAAATGGAGGGCCTCGACTATAACATTTCCAAAGCCCTCATATAATGATGAGAGGGCAAAGATATCTGAATTTTTGTAGTATTCAGCGACTTGATTTGAATGTCCAGGCATAACAATTTTATCAGTAAGATTTTTCTCTAGAGCATATCCCTTGGTATCTTCATATTTATCACCAGATCCAACGATGATCAACATAGCCTCATATTTTTTCTGGACTAAATCAAAGGCATCAATTAATAGTTTATGGTTTTTTTGATCTTTCATTTGGCCTACAGTGAGGATTTTATAACCTTTAAATTCTTTAATTCTATTCAGATGCTCGGAATCATCAAAGGATGATAAATTATTGCTTGGGAACTTCACCATATTATTGATAACAACAAATTTATTACCTCTTAACCCAAAATTTTTCATAAGATCCATCCTAATATCATTTGATACGGAGATATGATGATCGCAGAACCTATAAGTTAGATTCGTAAAGATCTTCATTAAGAATTTTATAGCTAAATTGAAATAGTGATATTGCTGAGAAAGAGGGTTATGGTCAGAAAAAATTAAATTGCATTGATGGGAACTAAAAAAACGAGAAATGCCAGATAAAGATGTTAACGGCCAAGTTGCAACATAAATACAATCCGGCTTAGATGTATTAATATATTTTCTCATAGGATTGATGCTATGAAATAGCCTATTAGCTCCCAAATTAAATACCGTTATTCTTTTATCAAGATAGCCATCACAATTTCCAGCCTCTTCTATGATTACTAAATCAACATCTATATTATTTTCTAAAAATTCTTCCATGAGGCCAATTGTTAAAACCTCCAAACCAGCTAAAGGCAATAGTCTAGGTAAAACAAAGCAAGCTTTCTTTTTTGGAGATTTTTTTTCTTGAGAATCGTAAATTATTTGATACTTATGAATTACAGCAGGTGTTGAACTTGGTTGAATTATATAACAAATGTTTTTTATTTGAGCAAATTCTTGAAAGGGGTGACTGACATCTATTAGGAAAAAAACTGAAATTTAGGAAATTTTTTTCTTTACCTCGGCAGGAATGCCAGCAGCTAGAGTAAAAGAAGGAATATCACTTCGAACTAATGAGTGAGCTCCAATAATTGAGCCATCACCAATAGTAGAACCCTTAATAATTGTTGCTTTAGCACCAATCCACACATCTTCACCAATCTCAATTGGTGTAGTTTCAAAACCAGCATCTTTAATTGGTCGAGAAGAGATGCTGTGATCTTGATCTCTAATTACGACATACTCAGCAATTTGACAGCATGATCCTATTCTAATGTGCCCTTGAGACACAAGAATACAACCATCGCCTATAAAAACATTATCACCAATCAGAATGTCGCCACCTTTAGCTTCAATTCTGACATTTTGACCAAGAGAAACGCCTTTACCAATGGAGAGGGTACCGCCATCTGTCGCTCTACAAAGAACGCCCTTCCCAATAATAATGTCTCGAGAAATACTAATATCTCTATAAAAAATTTTATTAGAAAGAAAGAAAGAATAAGCCCTCACCTTCTGAGCTAAAATAATATTCACAGTCAGAAATTTTCTTAGAATATTCATTAAATTGTTTATATAAATTTAATAAGTTTACAGCATGAAACTTATATATCCTTTTTTAAGAAATTGAGTTGCTTAGGTTTAAAAAACTTTTTTCTAAAAATATATAAATCGATGAAATAATAAAGTTTGTAAGTCAAAAAATATACTAATGGAAATTTAGTACTTAATTGCATGAATCGCTTTTTCCAAAAACCTAAATCATTGTTGGTGATCATAATATGGGTTTCTAACATTTGTGAAAATGAGTTCAGGAAGTGTTTTTTATCATGCTCGTTAAACTCGAAAAAATTAATGAGATCATATAAAGCATCCCACCGATTCTGCAAAATCATTCTTCGCAAGGGAAGAGTGTGAGACTCTCTTAGGCCAGTCACTGCTGAGGTTGCTCCATGCTGCTGCAAAAAATATATATCATCATAGACTTTAATCTTCCCGAAGTTTAAAAGGAATGATAGCGCCATCACTTCTGATGCAAAGAGATCAATTGGATCAACGCTATTCAAAGCATTGAAAGTTTGCTGCATAGCAGTTGTTCTAAAAATACTATACCAGTTTATTAAAACATGATCTTTATCAACATTTGAAAGGAGGTAGTCAAGTCGATCCATACTTTTGTCTTGCTCAATAGAAGAATTTTGCATACTAAAAGCAATCCATTTTTTTCCATACAACATATTTGCAGCAGAAATATTCATCCCAGAATATAACCAAAACCTATCAGCTCTTCCTCTCGCGCCAACATATGATGGGTCTGAGTCAAGAAACTCAATATTTTTTTTAAAATTATCAAGAGCATAAAAATTATCATTATCATCTAAAACAACATAATCTGTTTCTACCAAGTTCAGCAAAGTAGCAAGTTTCTCCTGAAAATAGAATACTAAAGGCTCAATATCATTTTTTACATTGCTTAACTCAATATTATCCGGAGCAGTCGGTGTAAAGCGATGATAGGAGCAATTAAGATTTGGGAAATATGTATTTAAATTTTCCGGATTATCAAAAAATGAATCGCTTCTTGAATCTCCAATGATTATTTTATATGGGCAGAAATGGTGATTCATGTAACCTAGCCACCTCTGAGTGAAATCCTCTCTTCCAGCAAGAGTTAGAATGATTGTTAATTTATTGGAAAAATTTACCATCTCTTAAATCTCATCTTGATAGAATGCTATTGCTCTCTATGACTCTTTAAAGTTTGCTGCTTGCAAAAGCTTGATTGTTGACTCGACACCAGTACGCAGATTGCCTGAAAAATTAAATCCTTTGGATTGAATTCTCTGAGATGAAACTTCATATGAGAGCTGATTCATAATTTGATTGTCCACAAAAGAAATTTCTACATTTGGTTCAAACTCTTTGATGCAATCAACAATCTCTCGAACTGTAGCATTATGAGTTAAAACATTATAAATTCTTCCATCAAATAAATTATTCTTGATAAAAAAACCTATAGCCCTAGAGGCGTCCTTTAGGTCTAGGTATGGACGTTTTTGTTCATAAGCTGTTTTCCAAACTGTAATAGGAAGGCCCATTACAGCTTGCCAGCAAAATTTATTTACTGCGGTGTGGAATCGCATCCCAGGAGAGTCTCCAAAAATAGTTCCAAATCTCAAGGAAACCCCAGAAAGACCTTGCTCCCTGCATAGCAAATCTACCAATCGCTCTTCTTTGAGCTTGGTTAATGCATATGGGCTCTGTGGTTGAAGCTCGCTCTCGTCACAGTCCTCTGATACCACTGAGTTTTGAGTTCCATAAACGCTTGTAGACGAGAGCGCAATTAGACTACATACATTTTCCAAGCATGCAGCTGCAACTTTTTCTGTTCCAATGAAATTATTAGATTCAACCAACTCAGCATTATCAACACTTCCAGCTGCGTCAGTAATTGCAGCAAGGTGAATAACTATATTTGCACCTTTAAAAATAGGATTTAGGTCCATTGTTGTTAAATCTCCTTCGATAAACCTATATTGTGCAGAAGTTGGTAGATTAAATAGAGATGAAAATCTTTGAGTCATCAAATTATCAATCATAACAATTTCTGAACCTGGGAACTGCGCAGCTAAGTCACGGATAAGATAGGAGCCAATATGCCCTATTGCACCAGTTACAACTATTTTCATATTAGCACCATTAAAAAATACTTTGATTATTCTATGATTATAGATAATCGATCGACAATAGTCTTGCCGATAGATAGAGAGGCTGTTGCTGCTGGAGATGGCGCATTACAAACGTGAATAATATTTCCTGAGAACCTAAAATCAAAATCATCTAATAAATTTCCGCTTCTATCTAAGGCCTGAGCTCTTATGCCGGGAGTGCCAACAATAACATCGTTGGTTGTAATTGAGGGTATGAGTTTTTGTAGTGAACTAACAAAAGCCTTTTTTCGATAAGATCTATAAAATTCACCCACCTGCATTTTCCAATGTTTTGCAGCAATTTTCCATAAGCCAGGCCATTGAAGTGATTCAAGGGTATCCGAAATATTTATATCGGATTTATTATATGCTTCTCGCCCAAATGCAAAGACAGCATTAGGGCCGCATTCAACCCCACCTTGAATCATCCTGGTAAAATGCACTCCTAGAAATGGGAAAGCAGGATCAGGGACTGGGTAAATAAGATTCTTTACCAGGCCGGCAGATTGCTCTGTAAGCTCATAATACTCGCCTCTGACAGGAAGAATTCGCAGAGGGAGATTAGCCTCTGTTTTTTTAGCCAATCGATCTGCTTGAAGGCCAGCACAAATCACAGCGGCTTTAGCAGTCCATGATTGTGAATTAGTAGATATTTCTGCTTTATTGCTAATGGATTTAATATCTGAGACACATGCTCCCAAAATAATGTCCCCCCCTTGTTCTTTGATAATTTTTGCATATGCATTAGCAACTGCAAGATAATCTACAATTCCAGTCTGAGGCACCCATAAGCCTTTTAAACCTGCAGTGCAATATGGCTCTTTTTCTTTGATTTCCTCAGGCTCTAAAATTTTGATGCCTTGGAGTCCATTCGCTATGCCTCGTTCATACAAGGTATCAAGGGTAGTTATTTCTTCCTGTGTTGTAGCAACGACTACCTTTCCACAAACATCATGAGGAATTGATTCTTGCTCACAAAATTTTAGTAAAGCAGAATAGCCATCAAGACAATTTTTTGCTTTTAATGATCCTGGCTGATAGTAAAGGCCTGAGTGAATCACGCCGCTATTTCTTCCAGTTTGATGTTGCCCAAGTTCAGTCTCTTTCTCGAGAATAAGTAACTTATGGCCGGGGTTCTTTTTTAAAAACTGATAACCAGTGGCTAGTCCTACGATTCCCCCACCAACCACAATAAGATCATAGTCATATTTTGATGGGTGGGTCACTGGCTTTCAACCCAGGACTTAATGGCCGCAGAAACTTGATGGACATCTGAAAGTGGAAGTTCAGGATAAATGGGTAGTGAAACAACTTGCCTAGATAGCTGATCAGTTATTTCCATGCTCGAAGTTCTAACTCTATTGCTATAAGCATTCTGCTGATGAACGGCTAAGGGATAGTGAATTCCAAGATTTATGCCATCTTTCTTGAGATCTTCTATTATATTTTTTTGAAAGTTGCATCTCAAAACATAAAGATGGAAAACATGCTCGGCTCCTTCACGAATTTGAGGGAGATGCAAATCAAGACCAGTGAGAGAGTTTTGGTAAACTTTAGCTATCTGTCTTCGTTTCTCATTATCTCTATCAAGTCCTCTTAATTTAATTCTTAAAATAGCAGCTTGCAATTCATCCAATCTTGAATTCCTTCCAGGAAACTCGCTTACATATCGATTCTCCCAGCCATATTCCCTCAACATTCTGACCTTCTTTGCTAACTCTGAATCTTTAGTAGCGACAAGACCTGCATCACCAATAGCACCTAGATTCTTAGTTGGGTAACAGCTAAATGTTGCGATATCTCCTATGCTTCCTAGGCGAGAACCATTCCATTTAGCTCCATGAGCCTGAGATACGTCTTCAATTAAAAAAAGTTTATTCTGCAAACAAAAATTACTTATTTCTTCAAGATTAGCACTTTGTCCATAAATATGAACTGCAATCACTGCTTTTGTCTTTTTTGACAACGCTTCCGAAAGTTTCATGGGATCAAGAGTATAAAAATCTTGCTCTACATCAACTAAAACTGGAATAGCTCCCAAGGATTCAATAGCAGCAACGGTAGCAACCGCAGTATGGGAGACAGTGATCACCTCATCTCCGGGTTTAATGTCAAGCGCACGCATTGACAGCTCTAAAGCATCTGTTCCATTAGCAACCCCAATGGCATGGCTAACACCAATATAACTTGCAAATTCTTGCTCCAACGACTCAACCTCTTCTCCGAGAACATATTGATTGCTCCTCATGACCTTTAGAACTGCAGCCTCGATTTCAGACTGATAAGTTTTAAACTGTGCCGAAGGATTAGCGCAAAAAATCATTACAAGACCTTAACTTCTGGAACATGCACTATCCACTTACCACCATTTTGCATATAACTTTGTTCTTTAGCCATAATCTCTTCAGCATGATTCCATGCAAATAGAACTGCATAATCTGGTGGGTTATCTGCGAACACCTCGTAAGGAACGACAGGAATATGCATTCCTGGTGTAAATGTTCCATGCTTAATTGGAGTAGTGTCACAAATATATTCAATTAAGTCAGGTCCAATATTACAATAATTTAAAATGGTGGTGCTTTTTGAAGTTGCAGCATAACCAACCACTCTTTTGCCTTCTTCTTTAAGTTTTGTCAGGATCTCTACTAGATCTTCTTTAGATTTTTTTACATTTCTTTGAAATGCTTCAAAGGTTTCTAACTTATCCAAGCCCTGCTCTAACTCAGTATTTATAATTTGAGCTACAGAGTCTTTTACCTCATATGCTCCTTTGTGAGCTAAAACATATCTCATAGATCCTCCATGAGTAGATTGAGGCTGTAAATCAATCAGCTCCATATCCTGCGTTCCAAAAAGGTATTGCACAGATAGCGCAGAGAATAGAAATACATGCTCATCATATAGCTGGTCATATGATGTCTTCTCAATAATCTCACCTAAGTAGGGATCTTCAAACATTACTACACCTGATGGTTTTAATAGCTTCTTGATGCCTTTAGCTACTCCAAGAATATCTGGTATATGGCACATAACATTTGCAGCAAAAAATGCATCAGCTTGGCCATGATCTCGAACTACTTCATCAGCTAAATCTTCAGAAAAGAATTCAGAAATTGTTCGTACTCCAACTTTATTAGCTTCTTGAGCAACATTTAGAGATGGCTCAATTCCAAGATGCCTAATGCCCTTTTCTGCAAAATGCTTCAGCATAATTCCATCATTGCAGCCTAACTCAACTGCAAACGGGTCAGTTTCAGACATATAGCCTGAATTAATCACATGATCAGCAAAAGCTTGAAAGTGATTTGCCATATGTTTTGAAGTACTGGAGAAAAATGCATAATTCTCATGGAACATCTTTTCAGGTTCTGGCTGATCAATTAATTGAAGCATCATGCTATCTTCAGCAAAACCAGCAATCATAGGGAAAAAATATTCTTCCTCGGGATTAGGTGATGGAAGAAATCCATTTCCAAGGGGCTGAAGACCAAAATCAACTGTCTCAGTCAATGGCGACCCGGAAACTCTGCAAATATTATTTTTCATACCCATACTCCAATTTTTTGTGTAAATTATACGTAATTTATTTCCATAAGATATCGTCTACTCAATTTTATTTAATGTAGTATTTCAACCTTGGCTCAAAGAATTCTTTCGCTAGATCAAGGCCCTCTTGCAAGCTATAACTAGGTGTCCAATTCAAGACATCTTTAATCTTTTGATTTGACATGACTGCATGGCCAACTTCAATATTTTTTTTATCTTGAGGCCAATCTATGTATTCAACCTTTCCTAATCCAAGGCTGCTAGTTGCCTCTGCTATCTCCGATAAAGTGTGATGATCATTGTGTGTTGCAAGAAAAGCTTGGCCCATTGATTCATCAGATAAAGCAGAGAGAATCAAAGCATCAATAGCATCGTCTACATAGACATTATTTCGCAATTGCTCGCCTGCACCAAAAACAGAAATATTCTTATTTTGCAAAGCTAGGCCAATAAAATAATTATTAAAAGTAAAATTTGGGCTATGAATACTAGCCCTAGGGCCATAAGTATTTGGAAGACGTACAACCGAATTTTTCATTCCATATGCTGCAGAATAGAGCAACACATATTTCTCAGATAAAGACTTATGCGCAGAGTATATATCCATGGGAAATTCAGGATGATTTTCATCGGCTGGCTGATAAATAAGCTTTCCGAATTGAGTGGTTGTTCCAAGGTGAACGAAGACAGCTTCATTATCATTATTCTTTAAAATTTCTAAAATATTGATGACTGCCCGACAGTTAACATCTAAATTATTATAAGGATTCTTCATTGATTCACCATGAGAGGAATGAGCTGCGCAATTAAATACATAATCTTGATTAGTTAATGACTCTTTCAGGGCAAGATCGTCCAAAATATTAAATTTCTTGAATTGAATATCGTCTTTAAAAGATTCAATATTAAATATGTTGCCCCCACAATTCTTATCAAGCGAATCAACTATAGTTACATTCCCTCCAAGCTCCACACATTTTTTTGAAAGATTACTTCCTATAAAGCCCAACCCGCCTAAAATTAAAATATTTTTATTTGTGAAACTCATACTTGATAAAATATTCATTAATTTTTGTAATTAGAGCTAAAATAGTCAACGGTTCTCTCTGCGCCTTCCTCAAATGTCACAGATGGCGCCCAATCGGTACATTTAACGAATCTTGAAATATCAGCATAGAAATTTCTGCGTTCAATTTCGTCAGCTAGCTCTGGCCAATCTTGAAATATAATCTCAGTTTTCTTATCAATTTTTGCATCAACTAATTTTGCAATATATGAAAAAGCATCCTTAATTAAGGTTCCTTTACCACTACCTATGTTAAAAATTTGCCCAGAAATATTATTTACTTTTCCTGCTTCTAGAAAGGCTAATGCAACATCATCAATGTATACATAATCTCGCAAATAATTTCCATCTCCAAAAACTGTTATTGGTTGCCCAGATAAAGCTAAATTTGTAATTTTATTTAAAATTCCTCGATCGTTTGATAGCGCAAGAGTGGCACTAGGTCCATAGACATTTGCCAAACGTAAACTAACACCATCAACAAGCCCTTCATTAGAGGCTATTTGCAAGTGCTTTTCAGCAAAACTTTTATGCAGATCATATAACGTAATAATATCTTCTTTTTGATCTTCGCTTGCTGGTAAAGAGGGTGAAGTGCCATATATAGATGCGGTTGATGCAAATACTATTTTGGGCACTCTATTGAGATTTTTAGCAGCATTAATGATGTGAAGAATAGGCAAAATTGATGAATCTATGCTTTTTTTTGGGTCCTCTTTTGCAGAATAGATACTAGTATTACCAGCCAAATGGATAATAATATCTGCTTTTTCTATCAATATATGCCATGTCTCAGAATCAGCAATATCGCCAAGCAAGTACTCAACACCCTCAAAAAAACTAGTATCTTTCCTTGAAAGGCATGTAATTTTGGCATCCAAGCTTTTTAAAAGTGGGATGATGGAGCTTGCAATATAGCCATTTGAGCCACTTACGACTACATTTTTACCAGCATAAAATTTTTGAAGCTCCGAAGACATAAATCTAAAAGTTTTAATTATTAATAATCCATTATAAATTAATAAAAGTTATGGTACTCAAAATGATCAAGAAAGTTTTTGCTGAATTTTAGTTGCTATTTGTGAATTCTTTTATGATTCTAGCAATATCATCAGAACTAGCTAAATTTTCTCCAAAAAGCTCACTAAATATTTTTTTTGTTGCAGTTGATGGGTTGATAGAGCAATCATCTGGAAGTGAAGTTAAATATTCAACGCATTCTTGAAAATCATCAAAGTAAAATTTTTCTTTTTTTAAAGCCTCTAAACTCTCTCGTGCAAAAGATCTATGGGTTTGCTCATCTCCAAAAAATAATATTGGATATCGCCCTACTGATAGACAATCATTTACAGTGGTAGTTGGTTTGCAACATATGATTACTTTTGCCCTTAAAATTTCTTGATGAATTGAGGTGACTGAACCCAATCTAATTCCTTGGGCAGAAGAAATCGTATCTTCTTTCCACCCATATGGTCGATACTTTGTTGAAATGCCATTGTCATTTAAAGATTTAATAAGATTACTCACTCTATTGACAACCAATCGATCAAAAACTGGATGATGCCCAACATTATAGACATGAAAATCTTTGAACATTGTTCCTATGATGAGCACATCTACTGAAGGGCTAAAAATTTTATTAGCATATTGATGTTTTGCTTTGATCAATGAGGCTCTAGAGATTAAGCCAGGAATATGCTTGCTATCTCTCCATGGGATGAATTGATCAGAAAACTCTTGTTCCATAATTTCAAAGGAATTATAGCGCTCAATATCGAAACCGCCGCCATGCTGAAAGACTAAACTTTTTGAACCTTTTGATTTTTGATCGGCAAAAATATGTCTAGAGACTGCATCCCAGAAAACTATAGAATCTGAAATAATGAAGTCAGACCGGATATTCTTCAGAAAAGATCTAAAATAATTATATTCTTCTACGCAAAATGAAGGCAGTAAAGATAATAGATTTTTTTCAAGGAACTTAGTGTATAAATTGAGTTCCGGCACTGAGGTCAAATGAGCAGACAGGTTTATAGGCTCACTTCTAAAGTTAGTAAAAGTTTTGCGCATCTCTAAAGATAAGACTTCAGAACTTTTGCGTTCTAAATAGAATTGTAAATTTGAAGATTTAATGAATTGCATTTTATTTTTTAAATTTCTTTCTGTTTCACCATCAAGAAAATCTCTTAAAATAAAGACTTTGCTATTCTTAGCTCTATAAAATTGCCTTATTTTTATTTCTTTATATATAAATTCCAACGGGGGCTTCACACATTTTTCTATGAAATTTCTAAGTATCCGCTTAAACACTAGTAATGAATAAAAATTAACAAGGCTTTTATTTGAATCATTCAGAGTTTCATTTTTTTTAAGAATAGTTTGATTAGAATCTATAGAAGACTTTTCAAGAAATTTCATAATTTTTCTTAAAATAAACAGTTCATTTTCTGGTTTTTGAGAAAACCAAAATAGTGGATCATGGGTCATCTCACTATCTTTAGTAATTTTTTTAACAGATATATCTTCAAAAAAATCGCCATCCTGTATTCTTACAAGCCTATCTACAATCCTTTCTGACATTAGTTGAATATGAGGGAGTATTAAAAATTCCCAATAACGGTTAGATTCGTTAATACCATGTAATTTATTTAGGTGGATAGCCAAGACTGGGATTAAAGATTTACTAAAAGATAAATTATTTATATTTTGTGGAACTTCGGGGCGTTCAATCATAGATTTTTATAATACCAAATTTTGTTTCAAAAAATTTAAAGTACTCCTGAGAATTAAAAGAAAGTAGAGAAAAATAAAATTCTAATTATTTTACAAATCAAGATTTTTTAAGGACCATATTTACACCAGAGCATAGCTTTGTTTGATCCAAAACTGTTTGTAAACTATCTATATGGTCTCCGATATAACGTTGAATAATGTCTGATTTTTGACCTGATACACCGTTAACCTTGATGTGCATATGCCTAAAGAGATCAACCATATCTGTACCAAACCACCACTCTCCAGATTTCTTAAATGAAAATTGATTGCATATGAAGTCAAGGGATTCCTTGGTAAATAAATGGGTATGGCCTGCATTAAGTTGTCTGGGGAATACATCCTCATGCATACTCTCTTGAATTGCAGCAAAACTAAATAGTGGTACTTGCAAGTACAGATACTTAGCTTTAGATTCTTGAAATGCGTGAAGGGCCTCCATGGGACGCATTAAATGCTCTAATACTCCAATTAATGATAGGACTTCTGTTTTGACTTCTTTAATTGATTCATTAATTTTGTTTGGTTCAATAATAAATAGTTTATTTTTTTTAAGAACCTTGGAACCAAAATTTATCAAACTCTTGTTAACATCATAACCACTAGCATTAATATTAAGATCTTCACAAGCCTTAACAAAATGCCCTCCACCACAACCAATATCTGTTACTGCAAAAGTATGGACATTTTCTTTGCCAAGCACTTCTTTTAAAAAATCAACCTTAGGTATATATATATCCTGTACCCTTGAATTATAGTCATTCAAATAGTTTTTAGAGTAAGCGCTTCCACCCGAATCAGAATAAACATAATCAGAAAACTCTTTAGTGTCTTGGTGTCTTCCATTTAGTTGATTGCAATTCTTACATAAAGAATGGTTCACGCCATGTATGACGAGGTCAATCTCTCCAAGATCTTCATTGCATATCATACAATTGTCTCTGGTCGGTTGCTCGCAATATAAACGATTAACATTCTTAACATGTTGTAGATGCTTCTCATTTTCAAGAAAAAATGATGTTTTATTTTTAATTACAGCAACAGATGGTTTAGAGAATTTTTGAATTGTCATAATAGTTTTACTTAAAGGAATTAAAAAATTATTTAGTCTGGGTCTTTAGTAGAAATTCTCCTAACATGCTTGCTGCATGACCATAGGCTATTTCTTGGGCCTCTCTAGTCATACCGCCAACATGCGGGCTTATAGTAACTTGATTGCTCTTATTGGCATATTGTAATAATGGGCTAGATAACCTATTTCTAATTTCATCAGACAAGACATCAGTTGCTACTTGAGATTCTGGGTTCGCCTCAAGAAACTTGACCAGATCATCCTCATTTACAATATCACCTCTTGCGGTATTAACTAATAGTGCGTCTCCCTTCATAAATCTTAAAACATCCTTATTTATCATATTGATTGTTTCATCTGTAACGTGAACATGAATAGATATGACATTAGAGTTAGCAAAAATATCCTGTAAAGATGATACTTGCTCATATGCATCATTTTGTATTATTTTGTATGGATCATAGATTAAGACCCTAGAACCAAAAGCCTTGCAAAAATTTGCATAAATTGATCCAAGCCTTCCATAACCTATTACCCCTATTGTCAATGCATTCATTTGCCTGCCAATGAATTTTGTATAATCCCACTCTCCTTTCAAAACTGCCGAATGGCCAGCCGAAATATGCCTCAATCCAGCAAGCGTTAATGCAAAAGCTTGCTCAGCAGTAGAACTTATTTTATTAATCACTTCTCGCTCTTCGGTTAATGCGAGAATTGGGATTTGCAGTTTTTCTGCATACAATTTATCTATATGATTGGTGCCTGTTGAAGCGGTGCAAATAACTTTTAAATTTTGAGCAGCCTCTAAAAGCTCCTTACCAATAAAGACTTTAGATTTATTTGGGTTTGTGTAGATGACCTCGAAGGATGGAATAAGATTGCAGACCTCTTCTGAAGTAGGATCATCTAGATAGGTAACCTCACCAATCTTTTCCAATGCCTCTGCAACTCCTGAAATATGATGCACCGGAGTAATAACTAATATTTTCATATGGTTCATTTTAAGCACTTAAAAAATTGCTAAGTAGCTAATAAAATTTCTGCAATTTTAAAATCTATTTCTGTATCAACATTGACAGCTCTGTCTTCTGGAAGAATGTATGCTCTGCTTTCAATAGAGCCATAGCGTTGATTATCCACCATCAGGTGATCTCTCTTTAACGCATATATTGAGCCGCTACGAATATAAGCATCAGGCTTTAGATCTTGACGCCTTGACTCTAAAGGCTCCTCTAAACAAAAATCAACGATCCGACCATCAACAATTTTTTTAATGCGAAGTGGATGATGATCTTCGAGTTTATGAACTGCAATAACAGAATCTGCATTTGTTTTAACTAACATATCGATGCAAGAGTCAATATCTTCAACTGTCTTAGTTGGATTGGTGCACATTAGCTCAATTACATAGTCATACTGTTGGCCAGTATTTTCTTCCATCCAGTGAACTGCATGTTGCAATGCTGAAACAGAGCTTGCTGTATCACCAGAAATATTTTCTGGCCTTAAAAAGGGGGCTTGTGCTCCCAATGAAATAGCAACGTCTTGAATTTCTACATCATCGGTGGATACAATATATGTACTAATGAATTTACTTTTCAGAGCTTCCTCAATAGTATATGCAATCAAGGGCTTACCATTAAGAGGCTTAATGTTTTTTCTAGGAACTCCTTTAGAGCCACCTCTGGCAAGAGTGATTGCAAGGATATTCAAGATTTACCCTATGCCCTTCCAGGTATTTCCATTCGCAGTGTAATGATGGTCGGCAGACATGCACGGATCATAAAGAATATCTTTATTTTTATTGATTATGTCGATTGCCCAATATCTATCTTCCTTGCCTGTTAGCATTTCATTGAAAGAATCTTGAATGAGGGTATCTTTTTTAAAAAAAGAAAGCGCATTATGAAAAAAGTATCTCTCTTCCATTTCGGAAAACATGTTAACAATTTCAACATCTCCAAAATGATTCCACAAGTATCTTTTTTTAATCGTCCTGCCATTGTACTTGGGAATTTGATTTCCAAATATAGCTGCGAATTTCGACGAATCTTCTATGTGCTTCGTTAGATTGAATGTTTGAATCACGCAATGGCTCGAGAGAATCAAAATGTATTCATGAGAGGCATTTTGAACACCTAGATTTAATGCCTTACCTGGTGAGTAGTCTTCAATTGAGATAATTTTTATCTCAGTAAATCGATGAGATTGCTCTAATTCAGGATCTGCCTGAAAGCTCCGTGCGATTGCAAGAGTCTCATCAGAAGAATGGTTATCTACAATAATAATTTCTGGAGATTCTATGTGATCAAGCACTGACTGAATAGCATGACCTATCCAACGCTCCTCATTTTTTGATCTAATAATTACTGAAACTTTTTGGTCTTTACTCATAATCTTGAGGCTCCCATCTTCCTCTATAATTAGAAACTGTATCTTGCTCAATGTCTAGATAAGAATTTCCATGATCAATCATTGAAAGATTAACCTCATTGAGGCTATCTGACATTTCTTTGAATTCAATCGGATCTAATGCAAACTTATTATCTCTACCTGGAAGACCCTTGTCTGTTGTGAAGTGCTTTTCTATAACCGTAGCCCCCAATGCAACTGCTGCCGCAGCAATAGTGGTGCTTCCAGTATGATCGCTAAAACCTACTTCTGTGTGCAGTGTTTTTAACCATAAAATCCTCGCTAGATTAGCTTTTTCATTTGGGCAAGGATAGGAGGAGACACAATGCATTAAATTATATTGACAGGTACCGTTTTTAAGAATTTCTAGGGCCTTTAGCACCTCGGCTTCTGTGGAAGCTCCGCAAGAAAAATAAACCTGCTCGAAATTAATAGCACAGAATTCTATAAGTTTAATATTTGTTGTTTCATGAGATGGAATTTTAATATCCTTGATTCCTAATGAATGCATCATTTTAGCTCCCTTTGTTCCAAAGACGCTAATTAAGAATTCACACTTATATTTCATACAAAGTTCTTGAAGTTCTGCAATCTTTGCTTCATCCAGTGCTGCATTATTATAAATTTCTCTCCTACCATCTGTGTCCCATGGACCTGCTTTTAAATATAAAGGATCCCAATATTGAAATTTAGCTACATTAGCACCGCAATCTGCCGCAGACTTGATCATATCTTCTGCTAAAAGAGAATCTCCCATATGATTCCATCCAATTTCTGCTATTAATTTAACTTTTCTTTTAGTTTGAATATTCATAGGCGCCCTCTTAATATTAAAAAATTTTATCAACCAGTCTGCTTAAGTAAGTACCATCTCTCATACTCACTCTTGAGAGCTGAATCTTGCTTCTGAGGTGTTATACCATGAGCTAGACAAAACTCATCACATGCAATTTTTGCTCCTGGGAATTTCAGACTATAGTATTCATCTAGATGAATATAACCGCCGGGAGATAAAACATTCCATATACATGGGAGAGTAATTTTATATCCATCATACAAGTCACAATCTATATTGGCTGAAAAAATTTTCTCCTCATATAGTTCAAAAAAGTTTGGGACTGTTTCAGCGAAATCACCTTCTACTATGGTGATATTGTCTAATTCAAAAAAATCTATTTTACTTAAAACTGCCTCTTTTGATGTGTCTGAAAAATCTCCAGATACTGAGACGTTTGATGGATCTAAAGTTTTAGTATCAATATCATTTCTAATTTCATGAAGAATCGTTATTCTATTTTTTAACGAGGCATCTAACTCTAAATTATCAAAGTAAGATAAATCATCATATTTTGAGTATGAAGGAAATCCTTTAAAAGAATCAAATGCATAGATTTGTTTTTTTGAACCCAGTCTCTTTAATAGAATAGCCATGGAGATAAGAGAAGCCCCTCTAAAAACACCAAATTCAAATATATTGCCCTCAATTAAATCAATATTGTCACGGGCATGTTGATACCAAAATCTAAGTCTGCTTATAGAATCAGTGCTGTGATTATCTATTTTCAATGATGAGTATATAAACTCAGCATCATCCGTATCTAACCAGCCCTTGAGAGTTTCAAGCTTCAAAACATTCTCCTAAAAAGCTTATTTATTTAATTTGAGGAAGTTTATTATATGCAATATTTTCTAATATTGGGAACTTTGAATCTTTTTCTCCCACCAAAGGACTTTGAAGTGGCCACTTTATTCCAATTTTTGCATCGCTCCACAGCAACCCACCTTCATCTGATGGATCATATTCTTCAGTAACTTTATAATGAAGATCTGCCCATTCACTCAAAACACAAAACCCGTGGGCAATGCCATGAGGCATATAAATTTGACGGACAGAGCCGTCTCCAAGCTCAGCACCAAACCATTTTCCAAATGTTACAGAGTCTTTTCTCAAGTCAACAGCCACGTCAAATATTTTGCCACGCACCACTGTTAATAATTGAGCTTGTGGCTTATTAACGGTGTAATGCAAGCCTCTTAATATTCCTTTTTTTGATCTAGACAAATTATCTTGAACAAATTGAATATTTCCTATCAAGAGCTCTTTGTAGGCACTTTCCTTGAAGTTTTCAAGAAAAAACCCTCTCTCGTCTCCATATTCATTTGGCTGGATTAACACTACACCTTCAATAGATGAATTTTGAGTTGATAAGTTACCCATATTAATGATTTGATTCTGCCATTGATTTAAATTTTTGATTTTTACTTACAAGCTCATCAAATGTTCCAGAAGCTTCAATTTCTCCATCTTGGAGAAAATAAAGCAAATCGCAAGATTGAACAGTGGTGAGTCTATGCGCAATCAATATAATTGTAATCTCATGCCCCAAAGTGTTAACTGCATCCATCACTGCTTGCTCAGTTACATTATCCAATGCGCTAGTCGCCTCATCTAAAACTAAAATCTCAGGCTGATGGTACATTGCCCTGGCAATACCTATTCTTTGGCGTTGACCGCCAGATAAACGCACCCCTCTCTCACCTACCTCAGTCTCATACCCTTGAGGCATTTCATCTTGAATAAAGGTATCAAGATTTGCAATTATTGCTGCTTTTATAACTTTATCGTTGTCAATTTGATCAGGCTCAATACCAAAAGCAATATTTTCAGCAACACTTGCGTCAGCTAAATATATATTTTGAGGAACATAGCCAATTTTTTCTTGCCAAACTCTCATGGTTTGATTGGTAATATGATTATCATCAATTATTAAAGAGCCAGATTCTGGATTTAGAATTCCTAAAATAATATCTGCTAATGTTGTTTTTCCACTCCCTGTTGAACCTACAAACCCAATAGTTTGTTTGCACTTAATGACCATATTAATATTATGTAATGATGATTTTTCAGCTGAGGGATATGTGTAACATATATCCTTCAGCTGAATAGATTTTGTGAATGTAATTGGATTCAAGGACTTACTATCTTCAGCTTCATCCCTAGAGATACTTAAATAATCATTATGTAGATTTTCAAATGCTGCCTTGTGATATTGCAATTGTGAAAAAGAAGCATAAACAAGCTGGATAGCAGGCATCACTCTATATCCGGCAAATGCATACAATGCAATCATTGGTAGAAAATTTTTCATATCTCCATCTTCTCCCAGTAAATTAAGCATTAAAAGAAGCATTCCCCCAAAGAGAATTGCTTCTAAAAAGTATCTAGGTAACTGCAGAATTGCCTGAGAAGAAGCATGATAAGAAGCAAAAACTTTTGCGGGAGTATTAAAATTTTTAGAAAAAGCTTTCTCTAAACCTCCTAATTTTACCTCTTTGATAGCACCGAAAGCCTCACTGACAGCTTTATATCGATGTTCATTTGCTAGTAGTCTCTTTTCTCCAATCAAGGATAAATATTTATTTACAATAAAAAAAATTGTTACGTAAGAGGAAATTAATACTATGCCCATAACAAGAGAGAGCATCGGATTAACTGCAATCAATAAAATTAGTATGGCAATGACGGTTGCACTTTGAGCTAATATTACTGTCATGGGCAATATTGCACCCTGAACTACAGTTGTAACCTCTGAGAGTAACGTTTTACCAAGCTCGGCACTGTGGCGATTTAGAAACCATGAATATGGATGATTTAAGTAGCCTTCAAAGAGTCTTCTTGAGAGACTGTAGTCTATTTTGGAAGTAAATTTTAACTGTAAAAATATTGTTAAAGATTTAAAGGTAAGTGAGAAAACAAAAATACAAAAGACTAAAAATCCTAAAAAAAATAAAAAATCTTCTGAGTTTTCATATTCAAAAAAATTATATAAATTTAAAAGATATGGATTTGTCTGAACAATTGATGGATCAGCCAAGGAAGCCATTAATGGAAATATAGAGGCCACGCCTAGAACATCCAAAAAGGCCATTACCAAAATCATCATAAACAAAAAAGAAAATTGGATTTTTTGATGCCTTTCGAGAAAACTTAGGAGCTTAGTAAACATCTATCTAATTCTGTATTTAAAATTTATGAAGCGCATAGAAGTTAATTATTTTTTAAAACCTTAAACATGAATCTTTTTTATCAAAAATATATTTTAAATCGTATAAAACATGTTGATCTTTTCCAAATTCTCTAATTTTTTTTGGTCCTAATTCTATAAATTCCTTGTGCCCAACAGCAAGAATAATTCCATCATAGGTTGCTCGATTAATTGAAGTGATTAGATTAATATCATACTCGACGCCTACCTCATCACTGGAGACCCATGGGTCGTAAACGTCTACTTCGCAATTATGGCTTTCAATCTCTTTGATTAAATCAATCACTTTTGTATTTCTAATATCAGGACAATTTTCTTTGAATGCTAGACCTAAGATTAAAATTTTTGATCCAGGAACTATAATTGATCTTTTTTGCATCATGGCAATCATGCATGATGCTACATATGCACTCATGCCATCATTCAATCGACGGCCAGCTAAAATAATCTCTGGATTATATCCGATTGATTGAGCTTTATAAGTAAGGTAGTAAGGGTCTACTCCAATACAATGGCCGCCTACTAAACCAGGTCGAAAAGGAAGAAAATTCCATTTACTGCCTGCTGCCTTAAGGACTGCCTCTGAGTCTATATCTAATTTATTAAAAATAATTGCCAATTCATTGATCAAAGCGATATTCAGATCCCTTTGAGTATTTTCAATAACCTTGGCAGCTTCAGCAATTTTAATGGACTCAGCTTTATGGGTTCCAGCAATAATGATCTCTTTGTATAGCTGATCAATTAGCTCAGCAATTTCAGGTGTTGAGCCAGAGGTTACCTTTACTATATTCTTTAACTTATGTTCCTTATCGCCAGGATTAATCCTTTCTGGGCTATATCCACAATAAAAATCTTTATTAAATTTTAATCCAGAAATTGCTTCAAGAATTGGAACGCATTCTTCCTCTGTTGCACCTGGGTAAACAGTTGACTCATATATAACAATATCTCCTATTTTAAGAGCTTTCCCAACAGTTTCACTTGCCTTGATAAGCGGGGATAAATTAGGTTTGTTATCACTATCAATGGGAGTAGGAACAGTTACTATAAAAATATTAGATTCTGCTAAATCTTTTTCTTCAGAACTTAAGTGCAAATGCGTGGCTAATCGCATCTCTTGAGGCTCTATTTCTTTTGTAAAATCATAATGATTTTTAAGATCATCTATTCTCCTAGAATTTACATCAAAACCAACTACTTTCCTATACTTGCCAAATTCAACAGCCAATGGGAGACCAACATAACCTAGGCCGATGACAGATATAACTTGTTGGCTATCACTCACAATTATTTACTCATGAAAGGTTTTAAAACTGAATTATAGTATGCATTAACTAATAGAAAAATAAATTATCAAAGAATTCAGATTTTATAAAAATCTCTATACCACTCAACAAACTTAGCTACTCCAAATTTAACTGAGGTATCGGGCTTAAAACCGACCCATTTCTCTAATTCAGAAGTGTCTGCGCTAGTTGAAGGCACATCTCCTGGCTGCAATGGCATAAAATTTTTCTCAGCCTTTACACCGATAGCCGATTCAATTGCCTCAATATATTGCATTAAAGGTGTTGGCTGCGAATTTCCAATATTAAAAATACGAAAAGGTGAATTACTGGAACTGGGATCAGGATCTTTTGGATTAAAGTCCTTTGAGGCAACGGCAATTTTATCATTTACCCTAATCACCCCCTCAACAATATCATCAATGAATGTAAAATCTCTAATCATCTGGCCATGATTGTAAACATCTATTGGCCGCCCTTCCAAAATAGCTTTTGTAAACAAGAATAGTGCCATATCAGGTCTTCCCCATGGCCCATAAACAGTAAAAAATCTTAATCCTGTAGTGGGAAGCCCGTAAAGATGAGAGTATGTATGAGCCATTAGCTCGTTAGCTTTTTTAGTGGCGGCGTACAAGCTAACAGGGTGATCTACCGAATCATGCTCTGAAAAAGGTAACTTGGTGTTACCTCCATAGACGCTTGAGCTACTTGCATAAGTAAGATGCTCACAATTAAAATGCCGACATCCTTCCAATATATTAATGAAACCCTGTAAATTAGCATCTATATATGCATGAGGATTCGTAAGCGAATAGCGAACACCTGCCTGCGCTGCTAAGCTTACTACTCGCTCTGGACGATGCAAATTAAAGCAATCTAAGATTTGCTCTTTATCTTCAAGGTTTATACGTATATGAGTATAGTGCTGATGGCCTTCAAAGCGAGATAATCGAGCTTCTTTTAAAGCTGGATCATAGTAATCATTATGATTATCTATGCCAACAACTGTATCTCCTCTTTCCAATAACTTCATCACAAGGTGAGAGCCAATAAAACCTGCCGAACCAGTAACCAAAACTTTTTTATTTGATGGCATGATTAAAATTATACTGCATTAAAAAAATTATTTTAAATACTAAGATCAACGAAGTGCTAGGATTAATTAAAGTAAGAATCTCTGACCAGAATGGAGATGCAAGAGCCAATCAAGGAAAATAAAAATGCAAAAATTACAATATTGCGTCTCTTGGGTGATGATTTAGCATGCGGGACAACTGGTGGATCAATCGGTTGAATCAAATAATGCTCATCTATATTTGCCATCATTTGAGTTTTTAACTGAGATTCAATTAATTGCGATATCGAATTCTGAACTCCTGTTTGCCTAGTTTGCTCAAGCTGAGAATTAAGATAAATCAGTGCCTTCGAGGATCTCTGGGTATCTTTCTTTCTTTCAATGTTATTTAGCTCAGCTACTAGCAACTCAAGAAATTCATAAGCAAAGATCGGTGAAAAATGCTCGAATTCTATTTTGATAAATTGTGTTTCATAATCAACATACATCTTTAAACGACTCATAATTTCTTCGTATACTTCAGCGTCAGATGGGATAAGAAAATTGCCTTGGGAATCTTTTTGAGCCCATTCTTTAGTTTCACCATTAAAAATATTTTTTTTGTAAACAATCTCTTTAAGATCATCATCAAAGCTAGAAGCAGCAGTCACATTTTCTCTGATTCCAGGAAATGAAGCTAAATGTTTAAGAAAACTTCTAGATTGCAAAACTGCCTCTGCGTAATGGGTATCCGATTGAACTCCAAGATTAACCCCCGCTATAGATGCCATGTTACCCGCTCCAGATGATAGGCTTGATTGAGTGTCTTCTTCAGTTAACTGGTATAAAGCAGTGGCAGTGAATTGATTTGGTAATGACAGCGTCCATAAGATAGCTAGGAGCGTGAACCCTGCTGTTATTCCTCCTATAAAAATTTTTTTGCTCCATAGGGTGGGAAGAAACTCTAGCCAATTAATTTCTTTTTGCTGATTCATTTATATTTTTTAAAATTTTACTAATAGTTATTTTACACTCTCATTCACGAATCTATAAAAAAAATAAATTTGGAGGCTGAAGCCGGAATCGAACCGGCGTTAACGGCTTTGCAGGCCGCTGCATAACCACTCTGCCATCCAGCCATACTTCAAAACCTATTTTTTAAATGTTGCTATTGTATATGAAAGTCCTGTTTGTATAGTAATTATTAAAGCTAAAAATAAAAATAAATTTGCTATAAAAATAATCAGCGCATTATTTAAGAATAAGCCTAATAAAAATAAGCAAAGCGTTCCAAGCTGAGTGGCCGTTTTAATTTTTGCTAAGACAGTAACATTGGTAGCGTTAATATTGCCATCTCTGGCATTAAGATCTCTTAAGGCGCTCACCCAAAACTCTCTTCCCAACATAATACTTCCGAGGAATGCAAGATAAATACTTCCAAGATTTACCGCTAAAGCAATAATTACAAAAGTAATTAAAACCTTATCAGCTATCGGATCTAATACAGCGCCTATAATTGAAGTAAGGCTATATTTTCTTGCTAAGTACCCATCCCAGTAATCAGAAGCGCTAGCAAGTAACAAAATAAATAATGCGATACCATAAAAGTGAAGGATGGTAATTAAAATAAAGATTATAGGGCCGGCAATAATACGAAAATAAGTTAGGAATTGAATAAAATTTTTCATTGCTTAATTAACTGTTTTTGAATCTCAACACCAAGTTTAATACTAATTCCTTTAACCATACATAATTCATTTAATGTAGCTAATCGCAAGCGCTTTAATGATTTAAAGTGATTGAGGAGGCTGCTCTTTCTTTTAAGACCTAGCCCAGTAATTTGATCAAGTTCTGAGTATCTAATAGATTTCTTTTTCTTTCTTCTATTGCTGTTAATTGCAAATCTGTGAGACTCATCTCTAATTTGTTGCAACAGATTAAAGGCTGCGCTGTTTACTGGAATTTCTAGAATCCCTTTTTGAGATAATATAGTTTCAGTTGCCCTAACTCTATTGGCTCCTTTCACAATACTTAAAATGATAGGCTGATGCTGATGCTTTTCTCTGAAGACTCTTAATGCTGAATTTAATTGAGCTTTACCTCCATCTATTAGGATGATTTCTGGCAAAGGATCTTCTTTTGCTCTGTTCACCCTTCTTTCTAAAACATTTTTAATAGAGCCAATATCATTACCAGCGTAAATAGCAGGAATATTGTAAAGTTTATATAATTTTTTTTCAGGGCCTAAGTTAGAAAATGTTACCCCAGAGGCTACAGCATATTTGCCAGCATGATGACTCACGTCATAACCTTCAATTAAAAGATTAGTCTTTTGCAAGCCAAGATGATGAGAAAGATCCTGCATTGCATGATCATATTTATCCGATTTTCCAATTTTATTTTCTATGACTTGATTTGCATTAAATATAGCCAGTCTGACAAGCTGCTTCCCACCTGAAGGAGTGGAGCATGAAATGCTAATTGATTGTTGAAATTTAAGATTAATACCTTCTTGGATCAAGCCTAAATTTTTTGGAGTAATTGTAAAGACAATCTTTTCTGGCAATGAGAAACTATTTTGATAATAAGAAAAAACAAGGCTTTGAAGCAGCGTATCTAAATCATCTAATAAATTTTCTTTAAAAAAATATGTTTTGGTGCCACGTATTTTTCCATCTCGTGCTGATAAAATACAGGCACCTGTTTTGCCATGATTTTCAACACAAGCAAAGAAATCAATACTACTTAAGTTGGTGGTAAAAGATTGTTCTTGCTGCAAAATATCTAAACTTGCAATCCGTTGCTTGAGTTCTTGAGCTTTTTCAAAATTACACTCATCCGCTAGTTTTTGCATCTGCGAGAACATTAGCTTTCTGGATTTTTTACCTGTAGAAGCTAAATAATTCTGAGAAGATAAGATATCAACACTGTAATCTACCTCGCTAATTTGCTTCACACATGGCGCGGAGCATCTTTGCATTTGATGCTCGATACAAGGCCTAGATCTATTTCTAAAAGTGCTATTGCTGCAGTTCCTAATTTGATAGATCTTTTGCAAATCTTTGATTGTAGATTTAACAGCATAAGCACTTATAAAAGGCCCAAAATAATCTTTTGAAACAGCATGTTTTGATCGCTTCATGCTTATGCTGGGAAACTTATCACTCATTGAGTAATGAATGTATGGGTAAGTTTTATCATCCCGAAGAAGGATATTAAAACGAGGTAAATTCTCTTTAATTAATGATTGCTCTAATAGCAAGGCTTCAGCCTCAGTTTGAGTGGAAAATGTTTCGATCCTATCAGTTAATAACTTAATCTGAGATGTCTTGCGATCCTTGAGCGATGATCCAAAGTAAGAAGAGACTCGTTTTTTTAGATTAATTGCTTTGCCAATATAAATAATTTTATTATCTGCAAAGAATTTATAAATTCCCGGAGTTTGAGGCACTTGCTTCAGATCAAGCGTCATTTTTTCAGAAACTTTTGTGTAACTGCCTTTCCAGCTGCAACTCCAAATTGATCAAATGGATTGATCTGCAGCAAACTGGCTGTAACAAATACTCTGTGCTCCCAGGTTGCTAGTAAAAACCCTAATTCTTTTAGCGAGAATTTTGGTACAACAAATAAATTAACTGGAATATTCCCATTTATCAGTTCCCGTAAATCAGAAGATTGCTTTTGAGGAGAGGATAGAAGAGATGCTTGACCCTTAGCCTGTGCATTGCTTAGAGGGCTTTGAGAAGTCGGACTATAAATAATATCAGCGGAGCATTGAGAGGTGCCTTGATGCAGAAGCTGAAAATATGAATGTTGGGCTGTAGAGCCAAATCCACCAAAAATTGTTTGTCCAGTTTCATGAAAAATAGACTCTGTATTAGAAGGCTTACCAAGAGACTCCATCTCAAGTTGCTGGATATAATTTGCAAAGGACCTAAGCTTCCAATTATAGGACAGGACTACTCTATTTTTTTTATTACAAAAATTACTAAACCAGATATCTGAAAAAGCTAAAGTTTTAATTAATTTTTGATACTTTCTTGCATCTAACGAAGTGCCAGATATTAGACTGTCTGCAAGGCTTCCTCCTTGAAGAAACCCCATGAAGTTATTTTCTATGGCAGCTGTCAGAGATATAGGGGACCAAATAGAGTATCGCCCTCCAACAGACTCTGGGAGAGGAACGACTGATGTATGAGCAAATCCAAGGGCTCTAGCACCCTCAGCGTTAGCAGTAATGACTATTGAATTCTCATCAGTTCTATTTTTTCCAAGCCACCTAAGACACGAGAGAGTCTCATCAGTAGCAAGAGATTTTGAGGAAAAAATGTATAAATTCTTTTGACCTAACAGAGGCTTAACGATTGAATTGAACTCATCTTTATCTGGTCCCGATACAAAAGAATAGTTAATGTCAGACACGGGGTTGAATAAAAATTCTTGAAGTAGTTTTGGGCCTTCGTAAGAACCTCCAATGCCGAAAGTAATAATATTTTGATATTTTTCTTTTTTAATTTGCTGAAGCAATGGTGCGCATATTTTTCTAAAATTAAACTCTGGGATTGGATCGGGAGCTCTATATCGATGATGAAGAGCTGCTCTATTTTCAGTTTGATTGACAATGTCTCCAGCAAAGAGACTCTGAATAGATTGCTGGACCTCTAGCTCATTGAACAAGCCATCAAATAGCTGGTATTGCACAGATGAAAAATTACTTAAATAAGATTTATATTCTAAAAATTCTGACTTATAAGAAAAAGAAAACCTTTTCTTTTGGATGGGCTTTTTAGACGTTTTATTTAAAGCGTTAAATATTTGCTGCACTCTTTTTTTATTCATCTGCAGATTGATGAAAGTATTTTAACGCTTCAGATACATTTGAAGCTTTGGAAATGGGTCTACCGATAACTAAATATGACGCCCCATGGCTAATGGCTTCATTGGCGGTCATAGTTCTAGACTGGTCATCGCTCACCGGGATGTCTCGAATACCTGGAGTGATTTTAAGCATCTCAGGAGATAAGATATTTGCAGCTAAATCTAGCTCCAATGGAGAGCAAACTATTCCATCTATACTAGTTTCATTAGCCAGCTTAAATAACCTAGCAACTTGATCTCTGGTGGTGCTTTGAAATAATGCTGAGGAGTCCTCATCACTAAGACTTGTCAAAACAGATACTCCTATTATCTTGGTCTTAATAATTTGCGCTGCTGCAAGAGCTGCAGATATCATTTTTTTGCCGCCAGAAAGATGAATAGTTAGTAGCTCAATACTGCAGTCCTCAAAGCCCAATATGGTTTCATGAACAGTATTAGGAATATCATGCAATTTTAAATCAAGAAAAATTTTAAAGCCACGCTGATCGACCAGTCTCAGAAAATCTTTACCTAATGCATTAAAAACTACACTTCCTACCTTCACCTTGCACAGTTTAGGATTTAACTGATCCAGGAGAGTTATTGCATCTTCATAGTCATAGGTATCAATGGCAACAATTATCTTAGGATCAATCATGGCTCGCAAGTAATTTATCTGATGCTTTGAAGTGCATGGTGGATGTCTCGCCAAGGTATGAAATTTGCTTGGTCTTGGGATTAACAAATTTTCTTGGCCTAATATTCTTTCTAGAAAAAACACCAAACCCCCTGATTTCAATTCTTTGGTCTAGCGCAGCATGGTTAATAATTTCCTGAAGCAAAATATCCACCGCCTCAACTATGGCGTCTTGATTAAGATGGGAGAATTTGCGTTCCATTTGAAGAATTAAATCTGATTTATTAAAAGAATTTGCAGTGAGGCTCATAATTAGTTTAAAAAGCCTTTTGCTTTCGTTGTTGCTGTAAATCTAACTTTATTGCGAGATAAAATAGGGAATGCCTCCATAGTTTTTGGGTTTCTGCCTAACCTTGCTTTTGTCTGAAAGACTTCAAAGGTTCCAAATCCTGAAAATTTTACTGTCTTAGATTCTCTGAGCGATTTTTTAATAGTGCTAAAAAAATTATCAACCAGTGAATCAGTTATCTCTAATGTTAAGTTTAATTCTTGCTTTAACTTTTTACTGAGATCTTTTTTAGCTAAGCTCATGATCGAATTTCTACTTTAAAAGATTTTTTTAATGTACGTAAAACTTGATTCATAGAGTCATTAATTTCAGAATCTTTTAGAGACTTATCAGCGCTCTGAAAAATGAAGCTCAAAGTCATACTAATTAATCCATCTGGGATACCCTTTCCTTCAAAAGTATTCACTAGAGCAAAGTTATTTAAAAAATTTATTGAGCCATTTGTTAATATTTTTTGTACATCCATATAAGTATGAGATTTATTAATCAGAATATTGATATCTCGAGTTGAAGATGGAAATTTACTGATAGGTTTTAGCTCAATAACTTTTGAATTATATGAAATTTCTTCAGGATAAAGCTCAAATCCAAAGGCGGTATTTTTAATAAGCTTATGAGTGACTGCAAGATCTATTTCTCCCAGCGCTCCTATTACCTTTTTACCTGACAAAATATTCATAGAGTTAAAATTAAAGGCCTTGATGTTTGAGTTAGGCTCCAATTGCAAGTTATCAACCCCTAGGGTAAGAAGAAGCTTATATATTTCTGCTTTAAAAGAATAAAAATCATAAGGAATCACCTTAGAATCCCAGCTTTTTTGTGGCTCATGGTTATAGACGATTCCGGAAATATGCTCATGCTGTATAAAGTTCTTGCCACGACTATGAAATACATTTCCTGACTCAAAAACCTTGAGTGATGAGTATCCTTTTTTTACATTAAGGTTGATTGCTGAAAAAAGTCCCTCGAATAAACTATTACGCATCATAGGTTCATTTTCATTTATCGGGTTCAGCAACTCCGCTGGTTTTCTAGAATGAGAATTAAGTTTCATAAAATTTTCTTCAGAAACAAAAGGCATATGCATTAATTCTTTAAAGCCCCCAAAAACTAGACCAGTCTTCAGCGCTGATGTGATTGAAATTTTATTTTTAGAACGAATGGGACCTCGTTTAGGAGGATTAATTGGAATATTGTCATATCCATAACATCTTAAAATCTCTTCATATAAATCTTCCTCAAGACTTATATCAAACCTATGACTAGGAACTTCAAAAGAAAGGTTTTTCTTGTTTGTGGACTTTAAGTCAAAGCCAAGATTTTGGAGCAAGGATGAGATCATTTTTGCCGTCAACATTAGTCCAGAAAAATTATTAAATCTCTCTATGCTTAGAGATACGAATTTTGTTTTTAATGCTTGAGAGTTTCCTTCAATGCATTTAACTGCATCATATTCAGCTATATCATCTAGAAGAAAAAGAAATCTCTCTAAAGCTTTTTTTTGTATTGCTGGATCAACGCCCCTTTCGAATCTATGCGATGCATCTGTTGCTAAGCCATATTTACGAGCTTGATTAACTATTTTATCCGGGTGAAAGAATGCAGCTTCCACAGCTATACTGGTTGTATTCTTAGATACTGAAGTTTTCTCCCCTCCAATGATCCCGGCAACTGCTTGAACACCTTTTTGATCTTGAATAGTTAACGAAGAGTCTTCTAGATTCTTGAGATCACCACCAATGATTTGAAAAGGTTCATTATTAAAATTAAAAAGAACATTGATGGGTAAATCTAAAAGATCTAAATCAAAAACGTGCATCGGCGCACCAATTTCAAACATTACATAATTACCAAGATCCACTAAAGGACTAATCAAGGGTACCCCTGCCGCCGAAAGAAAGTTTCTTTTCTTGCTATCAAGATTCTTAATAGAGCTAAGGCCTGTGATTGTCATGAGGTGATAATTGCCACATCCAGTTTTATCAATTTTATTAATAACTGTTTTATCTTTTTTAAATTTTAATTTTTTATAGGAGAGAGTATCTTTTAGTTTTTTGGACTGATGCGCCTGAAACTCTCTCTTCAGACCTCTTAAAGATAATGCATCTCCACGATTTGGTGTGACATCAAAATCAATGATTGGTCCATCTAGCTCACATTCAAAACCAACTTTAGTAAAAACATCTGCAAGTTTTGCTTGCGACAAAGCAGTAGGTAAAAAAATTTTTAAATATGAATACTGAACTTTCATGATGTGAACTGATTCAGGAAGTCTAAATTAGACGAATAAAATTCTCTTATGTCTTGAACACCATAGCGCAGCATTGCAAGTCTCTCTATTCCCATTCCAAATGCAAATCCACGATATTTTTTGGTATCAATATTACAGTTAGCTAAGACATTTGGATGCACCATTCCACAACCAAGGATTTCAAGCCAACCATTATCACCAAATTTTATATCAACTTCAGCTGATGGCTCTGTAAACGGAAAGTAAGAAGGTCTAAATCTTACTTCCATTTTTTCATCAAAAAAGTACTCAAGAAAATTTATGATAATTCCTTTTAGGTCACCAAATGTTATATCCTCGTCCACGACCAAGCCTTCAATTTGAGTAAACATAGGTAAATGTGTGGTATCTGAATCACATCTATAGACTCGACCAGGCGATAGCATGTATAAAGGAAGAGGCTCTCTAAGCATGGAATGAATTTGAGAATTGGAGGTATGAGTCCTCAATAAATACTCAGACTTAGACTTAGATTTTATATAAAAAGTATCATGCATTTGACGCGCTGGATGATTTTCCGGAAAGTTCAATGCTTCGAAATTGAAATAATCAGTCTCAATCTCATTGCCTGAAAATACCTGATAATTCAAAGCGGAGAAATAGCTCATTACTCTCTCTGCAACTTTGCTAATTGGATGTTCTGCGCCAACTAGGTATGGATCAGCCGGAAGCGTTACATCTAAGGAGCTGGCGTCATCTATGTGTTGAATAACCTCCAAGGCCTCTTCAAAAATTGTGGTTAATTTTCCTTTCAGAATATTTAGCTCTTTTGCTGCTAATACTTTTTCTATAGGATCTAGGGATTTGAGACTTGCAAACGCAGAAATAACATATGATTTTTTCCCAAGATATTGGGATCTTAGTTGAAAAAATTCAGCCTCTGATTGAACGGATTTTAATTTGAATTTGGCTGTATCAATTAAATCCTGAGGGATTTGCATGAGAACATTATACCCTGACTTTTTCTACTATTTTCTTAAATGTCTCAGGGTCTGAGAATGCTACACCAGCTAAGGATTTCCTATCAAGCTTAACATTAGCCCCATGGAGCTGATGAATAAACCTACTGTAAGACAGATCCAAAGGAAGTAGTGCTGCTGAAATTCTAGAAATCCATAAAGAACGAAATGTTCTTTTCTTATTTCTTCTGTCTCTAAAAGCGTATTGAAGGGCTTTGACATTAGATTGCTTGGCAGTTCTAAAAAGCCTGCTTCTCGCTCCATAATGGCCTTTAGTAGCCTTTAATACTTTCTTGTGTTTTGCTCTCGCTGTAAGGGATTTTGTAACTCTTGGCATAGTTCTTAAGTGTTATATAAAAGTTTCTTTGCTATTTTTTTTGTTTCATCTGACATCTTAATCAGCCCACGATTGTGACGCTTTCTCTTGGTAGTTTGCTTTGTCAAAATATGCGCTCTACCCGCACTACGTCTCTTTAGGCCGCTACCGGTAGGTTTAAAACGCTTCTTAGCGCTTGAATGTGTTTTTAATTTGTAGCCCATAATAATTTAATTATTTTTTTCTAATCTGAGAGAGAACCATTAGCAGTTGCCTTCCTTCAAGCGATGGCTCTTGATCAACTTGAGCTATATCTTGAAGGTCATCCCTCAATCTGTTTAGAAGTTCAAGACCTAAATTACTATTTAGAATCTCTCTTCCCCTAAAACGAACGCTGATTTTAGTCTTATCTCCATCATTAATAAAGCTTTTTATCTTTTTTAATTTAATATTGTAATCACCAATATCTGTGGTGGGCCTAAATTTAATTTCTTTGAGTGATTGTTTCTTTGGTTTTTTAGTTCCAACGGTGCTTTTCTTCTTTTCAAATTGAAATTTTCCAAAATCAAGCAGCTTGCAAACAACTGGATTTGCATCAGAAGGAGATACTTGCACAAGATCCAGAGATTTTTTTTGAGCTGCGCTTAATGCGTCAGCAATAGGCATCATTCCAAGTTTTTCACCGTCATCACCAATTAACATCACCTCTTTAGCATAAATTTTATTATTAATAGGGGTCGTATTTTTTTTATTCGCAGCGATAGTATTGGATCCTAAAAATTTAAAAAAGAATTAAACAAGGTAAGCTTGTTTTAATTGAGAAGAACTGAAGTGATTTTTCATTGATGGTGATTTTAAAGCATTATTCATAAAAAGAACACTGCTAAGGCTGTAGCAGAGATGCCCTCCAAGAGCCCTCTTCCATTGAGAAAACATGTCTTTTATTTAATCTGTTTTCATGACCTTCCCAAAATTCAAAGTAATAAGGAGTAAAAGAGTAGCCACCCCAATACTCTGGTCTTTGAGACTCAGAATTCATTGAGCTAAGTGTTGTGTAAAAATTTTCTTTAACAGAGGCAAAAGAATCAATTGGTTGAGACTGATTAGAGCTAATAGCCAATGCATTTTTCTCCTTGGAGCGACTCTGAAAATGCTTGTCTGAAAACTCAACAGAGGTTTTATTAATTTTTGCTTTTAACCGAATTTGTGAATTAATTGCTCCCCAGTAAAACAAAGCTGAAATTTGATCATGTGATTCAAATTGTATGGCTTTAGGGGATAGGTAGTTTGAGAAAAATATCCACTCATTGCCACTAATGTATTTGAGGTTAACAAACCTAGATTCAACCTGATTGCTGGACTTATCATAAGAACTGATTGCAATAGCCTCAATGCCTCTCTGCTTCTCTTTAAGAGCCTTTTGATATAGATCAAGAAATTTATTATGAGGAAGATCAGAGGCGATGTTAATCAAATCAATCATGAGGGTTTATATTCTAAGTGGTGCCCAGAGCCGGACTTGAACCGGCACGAAGTTGCCTTCGAGGGATTTTAAGTCCCTTGTGTCTACCAATTCCACCACCTGGGCAATTAGTGAGTTTGTTCAACAAAATAAGTAGTTAGTAACTCTGACGTAAAGTTAAGCACTCAGCTTGAGTGATATTCTTTCTCTTTCTGCATCAATCCCAAAAATAATGCATGAAAGCTTATCGCCTTTTTTGAAGTTTTCCATGGCAGCAGCAGGATTTTCATCTTCTGTTATATCAGATAAATGAATCAAGCCATCGATCTCACCTTCGAGGCCAACAAAAATTCCAAAATCAGTGACAGATTTAATACTGCCTTCAACTGAGTCACCAAGACCATATTTATTAGCGAACTCAGACCAAGGATTAGGCTTAGTTTGCTTTAATCCAAGTGAAATTCTTCTCTTCTCGTGATCAATCTCAAGAACCATAACTTTAATTTTTGCTTCTAAATCAACTACTTTTGATGGATGAATGTTCTTATTAGTCCAATCAAGCTCTGATAGATGAATTAAGCCTTCTACGCCTTGTTCAAGCTCAGCAAAGCAACCATAGTCTGTCAGATTGGAGACTGTAGCCTCGTAGATGCCACCAACAGAATATTTGCCTTCAATTGTTTCCCATGGATCATTTTGAATTTGTTTTAGACCCAAAGATACTCTTAACTTTTCTTTATCAAAACTAAGAATTTTTACATCAATTTCTTGACCTAAACTTAATACCTCGGATGGATTTGTAACTCTTGACCAAGAGATATCGGTAATGTGCAATAAGCCATCTAAACCACCAAGGTCAACAAATGCTCCATAGTCGGTTAGATTTTTAACTATGCCTTTAACTATCTGGCCTTCATCAAGATTTTTTAATAGCTCAACTTTTTCAGCTGAATTAATTTTTTCTAGTACCGCTTTTCTAGAAAGCACTACATTGTTTCTCTTGTAGTCAAGTTTGATAACTTTAAATTCTTGAACTGTATTTTCAAGTTCAGGAGCCTCTTTAACTGGTCTAATATCAACAAGTGAGCCTGGAAGAAATGCTTTCACAACATCAACTTCAACAGAGAATCCACCCTTAACTCTAGTTAATACCTTGCCTTCAACAAATTCGCCTGTTTCAAGAGCATCTTCTAATTTTTTCCAAGTACCTATTTTTCTAGCTTTTTCTCTGGAAATTCTTGTCTCACCGTAGCCATCTTCAACGGCTTCTAGAGCTACTTGAACCTCATCCCCTGATTCAATTTGAACCGTTCCATCATTGTTTCTAAATTCATCAAGAGAAATAACTCCCTCTGACTTTAATCCAACGTGGACTGTTACCCAGTCTTTATCAACATCTAGAACTACACCAGTAACTATCGATCCTGGTTGCATTTCAAGAGTGCTTAGACTTTCATCTAGTAGTGCGGCGAAACTTTCTGACATATTCTTTATATTTCCTTAATACGTTCTTTATATATTTCTAGAACTTTATTTAATACTTCATGAGGGGTTAGCAAGGAAGAGTTAACTTCAATTGAATCAAGTGCTGGAACCAGTGGAGAGATTTCTCTTGCTCTGTCTGCTTCATCTCGCAATCTAATATCCTCAATCAGATCGCGCATATTAACGCCTTGATCGTTATTCTGCAACTCTAAAAATCGTCTCTGAGCTCTCACCTCAACATCAGCAATTAAAAAAATTTTAGTTGCCGCATCAGGAAAGACCACTGTGCCCATATCTCTTCCATCAGCAATCAACCCATGACTGCTAGCAAGGCTCCTTTGGAAAGAAATTAAATTATTTCTAGTTTCTTTTAAACTACTTAATTTGGAAGCAGCTTTTGCTATATTTTCATGCCGAAGCAATTGAGTAATATTATTTTCTTTTTCATAAACTGCCATAGCTCCTGTAACTCCATCTATTTTTAATTGCGAAAAGAGTTCCATGGCTTCGGAATGGTTGTGTGCTTTCTCGAAACAATACGAGTAAGCTCTATAAAGCAACCCGCTATCCAAGAGAATAAAATTTAATTGCTTTGCGAGCTCTTTAGCTAGCAGTCCTTTACCAGATGCGGATGGCCCATCAATAGTAATAATTTTTTTATTTTTCAATTTTATATCCAAGCAGAGCAGTCAATTCTAAAAAATTAGGAAAGGAGGTAAAAATATTATCGCACTCCTTAACAGTGATTGATTGATTGCAGTTTAAGCCTGCTATTAAGAAACTCATTGCAATTCTATGATCATGATGCGAATCAATTGTTACAGGCTCAGACAGTTCTAGTAACTTAGCATTTCCATAAATTTTCATGCCATCATCAAAATTATCATGCTCAATACCAAGAGCTAAAAATCCTTCAGAGACTGCGCTCAATCGATCTGATTCTTTAACGCGAAGTTCGGCTGCATCGCTAATCACGGTATCTCCATCAGCAAATGCAGCAGCAATTGAAATAATAGGAATCTCATCAATTACATTTGGGATGATAGACCCATCTATAGTAATACCCTTTAACGATGAGGGCTGTACAACTAAATCTGCAACTGGTTCATTTGATTCAACTCTTTGATTTTCAATATCTATTTGAGCGCCCATGTCTTTTAAAACATTTAATACGCCAATTCGGCTTGGATTCATTCCAACGCCACAAATTTTTAGTCTCTCTGACTTACTAATTAATGCACCTACGATCAAAAATGCTGCTGAAGAAATATCTCCTACCACTTGATAGTCTTTCGCGCTCAAAGGTAAATCATTGTCCAAGCGGATAATATTTTTTGTCTCTTGCTGGGTTACTGTAATATTTGCTCCAAAGTTCTTTAACATTCTCTCAGTATGATCGCGCGTTTGAACTGGCTCGATAACTGTTACTGATTTCCTTGATGCTAGCCCAGCCAACAAAATGCATGATTTAACCTGAGCACTTGCCACCGGCAGCTCATAAATAAAATTATCTTTAATAAGAGATTCCTTGAGTGTGATGGGAAGCATGCCATCCTCTGAATTAATTTCAGCGCCCATCTCTCTA
>Ga0209383_1000105_pt1 | contig 56845 bp, 63 predicted proteins | sample CoawatmetaG02DNA_FD_187510 | JGI IMG/M metagenome (GOLD analysis project Ga0209383, IMG submission 187510) | Marine microbial communities from the West Antarctic Peninsula - Coastal water metaG029-DNA (SPAdes) (version 2) | ecosystem: Environmental > Aquatic > Marine > Coastal ...
AATGTATCTAATTATTCAGTTAGTGGTATTTTTTTCTATATTACCAATAGATGTTAATCGAAAAAGAAAATTTTTAATCCCAGCAAATGAGGTTGGAGCACCTGAAAATCCTAAAATTCTTAAAAAGACTTTTTATTCCATTGGTATTACGACTATTATTTTCACAATAATTTGCTTATTGATGAAATATGAATATTTAGATTTAGCAAATATAATCAGTTAAAATTAAAAAAAACCCCCGAAATTTTCATTCCGAGGGTTTAAATTTTTCTAGGTAACTAGACTGTTTGGAAGGGGATTACATTCCCATGCCACCCATGCCACCCATGCCGCCCATTCCGCCAGGCATTCCGCCAGGCATTCCGCCAGCACCAGCATCTTTATCATCTGGTTTGTCAGCAATCATGGCTTCAGTAGTTACAAGTAATCCAGCAATTGAAGCAGCATCTTGTAAAGCTGTTCTCACAACTTTAACAGGATCTATGATACCTTTTGCAAACATATCAACATACTCTTCATTCTGAGCGTCAAAACCCATGCTCTTTTTGCTTTGCTCAAGTAATTTTCCAACCACAACTGAACCGTCAACACCAGCATTTAAAGTTATTTGTCTAATAGGAGCCTGTAAAGCTTTAGCCACTAATGTAACTCCAGCTTTTTGATCGTCTCCTTTAACTTTAAGTGAGCCTAGACTTTGTGAAGCGTATAAAAGAGCACAACCACCACCAACTACTATTCCTTCTTCAACAGCAGCTCTAGTTGCGTTAAGAGCATCTTCAACTCTATCTTTTCTTTCTTTAACTTCAACTTCAGTTGCACCACCAACTTTGATTATAGCAACTCCACCAGCAAGTTTTGCTAGTCTTTCTTGAAGTTTTTCTCTGTCATAATCAGAAGTTGTTTCACCAACTTGTTGTTTAATTTGAGCACATCTAGCTTCAATCTCAGATTTTTTACCACTACCACTAATGATAGTACTGTTATCTTTGTCAACCTTTATTCTCTTACAAGAACCAAGATCAGTAAGTTTAACATTTTCAAGCTTAACACCAATGTCTTCAGAAATAACCTGACCACCAGTTAAGATTGCAATATCATCAAGCATTGATTTTCTTCTATCACCAAAACCTGGAGCTTTAACAGCAACAACTTTTAAACCACCTCTAAGTTTATTTACAACAAGAGTTGCAAGAGCTTCACCCTCAACATCTTCTGAAATAATCATTAGTGGTCGTCCAGCCTGAACAACAGCTTCTAAAAGTGGAACCATTGGCTGTAAGTTAGTTAATTTCTTTTCATGTAATAGAATAAAAGGATTTTCTAACTCAGTAGTCATTTTATCAGCGTTAGTGATAAAGTATGGTGATAAATATCCTCTATCAAACTGCATACCTTCAACAACATCTAACTCAGTTTCTATTCCTTTTGCTTCCTCAACAGTGATAACACCTTCATTACCAACTTTTTGCATCGCTTTTGCAATCATGTTACCAATTTCTTTATCACCATTTGATGAAATAGTACCAACTTGAGCAATCTCATCACTATCTTTTACTTTTTTAGCTGAAGCAATTAGACTGCCTTTAACATGTTCTACTGCTGCATCAATCCCTCTTTTAACGTCCATAGGGTTCATGCCTGCAGTCACATATTTAACACCTTCTTTAACTATTGCCTGCGCTAAAATAGTTGCTGTAGTTGTTCCGTCACCAGCTTCTTCGTTTGTTTTGCTAGCAACTTCCTTAACCATTTGAGCACCCATATTTTCAAATTTATCTTCTAAATCTATTTCTTTAGCAACTGAAACACCATCTTTAGTAATTCTTGGTGCACCATAAGATTTATCAATAACAACATTTCTACCTTTTGGTCCAAGTGTAACTTTTACTGTGTTTGCAAGGATATCAACACCTCTTATCATTGCAGCTCTTGCTTCAGAGTCAAATTTTATAACTTTTGCCATTTTATATTCTCCTTTTAATTAAATTATTTTCCTGAAATACCCATAATGTCAGACTCTTTCATTATGCTGTACTCTTTGCCATCGATTTTGATTTCAGTTCCTGACCATTTGCCAAAAAGAACTTTGTCTCCAATTTTCACATCCATTGGAATTAGCTTCCCATTTTCAGTTTTTGCTCCACCACCAACTGCAATAACTTTACCTTCTTGAGGTTTTTCTTGCGCTGTATCTGGGATAATTATTCCTCCAGCAGTTTTTTCATTACTGTCTAAAACTTGTATTAAAACTCTATCGTGTAACGGTTTAAATTTCATAAATTCTCCTTTTATTATGCGACTCATATAGCTACTAGCCTCACTATTTCAAGGCTAAGTAAAAAAAATATGTAGGTTAAAAAACCAGAGAAATTGTGTTTTTTATAAGTTATACCTCCCATAATGACAAAGAATTTAGATAATGAAGGACTAAAGTCAATTATTAACAGTTATGATATCTTTTATATTGATTTATGGGGCGTTGTTCATAATGGGATAAACCTTTATAAAAATGCGATAGAGGCTTTAGAAGAAATTACTAAAGCAAAAAAAAAATACGTTCTCTTGACCAACGGACCAAGACCAAACAAAACTATAAAATTATTTTTAAAAAAAATGGGAATGAATAAAGAGGTCAGGGAAAAGGTATATTCATCTGGAGAAGCCGCTCTTAGCTACCTAAAAAAAAATTTTTCAGGTAAAAAATTTTATCATTTGGGACCACATAAAGATTGCGATTTATTTTTAGATTTTAAAAAAAATAAGACTGTAGATATTAAAGAAAGCTCTTATTTATTGTGTACAGGTTTATTTGAAGAGCAAGGTGAAAACTTAAATTATTATAAAGAGTTATTTAAAGAACAAGTTAACAAGAAAATGATATGTACTAACCCAGATTTAATTGTTGATAGAGGTGACAAGAGAGAATTGTGTGCAGGGTCAGTAGCATTAGTTTTTGAAAAAATGGGAGGAGAGGTCATATATTTTGGAAAACCTTTTCCTGAAGTTTATAACCAGTCAATTGACAATAAAGAAAAAAAAGTTTTGTCAATTGGAGACAATTTAAATACAGACATAAAGGGAGCAAATCTTTTAAATTATGATTCATTGATAATATCAAATGGTATTCATAAAGATGAAATTAAAAAAGAAGGAATAGAAGTAGTGTCAAAAAAATATCAAGTTGTTGTAAACTTTATTCAAACAGAACTTAAATGGTAAAAAATGAAGTTATATAAAGATTTTAATATTTCAAAAAATCACAAAAAATCAATTATTTTAATTGGAAATTTTGACGGCGTTCACTTGGGTCATCAAAAATTATTTAAGTTAGCAAGCAGTTATAAGAAAAAATTTAATCTACATATTGGTATTTTGACATTTGAGCCAATGCCTAAGATGTTTTTTAATAAGGATATAAAAAATTTCAGAATTTCTAATATCAATCAAAAAAATGTAATTCTAAAAAACTTAGGAGTTGATTTTATAATTACTAAAAAGTTTGACAAAAAATTTTCTAGTATTAAATCTAGTGTTTTTATTAAAGAAATTTTATCTAAAAAATTAGAAGCAAAATATATATTTGTTAGCAATAATTTTAGATTTGGCAATAAAAGAGAGGGAGATGTTAATCAATTAATTAAAAATGAAAAAATCTATGATTATAGAATAATAAAACCTCATCCATTAATATTAAGTCAAAAAGTTATTTCCTCTACATACATCAGGTCTCTTTTAGAAAAAGGTTATTTAAAAAAAACAAATAAATTACTAGGAAGAAATTGGTCAATCGAAGGAATAGTTCAAAAAGGCAGACAGCAAGGAAAAAAGATCGGTTTTCCGACCTGCAATATAGACATCAAGAACTATGTTATTGCAATGCCAGGGGTGTATGCAGTCAAGGTAAAACAAAAAAACTCTAATAAATCTTTGAAAGCGATCGCAAACCTTGGTTATAGACCTACTTTTAATCAAAAAAAAATCTTATTAGAGGTTTATATTTTTAATTTTTCTGGAAATCTTTATAATAAGTATTTATCAATTGAATTCACAAAATTTATTAGAAAAGAAAAGAAATTCAGAAACGTTAATCAATTAAAAAAACAAATTCAAAGTGATCTAAAAGTTGCTAAAATAAGTTAAAATGAGCAAAGAAAATATAAATTTACCCAAAACAGCTTTCTCTATGAAAGCTAATCTGCAGAATAAAGAACCTGAAATTTTAGATTACTGGAAAAAAATTGACCTCTATAAAGAGTTAAGAAAATCTAATAAAGGTAAAGAAAAATTTATACTTCATGACGGCCCTCCATATGCAAATGGAAATATTCATATGGGCACAGCTCTAAATAAAATTCTAAAAGATATAATTATTAAGTTTCATCAAATGGATGGGAAAGACTCTGTCTATGTCCCGGGGTGGGATTGTCATGGATTACCTATTGAATGGAAAATTGAAGAGCAGTATAAAAAAAATAAAAAAAATAAAAATGAAGTTCCAATAACAGAATTTAGAAAAGAGTGTAGAGATTTTGCCCAAAAATGGATCGAGGTTCATAAAACGCAATTTAAAAGATTGGGTGTTGTTGGTGATTGGGACAATCATTATGCTACTATGAGCTTTGATGCGGAAGCACAAATCGTAAGAGAGTTGGGTAAGTTTTTAAAAGAAGGAAGTCTTTATAGAGGATTTAAACCTGTTCTTTGGTCTACAGTTGAAAAAACTGCTTTAGCTGATGCTGAGGTAGAATATCAAGATCATAAGTCAGATACGATCTATGCTGCTTTCCCTGTTAAAAAAACAAACTTAAAAGAACTAGAAGGTACAGAGGTTGTTATATGGACAACTACCCCCTGGACAATACCGGCAAATAAAGCTTTGGCTTACAACGAAGCCTTAGATTATTTAGTAATTCAATTAAATGATGATGGAGATTTTAAAGATAAAAAAATAGTGGTTGCCGAGTCGTTATTAAACTCTGTTATTAAAGACTGCGATATCAAAAGTTACAAAGAAATTAAAAAATTTAAAGGGAAAGATTTTAAAGATACAATTTGTAGTCATCCATTTTTAGACCTTGGTTATGATTATGAAATTCCAATGCTCGAAGCAAGATTTGTTACAACCGAACAAGGAACGGGCATTGTTCACTGTGCCCCCAGTCATGGTCCTGATGATTTCAACCTTTGTTTAAAACATGGCATTAAAGCAATTGAGACAGTAGATGGTGATGGAAAATATACTAAAAACCTTCCTTTATTTGAAGGAATTCATATTTTTAAAGCAAACCCAATTGTTATCGAAAAATTAAAAGCACAAAAAAAATTATTATCTAGTGGAGAATTAATCCATTCTTACCCACATTCATGGAGATCAAAAGCTCCACTCGTTCATAGAGCAACCCCACAATGGTTCATTTCTATGGAAAGCCATGGTCTAAGAAAAAAAGCACTAAAAGCTCTTGATGACACAACATTCTATCCAGATAAAGGGAGGGAGAGAATAAAGGCCATGATTGAAACTAGACCTGACTGGTGTGTTTCAAGACAAAGAGTTTGGGGGGTTCCGTTGCCTATATTTGTACACAAAACTACCAAGGAAATTTTAGCCGATGAAGAGGTAAATGAAAATATCGCAAGAATTTATGAAAAAGAAGGTTCCGATTGTTGGTTCTCTGATGACCCGCAAAGATTTTTAGGAGATAAATATAAAGCAGAAGATTATGATAAAATAAGTGATATTGTTGAGGTGTGGTTTGATAGTGGTTGTACGCATGCATTTGTTTTAGAAAAAAGAGAAGATCTCCAATGGCCTGCATCAATGTATCTAGAAGGATCTGACCAACATAGAGGTTGGTTTCATTCATCATTACTGGAATCATGCGGAACCAGAGGTAGAGCTCCCTATGAATCAGTCTTATCACATGGGTTTGTCGTAGATGGTAAGGGTCTTAAAATGTCTAAATCTGTGGGAAATGTCATAGCACCAGAAGATATTTTAAAAAAATATGGTGCTGATATTTTAAGAATATGGGTTGCCTCATCAAATTATGAGGAAGACTTAAGAATTGATTATTCTATTTTAGAGCAGCATGCAGATTCGTATAGAAAGATTAGAAACACATTTAGATATTTACTTGGAAATCTAAATGATGACTTTAAGAAAATTGATTTCGAAAAACTAGATTTAAATCAATTACCCGAGTTAGAGCAATATATGCTTCACAAAGTTTATGATTTAAATGAAAATTTTAAAAACTATTTTAAGTCATATGACTTCCACAATCTTTACAAAGAACTTTTAAATTTTTGTACAGTAGACTTATCAGCATTTTATTTTGATATTAGAAAAGATGCTTTGTATTGTGATTCAAAAGATTCAAAAAGAAGAAAAAGTAGTATTGTTGTATTAAATATAATTCTAGAATCTTTGATTAAATGGTTTGCCCCTATACTTTCATTCACAACAGAAGAAATTTTTATATTAATAAATAAAAATAAAAAAAGTATTCATCTAGAGAAATTTATGAAATTCCCAAAATCATTTGAAAATAAAAAATTGAATGAAAAATGGGTCGAGTTAAAAAAAATTAGAGATGTATGCAATATTAGCATAGAAGCCAAAAGAGCAAGTAAAGAAATCGGATCTAGTCTTGAGGCAAATTTAATAATTAAGTTAAATGAAAAATTAATTCAACTTACAAAAGGTACAGATTTTTCAGAGTTGTGTATTACATCTCTTGCAAAAATAGAGAAAAGTGATCTAAAAGAAGTACATGCTACAACAATAAAAGCTAAGGGAAACAAATGCCCAGTTTGTTGGAAAATAAACTCAGATAAATGCGAAAGACATCCGGGGTGAAGCAATAAGTAAATGTTTAAAGATTTTTTAAAAAATAATTTATTTAATTTAATTACAGTTTTTATAATTTTTTTTATAGACAGAGTGTCTAAACTATATGTGCTTAGATTAGCAGAGCAAGGAAATGAACTAGATATCTATTTAACCAAATACTTAAATATTTATTTAATTTGGAACAAGGGGATTGCGTTCGGTTTTATGTCCTTCAATTCAAATATTATTTATAATTTAATAACCTTTATGATAATTATTATTTGTATTATCATTTTAATAATGCTTATTAAATCAGAGGGAATTAAAAAATACTTTGTTGTAGCGATATTAGGGGGAGCACTTGGAAATTTATTTGATAGAATTTATTATAGTGCTGTTCCAGATTTTATTGATCTTCACTTAAATAGTTTTCACTGGTTTGTTTTTAATATTGCAGATATATTCATAACTATAGGTATTTTTTGCCTTATTTGTGCTGAATTATTTATCCAAAATAAAGAAAATGAAAAATAAAAACTATTTACTATTTGTTGCATTGCTAGTCATTCTAAATGCATGTCAGGCATTAAAAGATGGCTTACAGGGTAATAAAAGATCTAAATCATCAGAAGAATTTTTAATAGAACAAAAAAACCCACTAGTTATTCCACCTGACTTTGAAAGCTTACCTGAACCTACAAATACTGAAAATGACTCTATAGAAAAAAATGATAAAATTTTTGATATTAATGAGATTATTGGAGAACTTGATGATGAACAAAATAAAGTATTAAAGATAGAAGATGATTCCCTCGAGAAATCTATAATAAAAATTATTAAGCAAAAGTAATGTTAACAAAAAATATTAACTTTAAAAATTTTAAATTAAAATCAAAAAATAAAAGTTTATTAAAAAATCTTAAAATCTTATTAAAAGAAAATAATCAGATAATAAAATCCTTAAGCCCTTCCTACAAAAATAATTATAATAAAAAGACTATTTTAAAATATAAAAAATTTTACGATATAAGAATTATTGGCATGGGAGGTTCTACGCTTGGAACAGAATCGATATATGATTTTTTAAAACATAAGATAAAAAAAAAATTAACTTTTTATGATAATTTAACACCTAATTTAAAAACACTTTCTAAAAAGAAAAATCTTAATTTAATTGTTTCAAAGTCAGGAAATACGATTGAAACAATAACAAATGTAAATTTAATATTAAAAAAAAACAACGATAAAAGTATATTTATTACAGAGAATAAAAAAAGTTACCTATTATCCTTAGCTCAGAAATTAAAAGCCGAAATAATTCATCATAATAATTTTATTGGAGGAAGATATTCTGTACTTTCTGAGGTGGGAATGCTGCCAGCTGAATTAATGGGATTAAAACAAAAAGATTTTAAACAATTAAATAATTTAATTAAAGATAGAAAATTTATTAACTTACTAGTGTCAAATGTAAGCAATTTAACCTTTCTACTAAAAAAAAAAAAATTCAATTCGATTATTCTTAACTATGACGAAAAGGCATTAAGCTTTTTTAAATGGTACCAACAACTGATGGCTGAAAGTCTTGGCAAAAAAGGTAGCGGGTTTATGCCAATAATTTCGACCATGCCTAAAGACAATCATAGCTTAATGCAACTTTATCTTGATGGACCTAAAAATAATTTTTTTACTTTTTTTTCTGTAAAAGAACCCAATTCATCAAAAATAAAAAGTAATGAAATCCTGTCATCACACGAATATTTGAAAAATAAAAACATTTATGAAATCATAACATCTCAAAAACTAGCCACAGAAAATGTTTTTAAAAAAAAAAATATACCATTTAGAAGCTTTGAAATTCTTAACAGAAGCGAAAAATCACTAGGAGAGTTATTTTGCTTTTTTATTTTAGAGATAATTTTATTAGGTAAATCTTTGAAAGTTAACCCATACGACCAACCTTCTGTCGAACTAATAAAAAAAGAAACAAAAATAATTCTAAGTTAAGGTATTACCAAAAATAATTTTTGAAATACCATAATTTTTACTCACTATAAGATTAAATTCATTAGGAAATGTATCCACCTCTTTTTTGTGACGATGAACTATTATTACACCATTATCTTTTAATAATTTTAATTTGATAATTCTACTTAATAAATCTACTAATTTCTTTTCTTTAAATGGTGGATCTATAAATATAATATCAAATTTATTATCTAATAATTTTAGTGTATTTTCTGCGAAAATATCCTTTTCAATTACTTTTGAGTAATTTTGCTGTTTTAAATTATCTATGTTTTTTTTTAGAATAGTTAATACTTCTTTATAGCTTTCTAAAAATGTAACACTTGCAGCTCCTCTCGATAAACATTCAAGTCCAAATGAACCAACACCCGAAAATAAATCAAGAATATTTGAATTTTCAAGGTTTATATTTAATAATTTAGAATGTTTAATTATATTAAAAATGGATTCTTTGGTTAAGTCTTTAAGGGGCCTTGTTAGGTTATCCTTTGGAAGAAGAATTTTTTTACCTTTTAAGTTTCCCGAAATTATTCTCATTCATCAATTACCTTATGCCCAATATCTTTTCTAAAGAATCCATTAGTCCAATTAAGGTTCTTAATAAGTGAAAAAATTTTATCTCTACTTTCTTTGAAATTAGAAGATAAGCTAACAAAACTAATCACTCTACCACCATTTGAGTAAACCTTATCTCCGATTTTTTTTGTGCCTGAGTGATAAATAAAATCATTATCATCTAATTCTAGCTTTTCGGTATTTTCAATTAAAATATCATTTTGATATTTGTCTGGATAACCTTTTGAACAAAGTACAACACACAGACTTTTTTTGTCATGCCATTCTATTTTCAAGTTTTCTAATTTTTTATTGCAGCATGCTTCCATAATATCTAATAAATTTGTTTTTAATTTTGGTAGGATTGTTTGACACTCAGGATCTCCCATTCTCACATTATACTCAATTAAATAAGGCTCATCGTTAACTATCATTAAGCCAGCATATAAAAAGCCTTTATAATTAGACCCCATCTCCTGCAGTGCTTTGATTGTGGGTTTTATTATTTTATTTAATATTTTTTTTTCAAGTACTTGGTTGATTAATCGTGATGGTGAATAAGCACCCATGCCTCCTGTGTTGGGACCTTTATCACCTTCTAAAACTCTTTTATGATCTTGTGCTGTATCGAAGCTTTGAATTTGTTTACCATCACTAATTATAAAATAACTCATCTCTTCACCATTAAGAAATTCTTCTATTAATACATTGATGGCTACACCAAATTTTCCATTAAAAATTTCTTTAATCGCAATATTAGCAGCATTCATATCCTCACAAATATAAACCCCTTTTCCAGATGCAAGTCCATCAGCTTTAACAACTAGTGGAAATTTTGTTTTTTTTAAAAAAGTAGTTGCCTCGTTAGGACTTTCAAAAATACCAAACTTAGCAGTCGGAATCTTATATTTATCACATATTCTTTTGGTAAATATTTTTGAACCCTCAAGCTGGGCAGAAATTTTATCAGGGCCAAAAATATCTATTTCAGTATCGTTAAAAAAATCTACTATCCCATCTACCAGTGGTTTTTCAGGCCCAACTATGATTAAATTTATATTATTATTCACTGAGAATGTTTTTATTGCATTAAAGTCTGACAGTTCTATTTCAATATTTTCAGCAATTTCAGATGTTCCCGCGTTACCAGGAAAACAAAATATTTTCTCTACTTTTGAAGATTTTTTTATAGCTTGGCATATAGCATGCTCTCTTCCACCACTTCCAATTATCCCAACTTTCATATAGATGTATATAAACTATAAATGAATAAAAAATTAGCAAAATTAAAATATTTACCTAATAATTTTGAAATTATTGAAAACGGAGACCATGTTATATGTGCGGTCTCTGGGAAATTAATAAATCTAGAAAACTTGAATTATTGGAATGTAGAAATGCAAGAACCCTACTACTCATATGTAGAGGCTCATAAAAAAAAAGAAAATAGTTAAAAAGTTACTTCCATCTATTATGAGACCATATCCATTTACCTGGATTTTTCAGAATCATTTTTTCCAGCCAAATATTTAAATCTCGAGTGATTTTTTCAGTAGAAGTTCCTTTTGAAAATTCTATTGGTTTGTCAATTTTAATATCAAATTTTATATCATTGTATCTTTCAATATAAATAGGGACAACTTTACAATTAAATTTTTTTATGAATTGTGCTGGAATGGTTGTTGTAAAAGCTTCTTCGCCAAAAAACTTAGATTTTATTCCCTCTGAAACACGTTGATCTATCATTAATGCTATAGAATAACCAGCTTTATACAATTTTAATAGCTCTCTAACTCCACCGGTTCCCTTTTTAATTTGTTTTTTACAAATATATTTTTTTCTAATTCTTTCCATTAATACATTTAAAAATATATTATTTAACGGTCGATATATTGCAGCTAAATTGACACCAGACTTTTCAATTTGCATCGCCATGAGTTCAAAATTACTAAAATGTCCAGATATAAAAATCACAGGAGTATTTTCTTTTTTTATTTGTTCAAGTATTTCCTTACCCTGTATATTAATATTAGATTTTAATTTGTCATTTCTAAAATTTTTAAGAAACACATATTCGGATAAAGTTCTCCCATAGTTATTCCACATATTCTTCTTGATGTTATTAGTTTCTGAAGAATTGATTTCAGGAATAGCCTTTCGTATGTTCGATTTAATTATTTCTTTGGATCTAAATAGGGGCCCAAAAATTTCAAATAATTTTCCACTTATAAAAGATGATATTTTTAAGCCTAAAATTTTATATACACATAAAAGAAATGAGATGACTATAAATTCAAAAAAATATTTAATTTTTTTCATTCAAATCCATTAGTAATTTTATAAATTTTTTTTCATCTAATATCTCAAGGTTAGACTTAATAAATGAAATCTCAGTTTTATCAAAAGAATCTAATCTCAAATAATCTTTTTCTGTTGTTATAATTCTAGCAGCATATTTTTTTGATTTATTAATTATTTCATTTAAATCTTTTGCTGAGTATTGATAGTGATCTGGATATTCTAAATCATCTATAATTTTTAATTTATAATTTTTTAACATGTTTACAAAAGTTTTATGATTTCCAATACCTGAAAAAACTAAATAATTATGATTTTTGTCAAAATCATCAATATTTAAGGGGATATACTTTCCCTGATTAATGTTTATTTCTGGATTAATTTTTTTTATTTGATTCTTAATATCAATTAAACTTTCTTCATTTCCATTTAAAAAAACGTTGTCGTAAAGTTTTAAATTATCAATATTTTCCCTCAAAGGTCCAGCTGGTAGTGTAAAACCATTTCCAATCCAATTTAGGTTATTAAAGCAAACAATTTGCAAATTATAATTAATAGAAAAATCCTGCAATCCATCGTCAAAGATAGCTACTTCGTAACCCTTTGAAATAGCCTCATTAAGTGATTTAATTCTTTTTATCGAATTAAATAATGGGCCGTTTCTACTGAGTAGTTTTTGTTCATCAGCTTGATCAGAGTAAAATTTTTTAATAAAACAAACTTTTATATTTTTTTTTTCAAAAATCTCTTTTATCTTAATAACTAAAGATGTTTTTCCAGTTCCTCCAATATAGATATTTCCAATACAAATTGTTTTAATCTTAGAGTTTCTTTTAGGCTTTGATTTTAGTTTAGAAATTGAGCTTAAAATAATCGAAAGTGGTAAAAGTAGATAAGCATACAAATTTGGTTTTTTATAGTCCCAGAATTTAGGTTTTTTTAATTTCATTATTTAATAGACTGTTTATCTCATCTTTAGTTTCATAAAGTATTTTTTTTCCAATTTTTTCAATTTTTAAATAATTTTTTTTGTCATTCGGCTTAATTATCAATTTATTTATTAAGAGAGTTAAGCTTTTTATACCGTTAACTTTGTGAGTAACTTTCAATTTATCTAGCAGTTTGTAAGTATCTACAAAATTACCTATGTTAGGGCCATATAAAACTGCTGCACCATACCTTGTTGGTTCTAGAGGGTTCTGACCTCCTTTTCCTGCAAGTGATTTACCCATAAAAACTATATTAGCAGCTTGATAAAATTTTTTTGTTTCACCAAATGTATCTACTAAATATATGTCTGCATTTTTTATACTTTTCGGTTTGGAGCTATGCGTAACAACGTTTAATTTTAAATGTTTAATTTCTTTAATTATCTTATCAGTCCTATGTATGTGTCTTGGTATTATTATTGTTAAAAAATTTTTATATTTCTTTTTTAGATTTATGTGAACTCTAGAGCATATAATTTCTTCTCCAGGATGCGTGCTTGATGCACACCAAAATTTCCTATTTTTTAAATGTTTTAGAAGAGTTTTATCTAATTTAATTAGCTTATCCTGATTATTATTGGCAAATTTTAGATTTCCTATTCTTTTTATTTTTGAAACATTTAATCTTTTAAGATAATTAAAAGTTTCATTGTTTTGAGGATATGCTGTTGAAATATTTTTAAATACAGTATTTGAAAAACTTCTTATATAATTCCATTTTTTAAAGGTTTGTTTTGTAATTCTTGCATTAAGAAGAAGTAATGGAGTATTTTTTTTATTAAGAGATTTAAAGATACTTGGCCAAATTTCTGATTCTACAAATATTGCAATAGTAGGTTTCCAATAATTTAAAAACTTGTAGGAATAAAATATTGAATCTATAGGAAAAAACTGATGGAGAGTCTTCTTAAACTTAAATTTTTTGAATATTGCTGCCGAGCTTAGTGTTGAAGAAGTTATTAAGATTTGATTTATAGATTTATTTTTTTCAAGTTCATAAATTAAGGGTACGATACTAAGAATTTCGCCAACACTAGACCCATGAAACCAAACTAAATTTCCCACAATTCTTTTCTTAGAAGGGAAACAAAATTTTTCTTTAAACCTTTTTCTATCCTCTTTTTTTTTTAAAATTCTAAATCCAATTATTAGTGGAGATAATATTAATAATATTGTTATTATTGCTTGATATAAAAAAAACATCACCCTTTTTTTATTTGCTTATCATAATAATTTTTGTATAGAGAGGAATTTTTCATAAGATCCTCATGATTTCCAGACGAATCTATTAATCCATTATCAATAACGTATATTTTATTTGAGCCAAGTATCGTTGTAAGTCTATGAGCTATTACAAGAGTTGTTCTATTTTTAGTTAATATATTGATTGCCTCTTGAATTTTTTCTTCTGTTTCTGAATCTAAAGAAGATGTTGCTTCATCTAAAAGAATAATGGGGCTCTTTTTTAGTAATGCTCTTGCTATGGAAATTCTTTGTTTTTCACCACCGGATAACCTAACGCCATTTTCTCCAATAATTGTTTCATATTTTTTTGGTAAATCATTTATAAATTCTTCAGAATAAGATAGTTTTGCTGCTTCAATTATCTCTTCATTAGTCGCATCTAAATTGGCATAAGCTATATTGTTTTTTATTGTGTCATCAAATAATGTTGTATCTTGACTGACTAAAGAAATATTTTTTCTTAAAGAAAATATTTTAGTATCATAAATAGACTGATCATCAATTTTAATGTCTCCTTCTATAATGTTATAAAACCTTGGTATTAAGTTAAGTATTGTAGATTTTCCTGAGCCGCTATGACCAACTAAAGCTGTCATTTTTCCACCTTCTAATTCTATATTTATTGATTTCAAAACTTTTTTTTCTTCTGTGTTATATTTAAAACTCACATTTTCAAATTTAATTGTACCGTTTTTGACTGTAAGATCAGTAGAGTTATTTTTTTCAACGATTGAATTTTCCTTATCTATTATAGGCAAGATTCTTCTTGCAGCTGAAAGCCCCTGGTTTATTGCCATATTTATTGTAGCTAGTGACTTTACCGGTTGATATGCCAACATCATTGCGGCTAAAAAAGAAAAAAAATTATTAATATTAATCTCATTATTAAAAATTAATTTTCCAGAATAATAGATGAGTATTGCTATCATTATGCCTGTAAATGTTTCCATTATTGGCGAAATTCTCACATAAACTATTCGAATTTTTTTATTTTTATCTTTTAACTTTTCAATATGGCTATCAGCTCTATTAATTTCATAATTTTCTTTCTGAAAAATTTTTATCAATTTATGATTTTTAAAAATTTCAATTAAATAAGTGTTTAAAAATCCAGAGTTTTCTTGTGCTTCTGTTACCACTTTACCCATTCGCTTACCTAGTGATTTTGCAACTATACTTGCCAAAGGTATCATAATAATTGAAATTAGAGAGAGTTTCCAATTTTGATAGAACATAACAATCAGCAAACCTATTAAGGTTAAACTGTCTTTAGAAAAAACTAAAATTGCATCACTCAATAAATTAGTAATATGAGAAACATCAAAAGTCAGATTTGAAATAAATTTTCCGGAATGTTTCTTGTCAATAAGCTTAGTGTCTGCTTTTATCAATGAAGAAATCATATCAAATTGTAAAATTTTTTTAATTTCTTCCCCAACACTAATCATCGTTGCTTTTGCAAAATACAACGATACACCTTTTATAGTAAAACTTATGACTATAAAAATTGGAATAATAAGTATTAACGTTTGATCTTTATCAATAAAAATCTTTTTAATTGCAGGATCAAGCAACCAAGCAATTGAAGCGGTGCTTCCAGCAACTAAAACAGAAAAAAAAACTGAAATAAGTATTTTCTTTAAAAATTTTTTTGAGTAATCTTTATAAAGTCTTTTTAAAAGTTCGATATTGCTCATAAGTTTATCTTTCCTATAAAAATATTTATTAAAACTAAGGCACCAAATAAATTATTGCTTTTAAAAATTTTTAAACAACTTTCTTTATTGTTAGAATTAAATTTTAAAATTTGATATAAAAATAGATGTAGAGCAAGCATTGTTAAACTTATAAAAAATAATAAATTAAAATTCATTAAAAGTCCTGTTGTTAAAATAGATATAATTAAGATTGAATAACATATTAATAAAAATTTTTTTGGATTATTCTTAAATTTTATTGAAGTAGATTTTACACCTATAATTTCATCATCCTTTATGTCTTGAAACCCGTATATAGTGTCGTATCCTAGTGTCCAAAATATGGCCCCAAGGTACAAGATAATAGGAGCAATATTTATTTCACCCATGATTGATGTCCATCCTAAGATCAAACCATAGTTAAAGGTTATTCCTAAAAATAACTGTGGCCAATAAGTAAATCTTTTCATCAAAGGGTAGGTAAAAGCCAAAGGCATAGAGCACAGTGCAAGAATAATTGTTAAGTTGTTAAAATTAATTAAAACTAAAAAAGCAATTGAGCATAGAATAATTGTATAAAAAATGGCCAACTTTACAGAGACTTTATTTGAGGCTATTGGTCTATTTTTTGTTCTATCAACTTTTTTATCAAATTCTTTGTCAGAAATATCATTTACTACACATCCAGCAGAACGCATTAGAACTGATCCTAAAAAAAATAAAGATAGATAAAAAAAATAATCATTAAGATTATTTGAGAAATCATAGGCAAGAGTTAAGCCCCATGCACACGGCCAAAATAATAGCATAAAACCAATTGGCTTTTTCATTCTTATTAGTTCGATAAAAAGGTTTAATTGTTTCATAATAATTTACTTGTAAATAACAAAGGCTAGTTTCATAATCAAATTGATTCGTATGAATATAGATTACACCGTTACAGCCCTAATGTTTCCAGCAATACCCTTGTTAATGAACATCTATAGTAATAGATTTCATTCACTTAGTAAGCTTATTCGTCAACTACATGATGAGCATGTATATGAAAACCATATTCCGCCAGAATGGAAAAAGCAGTTTATTAATTTAAGTGGAAGAATTGTTTTGCTAAAATGGACAATTATGTTTGCAGCTTTTGGATTGTTATTTAATCTATTGACTGTTTTTGCTCTTTATTTAAATGAAATTTTTGTTGCAAGAATAATTTTTGGTTCTTGTTGCCTTTCAATGATGATTTCTATCGTTGTTTTTTTGAGAGAAATTCATGTATCAACAAATGCATTAAAACTGCATATGTCTGATATGGATGTTGATCTATATTAATTAGGAATAATTACAGCAGGACCAGTTAATAATCTTGCCTCTAATTCTTCATGAGCTTTCTTAGCATCAGTAAGAGAATATTTCTTAAAAATCTCAACTTTAAATTTTCCAGATAATACTGCATCAAAAACTTTTTTTGCAGATTCAACTAATTCTTCCCTTGTCATTGTATAATGTGCAATTGATGGTCGAGTAAAAAATAAACCTTTTGCATTAATATGTTTCTTAACATCTATAGTATCGACATATCCTGATGCATTACCAAAAGCTACCATCATGCCTCTGACTTTCAACGTCTCAATTGATCCATCAAACGTTTTTATGCCAACACCATCATAGACAACATCAACTCCATTTTTTCCTACAATCTTTTCTACTTCTTTAACAAAATTTGTATCAGTATAATTTATTATGTGATGGCAGCCATTTTTTTTAGCAATAGCTTCTTTTTCTTTGGAGCCAACTGTTCCAATAACTTCAGCACCTAATGCATTAGCCCACTGACATAAAATTTGACCCACACCACCAGCTGCTGCATGGTATAAAACTTTATCACCTTTTTTAATCGGGTAAGCTCTGTGCAACAAATATTCAGCAGTAATTCCTTTAAGCATAATACAAGATGCAATTTCATCTGAAATTCCTTCTGGAACTAAAACTAATTTTTCTTGAGGAAACAATTGTTTTTCAGAATAACTACCAATTGGCATTGAAGAGTGAGCCACCCTGTCACCAACTTTAAATAGATCTACTTCAGAACCTATTTTTTCAATTATTCCACATGCTTCTAAACCAATCCCACTTGGAAGAGGAATAGGGTATAAACCTGTTCGGTGATAAACATCAATATAGTTAAGACCAATTGATAAATTTTTTATAAGAACTTCTTTTGGACCTGGTTTGTTGATTTCGATATCTTTAATCTCTAAAACTTCAGGACCACCGAATTTTTGAATTTGAATTGATTTCATTATTTTACAAATGTACCATTATGATAATCTTGTACTGCTTGCAAGATTTCAGCTTTAGTATTCATTACAAATGGACCACCTCTTGCAATAGGCTCCCCAATTGGTTTTCCTGATATTAGTAAAAACTTAGCTTTTGTTGAGCTAGAAACTTTTAATTTTTCACCCCTAGTTAAAATAATTAGAGTTGAATCTTTAACTAAATCATGACTTTTTTCTCCAACCTTAATTTCTCCATCAATTAAGTAAATTAAAGAATTATGTGTTGAGGGAAGATTAAAATTAAACTCTTTACCTTCTTCAATCTCTACATCAAAGTAAACCGGTTCAACGTTATGGCCTTTAACAGGTCCCTCTGCATTTTGAAATTTTCCAGCAATTACTTTAACTGTTTTATCATCATCTTTATGAGTACTCATTTTATCCGCATCAATATAAATATATTCAGGTTTGTTCATTTTTAATCTTGCTGGCATATTTACCCATAATTGAAATCCGTGAAGTTTACCCTCTGTCATTGCAGGCATTTCAGAATGAATTATTCCTCCACCAGTTTTCATCCACTGAACATCTCCCGAAGACATTCTACCTTTAGCTCCAGTGCTATCCTCATGCTCAAACTCACCACTCAACATATAAGTAACTGTCTCAATTCCCCTGTGAGGGTGAGGAGGAAAGCCTCCAATATAATCATCTTTATTTTCAGAACCAAACTCATCCAACATTAAAAAAGGATCATGATAATCTATGAGATGAGTACCAATACTTCTCTTTAATTTAACTCCAGCACCATCTGATGCTGCAACTGGTTCTATTATCTTTTCTACTTCGATTTGACTCATATTTATGTTCGATTACCTTTAATTAAAAAATAAACTCCACCAATTAAAAGAAATATTTGTTCACTAGTAAATAGTTTAGTTGTGATGAACCAGTCTGGATGTGCAATAGCAAATATATTAATCATCATAATAACAATCATTAATCCAGCTAGCCTTGTCAGCAAGTTTCCATAAGGATTTTTAATAAAGCCACCAATGATTAATATTATCCCTGCTAATAATTCTGATAAAGCAACCAAAGATGCTAGAGCAGGTGATAGGTCAAAATATTTAATTAATCCTTGAGGAGGTAAGGGAAATTTACCTAGACCGTGAATTATAAAAGCTATTCCTATTCCAAATCTAAAAAATAAAGACGCTAATGCGTCTATACTTGAAAAAAAATTATTAACTTTAGTATTTAAATTCTGCATTTTATCCTTTATTTTTTATTATGTGATCCATCACAAAATGGCGGATTGTTAGTTTGTTTGCAAGCGCAAAAAAACATTTTTTTAGTTTCTTCAGCCTTGTATGCCAGAGGTATAAATTCTGTACCTTTGTGTGATCCATCACAAAAAGGTTGTTTTGCACTCATTCCACATGAACACCAATAATAAGATTTATCTTTTTCAACTTCAACAGCGATTGCACTTTCTCCTGCTCTTTGTCCTTTAGTCATATTTACCCTTTCAATTTATTTGACTTGTACATAATGCTTTGTTATCAATAATGCAATAACACATAATAATCATACTAGTATATAAAAACATACCATGAAAAACTTAATAGATTGTCCAGCAGAAAGAGCAGTTTACTTCCTTGGAGGTAAATGGAAAATTAGGATCTTGTTTGGCTTACTACAAAGAAAAAAAATGAGATTTGGCGAGTTTAAAAAAGTATTGAAAACCATTACACAACAAATGCTATCTAAACAGCTTAAAGAGTTAGAGGCTGATGGAATAGTTAATAGAAAAGTCATTCAAATAATGCCACCAAATGTTGAGTATTCACTTACAGAATTTGGCCTTTCAGTTATGCCAATATTAAAATCTTTTTCAGAATGGAATAAAAGAAACACACGAACTATTTCAGTAAAATTAAATAAGAATTTTGAAGAAAATAGAATTAGATAACACCTAAGTTACAATAATAATTACTGTATCTTTCATTTATTAAATGTGTACAAAGAAGATAGCGCTGAGTTAAGTTAAATTGCAGAGCGCTTTATAAATCCTGCTAAAGCGACGTTTTAACCACCGCTTTAGATAGGTGGTTTTTTTTTATCTTTTATAAAATTAAACCGGGCAGTTGAACCATATTGTGCGCCCTGCATTTCGCTTAAGCACTAAAAAGGAGAAAAGAGGCCTATGAACTTAACCCTCTTGTTAGAACGTTACCTTTTTTCTCCAGAAAACTTGGAGAAAAAAAATGAGCACAAATAGACTAAAAGAAAGATTAGATAAGGGACCCGTTATATGTGCGGAAGGTTTTTTATTTGAAATAGAAAAACGTGGTTACATGGCATCTGGAGAATTTGTTCCAATGGTATCCCTTGATCATCCTGAGGTACTAGAGAATTTGCATAGAGAATTTCAACATGCGGGTTCGGATATTGTTGAGGCCTTTACTTATAATGGACATAGAGAAAAAATGCGTGTTATTGGTAAAGAGGAACTTCTTGAGCCTTTAAATCGTGCAGCTTTAAAAATCGCAAAAAGGGTTGCGCTAGATACACCTAATCGACACTTCAACCAAGGAAGTAGGCCTAATTTAATGGCAGGTAATATTTCAAACTCAAATATTTGGAAGCACAATGATAAAGAATCTCAAAAAGTAGTCGAGTCTATGTTTTCTGAAATGATTGGATGGGCTGTTGAGGAAGGTGCGGACATGTTAATTGGTGAAACTTTCTATTATGCAGAAGAAGCGTTCAAAGCATTAGAGATAATGAAGAAAACAGGCCTACCAACAGTTCTAACAATTTCTCCTATGGGTGAAAATAAAATGAGAGATGGAAAATCTGTAGTAGATACCTGCAAAGAGTTAGAGCAATTAGGCGCAGATGTGGTTGGTTTAAATTGTTTTAGAGGCCCTTCAACGATGCTTCCTTTTTTAAAAGATATAAGAAAAGCAGTGAAGTGTCATGTAGGTGCTTTACCTATTCCTTATAGAACAAGTGAGGATTATCCAACATTCTTTAACCTACCGGATAGAAGTAATTGTGAATGTCCATCTCCACATGGAAGAACATTTCCAACAGCACTAGATCCACATTATTGCAATAGATATGAAGTTGGGCAGTTTGCAAAAACAGCAAATGATCTAGGTATAAATTACCTCGGGGTGTGTTGTGGAGCTAATCCAATGTTAATTAGAGAGGTTGCTGAATCTGTTGGATTAAAGGTACCAGCAAGTAAATATAGAGAAAATATGGAAAATCATTTTATGTATGGAAAAAATAAAAGAATTCCTAAACATATGACTGATTATGGAGATAAGGCTTAGGTTTATTTAGATTCTATTTTGGGTAGTAGTTGTTTTAAATTTGTTATTTGTATTTTTGGTAAATAATCAAGATTATCAAAAATATTATTATTTCTATTTACCCAAATAGAACTATAACCATAATTTCCACCACCAGATACATCCCAAGTATTTGCACTCAAAAATGCAACCTCTTCTTTTTGTATTTTATATTTTTTAATTGGCATGTCATAAACTTTTGAGTCTGGTTTATAAATTCCAACTTCTTCAATTGAAAAAATATTATCAAAGATATTTTCTAAATTATTACTTTTCACTAATTCATTAAGAAGAGCAGGTGTCCCATTAGAAAGAATTCCTAGTTTATAATTTTTATCTTTAAGTTTTTTTAAAACTTCTGGTACCTCTGGAAAAGGTGAGAGCACCTTATAAAGATTTAATAATTCACTTCTCATTGAAGGATCTATTTTAAAAGCTTTCATTGATTTATCTAAACTATCTTCTGTCACCTGCCAAAAGTCTTTATGTCTATTCATTAAACTTCTAAGCCAAGTGTATTCTAATTGAGTAGTTCGCCAGTAATTTGCAAAACCTTCCCACTTATCACTAATTTTATCTTTACATTTTTCAGCAGCCGAATTGACATCAAATAAAGTGCCGTATGCATCAAAAATTATTGCTTTAATATTTTTCATAAATTAATCTAACAGTTATGAGTAATATTAGATTATTTTTTAAAGAAAGTTTATCACTTAATTTAACTGCTAAACTTGATAAATCACAATCACATTATGTAAGCAAAGTAATGAGAGTTAAAGTAAGTGAAGTTTTCTCTTTATTTAATAGTAGTGGAGAGTGGGAAGCAAAAATTTTAAGTATATCTAAAAGTATTGTTGAATTTAATATTACAAAACAATTAAGACAAAAAGAAAGTACCAAAGAATTATGGTTAGCTTTTTCACCTATTAAATCAAATTATTTTAATTTCATGATTCAAAAAGCTACAGAGTTAGGAGTAACTAAATTTTTACCAATTATATTTGATAGAACAATAGTTAGAAAAATTAACAAGGAAAGATTAGAAAAAGTAATTATAGAAGCTGCTGAACAATCTAACAGAATTAATGTACCATCTATTGAAGAGCCACAATCTTTAAAAGATTTTTTAAGTAATGAAAAAATGGATCTAATATTCACAGATTTAAACTCTCAAAATAAAAAAATAGATTTAGAAAAATTAACCACTAATCCTACGTGTGTTATAATTGGTCCTGAAGGTGACTTTTCTGAAGATGAAAGAGAGCAAATTCTTGCTTTTGAAGGGGTCCAACCCATTAAAATAAATGAAAATATATTAAGATCTGAAACTGCTGTAATTTCAGCGTTATCAATTGTTAATTACATGGTTGATTGATATTTTGTCGCGATAACTAGAGTTTAATTTTTTGAAAGACACTTTATATAGTGGGTGACTTATGAAAAAAATTTTATTTATTTTATTAACAACTACTTTTGCTACTAGCTCATTAGCCGATCAGCCTAAGCAGTGGCAATTCGGTTTTCAAGATGCAGCCTCTCAAAGTATGAGAGATATTGTTAGTTTCCACAACAATCTGCTGCTTCCAGTAATTATTGCTATAAGTGTTTTTGTTTTATTTCTTATGATTTACACTTGTATAAGATTTAGAGCATCAAAAAATCCAGTCCCATCAAAAACTACTCATAATGTTGCTGTAGAAGTTTTGTGGACACTAATTCCATGTTTAATATTAATAGTGATGGCAGTTCCATCATTTAAGATTTTATATAAACAAGACACAATTCCAAAAGTTGATCTTACAATTAAAGCCGTTGGTTACCAATGGTACTGGGGATACGAATATCCTGATGAAAATATTATTTTTGAATCTTACATGATTAAAGAAGAGGAATTAAAAGAAAACCAACCAAGACTATTAACCGTTGATAATGAACTTGTTGTTCCAGTCAATAAAGTTGTTAAAGTTTTAATCACAGCAAATGATGTATTACATGCTTGGGCGCTACCCTCTTTCGGAGTTAAAAGAGACGCGGTACCAGGAAGAATAAATGAAACCTGGTTTAAAGCTGAAAAAGTTGGAACTTATTATGGTCAGTGCTCTGAGCTATGTGGAATACAGCACGCATTTATGCCAATTACAGTTAGAGTTGTAACTGATGAAGAGTATGCAGAATGGTTATCAGAAGCTAAAATGAAATTTGCCAATGAGCCAATTACAGAAAACGAATATAAAAAACTAGCGAGTAATTAAAAATGTACACACAAACAGCATCACACGACGATCATCACACTCCAACGGGTTGGAAGCGCTGGGCATATTCAACTAACCACAAAGACATTGGAACAATGTACTTAATTTTTGCAATAGTTGCAGGAATTATTGGTACAGCTTTTTCAGTATTGATGAGAATTGAATTAATGCATCCTGGTGATGGAATTTTAGGTGGTAACTATCATTTATATAATGTGTTGGTTACTGGTCATGGGCTAATAATGATTTTTTTTATGGTAATGCCAGCAATGATTGGTGGCTTTGGTAACTGGTTTGTACCCATCATGATTGGTGCACCTGACATGGCTTTTCCAAGAATGAATAATATTTCATTTTGGCTATTACCTGCTTCATTTATTTTATTACTACTTTCTATATTTGTAGATGGCCCTCCAGGCCAACAAGGTGTTGGAGGAGGATGGACTTTATATCCACCTTTATCTTCTAAAGCTGGACAGCCTGGTCCTGCAATGGACTTTGCTATTTTAAGTTTACACTTAGCAGGAGCTTCCTCAATTTTAGGAGCAGTTAACTTTATTACAACAATTTTAAATATGAGAACACCAGGTATGACCTTGCATAAAATGCCTTTATTTGCTTGGTCTGTTTTAGTTACAGCATTTTTATTGTTATTATCATTACCTGTTTTAGCTGGTGCAATTACAATGCTTTTAACAGATAGAAATTTTGGAACTGCATTTTTTGATGCTCAAACTGGAGGAGACCCAGTTTTATACCAACATTTATTTTGGTTCTTTGGCCATCCAGAGGTTTATATTTTAATTTTACCTGGCTTCGGAATGATAAGTCATATTGTTTCAACATTTTCTAAAAAACCTGTATTTGGATATTTAGGAATGGCTTATGCAATGGTTTCAATTGGGATTGTTGGCTTTGTTGTTTGGGCTCACCATATGTACACTGTGGGATTGAGCACTGATACTAAAGCTTACTTTATAGCGGCAACAATGATTATTGCAGTACCGACAGGAATTAAAATATTTTCATGGATTGCAACAATGTGGGGTGGATCAATTTCCTTTAAAACTCCAATGATGTGGGCATTAGGTTTTATATTTTTATTTACAGTAGGTGGTGTAACAGGTGTTGTGCTTGCAAATGCAGGTGTTGATACTGCAATGCACGATACTTATTATGTAGTTGCACATTTTCATTATGTTTTATCTTTAGGAGCAGTGTTTGCGATTTTTGCAGGATTTTATTATTGGTTTGGTAAAATGTCTGGCTATGAGTATTCAGAAACCTTAGGACAAATTCATTTTTGGTTAACATTTATTGGGGTTAACTTAGTATTTTTTCCTCAACACTTCCTGGGTTTAGCTGGTATGCCAAGAAGATATGCTGACTATCCAGATGCATTTGCTGGATGGAATTATGTTTCATCAGTTGGTTCATACATAGCGGTTGGTGGTTTATTAGTATTTTTTGTTAACTTAATTTATTCTTTTTCTAAGAAAAAAGCAGCAGCTCAAAACCCATGGGGAGAAGGTGCTACAACCTTAGAATGGACTATACCATCGCCACCAAACTTCCATACTTTTGATGAGTTGCCAAAGTTTGAGGATGATCAAGATACCGAAAAACCTAATACTCATTAAATTTTAAGAAAAGTATTTTTAACAGATAAGATATTATTATGCTGATACCAGATAAAAAAACTAAAAAAAAAAATATCTTTACAGCGTTCGGAATAGTAGCTTTCATGATATTTCTATTTTTTTTTACTCTCTATAACGTGGGAGTTTTTGACAGACAATTATGATTCAAAAAAAAACGCTTACACCTATAATTTTAGCTGGAATCTTTTTTATCATGCTAGGCCTTTCATTTGCTGCGGTACCTTTATACGATATATTCTGTAGAGCGACTGGATTTGGTGGAACTACACAAATATCAAAAGAAGCACCAGGTATAGTTTTAGATGAAAAAGTAAGTGTTCGCTTTGATACAAATGTAAACAAACTGCCTTGGAATTTTAAAGTAAAAAAAAAAGTTATGGATGTGAACATAGGTCAAGTGAATAGAATCGAATTTGAAGTAGAGAATTATGGCGATGAAACAACCTATGGTGTGGCTGCTTTTAATGTATCTCCCTCATCTTTTGGTAAATATTATAGCAAATTAGGCTGTTTCTGCTTTGAAAAGCAAGCTTTGAAAGCAGGAGAAAAAGCAACATATATAATGACTTTTTATTTAGATCCAGAAATGGTAAACGACCCAAATACTAAAAATATTAAAGATGTAACTATGTCCTATACTTTCTTTTCATCAGATTACTATAACCAATCAAAATTATAAAAATGTCAGCAGAAAAAAAACATGATTATCACTTAGTAGATCCAAGTCCTTGGCCTATTTATGTATCATTTTCTAGCTTATTTTTAGCAATAGGGACTGTCTATTATTTGCATAGTGAAGTTTCCTGGGGAATGTACTTAGGTTTTGCTCTTTTATTTTATGGAGTATATATGTGGTTTAGGGATGTGATAATAGAGTCGGTTGATCATAATCACCATACTCCTGTTGTTAAAATTCACCTTAGATATGGAATGACCCTTTTTATCGCCTCCGAAGTAATGTTTTTTGTTGCGTGGTTTTGGGCTTATTTTAATGCGAGCTTATTTCCTGGAGAATTAATTGGTAATGTGTGGCCGCCTAAAGATATAGTAACTTTTGACCCTTGGGATATTCCACTTATCAATACATTAATTTTATTACTATCAGGAACCACAGTTACATGGGCCCATCAAGCTTTAGAAGAGGGAGATAAGAAAAGTTTTGTTCAAGGTTTAGCACTCACAGTTTTTTTAGGCTTTTGCTTTTCATTATTACAAGTCTACGAATATCAACATGCAAAATTTGCTTTTGCTGGAAATATTTATGGTTCAGTATTTTATATGGCCACAGGCTTTCATGGGTTTCATGTTATTATAGGAACTATATTTTTAGCAGTATGTTGGTGGAGAGCTAAAAATGACAAATATAAAAAAGATGAATTTTTTGGTTTTGAGGCCGCTGCATGGTATTGGCATTTTGTAGATGTAGTGTGGCTATTTTTATTTGCTTCAATTTATATTTGGGGCAGTTAAGCTTTAACCCTTGAGATATAAATTTCTATTTTCAATTTTTGTATTTATTTTCATTTCAACATTTGTTGTGTTAGGAAGTTGGCAGTTAATTAGATTAAATTGGAAACTTGAATTAATAAATAAGATTGAAAATTCATTAAAAAATGAACCAGTAAATTTATCAAATCATACCCCTAAAAATTATTTAAGAATAAAAACTTCTGGGATTATAGATTTTGATAAACAGATTTATTTATATAATTTAAACGAAAAAGGACAACCTGGATTTGATGTTGTTACACCAATGAGCGTCGATGGTGAAAATTTTTTATTAAATAGAGGATGGATCCCCTTTAATGAAAAAGGAAATGAGAAGATTGATATTTTAGTTTCATTAAATATTGCTGGTACATTAAAGAAACAATTAAAGGCCAATAGGTTTAAACCAAAAAATAATATCCAAAAAAATTATTGGTTTACTTTAAATAGAAAAGATATTTTTCAATATACAGCAAAGAATTTTTCACCATTTATTATTTATCTAAATAGCGATCTAGATATGCCAAAAACAAAAATTATTACTGCAAACATTTCAAATAATCACAAAAAGTATGCCATTACCTGGTTTTCATTAGCCATTTCCACACTTGTCTTTTATTTATATTTTAGAAGAAAAAATTATTAAAATTTTATTTTATAAATATTTCTTAATTATTTTAAAAATATTATCCAATTCTTCATGATGACTAATTCTGTCAATATATTTTCCTTTTCTTAACAAAAGTATTGAAGAGCTATGATTGATCAAATAGCTACCGTCTTCATTAAAAATTTTTTCATTTAAAGCACCCCATGATTTTGAAAGTGAAAATACTTTTTGAGGATCTCCTGTTATTCCATAAATTTTATTCTTAAATGAATCTAGATAAACTTTAATTACTTGTGGACTGTCTCTTTCAGGATCAATACTTACAAAAAAAACTTTTAATCTGTTATTTTCATTATCGTCTAACTTCTCAATAACTTGATCCAGATTAGCTAAGGTCATTGGGCAAATATCAGGACAATTTGTAAAACCAAAAAAAATTGCAGTTAATGGTCCTTGAAAAGATTTTTCTGTAATGAGCTCATTATTCACATCTTTTAAATTAAATGCAGATCCAGTATATAAGGCAACAATATCTTCTTTCTTTTCCTGTATTGACAGCACAATAGGTAACATAATAAATATGAAAATTACTAAGCAGCCTCCCAGTATAGTAATTGATGTCTTTAATTTCATAATTTAATCAATAATATATGTTAAATTAAAGTTATGTCTAAATTTTTTAAAAAACTTTTTGGATCATTATCCGATAAGCCTTGGGATAAGGAGCAGATAACAACTGACAACTATCACCAAGGTAAAACATTTGATATATCGCTCCAGACATCAGCAGTTATAGTAATCTTTGGAGTGAGTACAGTATTATTCACATTAATTGTTACTGGCTACCTTTATAGTATTCCTTTAGGACAAGATACGGAATATTTATTAAAGCCAAACTTGCTATGGTTAAATACTTTAGTTTTATTATATGTTGCTTATTTTTTTAATAAAATCACAAATGATTTAAAAAGAAATAATTTTGAAAAAATTAAAAGGAATTTACTTATAGTTGGCTTTTTAAGCTATGCTTTTTTATTTGGGCAGATTTTTTTTTGGTTTCAGCTAATGAAAAATGGAAACTATGTTTCTACAAATAATTATTTTTCATCATTTTATATTTTTACTGCACTTCATGGTTTACATCTTTTAGGAGGATTATTTTTTTGGGGAAAAGTTTTTTCCAAAGTTAATAAACTTAAAAAAGAAGAAATTATAAAAGAACAAAAAAGTATAGATGCACTGTCTCTTTATTGGGCTTTTTTATTAATTGTTTGGTGTGTATTTTTTTTAATTATGTATGTTTTTAATGATACTGTCATTGCTTGGTGTCGAGCATTACTCGGTTAAATGCCCTAAAGAAACAATGTTAAAATTGCCCCAACAATAACTATAAAAATTAATAAAATATTAACAGATTTTAAATATTTTTGTATTTCTGGTTTCCTTTCTTTTTTTGAAAAAACTCCTGCTCCCAGAGAAATCACAACATAAAAGAAAAACACCAAAATAAGTACAACTATAAAGATACTAAATTTTCCAAACATAATTTAACTCACTATAAAGCCTTATTTACTCATTTATTAATATATTTTTCTATAGATTCAGAAATTTATTTCAATTACTGTTATCTAAGAGAGAGAGACAAATATGCACCCAGGAATTATATTTTTAGGGGTAATTGTTGGTTCGGTTCTGTTCCATATATATACTCCATGGTGGTGGACAGACATAGCCTCAAACTGGGGGGCAATGGATGATACAATTAATTTAACATTTTGGATTGGTGGAGGAGTATTTGTTTTAGTTTGTTTATTCATGGTTTATTGCGTTCTTAAGTTTTCCTATAAAGAAGGGCGTACAGTTGAGTACAAGCCAGAGGATCATAAATTAGAAAAAATATTAACTATTGCTACCACTATAGGAGTGATAGCTCTTTTGGCACCAGGACTCATTGTTTATAACAATTATATTAATACTCCCAAAAATGCATTGCATGTTGAGGTGAATGCGTGGCAATGGGGATGGCAATATAGATTGCCAGGTGAAGATGGAATATTAGGCACTGCTCATGTAGCAAAAATTAGTGACGACAATCCTTTTGGAATAAATTTGGATGACCCAAATGGAAAAGATGATATTTTAATTCAAGACGATGTACTTCACCTAAAAACAAATAGGCCAGTAAAAATTTTATTAAGATCACTTGATGTTTTACATAATTTTTATGTACCTCAATTCAGGGCAAAGATGGATGCTATTCCTGGAATAATTACTTATTACTGGTTTGAACCAAATAAATTGGGGGAGTATGAGGTTTTATGTGCCGAATACTGTGGGGTAGGTCACTATGCCATGAGAGCAAAAGTTATAGTTCAAAGTGAAGGTAATTATGACAACTGGATTAAAGAACAAGAAACTTTTTCAGATTTAATAGCAAAACAAAATAACGATAAATTAACATCAACAATAGTTGCAAAAAATAAGAATTAAAACAATATGTCAGACGAATTTAACCAAAAAAATACACCAATTAAAGCACAGTCTTCAGAAAGTACTTCGGGCTCTTCTGGTTCGTCAAAAGATATTGATTATGTAAGACCTGCGGAGCTTCCAGAGCAAGATTTATATCACGGTCATAGCTTTATTACGAAGTGGATTTTTTGCCAGGATGCAAAAGTTATTGGAGTACAATATTTTCTTACTGCAGTATTTACAGGAATTGTTGGTCTGGTACTTTCATGGTTAATGCGTTTGCAGTTAGGTTTTCCAGAATTAGTTCCATTCATTACTGCCGAACACTATTATCAATTTGTAACTATGCATGGAATGATAATGGTGGTTTATTTTTTAACCGCATTATTCTTGGGAGGTTTTGGAAATTATTTAATTCCTTTAATGGTTGGTGCAAGAGATATGGTTTTCCCATATGTAAACATGGTTAGTTTCTGGATGTTCTTTATTGCAGTTTGTGTTCTCATGGCTAGCTTCTTTGTTCCAGGTGGACCAACTGGAGCGGGCTGGACACTTTATCCACCTCAAGCAATTTTACCAGGTACTCCAGGATCAAATATGGGAATTATTTTGATGCTTGTTTCTTTGTCTTTATTTGTAATTGGATTTACTATGGGTGGATTAAATTACATAATTACAATTTTACAAGCACGTACTAGAGGCATGACATTAATGAGAATGCCATTGACTATTTGGGGAATTTTTACAGCAACTGCTTTAGCAATGTTAGCTTTTCCAGCTTTATTGGTTAGCTGCATTATGATGACTTTAGACAAGATGCTTGGAACTAGTTTCTTTATGCCAACAATTCTACAAGCAGGAGAAGTATTAAGTTATGGTGGTGGAAGCCCAGTTCTTTTCCAGCATTTATTTTGGTTTTTTGGACACCCTGAAGTTTATATTGTAGCCCTTCCTGCTTTTGGAATAGTTTCAGATTTAATATCAGTTCATGCTAGAAAAAATATTTTTGGATATCGAATGATGGTTTGGGCTATCGTTGGTATTGGCGCTTTAAGTTTCTTTGTTTGGGCTCATCATATGTATGTTAGTGGAATGAATCCTTGGTTTGGGTTTTTCTTTGCAACAACTACTCTTATCATTGCAGTACCAACTGCATTGAAAGTTTATAACTGGATAATTACACTATTTAGAGCCAACATAAGAATGAATACTGTAATGCTTTTTTGCCTAGGTTTTATTGTGACCTTTGTAAATGGTGGAATTACTGGAATTTTTCTAGGGAATGTTGCTGTAGATATTCCACTATCTGATACTTATTTTGTAATAGCCCATTTTCATATGGTAATGGGTATTGCCCCACTTATGGTAATTATGGGAGCTGTTTATCATTGGTTTCCCTTAGTTACAGGAAGAATGTTAAATGAAAAATTAGGTAAGTGGCATTTTTGGTTCACTTTTTTAGGGGCTTATTCCATTTATTTTCCCATGCACTATCTCGGTTTTATCGGAGTACCAAGAAGGTATTTTGAAATGTATGACAGTCCTTATGTGACTTCTGCAATAGGAATGAATGAATTTATAACTGTGGCTGCTTTAATTGTTGGTTTCTCACAGCTTATATTTATTTACAATATAGTAGTAAGCTTGAGTATTGGAAAACCAGCTGGAAAAAATCCTTGGAAAGCAAATTCTTTAGAGTGGTTAACTCCAGAAGTTCCTCCAGCTCATGGTAACTGGGGAGAAAAATTGCCTGTTATTCATAGATGGCCTTATGACTTTAATGTACCGGGAGCAAAAGAAGATTATATAACTCAAACAACTCCACCAAGTGAAGTTATAAGTGCGGAGGTTGAAAAAACTTAATCAATTTAAATGTCAGATAATTCATTAAATAATTTACCTGGAGGTTTTAAAGGCATGTCTCAGGATATGGGATCGGATCAAACTGCCTTTAAGGGTGTTCAATGGGGTAAAGTTATGATGTGGATTTTTCTACTTAGTGACACTTTTATATTTAGTTGTTTTTTAATTTCATACATGAAGGGAAGAGCTTCTACGGTAGTAGATTGGCCAAATACAAGTGAAGTTTTTTCATTACATGTCAATGGCGTACCTGTTCCATTATTATTAATTGCAATTATGACATTTGTTTTAATCACAAGCAGTGGAACTATGGCACTTGCTGTTAAATATGGGTATGAAAAAAATAGAAAAATGTGTGGCTGGCTAATATTAGCTACAGCTATAGGTGGTCTTACTTTTGTTGGCATGCAGGTATTTGAATGGTCTAAGTTAATACACGAAGGTGTTAGACCATGGGAAAATCCATTTGGAGCCAAACAATTTGGGTCTTTCTTTTTTATGATCACAGGTTTTCATGGAACACATGTATCGATTGGAGTGATATTTTTATTTATTTATGCAAGAAAAGTTTTTAGAGGTGATTTTGATAATGGCAAAAGAGGTTTTTTTACCACCATGAAATCAGATTATGTTGCAATAGAAATCTTAGGACTTTATTGGCATTTTGTTGATTTAGTATGGGTATTTATATTTGCCTTCTTTTATTTATGGTAAACTAGATTATGGATAAGATAGAAAACAAAGAAACGGTTGCTTCAACACATAAGATAGGAATCTACTTATGGATTTGGGGATTATTATTTGTACTTAGTTTCTTTTCTTACATGGTGGACTGGTTTCAATTTCAGGGGTTATTAAGATGGACTTTAATTCTAATATTTATGTTTCTTAAAGCTGGACTAATAATGGCTTTTTTTATGCATTTATTTTGGGAGAGATATGCCTTGGTTAATGTTCTTTTGTGGCCAATGACAGCAATAGCTTGCTTCATTGGGCTTATGGCAGCAGAAGCTAAATACACTGTTTTTACGAGATTATTATATTTTTTTATAGGAGGATAGTTATATGACTGGTTTTACTGTACTTGGTGGGGTGATAATATTTTTTTTACTTTTTATTTATGCCACATGGTTTGGTACTCAATTAAAAATAGAAGCTCAAAAACAAAAAAGTCCATCAATTAAAATTAACCCATATGACAATTTGCCTCTCAGCAGAAGATTTATCGATAAAAAAAATAAACAAGTTGGAATCTTCGATTTAGGTAATCATATTTTAATTATTGGAATGGTAATATCTCTTATATTTATTTTAATAAATATAGATTAGTTGTAGAGTATTTTTATCCAATATGATTATAAAAAAAACTACTCCACTAAATATAAATATTTATATTAAATCCTTATATTTGTTAATGAAGCCAAGAGTTATGTCTCTTGTTGTTTTTACGTGTGCTGTTGGCCTTTTAACTTCCAATTCCAATATAGATATTGTTAATGCCATGACAGGCATAACCTTAGTTGCGTTAGGCGCTGGTGCAGCGGGATGTTTAAACATGTGGTATGAGTCAGATTTAGATGCACTCATGACAAGAACATGCTTGAGACCAATTCCAACTGGTAAAATTAATAGAAAGCAGGCACTTATCTTTGGAGTATTGTTGTCAATAATTTCAGTTGTAGCTTTAAACTATTTTACAAATTTATTATCAGCGTCATTGTTGTTATTTACAATATTCTTTTATCTTTTTATTTATACAATATGGTTAAAAAAAAAAACACCACAAAACATTGTTATTGGTGGAGTAGCCGGAGCATTGCCACCTGTGATCGGGTGGACTATAGCCACTAATACAATTAGTTTAGAGCCATTAACCTTATTTTTGATAATTTTTTTTTGGACACCTTCTCATTTTTGGGCATTGAGCCTATATAAAGCTGATGATTATAAAAAAGCAAAAATTCCAATGCTACCTTTAACTGACGGTATTGAAAAAACAAAAGTACATATTTTTATTTATTCTTTATTAATGTTACCAGTCATCACATTTCCATATTTGATTAACTTTTCAGGTTTAACCTATTTCATACCGGTATTAATTCTTACAATTTATTATATTTATATTTGTTTTGACTTATACAAGCATAAGAAAAATAAATTTGACTTAAAGAAAGCAAAAAAAGTATTTGCTTATTCAATTTTGTATTTATTTTTAATCTTCGTATTATTTTTGATAGATAGTCTAATTTAAATATTGTTCCTAAAAAAAATTACGGTAAAGTATCCTATAATCATAAATGAAATATATTAGCACTAGAGACAATTCAAAAGAATATAGCTTTGAGGAAGTATTTATCAAAGGACTTGCGGATGATGGGGGCCTGTTTGTCCCTAGGGAAGTTAAAAAATACAGTGCTGTGGAGCTTGAATCATTAAGTAGCTTAAATTACCAAGACTTAGCAAAAAAAATAATTTACCCATTTATTGGTGATTTTATGAATGTAAATGAATTATCAGATATTGTTGAAAAGTCATATTCTGTGTTTAGAAAAGACAATGCTGTAGATTTAATTAAAGTAGGTGACACTATGCTTTTAGAGTTATTTCATGGTCCAACACTTGCCTTTAAAGATATAGCGATGCAATTGTTGGGAAATTTTTATGAATTTTATTTAAACAAAACTAATAAAAATATAAATGTTGTAGTTGCAACATCGGGAGACACAGGTGCTGCCGCAATAGATGCAATCAAGGGGAAAAAGAATATGAATATATTTGTTCTTCACCCTCACAATAAAGTTTCACTTGTTCAAAGAAAACTAATGTCAACTATTAAAGAAAAAAATGTCTTTAATATAGCGATAGAAGGTAACTTCGATGACTGTCAAAATTTAGTTAAATCAATGTTTGCAGATAAAGACTTTTCTAAATCAATTAATATGTCAGGTGTGAATTCAATAAATTGGGCAAGAATTATTGCACAAGTTGTTTATTATTTTTACACTTATTTCCAAATCCGAGACGATAGACCGGTTAACTTCTCCGTACCAACAGGCAATTTTGGAGATGTGTATGCAGGTTATCTAGCTAAAAAAATGGGTCTACCAATAAACAAACTTATTGTTGCTACAAATCAAAATGATATTTTGTATAGAGCAATTTCAAGCGGAAAATATGAAGCTGAAAGTGTTTTTGAAACAAATTCACCAAGTATGGATATTCAAATTGCCAGTAATTTTGAAAGATTGATATATGATCTGAATGATTGTGATGATAATGAAACCCAAAAGATCATGACTGATATTAAAGAGGAAGGTAAATATATTATTTCAAAAAGCAAAATGGAAAAAATAAATAAAGATTTTTTATCAGCAAGCATTAATGAAAAAGAGGTTTTAGATATTATTAAAGAGGTTTATACTAAATATGACATTATACTGGATCCTCATAGTGCGATAGGCTTTGGAGCTTTAAACAAAGTAAATATAGATGGTAATAATATTGTTTTGGTAACAGCACACCCATGTAAATTTCCTGAAGCAATAGATAAATCAATTGGTATCAAACCAGAACTACCTGATGAACTAAAGTATGTTATGGATGAAAAAGAAAATTATGATATTATATCAAATAATCTATGTAAAACCCAAAAGTATATTAAGGAAAAAATACAATGAAATTAAAAGAAAATGATAACATACCTGATTCTGAATTTTTCATTATGGAAGATGGAAATCCTGTTAAGAAAAACACATTAGAATTTTTTAAGGATAAGAAGATAGTTTTATTTGGTTTGCCAGGTGCTTACACATCAGTTTGTTCAGCTAAGCATTTGCCTGGATATGTTGATAATCATGAAAAATACAAGGCAAAAGGTGTGGATTACATAGTATGCATTTCAGTAAATGATCCATTCGTAATGGATGCATGGGGGAAAAGTCAGAATGTTAAAGATAAAATTTTAATGATGGCAGATCCATTTTTAAGTTTTACGAAAGCAATAGGTGCAGATGTTGATAAAAGTGCCAGAGGATTAGGTATAAGATCAAACAGATACACAATGCTAATTCACAACCTTAAAGTAATTAAATTGCAAGAAGAAGACGATACGGGCGCATGTGAAATATCTGCTGCCCAAAATTTTTTAAATTTAGTTTAATTCTGCAGCTTGCTTTGCTAGCAAGTCGACCTCTTCATTTAAAATATTTCCAGCGTGCGCCTTAACCCATATCCATTTAATTTTATGGGATTTATTTAAATCATAAAGCTGAATCCAAAGTTCTTTATTTTTAACTGGTTCTTTTTTTGAAGTCAGCCAATTATTTTTTATCCATTTATGAACCCAATCAGTAATGCCTAATTTCACATATTGTGAGTCTGTATAAATTTCAATTGTTTGCTTTTCTTCTATGCTTTGAAGTGCTTTAATTGGAGCCATCAGTTCCATTTTATTATTAGTTGTATCTTTTACACTGCCGCTAATTTTTTTTACTTCATTATCAATATTGATAATTGCTGCCCAACCACCATTTCCAGGATTATTCAAACAAGAGCCATCAGTATAAATTTTTATCATTACTTATAATAATCTTTGTAGCTATTTAGATTGTTATGGATAATTAGTTTTTGTAAATATTCGCTGGGATCTTTAATTTGAATTAAAGCAGTTTTAGGGGTATTAAAATAATCATAAATTCTAGTTAGCAGATATCTTAAAGCAGCTCCTCTACATAATATATTTAATGCATGTTTTTCTTTTTTTGAAAAAGGTCTTATACTTTCATATCCATCAATTAAGTTTTTAATTTTTTTATTATTCATTACAAAAGAATTTCTTTTTTTATCAAAACATAATGCGTTTATGCAAATTGCAATCTCATACATTAGGTAATCATTACTTGAAAAATAAAAATCAATAAATCCAGAAAATTTATTTTTGTTAAAGAAAATATTATCTATAAATAAATCTCCATGAATGATCCCAGCGGGTAACCTTTTGGGCCACTGATTTTTAATATTTTTTAGGCATGCTTTAAGTGTAGGTTCTAGTTTTGGGGCTACTTTATTTGATGTAAACTTGGTGGATTTTAATAAGTTACCTAATTTGGTAATGGACATAGAGTTTTTTCTATATAATTTTATTTTGCTCGTAACTTTGTGAAATTTTGCAATATTTTTACCTATATCAAAACAATTTTTATAATTAAGATTAGTTTTATCTGCTCCCTTTAGAAAAGTCACAATGCAGAACGGTTTATTTTGAATTGTACTTAAATGCTCACCATTGGTGTTTTTTAGCGGTTTAGGACAAATAATTTTCTTTTGATTTAGCGCCTCCATTAAACCCATGAAAAAAGGCAAATCTCTTTTCTGAACTCTTTTTTCAAAAATTGTTAAGATATATTTTTTTTTACTTGTCCTTAATAGATAATTTGTATTTTCTATTCCTTTTTTTATGCCCTCAAATTTAGTTACTCCACCTATTTTGTAATCATTACTTAATTTTAGGACATCTTTATTTTTTATTTTTGTATATACAGCCATTTAATTTAATTTTGCAGGGACTTTAAAAACAATGTTTTCTTTTATAATTTCAACTTCTTCAATCTTTATTTGAAATTTATCTTTAAGTTTACTGATGAAATTTTCAACTAGAACTTCTGGAGCAGATGCTCCTGATGAAATGCCAATTATTTTACAATTCTGTAATCGTTCAAAGGGAATCTTGCTTTCTGAATGTATTAATTCAGCATGCGGGCAGCCAGCTTGTTCAGCCACTTCGACTAAGCGAACTGAATTAGATGAATTTTGACTACCCAAAACAAAAAACATATCGCATTGTTTGGCAATATTTTTGACAGCTGATTGACGGTTAGTAGTTGCATAACAAATATCTTCTTTAAGTGGTTCTTTAATTTGAGGAAATTTTTTCTTAAGAGCCTTTATTATATTTTTAGTATCGTCAACAGAAAGCGTTGTTTGTGTAACATAGGAAATTTTTTTATTTTGATCTAGCTCATATATTTCAACATCATACTCATCTTGAATTAAATCGATAGCACCATCTGGCAACTGTCCCATAGTACCAATAACCTCAGGATGGTTATTGTGCCCTATAAGAATAACGTGATAACCTGCTTTGTGAAGATTTTCAGCTTCTCTATGAACCTTTGATACAAGTGGACATGTAGCATCTATATATTCTATTTTATAATTATCTGCTTGTTGAGGTACATTTTTTGGTACACCGTGTGCTGAAAAGATCACGGGTCTACTTTTGTCTTCAATTTCCTCTAGCTCTTCAACAAAAATTGCTCCTATTGCTTTAAGACTATCAACTACATGTTTATTATGAACTATTTCGTGACGAACATAAACCGGGGCACCATATTTTTTAAGACTTTTTTTTACTATTTCAATTGCTCTCTCAACACCAGCGCAAAATCCACGTGGTGCAGAAAGCAATATTTTAATTTCTTTATTTTTCATTTTTTTCCAAAAGATATTCAAGCAATATATGAGGAAAGGTTAAAGACGCCAAACCAATAAATATAACTTTTAATATTGCATCGTTTAATTGATAATAATTAGATAAAAAATATAGGCTAGTCACATATAGTGCAGCCGTTAAAAGTGTTAGAGGCATCACTTTTTTTAAAAAAATATGAGCACCATTTTTAAAGTCATTGATATCTAGTTCATATATTAATGAGATTGAATGGCGGAAAGAATGTAAGAAGCAAAAATATATTGTAAAAGCGATTAGAGGAGATAAAAAATAATTCAACACTAGGATGGAAAAAAAATCAGTAAATATTAAGATATTCATAATTTTAAAATTATTTATGAAATAATAAATATTAACAAGTAAAGAGGTTAATAAGGCAAATAATAATATTTGGTTAGTTTCAATAAAATCTAAAAATGAAAAAAAATTTTCATTTTGAATTAGCAGTAATTTAAAAATATTAACTGTTTCAGTAAAATGAAAAATTAATGGAGCAATAATTATTAGAGCTCCTTTTAAAAAAAAAAGAATTAAATTTGATGTATTTTTATTTTTTATCAAGAAATTCATATCTTCCTTACCGAAATGATATGATGCTACTATTAAAAATATAATAAGTGATGTGGCCGGAAAGTATAACCAAAATACGATTATACTTAGTCCAATCATTAAATATATTAAATAAAAATAATAAGATTTTTTTATATTATATAGCTGAATAAGTCGTTTCCCTTTTTGGTTATCTAACGCGCCATGTGAAATTCCAATTGAAAGGATAAGGAGCAAGCAAATTACTGGAGAGATAATTAAATTTTCAAATTTATAAATTATTATAGCAAGTAAGATTGATAGCAGAAAAAAAATAATAGAATGATAGAAGTTTATTTTATTTATTAAATTATTCATTTTATTTTAAAAGTCTTTTAATAAAGATCAATTTAGGCATTTTAAGAATTATCAATAAGTCTTCCAGTATATTACTCTTATTTGATAAAAATTTGATAACAAGCTCTGGTGAATTATTAAACATTTTAAAATATATATTTGGCATTTCTTTTGGATGTCTATTCAAAACCCTTAAAAATACTTCATCTAAAAATTTATATTTTTTCTTAATCTCATATTTTTGAACATTTTCTATATTTTCAATATTTTTCCTTATAAATTTACTGTGCTCTTGAATATTTAGGAAAGTATACCCAGTACTTAATCGAGTCATGCAACCAGCTGTGCCAATATTTATTTTATTCTTTTCATTAATATTTGATGGATGAAACAATGGTATGGCACCTTTTTCTTTATAATTAATTTTATAGTTTTTTATATTAAGGTGATTCTCTATATAATTCTTTAATTGTTCATCATAATCCATTTCTAAATCGTTACTCATATTTGATAACCATGTAGTTTCAACTAAAGCTTTGTTTTTGTCATACGGTAATGTGTAAAAGAAATGAACACTATCAAGCTGTTGACAGTCAAAGTCCATCAAATTTATAATCTCATCATCAAAAACATTTTTAGTAGTTTCGATTTCAACACCCTTAAAGTGTTGCCAAAGTTTATTTTCTGCAGTCTCTATTGAGGGAACACTGTTAAAGATAAAGGAATTATTCGAGCTTATTTCACCAATATCTTTATAGAAGTTGATATTTTGATTCTGTTTAAGTATTGAATTTATTTTATCGTAGAATAATCCGCTATCTATAGATTGATACGGCAGTTTATCACATTCCAAATATTTAGTTTTATTAGGTATATTTATAGAGAAATTTTTCCAACTTTTTTTTACACAATCTTCAAAGTTGTGATCTATAGTTTTCCAGAATGACCAAGTTTTATCCTTTTTGTATTCTAACCTTGGCTCAATAATTGCTAGTGTTTTATCTTTAAGTTTATTATGAATCTCTAATTCATATGCCAAGGATAATCCTGCACACCCACCACCTATAATTATATAATCAAATTCTTTCATTCAGATCTATTTCTTCGTTTATTAGAAGATGTTCATTACTCATGTAACAACTTTTTTCCTTTGTTAATAAAAGTTTTATTAAATCCAATAGAGATAAAACTGTTTGATAAACTTTTCCCAAGCTATTAACGTAAATTTTTCCAGCTTTATTATAATTTTCTATATTGTTTGTTTTTAAAATCTCATCACCTATTTTTCTATAAACTCTTCTAGCAACTAATATTGCAAATCTAAAATTAAAAGGAATTTCCTTAATTGATGTAAAGCTGCTCTTATAAAATAAGTCAGCTAAAGCTAAGGTATTGTTTATGACTCGAAAATCATGCTGAATATAAAACCTATTATCTTTTGAATCCTCCACAACATCTCTGGCTATATTTGTTAATTGCATTGCAATACCAAGATCTATGGCGGCTTTCATTGAATCTTTATCTTTAACATTTAAAATTTTGGCCATCATTAAACCTACTGTGCCAGCGACTCTGTAAGAATAAATTAATAAATCTTTTTTATTATTTAATTGCACTTTTTCATTTAAGTCTGACTCAACACCAGCAAATAAATCCTCAATAATTTTTATTGAAATTTCATGATTAATCATAAGATTCCACATATTCTTGATTATTAGATTATCGAAGTTTTTATTAATAAAATCATTCTTAAAATTAGAGAAGTTTTTTTTCTTAATAGCTAATTCATTTTGATCATCTGCGATATTATCAACTGTTCTACAGAAATCATATAATGAGGAGCATTTTCGATATGTTTCTTTTGGTAAGAAAAAACCAGCCCAGTTAAACGACTTTGCATAAATAGACAGATAGTTTTTATTAGACATTATATAATTTTATCTAAAACTTTTGCTGAGGATAGCACGCCAGGAACTCCAGCACCAGGATGTGTTCCAGCTCCAACAAAGTACAATCCCTCACAAACCTCAGATTTATTATGAAATCTAAAATAGGCTGACTGGGTAAATTTAGGTTGTATAGAAAATCCAGATCCAAATTTTGTATTCAATTCTTTTTCAAAATAATCTGGTGTTAAGTAGAAGTCTGCAACTATGTTTTCTCTAAGATTTGGTAATAATGTTTTCTCCATTTTATCTATCACTAAGTCTTTCATTTTTTCACCTTCAATTTTCCAATCTAATTTAGATTGATTATTAGGAACTGGAACCAGTACATAGAAACAGTCATTTCCTTCTGGCGCCATAGATTTATCAGTGGCAGAAGGTCTATGTAGATAATAACTTATATCTTTATTTAATTTTTTTTTATCAAATATATCATTTAAGTGTTCTTTATACTTGTCTCCAAACTTAATTGTATGATGTTCTACATTTGGGTATGTTTTTTTAGTGCCAAAGTAATAAACAAATAATCCCATAGAATATTCCATCCGTTTTTTTTTCCATTCAAACAATGAATTAACTTTGCTTTGATTTAGAAGTCTTTCATACACTGCTGGTGGGTCAGCATTACATATTACATTATTTGAATTTATTTCTTTTTGATTATCTAATTTTACTCCTTCAATTTTATTATTTATTGAAATAATATTTGTGACTTCTTTACCTTTGATTATTTCTATTCCTTCTTCGACCATTAGTTTTTCTAAGCCTTTGATTATATTTCCAGTACCACCCATTGAATAATGAATGCCCCATTTTTTTTCTAAATAAAGTATCAATCCATAAATTGATGTTGTTGTAAAAGGGTTCCCTCCAACTAAAAGTGGATGCATACTCAACATACGCCTTAATTTTTCATTTTTAATATAAGAAGACACTAATGAGTAGACTGATTTGTAGCTCTTTAGCTTTAATAGGGCGGGTAATTGTTTCATCATTACCAAAGGTTTGTCAAAAGGTACATCCGCAAGTTCTGTAAACCCTTTATCGAATATTTTCTTAGTAAATCTTACAAGTTCTTCATATCCCTTAACATCATCTTCATTTATTTCTCTAATTTGTTTTTTCATTTTTTCTTCATCACCTGAATAATCAAACTTATCTCCATCTTCAAAAATAAATCTATACCAAGTATTAAGAGGAGTGAGTTTTATATAGTCAGCAGGTCTTTTGTTAAAAAGTTCAAAGAGCTCCTCAATTAAATAAGGTGCTGTAATTACAGTAGGACCAGCATCAAATGTAAAACCATTTTTTTTGAATACTCTAGCTCTACCTCCAAGATCAGGATGTTTTTCAATTAATGTAACATCATGATTTTTAGCTTTTAATCTAAGGGCTGCAGCTATCCCTCCAAAACCAGAACCAATGACAATAGATTTCATTTAGTTAATTTATAGTTTTTTTAAAAAATTGTAAGGGAATTATGAGTTAATCTTTTTTAAGGCTACTTTTGTGTCTTCTAAATTTTTATCAAATAAACTGTCAAGCTTTGATTTATTGACAGATGTACTGATAATTTTTTTAACTGATTCTATGGCAATCTTTATTGACACATCTTTTATCTCTTTAAGTGCCGCATCCTTCATCTGTGTAATTTTATTTTCTGCTAAGTTTTTTTTGATTTCAGAAGATTTATGAAGTTTATCATTCATTTCTATGACCAAATGGTCACTATCTTTTTTTGCCTGTTCTAAAATTTCTTTACCATCTGCTTGGGCTGTATCTAATTTACTTTGTGCATTATCCAATAAAATTTTCGCTTCTGATCTTAATTTTTCACTCTCATCAATTTCATTCTTAATATCTAAAATAAGTTTGTTTAAAACTTCATTAATTTTTTGAGGTATCTTTAGGTAAACTAACCCTCCAATAAAAATTATAAAAGATATTGCTACCCAAAAAGTTGCATCAATTGCCATAATATTTATCCATATTCTTTCTTGATAGGTCATCAACAATTGCTGAGATGCTACTGCTATTAACTTCCGCACCTATTAACTGATGCAATAAATCTGCAGAAGTTTCTACAGCTATCTTATTAATTTTTTCAGGAGCTCTGTCCTTAAGCTCTTGAATTTCAGATTCAGCTTTTTGAATTTCTAAATTCAACTCTTTATCTAAGGTATCTTTTTTAAGATTAATATCTTTCAATAGTTTTTCTCTAGATTGTTTGAAGTAATTTTTAGCTTCATCCTTACTATTTTGAAGTATTTTTCCGTATTCTGCTATGTTCAGTTCGCTCTGCTCTCTTTGCTTCTCTGCCGCCTCAATATTCTCTACGATTTGTGATTTTCTTATCTCAAGGTTAGCGCTAATTTTTGGAAGTATAAGTTTAGATAAAACAACATATAAAATTCCAAAAGTGATAGTTAACCAAAAAATTTGAGAAACCCAAAACTCAGGGTTCAATTGAGGCATACCTCCGCTTTCAGCTGCAAAAGCTTCCATAAAATATAGGAAGCTTAAAAATATCGACTGAAAAAATATTTTTTTAATCATTAAATTTAAAATGCAAATAAAATAATTAACGCAACAACTAATCCAAATAGACCAGTAGCCTCAGCTAAAGCAAATCCTAATAAAAGATTAGGGAATTGTTTTTGTGCTGCGGACGGGTTTCTCATTGCGCCAGAAAGGTAATTACCAAAAATAATTCCAATTCCAACACCGGCACCGGCTAGAGATATTGCTGCTAGTCCTGCTCCGATCATTTTTGCTGCTTCTAATTCCATTATATTCTCCTTATGTTAGTTAATGTTAGTTAGTGGTGTAAATTTAATGCATCGTTCAAATAGATACAGGTTAAGATTGCAAAAACATAAGCTTGAAGAAAAGCAACCAGTATTTCCAAACCAGTTAGTGCAACCGAAAAACTCAGTGGAAGCCATCCACCAACTATTCCGAGGCTTATTACAAAGCCACCGAAAACTTTCATCATAGTATGACCTGCCATCATGTTAGCAAATAAACGAACAGAAAGACTTACAGGTCTACTTAAATAAGAAATAATCTCTATAACAATGATTAATGGTAAAAGAATCGCTGGGACTCCACTGGGTACAAATAGTTTTAAGTAACCCAGCCCATGTTTCATAAAGCCAATTATTGTTACTCCAACAAAAATAAATGAAGCTAAAATAAAAGTAACAATGATGTGGCTTGTTACTGTAAATGCATAAGGGATCATCCCAAACATGTTGCAGAACAGCACAAACATAAATAAAGAAAAAATAAATGCAAAATATGGTTTTGCTTTTGATCCAGCTGTATCACTAATCATTTTTGAAACAAAGATATAACTTAGTTCTGTTAAAAGCTGAACCTTGCTAGGTAATAAAGAATTTTTTTTTGATCCTAAGTTGAAAATTAATAGTATTGCTAAAGAGCTAATGACCATAAACAAACTTGCGTTTGTAAATGATATATCTATCGTGCCCAATTTAATTTCTGGTCCAATTCTATAAACTTCGAATTGGTGCATTGGATTTGTTGCCATAATTTTTAAAACTATTTTTGCATGTTTTTTGCAGATCTGAACACGTTAATAATACCAGCCCCCACACCTACAAAAAAAAATATTAATATTAACCATGGTTTAGTACCAAAGGTCTTGTCTAAAATAAACCCTATAATTGTCCCAACAGCTACTGCTGAGACTAATTCTGTGCTTAATTTGAAGGCTGTACCAATAGAAGAGGGTGGTTTCTTGTCTTTATACAAATCTTTCTCTGAAATTTTAGATTTTGCAATCTCTAAGCGAGTTTTTAGTGAATCTTTTCCCATTTATATATTAAGCAACCATACTTTCAGCTTTTTGTAAATCAACAGCTACTAGCTGACTAATACCTTTTTCTGGCATAGTAACGCCGTAGAGTCTGTTCATTTTAGACATTGTTAGAGCGTGGTGTGTTACAATAATAAATTTAGTATTTGTTATTTTTGTTAAATCTTCTAGGAGACCACAGAACCTTGTAACGTTAGCATCATCTAGAGGGGCATCAACTTCATCCAAAACACATATTGGAGATGGGTTAGTTAGGAACACGGCAAAGATAAGAGATAAGGCAGTCAAAGCTTGTTCCCCACCAGATAATAAAGTTATAGATTGAAGTCTTTTGCCAGGAGGACTTACCAGCATTTCCAAACCAGCTTCCAGTGGATCATCTGAATCAACTAATTCTAATTTTGCATTTCCACCATTAAATAGTTTTGTGTAAACTTCATTAAACTTTCTATTAACCTTTTCAAAAGCCCCCAAAAGTCTCTCTCTTCCTTTTTGGTTTAATTCATTAATGCTTTCTTTTAATTTAAAGATTGCAGATACAAGATCCTCTCTATCTTGTTCCATTTTTTTAATTTCAATTTCATATTTACTAGTTTCCTCATCAGCCCTCAAATTAACTGACCCAAGTTTCTCTCTATCTCTTTTTTTTTCGTCCAAAGCATCTTCTTGTGCAACTGAATCTGGTAACTCTTCAACGCCGTTTAAATTAGAGTTTTCAAGAATATCATTTTCTTCAAGATTAAGCTCAGAACTAACTCTTTCTAATAAATCACCTTTACGTTTTTTTAACCCCTCAATAGTAGCACCAGAACTTGCTTTTCTTTCTCTGATTTGAATAGATCTTTCCTGAACATCATTTAATTCAAGCCTTAAAGAGTTAATCTTTTTATCAGTTTCTTCAATTATCTTTTCATTTACAATTTTTTCATTTTCTGAAATTCTTAGTCCTTCAGTGGCTTGGCCTTTTTTTTCTGCTTGTACTTTAGGTTGCTGATCACGCTCATTTAGTTGTAATAATAATTTATTTCTTCTCTCTGTTAACTCTGTTGCCATTTTTTGAGAGTTTGAAAGTAAGTTTTTCCAACTTTCAACTTCAGTTTCAATAGCTTTAATTCTTTCATTTCTTTTTATAGATTCTTTTTTAATTGATTGATTTTTACTAAAACTATCTGCATATTTTTCTTGAAGTAATTTTATATTGCCATTTTTTTCATTGATGTCAGTTAGTTTATTTTTACTTTCATCATTGACTAAATTACTTAAGAAATTATTTAATTCAATTTTAGTTCTATCTAGCAACGTAAGAGCTTGATTGGCTTCATTACTGTTTATTAATTCTTTAATTTTTTCGATTGTATTGATAACCCCTTTAATTGGGTCGATGCTGATATTTATGTTACCATTAGCAAACATTTCAATGATTTCATCTACGGCTTTTTGCTCTTTACTAAGCTGATTTTTCGCTTTTTCAAGGTCTTCGTTTGATAGTTTTTCAGTTTCAAAATATTTAGAATCTATTTCTATTAATTCATTTTTTTCCTCTTTTAATCTTTTTTCATTTGAGTTTGCATCAATTACAATGCCTCTTTCTCTATCAATATCCTCTTCAATAGTTTTTAGTGATTTTTTGAAATTTTCTATCTCATCTTGCGTTCTTACATTTTCTTCACCTAGGTTTTGTAACTCTAAATTTAACCGTTGAATTCTTGAGAGGTTTTCAATATTTTTTTCTCTTAATGGGGAAACTTTATCTGTTTCTGTTTTGATTGAGTTTTCAAATTGAGCAATTTGCTGGTTGAAGATACTTACTTCTCCTTCTGCCTCGTTATTGATTTCATTCTCTATTTTAATTTCATTATCAATGTCTAATAATTTTAAATAATATAGACCTGCTTCAATTTTTTTTATTTCTTCAGATATAAGTTTATACTTTGTGGCTTCTTCGGCTTGCTTTTGAAGATTCGCTAACTGTTTTTCTTGCTGTCTTCTTAATTCATCTGCTCTTTTTAAATTAGCTTCTGCAGCATTTAATCGAAGTTCAGCCTCGTGTCTTCTGACATGTAATCCCGAAATATTAGCTGCCTCCTCTAAGATTGCCCTTCTGTCTGTAGGCTTTGCAGTTACTAAGGCTCCAATACGTCCCTGACTTATCATCGATGGTGAATGAGCACCGGTAGATAAATCTGCAAAAAACATTTGCACGTCTCTAGCTCTAACTTCTTTATTATTTATGTAAAATTTGGAGCCTTTGTCTTTTTCAATTTTTCTTCTAACTTCAATTTGATCCATATCTTTGTATTGCAGAGGTCCTTCATGACTTGCATTATCTACAACGATTGAAACTTCTGCTATATTTTTTGAAGCTTTGTTTGATGTTCCATTAAAAATAACATCTTCCATTCCAGAACCCCTCATACTTTTTGCTGAGGTTTCTCCCATAGCCCACCTTAAAGATTCTACAATATTAGATTTTCCACAACCGTTAGGACCTACTATTCCTGTTAATCCGTCTTCGATTAAAAAATTTGTTTTCTCAGCGAATGATTTAAATCCATTTAGTTGGATTTTTTTAAACTCCATGGACTAACTTATATCAGTTTTTCCAGATATTTTTTTAAATTCTTATAATTTAGGGCTTTTTCAAACTTTTTGTCATTAATTATTATCGTAGGAGTAGCATTAACTTTAAATTTTTTAACACCCTCGATTCGATCATTTAAAACATAATCTTCAATAGCTTTATCTGCTAAGCACTTTTCAAAATCTAAGGTTACACCCTCATCTTCTAAAAACTTCTTTAAATACTTTGTGGCTTCTTCTGGTGTTTTTCCTCTTGCCCATTTTTTTTGACCTGAGTATAAAATATTTAACAAACTTGCATTGCCGTCATTATTACATTGTCCAATTTTGGAAGCATTAAAAGCCGCAATATCTAGAGGAAAGTGTCTAAATTCAATTTTCACTAAACCTTTTTCTATAAAATCTTTTTTAAGGCTTGGATAAACATTCTTGTGAAAGTCTGCACAGTGACCACATGTTAATGACTCATAGGCAATTATTGTGATTTTAGCATTCTTTTCACCTACAGAAATTCTCTTGATAGACTGACTGTCTTCGGCGATTAGGTTGGTGACAAGGCCAATAAATATAATAAATAATATTGAAATTAGTTTTTTCATCTTTGTTTAAATAATTTAGTTAGTTCTAATAATGATTTTTTAATTTTATCGTTTTTAATATCATTAATTCTATCTGTATATTTACTATTTGTCACACGATTCTCGCTTTCATCTATCTTTTTAAATTTAGTTTGAGCATCATCAAAACTTATAAATTTTAATTTCTCAACAACAGCGTAGCCAAAGAAACTATTCATTTTATTCATTATTTCTTTTTTTGAGTATTCCAAGTCTATTTCGTGACCTCTTTTGACCATCACATGCAGAGTACTAACACCAAATTTATTAGAATTTTTAAATGATTTTGGATAACATATTTGAAAAATTTCATTACCAACGATGTATTTCCAGTTATTTAAAGTTTCAGAGAATATATGCCCCTTTTTTTTGATTATTTTTTTAATATTTTTCGGCAAAGTATCCTTAAAAGATCTTAAGCCTTGAATAGTTTTAAACCTCTGCTTAGTATTATTTTTAAATTGCATATGACGAAATCTATACTAACAAAAAAAATTCTTTATTGGTACGATAATAATAAAAGATTGTTACCGTGGAGAAAAAAACTTTCACAAGTTAAGAGGGAGTATTACACATTAGTGAGCGAATTTATGTTGCAACAAACACAGGTTGTAACTGTGGTTCCATACTTTAATAATTTTATAAAAGACATTCCTAGCATAAGCTCATTAGCAAAAATTAATGAGCATAAACTTTTAAAATATTGGGAGGGGCTAGGTTATTACTCTAGAGTTAGGAATTTAAAAAAAACAGCACAGATATTAGAAAAAAATTTTAAAGGAAGATTGCCTAGCTCTATTGAAGAGCTAAAGTTATTGCCTGGAATAGGGGAGTATACGGCAAACGCAATAATGGCAATCGGTTTTAATAAGCCATTTATTCCACTAGATGGAAATATTGAAAGAGTAATTATAAGGTTGTTAAATTTAAAGCTAATTAGTGAAGTTTCAAAAGAAAACCTTATTAGTAAAAAAAAAATATTGGGCACCTCAGTTAGGGCGAGCGACTATGCGCAAGCCTTAATGGAATTAGGAGCGCTCATTTGTCGACCTAAAATGCCTTTGTGCAGTCAATGTCCTTTAATTAAAAATTGTAAATCTTTTAAAAATAATGATTTTGAAATAATAAAAGAAAGAAAAAAAAGGACTAATAAGTCTTATCTATTAAAAGTCTATAAAAAAAACAATCAATTTTTATTAATAAAAAATACTAAATTTAATTTTCTAAAAAATTTGAAAATATTTCCTATGGATGAAATACTTACATATAATAATTTAAAAAAAGACTTAAACTTTAAAATCTCTAATATGAATATGAGTATAATTATTCAATTTACCAAGATAAAAGGATCAATACCAAACTCTTCTTGGATTGATAGCTCTGAGCTTGATAGATATACTTTACCCACATTTACTAAAAAGATTTTTAGATATTTAGAAAAAAAGAAATGAAAAAAATAGCAATAATAGGTGGTGGAATATCAGGATTATATATTGCAAACCTTTTAAGGAAAAACCCAAGTTACGAAATTACCATTTATGAAAAAAACAATTCTGTTAATGTAGAGAAGGGTTACGGCATTCAACTTTCAGTTAATAGCATTAAGTTATTAAATGAAATTGGTTTTCAGAACATTAATTTAGAAGATAAATTTCATCCTAATAAAGTAGATTTCTATTCTTTAAGAAATAAGAAGAAAATATGCGATTTAAATATATCAGTTTTTAATAACACTGTAGCTAAGTACACAACACTACAGAGATTTACTTTAATTAATTTTTTAAAAAATCGACTCCCTGATAATTTCATTAACTATAATAAAAAAGTCAGTAAAATTGATCATAAGAGCGATAATATTGAGGTAACTTTTGAAAACAGTGCTTCAATTAAATGTGATTATTTAATTATATCTGATGGTGTTTTTTCAAAAACAAAATCTTTAATTGCTAAAAAAGAAATTAAACCAAGGTATTTTAACTCCGTTGCCTTAAGGGCGACAATAGATAAAAATGATCTTCAGGGAATTGACTTAAGCAATATATCTATATTTTTGGGTTCTAACTTGCACTATGTGTCATACCCGGTTGATAGCAAGGGTCAGATAAATTTTATCAGTATTTTAAGAAAAAAACTTAGTTCTAAAGAGTTTTCAGACTACTCCTTGTTTGAGAGTAAAAATTTTATTTCATCTATTTTATCTGAAATATCGAAACAAGTAGACCCAGATATTATAAAAAATTTAAAAGGTATTAGGTGCTTTCCAATATTTGTTAGTTCGGAGGTGCATCGACCCGAAAGTAAGAACACTTTTCTTATTGGGGATGCTTTTTTCGCCTTACCACCAACTTTTGCACAAGGTGCTTCCCAATCAATAGAAGTTGCGCATGAATTGTATAAAAATTTAGAAAATGAAGACAATCAATTTAATATTGACAGAATTGAAAGAACTAAAATGATTGATTGGAAATCAAAATTTAACTATTTTGCTTTTCATCTTTCCAATCCATTATTGGTTTGGATCAGGAATACCTTGATGAAATATTTAGTTAAAAATAATAAGTTTATTAATAGTTATTTAGGAAAAATTTATAAAAATTAATTATTAGCAATCAATTTTTGTCTTAAGTTATCTATTGGGACACTCACACCATTTATATTGCAATGCCAATAAGTCCAACCATTGCAACTTTCAGCACCAAGAATTGTTGCCGCAACCTTATGAATAGATCCTTCAGATTGATTATGCTTGATACTTCCATCAGCCATAATTTTAGCCACAATTTTTTTCTTTTGGTCAAAAATACTCGTTCCAGGTTTTATTATTCCAAGCTCAACTAAAGACCCAAAAGGAATTCTTGGTTTAGACCTATTGTTTTTAAGGGTATCAAGGAAGTCATCCTCTATTGGTTTTGTTTTTTTTAATCTTTCTTCTGCAGCTTTAAAATAATTTTTTTCTTTTTCAATTCCATAGTAATTTCTACCTAATTTCTTAGCGACAGTTGCAGTAGTTCCAGATCCTAAAAATGGATCTAGGACCAAGTCACCTTTATTTGAAGATGCCAATAATACTCTATGAAGTAAAGACTCAGGTTTCTGTGTTGAGTGAACCTTTTTTCCATTTTTCTTAAGTCTCTCTGCTCCATTACAAATAGGTAGTTTCCAGTCTGATCTCATTTGAAGATCGTCATTTAAACATTTTAACGATTGGTAGTTAAAAGTGTATTTTGACTTCTCACTTTTAGATGCCCAAATTAAAGTTTCATGAGCATTGGTAAATCTTGTTCCTCTGAAATTAGGCATTGGATTATTCTTATTCCAGATAACGTCATTTAAAATCCAGAAACCTAAGTTTTGTATTGCTGTTCCTACTCTAAAAATATTATGATAACTTCCTATAACCCAAATAGCTCCATCCTTTTTTAAAATTCTTTTACATTCTGAAAGCCAAGCAATTGTAAACTCATCATATTTTATAAAGCTTTCAAACTGGTCCCATTTGTCGTTAACAGCGCTCACCTTAGTTCTGTCTGGTCTTGTAAGCGAATTCTTTAATTGTAGATTGTAGGGTGGGTCAGCAAAAACAAGATCAAAGGTTTCACTCGGAATTTTTTTTAATTCCGCAAGACTGTCACCATTAATAATCTTATTTTTAAAATTGTTTTCCATTTTATATAAAACAATTAGACTCCAAACGGATTCCACGGTCAACTCCAGATTGAATTAAATGAATTCAAATTGTGCTTATGATTTTTTACGCAACCAGATATTGTGTTGTCTCACGTGAAACTTATAAAAGATCGCAAATAGGCGAGAAGGTTTTTCGATGGTACTTAGTAATACCAAGCTTCTTAATAGCCCTTAAGTGCTGTTTGGTTCCGTAACCTGAATTAGTGTCCCATCCATAATTATTAAATTGTTTTGAAAGTTTTGTAATAAATTTATCTCTACTAACCTTTGCAATAATGGACGCCGCAGAAATGCTAGGGATTTTTTGATCTCCTTTAATTACAAATTTCAAGTTGTAGTTTTTAAGATCTGGTAATTTATTACCATCTATTAAAACAAGAGAAGGTTTTTTATTTAATTTTAGTATAGCTCTTTTCATTGCAAGTAAGCTTGCATGTAATATGTTTATTTTTTCAATTTCTTTAGTCGATGCTTGGCCTATAGCCCATATAGAATTTTCTTTAATATATTTATCAAGCTCTTCTCTTTTATTTTTCGTTAAACTTTTAGAATCTTTTAATAATTTTTTATCAATAGATTCATTTAATATTACAGCTGCTGCATAAACTGGACCTATTAAGCTACCTCTACCAACCTCATCAACGCCAGCTAAAATTTTCATTAGATGTTTAATTTCAAATCTACAATTTTTTGTTTAATTTTTTTTAAGTCTTCCCATGAGTATTTTTTATTTTCAGGAACTCTTAAAAGGTAAGATGGGTTAAAAGTAATAATAACGTTGTAGGTAGTATTTTTAACAATTACCTCTTTCCATTTTCCTCTTTCTACAGAAATTTTGCTATTCAGGCCTGTTAATGATTCCATAGCAGTACTACCCATAAGGATTATTATTTTTGGTTTAATAATTGAAATTTGTTTTTGTAAAAATTGAGAGTATCTTTTAATTTCAGTGGAGTTAGGTTTTCGGTCTTCGGGTGGTCTAAAATTTACAGCATAAGTAGAATAAATATTTTTTTTATTAATGTTTATTGCAATTAGCATCTTTTTTAAAAGATCCCCAACTTCACCCAAAAAAGTTAGACCAACATTATCCTCATCAACACCGGGGGCCTCACCAACTAACATTATGGGGCTATTGATATTTCCATCTCCCAAAACTATTTTTTTTGAATTGTCTTTTAAGCTACAATCGTTAATTGAGTTTATTTGTAATTTTAATTCATTAAGTTCTTTTTCTTTATCAATCTGGTTAACGTTATTATCTTTTTTTAGATCTTCAGGAATATTTTCCAACCTATTGATAGGATTTTCGTCAAAAATAAAATTAGATTCAACAGAATTTAGCAATTCTGAATCATAATTCGTATTTTGATTTATTACTTTTTTAGACATACAATGACCCAATGTTGATAAAGTTTTTTAAATTTGCTTTAATATTATTGTTCTATCAAAGCCCATTATACTCAAAAAGTAAGACTTTAAACGGTTTTAATTTACATCATTTATCTAATTATTTTTCTGGTATTGTAGCGTATGAAAGAAATGATAACTCAAAAGCTTTAAAATTTTTTAAATCATCAAAATCTATAATTAAACAGCACGATTCCTTCCTTGAAAACTACATATACACACTTGTCCTTGAAGGAAGGGTTCAACAAGCCACAAGTGAAATTAAGCATTATTTAACAAAAGACAATTCTAGTTTTTTTAAAGCCCATTTAGTTCTAGCATTGGACAGCCTCAAGAGAAAAAATTATAAAAAAAGTAAAGAGCACTTAGAAAAGTCTTATGAGTTTATCAACAATGATAGACTGCTTCTAATAATTGCCGAAACATTAAAGCAATATCTGTATGTTTTTGAGGAAAATAAAATTTCAAAAACAAAAAATAAATTTGGTAATTTTTCCTTTATCAATGAGGTTTTTCAAAGATGTTATTTGAATGATAAAAACACCAAAGTTTATTTTGATAAATTAATTAATTCACAAAATGATGAAGACTACACAAGGTATACTTTTTTTTACTTAAATTATTTGATTGAAAACGAAGAATACAAAGAGGCAAAGAATATTGCTACTAGTATAGATTACTTAAATTCCTCTTTACTTATTTCACAAGGAAAAAAGTGGATTGATGATCAAAAACTAGAAGAATTCAAAAAAATATTTTCATGTAGCAACACTACAGATATAATTGGTGAGTTTTTTTTTTTAGTATCTAACCTTTACTCATCTCAAAATGATTATGAAAATTCTAATTTTTATTTAAATATATCTCATTACTTAAATCCTAAGTTTAAATTCAATTTATCCTTATTAGCCGAAAATCATTATCTTAATAAAGATTATGCCAAAACTTTAAAAATTTTAGAATCTTTTAATAAAAAAGATGAGTTTTATTATTGGTTTAAATTAAAAAAAGAAGCGCAAATAATTTCTAAAAAACAAAATAAAGATAAATCTTTAGATTTTATTAACCTAAATTTTAAAAAAATTAAAAATCCCTCTATAAAAATAGTTTTTGATATTGCAAATTTTAATAAAAATGCAAAAAAATATAAAGAGGCCATAAAATATTATGATCAAATAATTTCAAAAACTGATATTAACTCACAACTATATGCGGATATTTTATATAGAAGAGGAGGCAGTTATGAGAGGTTGGCTGATTATGTTAGTTCAGATAGGGACTTACTAAAATCTCTAGAAGTTAATCCTGATGATGCATATGTGTTAAATTACTTAGCTTATTCTTGGTTAGAAAGAGAATATAAAATAGATCTCTCTCTTCAAATGCTTGAAAAGGCTTATGCTAAAAGAAGCAATGACCCTTATATAATTGACTCAATAGGTTGGGCTTACTATTTAATTGATGATTATGAAAAGGCAGAAAACTTTCTTAAGAGAGCAGTTGAATTAATGCCAGAAGATCCAATTGTAAATGATCATTATGGCGATCTTCTTTGGAAGTTAGATAGAAAAATCCAAGCAAGATATTTTTGGCAAAATGTCTTAAATTTAGAAGAAACAGAAGATAAAATGAAAAAAATCATTAAAGGTAAATTGATCGAAGGTTTAAGTAATTCTTAATTTATGAATAGTTTCAAAATTAAATCTTATGCTAAAATAAATCTTGCACTGAATGTAACTGGAAAAAAAACAAAATTACATAAAATAGAAACTTTGATTTCCTTCATAGATTTATACGATTTAATTCACTTAAAAAAAATAAAAAAAAAAAATCATGAGATAATTTTTAAAGGAAAGTTTTCTAAAAATATTGGTAAAATAAATACGGTTACGAATTTACTGAAATTATTGGATAAAAAAAATTTAATTAATAGTCAAAAATTTGAGATTAAAATTTTCAAAAATATACCTCAAAAAGCTGGAATGGGTGGTGGCTCAATGAATGCTGCTAGTTTAATTAATTTTTTTATTAATCAAAAAATATTAAAGATAAAAAAAAATGAATTAATAAAGTTGACAAGCCAGATTGGTTCCGACGTTATTTTGGGAATAAAACCAACCATTGCAATTCTTTCACATAATGGTGATCTAAAAAAATATAATAAGGATATCAAACTTTATACATTAGTTGTAAAGCCTGGTTTTGGCTGCTCAACTAAATACATTTACTCAAAAGTAAAATCATTCTCCAAACCTCAATTTAGTTTCCCCAAGCTAAAAATGTTTAGGGTGGAATATCTTAAAACTTTAAATAATGATCTCGAAAAAATAGCCTTTAAAAAATATCCCAAACTTAAAAAAATTAAATTATTTTTATTAAACACACCTAATAATATGTTTGTTAGAATGTCGGGATCTGGCTCATCAATTGTAGCTTATTTTGATTCTAAGAGGTCCTGTTGTAATGCATATGGTCAATTTAAAAGGAAATTCAGTAGTCACTGGTGCATTACATCAAAAACTATATAATTTTTTTTTTTTGTGATATATGAAATTAATATTGGCCCATGGTGAAGTGGTATCACATCTGTTTTTGGTACAGAGATCCGAGGTTCGAATCCTTGTGGGCCAGCCATATATGAATAATTTATTAGATAAAATTTTTTTTAGATCTCAAAACCTTAATTACATAAATTTAGGCTTCAAAAATATTAAAAAAGAAACAGAGGTTTCAAAAATATTTGAAGCAATTCATTCATACTCTAGCAATAGTGAAATTCGTTATGTTGGTGGATGTATAAGAAAGATTATTAATAAAGAAAGATATGACGATATAGATTTAGCAGTAAATTTGAAACCAAAAGAAGTATGTGAGGCTCTTACTAAAAATAAAATAAAATATTACGAGAGTGGAATAGAACATGGAACAATTACAGCATTAATTAATGACATAAAGTTTGAAATTACATCATTAAGAAAAGACGTTGATACAGATGGACGACATGCAAAAGTAGAGTTTTCTGATAGCTGGAAAGATGATGCTTCTAGAAGAGATTTTACTATCAATTCTATTTATGCAGATATTGAAGGAAGTTTATTTGACCCATTTGATGGAAAAAAAGATTTAGAAAATGGAAAAATTAATTTCATTGGAAATGTAGAAACAAGAATTAAAGAAGATTATTTAAGAGTGTTAAGATATGTTAGATTTTTTCTTAGTTATTCCAAACATAGTCATGACCCAAAAGTTATTAAAGCAATTAAAAAAAACCTAAGTGGTGTCTCAAGTATTTCCTCAGAAAGATTAATAGATGAATTTCAAAAATTATTACAATCTGATGGTTTTTTAAAGTTAACTAAAGATAAAAATTGTTTAGAGATTATAAATCTTATTTTTCCACAAATTAAAAACATTTCTCTATTTAATAAAATGAATAGTTTTGCAAAAAAAAACTTTTCTGAAGTAGATTTTATTTTTTTATTATCTTTAATGATTATTGATGGAACTGATAATATGGATTATTTTATTTATAAATTCAATTTATCTAAAAAAGATCAAAAAAGACTTATATTTTTAAATAAGTTTAATTTAGAAAAAAATACTACCAAAACTTTTTTAGAAAAAAATTTGAACAAAGTTTTTTATTATAATGGTAGAGAGGCATTATTAGATGTTCTTTATTTTAAGATTTTTAAATCCAAAAAAGTAGACAATAAGTTAATTAAATTAATTGAAATTTTTAA